>Ga0308017_1000070_pt1 | contig 33094 bp, 33 predicted proteins | sample Neamet280_FD_203145 | JGI IMG/M metagenome (GOLD analysis project Ga0308017, IMG submission 203145) | Marine microbial communities from water near the shore, Antarctic Ocean - #280 | ecosystem: Environmental > Aquatic > Marine > Unclassified | place: Southern Ocean | collected 2014-10-01
CGGATCGATGCAATTGCGGCCGAACAGGATGTAGCCCGCAGGATCAGCCTCGCGGAAGAAGGCGCGCTCGTCAGCCGTCAGGATCGGGCCGCTCAGTCCGAAGATCGCCGGAATCATGCGCGGATGCTCGCAGGCCGGGGCGAAACGCGCAAGTCAGGGGCTGCGCTCATGCACAGGCCTGCCCGGCGTGTCAGCGCTTGACCTGACAATCAAGCCCCTCGCGCTTGATCGCGGCACACAAGGCATCGGCGCGGGCGCGGTCAGCAGCGACGGCTTGCAGGCGATAGACCGTGCCGCCATCAACCCGGCCTTCAACGACGCGGTGCGGCACGCCTTGCAGCGCCTCGGATCGGCGGCTGAGATCGGCCCATCCCTGCTCGGCCCGCTCGCGCGAGGCATAGGCAGCCAATTGCACGCCGACCCCGCTTGCCACAGGTGCGGCTGACGGTGCAGCCTGCGGGCGCGCTGCGGGTGACGCCGTAGGTGAAGGGGCCGGGGTAGCCACCGGCTGGGACGGGCTCGCCACCACCGATTGCGGTGTCCCGCCTTCCCCGACGAGCGGGGCCACATTGCCGGTTCCGGCGAATTCCTTGCCGCCGGGATTTTCCGGGCGTTCGCGGATCGGGCCTTCGGGCGCGGCAATCACGCTGCCATCGGGTTCCAGCGCGGCGCCGGTAAAGCGGCTCGCGGCATACCACACCAGCCCGACAAGGGCAGCGCCCAGGATCAGCAGCCCCGCTGCAAACAGAATGATCTGACGGGTATCAAACGCACCCGCCTCACTATCATCCTCTTCGGATTCGAGCCACGGCAGGCTGCTTTCAGGCGCCAGATCGAGTTCGGAGACACCGTCATCGAACTCTTCATATTCCGCATTGATGATCGCCGTCATGGCGCACCCCGCCTGTCACTGATGATGGAGAGCCGGTTCGCGGCTCTCCGCCTCACATCGATTCCACCGCCTCGACACCGAGGACGGCCAGCCCATTAGCAATGACTTGCCCGATTGCTTGGCCGAGGAAAAGCCTTGCCCCGGTCAGGGCCGCATCCTGTTCCACGATAAAGCGCTTGTCCGGCCGCTCATTGCCGAGATTCCAGTAGGAATGGAGGTCGGCGGCGAGATCGTAAAGGTAGAAGGCAATGCGATGCGGCTCGCGGGCGCGGGCTGCGGCCTCGATCTCGCGCGGGAACTGGGCGGCGCGGGCGACCAGCGCCAGCTCCTCGGCACCCAGCTTGTCGAGCGCGGCATCGGACGGGGCAAAGCTGGCCTCAGCCGCCTTCCTCAGCGTCGAGCGGATCCGGGCATGGGCATATTGCACATAGAACACCGGATTGTCCTTCGAGGCTTCGACCACCTTGTCGAAATCGAAATCCATCTGCGCATCGGGCTTGCGGGTGAGCATGGTGAAGCGCACCACATCCTTGCCGACCATCTCAACCACGTCCGCCAGCGTCACGAAATTGCCCGCGCGCTTGGACATCTTGAACGGCTGGCCGCCCTTCATCAGCTGCACCATCTGGACGAGCTTGACCTCGAAGGGCTTGGGGCTTGCGCCATCCGCGCTGGTCAGCGCAGCAACCGCTGCCTTGATCCGCTTAACCGTCCCTGCATGGTCCGCGCCCCAGATGTCGACCAGCGCGTCGGCGGTCTGGGCTTTCTGGAAGTGGTAGGCGAGGTCCGCGCCGAAATAGGTCCACGCGCCGGAGGATTTCTTGATCGGGCGATCCTGATCGTCGCCGAACTTGGTCGAACGGAACAGCGGAAGCTGCACCGGCTCCCAATCCTCGGGCGGGGCCTTGCCCTTGGGCGCTTCGAGCACGCCATCATAGACAAGATCATGTGCGCGCAGCCACGCTTCGGCGGCATCAACCTTGCCCGAGGCTTGCAACTCGGCCTCGGAGGAGAACAGGTCGTGCTGGATGCCGAGCGTCGCCAAGTCTGCGCGGATCATGTCCATCATCGCGGCAACCGCGCGGGTGCGGAACAGGATCAGCCAGTCGGCCTCCGGCGCCGCCGCATACTTGTCGCCGAACTCGGCGGCGAGCGCCTCGCCCACCGGCTTCAGATATTCTCCGGGGTAGAGGCCTTCGGGGATGGTGATCGCTTCCCCCAGCGCCTCGCGATACCGCAGGTGCACCGAACGGGCGAGCACATCGACCTGCGCACCCGCATCATTGACGTAATATTCGCGGATGACCTTATGGCCGGCGAATTCGAGCAATCCGGCGAGCGCATCGCCGACCACCGCGCCGCGGCAATGGCCCATGTGCATCGGGCCGGTGGGGTTGGCCGAGACATATTCGACATTGACCACCCGCCCCTCGCCCATCTGCGAGCGGCCATAGGCGCCGCCGAGCGTCGCAATGGCACCCAGCTCATGCAGCCATGCCGCAGGCGCAAGACGCAAGTTGATGAAACCCGGCCCGGCGATCTCCGCGCTGGTGATGCCGGGATGCTGGCCAAGCTTGGCGGTGATCGCCTCGGCAAGCGCGCGCGGATTGAGCCCGGCGGGCTTGGCGAGCACCATCGCGGCATTGGTCGCCAGATCGCCATGCGCAGCATCGCGCGGCGGCTCCAGCGTCACATTGGCAAAGCTGGTGCCCGCAGGCAGCACGCCCTCGCCCACCAGTTCGGCAAGGGCCGTTTCGATCACATCGGCAAAGGTCGAATAAAGAGTGGTCGGACGGGTCATGATTATCTCGTGCGGTCAGCGCAGGTCTTGCGCGTGCAAAATAGGAAGCGGGGTCCCGGGTCAAGCCCGGGAAGACGATAGATTGATGGCGACGATCGCCGCCGCAGGCGTCGCAAGGCCGACCGGCCGCCCGAAGGTGCTCCAAAGCGAGGCGAAGGAACCCTACCCTCAAGTAGCGAAGCGGCGGGACTACAAGAACTCGCCGAGGTGCCTTCGTACCAAAATCAGCGCGTCGCGTTATACTTCAACTGGTCTTCGGTCAGTTGGAAGCCCACCAGCATTTCAAAGCGGGTGCGGGTGATGGCGGCGCGCACTTCGGGCAGGGTCAGCGGATCAAGCGCCGCTTCAGGATCGCCGGGACGTCGGCGCTTGGTGATCTGCGTCTTGATATCCTCGGGCAAGGTGGCATCCGCCTTGGTGACATAGGCGCCCGCACGGCCATTGCCGCTGGCGCGTTCCTGCCCGTCGGCGAAGCTGAGTGTCACACTGCCCACCCGCTTGCTGACGACCGAACTGCCACCGCGCAGCACCGTTACGAAGTAAGGCAAGGTCACCGTGCGGGCACCGCGCGTATCGGCACGGCGCGCCTGCACATTAAAGGTCGCCTCGGTGTAGACCCGCTCGCCCGTCTCGTTGCAGGTCGAGCGCAGATTGGTGAGCGTCGCGGTGAGATCAAGATTGGCGAGGCTGGTGTCGCCGGGATTGCGGAACTGGGTGATGTCGCCGGTGTAATCGGGAATGCCGACCGCCGGACACGCGCTCAGCACCGAAGTCACGCCGACGCCCTGATCCACCACCAGTTCGCCCGACTTGGCGCAGCCGGCAAGCGCCAGCGCGATAGCCAGAGCTGTCACGACGCGGGTGCGAGAAATCATCAAAAGCCGTCCTTGTCCATGCGATCCAAAACGCGGTCCCTTGCGGAGCCTGACGCTTTCTTGCCCTAGCGATGCGCGCATGAAAGCGCTAGAGCGGGATTCATGAACGCGCCCTTTCCCGAAGCCGCCCCCGCCGACGAAGCGGCCCTCGCCGCCTGCCCCCCGCTCAATCTGCTGATTGCCGCACCGCGTGGTTTCTGCGCCGGGGTCGACCGCGCGATCGAGATCGTCGAAAAGGCGCTCGAACGCTATGGCTCGCCCGTCTATGTGCGCCACGAAATCGTCCACAACAAATATGTCGTCGAAGGGCTGCGCGAAAAGGGTGCGATCTTCGTCGAGGAACTCGATGAAGTGCCCGATGATGCGCCGGTGGTTTTCAGCGCCCACGGGGTGCCCAAGGCGGTTCCCGCCGAGGCACGCCGCCGCAAGCTGCTTTATGTCGATGCCACCTGCCCGCTGGTGTCCAAGGTTCACCGTCAGGCCGAACGCCAGATCGAAAAAGGCCGCCACATCATTTTCATCGGCCACGAAGGCCATCCGGAAGTCATCGGCACGATGGGGCAGGTCGAGCCGGGCCAGATGACCTTGGTCGAAACCATCGAGGACGTGGACAAGCTGCCCTTCGATCCCGATGAAGAGCTGGCCTACCTCACCCAGACCACGCTTTCGGTGGATGATACCCGCGAAGTGATCGAAGCGCTCGAATGGCGCTATCCCAACATCAAGGGGCCGCGCGCCGAGGACATCTGCTACGCCACTTCGAACCGGCAGGCAGCGGTCAAGGAGCTCGCGCATGATTGCGAGCTGGTGCTGGTGATCGGCTCGCCCAATTCCTCGAATGCGCTGCGCCTGGTCGAAGTGTCAGAGCGGCTTGGCACGCCGGCCAAGCTGATCCAGCGTGCGGCCGAGATTGATTTTGCCTGGCTCGAAGGCGTCAAGACTTTGGGCCTGACCGCTGGTGCCTCCGCCCCTGAAATCCTCGTGCGCGAGGTGGTCGATGCGCTGCGCCAGCACCGCACGATCCAAGAGCGTGAAATCACCGCCACGGTCGAAAAGATGGTGTTCAAGCTGCCGCGCCAGCTGACCGAATAGGCAAGGCGGCAACGCGGGGGGCAAGCGCGTGGCGGTTTACACCCATCTCGGGGCAGAGGCGCTGGCTGCGCTGATCGCGCAGTATGATGTCGGCGATCTGATCTCGGCCAAAGGCATTGCCGAAGGCGTCTCCAATTCGAACTGGCTGATCGAAACCAGCGGCGCGGGCGCAGCGGGCCCGCAACGCTTCATCCTCACCATGTATGAACGGCGGATCGCGCTCAGTGATCTGCCCTATTTCCTCGGCCTGCTCGATCACCTTGCCGCCAAAGGCTGTCCGGTGCCACGCACGATCCATGATCGCAGCGGGGCCTCGTTCCGGATGGCGCGCGACAAGGCTGTGGCGCTGATCGAATTTCTCCCCGGCGTGTCGCCCACCCAGCCGACCCCGGCGCAGGCCCATGCAGTGGGCGAAGTGCTCGCGCGGATGCATCTGGCGAGCCATGATTTCGCGCTGAACCGCGCCAATGCGATGAATTTTGCCGCCAATGCCGCAACCCTCGCAAGCTGCGGGGCACAGCGGCTTGCCGCGATCCATCCCGATCTGCCCGCGATACTCGGCCCGGCCGAGGCGGCGGCCGCGCTCGATCTGGATGCGCTCCCGCAGGCGCAGATCCATTCCGATCTCTTTCCCGATAATGTCCTGATGCTGGGCGCACGCGTGACAGGGCTGATCGATTTCTATTTTGCCTGCACCGGGGCGATGGCGCTGGATCTGGCGGTGACCCACGCTGCCTGGTGCTTTGACAGCGCCAATCACTATCGGCCCGAACTGGGCGCGGCCTTGATCACAGGCTATACAGGTGTGCGCCCCCTCGATCCGGCGGAACATGCGCTGCTGCCGGAGATTGCTAAGGGGGCATGCCTGCGGTTCGTGGCCAGCCGCGCCGAGGACTGGCTCGACACGCCCGATGATGCGCTCGTCACCCGCAAGAACCCGATGCAATTTGTGGAACGCTGGCAGTTTTACGACCGCGAAGGCGCGCGTGCGCTTGCCTGAACCGGCCCGCGACGCCTAGGCACGCGAGCGATGAAACAGGTCGACATGTTCACCGACGGCGCCTGCAAGGGCAATCCCGGCCCCGGTGGCTGGGCGGCGCTGCTGCGGATGGGCGCGCACGAGAAAGAGTTGGTCGGTGGCACGGCGCACACCACCAACAACCGGATGGAAATGACCGCGATCCTCGAAGGGCTGAAAGCGCTCAAGCAGCCTTGTGCCGTCACGATCCACACCGACAGCCGCTATGTCATCGACGGGATGACCCAATGGATCTTCGGCTGGCAGAAGCGCGGCTGGCTCAATGCAGCCAAGAAGCCGGTGATCAACGAAGACTTGTGGCGCGCGCTCATCGCTGCGGCGCAGCCGCACAAGATCACGTGGCAATGGGTCAAAGGCCACAATGGCCACCCGGAAAACGAGCGGGTCGATAGTCTGGCCAGCGCCGAAGCCGCGCGGCAGGCGGGGGCTTAGGCTTTTACCCGCACATCATTGCAAGAGCCGCGAAGCCCGGCAATCCAGGGCAAGACGCGAGCCGCCCCGGATTGACACATCGCCTTCGGCGCCTTGCAATCAGCTATTATCTTCGACCGGCGCGTCGGGACCGTTCTTCTTGATCGAATCAATCGCGTTCTGCGCACTGGCCTTGCTTGAATAGCCCTGCGTCGAAAACATCACTTCGGAATTATACTTGAACCGCACGCGAAACTCGCCGGCGTTGTCCTTGTAGATTTCGAACTTGTGCGCCATCGGATACTTCCTCTCTCAGGTTGTGATTGGCGCAAAGAAGCTGCCAGATCGCGGAGGATTTGGCTAGGGCGAAGGCTTTACACGCTGGCGGCGGTGCCAAGCCGGTCCGGCGCGTAGAGCGTCGCATCGAGCCGCGCGGTCATCGCATCGCGCGCCTGCCCCAGCAGCAATTGCGCCGCCAGCCGTGCCGCGGCGGGCGCTGTCTGGATGCCGAAGCCGCCCTGCCCCGCAAACCAGAAAAAGCCCGGCGAGGCCGGATCAGCGCCATAGACCGGCGCGCGATCAGGCGCGAAGCTTCGGAGGCCCGCCCAACGCCGCTCGACCGCCACGATTGGCCAGTCGGTCACCTGCTGAAAACGGTCGATCGCGATCGCCACGTCGATCTCTTCGGGTGCCGCATCGCACGGGTCGGACGGGATTTCGTCATGCGGCGAGAGCCACAGGCGGCCATTATCCGGCTTGAAGTAGAAACTGCCCGCGATATCGATGGTGAGCGGCAGGTCTGCCGGGGCCTCGGGGGCGACGCGCAATTGGGCGACAGTGCGCCGCTTGGGGGCAATGCCGAGCGGGCGCACGCCCGCTATGCTGGCGATGGTATCAGCCCACGCCCCCGCGGCGTTGACGATGGTTGCGGCCCGCCATGCGCTCCCGTGTTCGCTGGCGAGTTGCCACACACCCGCCACCCGTGTGGCCTCGGCCAGCCGCGCGCGGCAGACAATCTGCACCCCATGGCGGCGCGCTGTGCCAAGATAATGCTGGTGGAGCCCGGCCACATCAATATCCGCGCAGAACGGCGCAGCGACCGCTTCGCCCGCCCAATCGGGGCGCAGATGCGGCACGCGCGCGGCAAGCGCTGCGGTATCGAGCCGCTCGATCCGCGCGCCCGTCGGCGCGAAGCGCGCGATGAAAGCATCGATCTCGGCACGATGATCGGCATGGGAAAGATAAACCGCGCCGCGAGGGCTGAGCACGCCCTGCTGCGTCAGGTAATCGAGCGATGCGAGCGTCAGCGGAACGATTTCCGGCCCGCCATAGCATTCGTCCCAGAACGCGGCCGAACGCCCGGTCGCGTGATAGCCGGGTGCGTCTTCAGCCTCGATCAGCAAGACGCGGGCATGGGGCGCGAGTTCGGCGGCAAGGCTTGCTCCGGCCATGCCAGCACCGATGATGGCGAAATCGAAAAGTTCAGCGTCGCTCATGCCGGCGGATTAGCATGCGGGGCACACCGATCAAGGAATTCGCGGATCGCTGCCATCGCGCGATCGCGCACCGGATCAACTTCGCGCAGGATTTCGTGACGCGCTTCCGGCCCGAAGGCCACCAGTTCGCCCTTGGGCAAGCGCTGCGCCGCGCGGAGATTGGCGGGATGGCTCACCAGCGCATCCGCACTTGTCGAAAGGATCAGCACCGGGATCGTCACCGCTTCCAATGCGCCCGGTGCCTCCAATTGCCGCCACGAGGCATAGGCGCGTTCGACCCAGCGCCAGCTCGCCGGGCCCATCACCAGTTCGGGCCGCGTCTCGCGCCAGAATTCCTCATCGCCATAGCGCGCGGCATCATGCGTGAGCAAATCGGCGCGGCCCGCGGGAAGCTCCCCCGGCTTCTCGCTCCACTTCCATGCCGGGCGGGTCGGCTCACCCACCGCACACATCAAGCGAGCCACGCCGTGAAGCAGTGGCAGCGGCAGAGCAGGCCCTTTGACGCCGACCATCGGCGCGCTCAGCACCAAGGCATCGGGTGCGACACGGCCTTCCATGACACCGCGCAGCACCAGATGGCCGCCCATCGAATGGCCCGCCAGCACATGCGGGCCAGGCGTGGTGGAGACCCAATCGGCCCAGAAGGCGGCGAGATCGGCAATCCACATGGCAAAATCCGCGATATGCCCGGTGACGGGATCCTTCCCGAGCCGACCCGATCCCGCCTGTCCGCGCCAGTCGCCAGCAGTCACCCGCCAGCCATCCTGATGCCATTGTTCGAGCGTTTCGAGATACTTCTCGTAGAAATCCCCGCGCCCGGGAAAGAACAGGATCGCGCCGCGCAGCGCGCCGCCCGCATCCGGCACGCCCGGCCAGTCGATCCGCCGCAGGGCATAGCCATCGCGCGCGTGCCAATAACTTTCGGTCGCCGCAGCCGGGATTGTGCGACGATCAATCGGCGACGAGGTCGTTAGAGTCCTGATCTTTCGCTCCCCGCGTGGTTACTTTTTGGTAAGCACTGTTCTGTAGCACGTGTCCCAATACAGGACTGCCAAGCTGCTTGGCGGCCCGGTTTCAGGGGGCTTACAGTGCAAGAAACCATCCAGTACGGCCTGCTCATTGCCTTGGCAATCGCGCTCGTCTTTGCTGCCTTCACCGATATCCGGCGGCGTCAGATCGACAACTGGCTGAACCTTGCCATTGCCTTGGGGGCGCCTGCGTTCTGGTGGGCGAGCGGGCTGACCTTGTGGCCCGGTGTGGCGCTGCAACTCGGTATCGCGCTCGCTGTCTTCGTGGTGCTGGCCGGACTGTTCGCGCTGCGCATGATGGGCGGCGGCGATGTCAAGCTGCTCACCGTGCTCGCGCTCTGGATCGAACCTGCAAGTTTTCTGCAATTGCTGGTGGTGATGGCGCTCGCCGGAGGCGTGCTTACGCTGGTGATGGGCGTGTGGCACGTCACTCGCCGCCAGCGGCACAAGCTGGCCATTCCCTATGGCGTGGCGATCGCTTTCGGCGGCCTGTGGGTGCTGGCTGCCAACTACATGCCCGCCGCCGCAATGGCGGCTGTCGGGCAGTCAACCTGATTTTAACCACTCTGGACTTACACCGATAAACCATACTCGCCCGGTAACCAATCGGGCCGTCATCAGGGGGCTTGACCGCCATGGATAGGAAGAAACTGGTTCTGCTGCTCGGCGCATTGATCATTGCGATCGGGACAGCCTTTGCCGCACGCACCATGCTGACAGGCGGCAGTGCACCGGCCGCTGAAGCCGCCGCGCAGCCCACCGGGCCGCGCGTGCTAGTTGCCAAGCGGGCCCTGCCGGTCGGCACGATCATCACCGCTGACTCGGTCGGGTTTCAGCCCTGGCCGAATGAACTGGTGCAGGATGCCTATTTCATTGATGGTGAAGCCGATCTCAGCAAGCTGATGGGCACCGTGGTGCGCTTCCCCGTCACGGCGGGCGAGCCGGTGACTCAGGGCGCGCTGGTTTCGCCGGGCGACCGTGGGTTCCTGGCAGCGGCTCTCGGGCCGGGCATGCGCGCCGTGACGGTGCCGGTGTCGGCGCAGACCGGGGTGGCCGGGTTCGTCTTTCCGGGCGACCGTATCGATCTCGTCCTGACCCAGACGGTGGAAGGCGAAGGCACGCCGCTCAAGGCAGCGGAGACCGTGCTTAGCAATCTGCGCGTGCTGGCAACCGACCAGACCACCGAGCAGACCACTGACGAAGCGGGCAAGACGGTGGTCAACACCTTCCAGACGGTCACGCTCGAAGTCACGCCCAAGATCGCCGAGAAGATTGCCGTGGCCCAGACGATTGGTCAGCTCAGCCTCGTGCTGCGTTCGATCCGCGACGGCTCGGACGAGTTGGAGCGCGCGCTCGCCGCGGGTGACATTACCATTCCGGCCAACGCCACCCGCGAGCAGGAAGAACGCCTTATCAAAAACGCGATGTCGCGTCCGGTCGAGAAGGGCACCAGCTATGCAACCGGCGGTGATGTCTCGCGCTTCCAGCGTTCGACCCCTCCGCCTCAGCAGGCCCGCGGCGGTGATGCCAGTGGCGCACCGGCGGCACCGGCCGCTCCCGCAGCTGCGGCGCCGGCAGGCTATGGCATGCAGGTTCGCACCGGCCCGGTCGTTCGGATCAGCCGCGGCAAGGCCGTTGAGGAAGTGGTTATCCAGAAGGGCGCAGCGAAATGATCCGTCAGATGCAACGATCCCGGCGATCCACACCCGTTCACGTGCAAGCAGCTAGACCCGAAGGGGGGCGAGCAATGAAACAGAATTCCAAGGCAAAGTGGCTGGTGGCCGCGCTGATGGCCGCGCCGCTGGCAGGAGTGCCGCTGGTTACCGCCACTGCGCAACAGGTTATCCGGCCGAGCCAGGACATTGTCCTCTCGATTGGCAAGGGCCAGCTGGTCGCCGTGCCGGGCACGATGGCGGATGTCTTCGTCGCCAACGAAGCGGTCGCCGATGTGCAAGTCAAGTCGCAAAGCCAGCTCTATGTCTTCGGCAAGGCGGGCGGCGAGACCACCATCTATGCTAGCAACACCCGCGGCGATGTGATCTTCTCGGCCAATATCCGGGTCGGATCGAACATCGGCAGTATTGATCAGATGATGGCGCTGGCGATGCCTGATGCCAAGATCAGCGTCTCGACCATGGGCACCAACACCGTGCTCCTGACCGGGACCGTGGCTGCCCCGGAAGATGCGGCCGAAGCGGAACGGCTGGTGCAGGCTTTCCTCGGCGAGGATGCCAATGTCATCACCCGGTTGAAGACCGCAACACCCTTGCAGGTCAACCTTCAGGTCAAGTTTGCCGAAGTCAGCCGCAGCCTGCTGCGGGAAGTTGGCGGCAATCTCCAGATGGCTGACGCGACCAGTGGCTTCCGCTTTGGTGTCGGCACGGGCCGGGCCATTGGCGGACAGGAATTCAGCTATGGCGGCCCGCTGGGTGTCGGCAATGGCGCGGCGCAAACCTCGATCCGTTTGCCCGATGGTACCGAATTGGTCGGCCCTTCGGTCGATTCGCAAGGGGGGACCTCGCTTGCGGGCCTCGGGCGTCTGTTTGGTCTGAACATGTTGGGCGCGATGGATCTGTCCGAACGCCTCGGTCTTGTTACAACACTTTCGCAGCCGAACCTCACGGCGCTTTCGGGCGAAACCGCAACCTTCCTTGCTGGCGGCGAATTCCCGATCCCGATTTCGCAAGGGCTTGGGCAGGTCGCCATCCAGTTCCGCGAATTCGGCGTCAGCCTCGCCTACACCCCGACGGTGCTGTCGAATGGCCGCATCTCCTTGCGGGTTCGCCCCGAAGTGTCGGAGCTTTCGACCCAGGGGTCGATCACGCTCAATGGCTTTCAGGTCCCTGCGCTCACCACCCGCCGCACCGAAACCACGGTGGAACTGGGCTCGGGGCAGAGCTTCATGATCGCTGGCCTGATGAGCGCCAGCTCGCAGCGCTCGCTCGAAAAGGCGCCGGGTCTCGGCGACGTGCCGATCCTCGGCAACCTGTTCCGCAGCCGCGAATTCCGTCGCGGCGAAACCGAACTGGTGATCGTGGTTACGCCTTATCTGGTGAAGCCCGTGGACGCGAGCGACATCAAGCTGCCGACCGATGGCTATGCCTCGTCGAGCGAGCTCGATCAGCTGCTCGGCTTCAAGGATCACGCAGGGGTTTCGGGCGCACAGCGTCCCGGCCCGATGGCAGCGCCCGGTGAGGGCCCACCGGCTGCACCGCAAGTCGGCGATGCCACTGGGGCTCCGTTGATCCCGAACCAGCCGCAGCAGCCGCGCCGTTCGGAAAAGAAGGGCGGCAAGGCACAGCGTGAAGCGAACGCCGCCACCCCCGGCTTCAGCTTCTAAGCGAGAAAGGTGAGACACATGACCTTCGCCCACACATCAAGAATGCGCCAGGCCTCGGCCCTCGCGCTTGGCCTCGCTTTGAGCCTCGGCCTTGCGGGTTGCGGCGGGATGCCGACCAACACCACACTCTACAGCACCAAACAGCCGGTCATCGAACGCACCAACTTCACCTTCGATGTAAACACCACGCCCGGCGGGCTGGCGATCAGCGAACAACAGCGCCTCAACGGCTGGTTCGAAACCATGGATCTGCGTTACGGCGATCGCATTACGGTGGAAGATCCGACGCTCAATCCGGCAGTCGCCAATGCGGTGAATGATCTGGCGGCGCGTTATGGCCTGATCGTCAAGGGGACCGCGCCCACCACGGGCGGCGCGCTCAATCCCGGAATGGCCCGCATTGTGATCACCCGGTCAAGCGCGAGCGTGCCGGGCTGTCCTGACTGGTCGGCCCGATCCGATATGAACTACACCAATGGCATGAGCCCCAACCACGGCTGCGCGGTCAACAGCAACATGGCCGCGATGGTCGCTGATCCCCAAGACCTGCTGGAAGGTCGCAAGGGGTCGAGCGAAACGCTGATCAATACGTCGAACAAGGCCATCAACACCCTGCGTGATGCCACGCCCACCGGGGCTGGCGGCCTGCAGGATGCAAGCGCCGGTGGCGGCAATGGCGGAGGTAACTAAGCGATGAATGCTCCCTGGAAATCGGGCCTGCCCGGCAATCGCGATCCGTTCGCGGCCTTTATCTGCGATGATGCCGCGCTTGATGTCCTGCGCCCTGTCGTGATCGAACTCGGCTGGCAGCCGGAAAAGTGCAACCGCGGCGGCCTGCGCAATGCCGTGCAGTCACTTTCGGTGAGCGCGAGCCCGGCAATCCTGATCGTCGATCTGTCGGAAAGCGGTGATCCGCTCAACGATATCAACGCACTTGCCGAAGTGTGCGAACCGGGCACGGTGGTGATTGCGATGGGCCAGGTCAACGACGTGCGCCTCTACCGCGATCTGCTGGCGAGCGGGATTCATGATTATCTGCTCAAGCCGCTCTCGGCGCAGCAGGTGCATGATGCCATCAATCAGGCGCTGGCCGTTTTCACGACCCCGAAGATGGGCGACGGCGATGCCAGCAAGCGGCACATCTCGACTGCTGTCGTGGGCACGCGCGGCGGGGTTGGCGCATCGACCCTCGCCACCTCGCTCGGCTGGCTGTTCAGCGACACCCACAAGCTCTCGACCGCTCTGCTCGACCTCGACGTGCATTTTGGCACGGACGCGCTCGCGCTCGATCTTGAGCCGGGGCGCGGCCTGACCGATGCCATCGAAAACCCCAGCCGTATCGACGGGCTGTTCATTGAGCGCGCGATGGTGCGCGCGAATGACAACCTCTCGATTCTCTCGGCTGAAGCGCCGATTCACCAGCCGCTGATGACCGATGGCTCGGCTTTTGTGCAGCTCGAGGACGAATTCCGTCAGGCCTTCGAAATGACGGTCATCGACATGCCGCGCAACATGCTGATCAATTTCCCGCAACTCATGGGGGATGTGAATCTGGTGCTGCTGGTGTGCGAGATGACTCTCGCCTCGGCGCGCGATACCATCCGGCTGCTGTCTTGGCTCAAGAGCAATGCGAGCCACGCGCATCCGATGATCATCGCCAACAAGGTGCAGCCCGGCATCAGCGAAATCAGCCGGGGCGACTTCGAAAGCTCGATCGAACGCAAGATCGATTTCGTCGTGCCTTATGACTACAAGGCCGCCTGCAACGCCGCCAAACTTGGGCAGGTGTTCGTCGACGCCAACCGTTCGAGCAAGGCAACCGCGGCAATCCGTCAGATCGCTGAGCGCGTAATGGGCGCAAGCGAAGAAGATCCGGGCGCAATCCCAGAAGAAAAGAAGTCGCTGCTCGGCAATTTCGATCTCAAGGCACTGCTGCCCAAAAAGAACAAGAGCGAAACCGAGACCGCGGCATGAGTCGATGCCGGAAAAATGGCCCGCACCTGAGCGCGGCACATTTGTCCGGCCTGCCTGCTGCGCGTGACCTGCGCCTCATGTGTCTCATGTCGATTTCTGCCTGAGCAGGAGCCAGTCCGATGACCTTCATTGATACCCTGCTTGCCACGCTGGTGCTTTTTACGGTCGTGCTCGGCGGCTATATACTGCTGACCGGTCCAAACGCCGCCTCGGCAACCAAGCGGCGGCTGGAAACGATGCGCCTCCGTCACGCCGAAAGCGCTGACTCCAAGGTCGAAGCGCAGTTCAAGCGTGCCATGGCTGCCCGCAAACCCGCCCGCTACACCAAGGCTGGCTCGGGATCGCGGCTCGAAGCACTTGCCCTGCGGCTCGATCGTACCGGCATGCCATGGACGATCTCGCAATATATCTACACCTCGCTCGGCATCGGCCTTTTCGTGGCGGTGCCGACATTCATCCAGAGCGGAGCGCCGTTGCTGGCGCTTGGTGTTGGCGTGTTGATCGGCGCAGGTCTGCCGCACATGTATGTCAACAGATTGATCAAGAAGCGCACCAACCAGTTTAATGCCAAGTTCCCGGATGCCATCGAACTGCTGGTGCGCGGGCTTCGTTCCGGTCTGCCCGTGACCGAAACCCTCGCGGTGGTTGCACAGGAAGTAGCCGGCCCGGTGGGGGTCGAATTCAAGGGGATCATCGATCGCATCAAGGTCGGCAAGACGATGGAAGATGCGTTGCAGGATACCGCCAACCGGCTCAACATCGCTGAATTCAACTTCTTCTGCATCACTTTGGCCATCCAGCGCGAAACCGGGGGCAACCTTGCAGAAACGTTGTCGAACCTGGCCGATGTGCTTCGCAAGCGCGCCCAGATGAAGCTCAAGATCAAGGCGATGAGTTCCGAGGCCAAGGCCTCGGCCTATATCGTCGGCTCGCTGCCCTTCATCGTGTTCCTGCTGATCACCTGGGCCAATGCCGAATATATCGGTGCCTTCTTTGTCGATGAACGCCTGATGGTGGCGGGGATCGGCGGGTTGCTGTGGATGGGGATCGGTGTCTTCATCATGGCCAAGATGGTCAATTTCGAAATCTGAGTTGTGGGAGCGTAAGCCATGATCAACCAACCTCCCGGACCCACCTTGCTCGGTTTCGACGTGATGCTGGTGGGGACCATATTGTCGGGTCTCGCCGCCTTCGCGATGGTGCTGGCGATCTATGCCGCGGTCACCATCCGCGATCCGATGGCCAAGCGCGTCAAAGCCCTCGAAGGGCGCCGCGAACAGCTCAAGGCGGGGATCGTCACGGCTTCGGCCAAGAAGCGCAGCTCGCTGCGGCGCGCCTCGCAAGGCACCGAAAAGGTGCGCGAGCGGCTGGACCAGATGAAAGTGCTCCAGCAGAGCCAGCTTGAGGCGATCCAGCAGAAACTCGCCCATGCCGGTTTTCGCAACAAAGAACTGGCGGTCTACGTCATCGGTGCCCGCGCAGTGCTGCCGCTGGTGCTCGGCGGGATCGCGGCAGTGCTAGTTTATCTTGTCGAATACTTCCCCGACTGGGGCGATTTCCAGCGCTTCATGTTCTTCGCTGCGGCGGTCATCATGGGCTACAAAGGGCCGGAAATCTACCTCAGCAACGAAGCGACCAAGCGCACTAAGGAAATCCAGAAGGGCCTGCCCGATGCGCTTGACCTGCTGGTGATCTGCGCCGAGGCCGGTCTGACTGTCGATGCCGCCTTCAACCGCGTCGCGCGCGAACTGGGCCGCGCCTATCCCGAACTGGGCGATGAATTCGCGCTCACCGCGATCGAACTCTCATTCCTCAACGAACGGCGCACCGCCTTCAACAATCTCGCCTACCGCGTGAACCTTGAATCGGTGAAGGGCGTGGTCACCACCATGATCCAGACCGAGAAATACGGCACGCCGCTGGCCAGCGCGCTGCGCGTGCTGTCGGCCGAATTCCGCAACGAGCGCATGATGCGCGCCGAAGAAAAGGCGGCCCGTTTGCCAGCCATCATGACAGTGCCACTGATCCTCTTCATTCTGCCGTGCCTGTTCGTCGTCATTCTTGGCCCGGCAGCCTGTGCGATTTCCGATGCGCTGCTAAAATAGGCACAGATCAGCGTAGCACGCGGGCCGGCCCTTACCCGGGGTCGGCCCGTTTCATTTCAGTCCTGCTCTCCCAGCATCGCCTGCGCCTGTGCGCGCACCTGTTCGAGCATCGCGCGCAGCAAGGCCTGCTCCGCCGGTGCGAAGCGCGCCAGCAGATCGCGCTCGGTCGCCAGCGCCAGCGGCATCACCTCGGCATGGATCGCCCGGCCCTCCGCGGTCAGTTCGAGCAATTGCGAACGGCCATCAACCGGATTGGGCAGGCGCGCGATCAAGCCGCGCTCTTCCAGCACCCGCACCGCCCGGTTGACGGCAACCTTGTCCATCAGGGTTGCCCGCGTCAGCGCGCGCTGGGTGAGCCCGTGGTCTGAGGCAGCATCGCCCAGCACCGCGATCACCCGCCATTCGGGGATCTTGAGCCCGAACCGCTTGCGATAGCGTTCGGCGATCAGGCTGCTGACCGCGTTCGAGGCAATCGAGAGCTGATAGGGCAGGAATCCGGCGAGTTGGCCCGCATCCTCACGCATAGGGGCGCGCGTCCCACCACGGGTAGAAATCGGGCATATCCGCGCTGACCTTGCCCGGATAGGCGGGACTGCGCTTTTCGAGGAAGCTGGCAATGCCTTTCTTGGCATCAGCCCCGCGGCTGAGGCGATAGATCGCGCGGCTGTCGATCTTGTGTGCCTCCATCGGGTGATCGGCGCTCATCAGGCGCCACATCATCGCCCGCGTCAGCGCCACCGAAATCGCCGAGGTGTTATCGGCAATCTCGCGGGCGAGCGCGTGAGCGGCGGGCATGAGATCGCCCGGAGCATGGACCGAACGCACCAGCCCGCCGGCCTTGGCCTCGGCCGCATCGAACACCCGGCCGGTGTAGCACCATTCGAGCGCCTGCTGGATGCCGACGATGCGCGGCAGGAACCAGCTTGAGGCGGCCTCGGGCACGATCCCGCGCCGCGCGAAGACAAAGCCATAGCGCGCGGTATCGCTCGCAAGCCGGATATCCATCGCCAGCTGCATCGTTGCGCCAACCCCCACTGCCACGCCGTTGCAGGCCGAGATCAGCGGCTTCTTGCTCTCGAACAGCCGCAGCGTCAGCAGGCCCCCGCCATCGCGCACGCGCGGATCGGACAGGCTTTCAACCTGATCTCCGCTAGCAAATACCTGCCCGCCACCCTCGGGCGTCAGATCAGCCCCGGCGCAGAAGGCTCGCTCACCGCTGCCGGTGAAGATCACCGCGCGCACCGCATCATCGGCGTCAATATCGGCCATCGCCGCGATGATCTCTTCACCCATGGTGCGGGTATAGGCGTTCATCTTCTCGGGCCGGTTGAGCGTGATGGTGGCGATCCCGTCAGCCTTGTCGACGATGATCTGGGTGTATGCGCTCATGGGTTCCTCTCCTCGCCGTTCATCTTCGGGCCTGTTGGAGACACATGAGACACTGTCCAGAACATGAAAACAAGCCTCAGGCAGGCGTGCAATTTTGACAGGGGAAGAAAGCTATCAAGGCAAAGCAAGGCGCGCGGCATGGGGGCAAGCTTAGGGATGCGCTGGGATGTAGGAAACCGCGTCCGCCGCACGGCTAACGCCGCAAACGAAACCGCCCCCGCGCCAGTCGGCACGGGGGCGGCAATTCGGCTGTGCCGAACTGGGCCTAGCGCGGCGCCATGCGGCCACCCCTCGCGATCAGCGAGGGGCCATCCGGATACCGCCGTCGAGACGCACGTCTTCGCCGTTGAAGTAGCCGGTTTCGATCATGGTCATGGCGAGCTTGGCATATTCCACCGGCATACCGAGACGCTTGGGGAACGGCACCGACGCGGCCAGCGCATCGCGCACATTCTGCGGGGCTGCGGCGAGCAGCGGGGTGTCGAAGATGCCCGGCAGGATGGTGTTCACCCGGATGCCTTCGTTCATCAGGTCGCGGGCGATGGGGAGCGTCATGCCGATCACGCCCGCCTTCGAAGCCGAGTACGCCGCCTGACCGATCTGGCCATCTTCACCCGCCACCGAGGCGGTGTTGACGATCGCGCCGCGCTCACCGAATTCGTCGATCGGGTCAAGCGTCATCATGCCGGCCGCCGACTTGGCGATGCAGCGGAAGGTGCCGATCAGGTTCACCTGAATCACGAAATCGAAAGCCGAGATGGGGAAATGCTTGATCGAGCCATCTTCCTTGCTGCGGCTGGCGGTCTTGATCGCGTTGCCGATCCCGGCGCAGTTGACGAGGATACGCTCCTGCCCGTGGGCGGCGCGGGCCTTGGCGAAACCGGCATCGACATCTTCATCGCTGGTCACGTTGACCTTGCAGAACACGCCGCCGATTTCGGCAGCGAGGGCTTCGCCCTTTTCCTCGTTCATGTCGAAGATCGCGACCTTGGCGCCCTTGGCGGCCAAAGCGCGCGCGGTGGCCGCGCCGAGGCCCGAAGCACCGCCAGTGACGACGGCAGGGGTGTTGGCTGAAACTTCCATCTTGATTCTCTCCTGATCCAATTTCCATTCGGGCTGAGCTTGTCGAAGCCCTGCACTTTCTTCTGCCCCGTGTCCTCTAAAGGAGGACGGCCCTTCGACAAGCTCAGGGCGAACGGGTTTGAGTGATTGAGGTCAAAGCGCCTCGATAATCGTCACGTTGGCGACGCCGCCACCTTCGCACATCGTTTGCAGGCCATACTTCTTGCCATGGCGCTTCAGCGCGTGAACCAGTGTCGCCATCAGCTTGGTGCCCGAGGCACCGAGCGGGTGGCCGAGCGCAATCGCGCCGCCATGGACATTGAGCCGCTCGGGATCGGCGCCGGTGTGCTTGAGCCATGCGAGCGGCACCGAAGCGAAAGCTTCGTTGACTTCGAACAGATCAATATCGTCGATGGTCAGGCCCGCACGCTGCAAGGCGCGGTCGGTCGCGAACAGCGGCTCTTCGAGCATGATCACGGGATCGCCCGCAGTCACCGTCAGGTTGTGGATGCGCGCCAGCGGGGTGAGGCCGTGGGCCTTCAGCGCCGCTTCGGACACCACCAGAACCGCCGACGAGCCATCGCAAATCTGGCTCGACGAGGCCGCCGTGATCGCGCCATCGGGCGAGAGCAGCTTGACGCCCGCGATGCCTTCCAGCGTCGCGTCGAAGCGGATGCCCTCGTCGACGCTGTGCACCGCCGCGCCCTCGGGGGTGTCGATCTCGACGGGCACGATCTCACGCTCGAAGGCCCCGGCCTTGGTCGCGGCAATCGCCTTTTCATGGCTCGAGAGGGCAAAACGATCGAGCTCGTCCTTGGTGAAGCCATGCTTCTTGACGATCATCTCCGCGCCCATGAACTGGCTGAAATTGATGCCGGGGAACTTTTCCTCAAGGCCCGCGGCCTTGGCATAGAGCCCTTCCTTCATGTGCAGCGTGACGTTGGAGCCCATCGGCACGCGGGTCATGCTTTCAACGCCGCTGGCGATCACCACATCCTGCGTCCCGCTCATCACGGCCTGCGCGGCGAACTGGATCGCCTGCTGCGAGGAGCCGCACTGGCGGTCGATGGTAACAGCCGGGGTCGACTGCGGCAGCAACTTCGAGGCGAGCACGCCCATGCGGCCGACCTGCAAAGCCTGTTCACCCGCCTGCGACACACAGCCGGTCACCACATCGTCGATCGCCTTGGGATCAATGCCCGAGCGCTCGACAATCGCATCCAGCGACTTGGCCAACAGATCACCCGGATGACCCCCGGCCAGACGCCCGCCGCGGCGGCCACCAGCCGTGCGCACGGCTTCGACAATATAGGCTGTGGTCATGCTTCTCTCTCCTCCGGGTAATCAGTTGCTGATCGCCACTTGCTTCGCGCGGAGTCGCCTATGGGAGCCGCGCGCGGGAATCAAGCGGGTAAGATGCGCGCACCGCGCAATCTTAGCGCGTGCGGCCCTGATCGCGATCAAGCAGCAATTGCCACAGGATCGCGGCCACCTCGCCATCGGGCACGCCGGTGATGCGTTCGGGCCGCCAGCGGCGTTCGAACGCCTCGACCGCCTTCACCTGATCGGTGATGTCATAGCCGAACCGCTCGAGGGCCAGAAAGAACGCCCCGTTATTGTGGAACGGATTGCCCGCCGCAAGGCATCCGGGACGCGGCAGGCACAGCCGGTAATCGGCGAGGCGATCCCACGGGAACAGCTCGCCCGGATCGATCTTGCGCATCGGCGCGACGCAGGAATGGCCGACGACGTTGGCGCGGGGAATGTCATATTGCTTCACGATCCGCGCGAGCAGCGGGATCAGCGCATCGATCTGCGCATCGGCAAAGCCGCGATAGCCCCCGTTCTCGCTCGCATGGCCCGGATGGTCCAGCTCGATGCCGATACTCGCCGAATTCACATCCGGAATGCCGCGCCAGTAGGATGCGCCCGCGTGCCATGCGCGGCGCTGTTCGGGCACCAGCCGAATCACGCCGCCTTCTTCGGTGATGCAATAATGCGCGCTGACCTTGGCCTCAGGATCGGTCATCCGGTCAAGCGCCGCGCCAACCGGCTTCATCTCGGTGTAGTGCAGCACCACCATCGAGATCGGCAGGGTGCGGTCATCATGATTAGGCGAAAGGCGTTCCTCGTGAATCAATTCATCGCCGCCCATCGCCCTGCCTCCCTCAGCCAATCAGACCTTCAGGTTCGGGGAGCACCGCCCCCAGAACCAGCACGCCATCACCCAGCTTGTATTGCAACCCGCCGCCCAGTTCCTCGGCCACCAGCGCAATCATATGCGCTGCCGCAGTGCGGCTGGTGATTTCATGGGCCGCCAGATCGCCTTGCAGCGCGCGGCCGATAGTCTCGTCAAAGGCGATCCGATCGCCCTTGGCGCGCGCCACGATCTCGACCGCGCCCTCGCGCCGCTCGGCACCAATATCCAGCGTCCCGCCGCGCACCAGCGTATCCAGCGCGATCTGCGCGAGGTTGAGCAGCACCTTGATCGCGGGCTTGGGCAGGCTCGGATCGTTGATCGCCCAGTTGATCGTCACCCGCTTGTTATCCGCGGCGAGCGCATTGATGATCGTTTGCGCCTCGATGATCGGGATCGCCTCGCCAAAGCCACCCGCAGCGCCAAAGGCGAGACGGAAGAATTTGAGCTTGTCGGCGCTGATGCGCGCCGAATGTTCGAGCAATTCGACACACTTGGCGCGCATGTCAGGGTCTTGCTCGTCGGCCAGCAATTCGAGCCCGTTGGCGAGCGCCCCTACCGGCGAGAGCATATCATGGCACAGCCGCGAACACAGCATCGCGGCAAGATCGGTTTGCGAAGTCATGCCCTGCGTCCTAGCTTTCGATTATGGTAAAGGAAAGAGCAGCAAAGCCTTCCGGGCCATCACGCCACAAGGCCACCGCATCGCCCGCAATGATCGCCCAGATCGCGCCATCGCGCGCCGCTTGTGCCTGATCAGTCGCGGACGGTGCAGCAAGGCCCGAGGGATGCGCATGAAAATAGCCAAGCACCTGCGGCGCGCCCGGCGTGCGGGCAGCGCGGTGCGCATCGATCAGCGTCTGGGGATCGATCTCAAAGTGGGTCAGGGGCTCGGGATGGACATTGCGCGCTATATGCGCCGCATTGATCCGCTCCGCCCCTGCTTGGCGCTCTCCCAACAGGATGCCGCAAGCCTCATGCGGATGCGCCGCGCGGGCCGCAGCGATCAGGGCGGCATGAACGCTGCTTGTCAGCACAATCTCCATCGCGCATGGCCTTATCATGTCCGCTGCGGAAATCATCACCGGGATCGTCGCTGCGCCCGCCCGCCTCGACAAGGCCTTGGCCGAGGCCACCGGCCTGTCGCGCGCGCGCATCCAGGCGCTGATCGAGGAAGGGCGGGTCGAAGTCGCGGGCAAGCCGGCCAGCACCGCCTCGCTCAAAGTGGCGCAAGGCACGGCTTTCGCCATCGCCGTCCCGCCTGCCGCCGACGCGATTGCCGCGCCCGAAGATATCCCGCTTGCGATTGCCTATGAGGACGCACACCTGATCGTGATCGACAAGCCCGCGGGCATGGTCGTCCACCCTGCGGCGGGGAACCCGGCGGGCACGCTCGTCAATGCGCTGCTGCACCATTGTCAGGGCCAGCTTTCGGGGATTGGCGGGGTGGCGCGGCCTGGCATTGTCCACCGGATCGACAAGGACACTTCGGGCCTGCTGGTTGTCGCCAAAAGCGATGCCGCGCACGAAGGCCTCGCCAGGCAATTTGCCGCCCACACAGTCCATCGCCGCTATCTGGCAGTCTGCGCCGGGCACCCCTCGCCCAGCGAAGGCACGATCAATGCCCGGCTCGGGCGCTCCGACAGCGACCGCAAGAAAATGTCTGTGCTGCCCAACAATTCCTCACGCGGGAAACACGCCATCACGCATTATACGACGCTTGAGACACTGGATGGGTCGGCGCTGATCGAATGCCGGCTGGAGACCGGACGGACCCATCAGGTGCGCGTTCACTGTGCGTCAATCGGTCACCCGCTAATGGGCGATCCGCTCTATGGGCGAACCCCCAAGCCGCTGCGCCCCGTGCTGGAGCGACTCGGATTTGCCCGGCAGGCGCTCCACGCGGCGGAACTGGGGTTCATCCACCCTATCACCGGTGCATCGCTGCGGTTTGCCAGCCCCCTGCCCGATGACATGCGGGAACTGATCGACGAACTTGGCAGTAGTTATCGATGAAATAAGCAGCACAGCACGAAAATTGCGTCTATATGCGATTCCAGTGGCCCAAGCCGCCGGATGCTCCTCAGAGGTCCTGCGCAAAGCGGTCGACTATAGAAAGGTCAGGTTACCCATGAACAAGCCCAAGACCCAGTCGCTCCCGGCGTTGAGCGGAGAGCAAAGCCTCAACCGCTATCTTGCGGAAATCCGCAAATACCCGGTGCTGACGGCCGAGCAGGAATATATGCTCGCCAAGCGTTATCAGGAACATGAAGACCCCGAAGCTGCCGCGCAGCTTGTGTCGAGCCACCTGCGGCTCGTCGCCAAGATCGCGATGGGCTATCGCGGCTATGGCTTGCCGCTCGCGGATCTCATTTCCGAAGGCAATGTCGGCCTGATGCAGGGTGTCAAGAAATTCGAACCCGATCGTGGCTTCCGCCTCGCGACCTACGCGATGTGGTGGATCAAGGCTTCGATGCAGGAATTCATCCTGCGCTCGTGGAGCCTCGTGAAGATGGGCACCACTTCGGCGCAGAAGAAGCTGTTCTTCAACCTGCGCCGCATGAAGAAGCAGCTCGAAGCCTACGAGGACAGCGATCTGTCAGCCGAGGATGTCGCCAAGATCGCGACCGATCTCGGCGTGCCCGAGCAGGAAGTCATCAACATGAACCGGCGCATGATGATGGGCGGCGATGCCTCGCTCAACGTCTCGATGCGCGCGGACGAAGATGGCGCAGGCCAATGGCAGGATTGGTTGGTGGATGATCGCCCGTTGCAGGACGAAACCGTCGCCGAGGCCGAAGAATCGCAGATGCGCATGGAAATGCTCTCGCAGGCGATGGAAAGCCTCAACGAGCGGGAACGGCATATCCTCACCGAACGCCGGTTGACGGAAAAGCCGCAGACGCTCGAAGAATTGTCGCAGGCCTATGATGTCAGCCGCGAGCGTATTCGCCAGATCGAAGTGCGCGCCTTCGAAAAGCTGCAAAAGGCGATGCAGCGGATCGCGGGCGAAAGGCTGCTGCCCGGCGTCGCGTAACACGCGCTTCCAAGATTGAGCGGCGCGCCGCTCGAATACAAGCAAGCCCCCCGCCGATCGGTTCGGCGGGGGTTTTGCTTTGTGGAGGTGTTATTTCGCCGGTGCGAGATCAAGCACCGCGGCGACCATCGCCCTAGTGCCAAGCACGATGCTCTCCCTCGGGGCGATCTGGAACAGCGGGGAATGATGCCCGGCAATCGGCGGGCCGCCCGCCATGGCCGCGGCGATGCGTTCCGGCGTCGTCCCGCCCACCGCGAAATAATAGCCCGGCACGCCGGTGTTGGCGGCGACGAAATAGGTGAAATCTTCCGCCCCCATGTTCTTCTGCTGGAAGGGCACCACCGCTTCCGCGCCCAGCTCGCGCTGCATCACCGCGTTGAGACGGCGCGCCAGCACGGGATCATTATTGGTGGTGGGCGTGCCCGAAAGCCGCTTGACCTCGACCGGCAGATTATCCGGCAGGCCATGCGCCTTGCCGATATTGACCGCGATCCGCGAAATCGTCGCAATCACCTGCTCACGCGTCTCTTCGTCATTGGCGCGCACCGTCACCTGAAGCATCGCCTCGTCGGAGATGATGTTGTGCTTTGATCCGGCATGGAACGAGCCGACCGTGACCACCACCGGGGTGAGCGGCCCGATCTCGCGGCTGTCGATCGATTGCAGCGCGGTCACGATCTGCGAGGCGATATAGACCGGGTCGCGCCCGAGATGCGGCGCAGCGCCATGCGTGCCAATGCCGGGGACGCGGATGTCGAGCGAATCCGAAGAGGAATACTGGATGCCTTCCGAGGCCGAGACCTTGCCCGTCTCCAGCTCGGCGGCGACATGGAAAGCGAGCGCATAGTCCGGCTTGCCGAAGCGCTGATAGAGCCCGTCCTCCATCATCGCCTTGGCCCCGCGCACGCCTTCTTCGGCGGGCTGGACGACAAACATCAGCGTGCCGCTCCACTTGTCCTTCATCGCCGCCAGCCGCCGCGCGGTGCCCACCATCGAAGTGATGTGGGTGTCATGCCCGCAGGCATGCATCGTGGGATATTCCTTGCCGTCCTCGCCGATCTGCTTGGCCTTGGACGCGTAAGCGAGCCCGGTCTTCTCTTCGACCGGCAGCCCGTCCATGTCGGCGCGCAGCAGGATCAGCGGGCCCTCGCCGTTCTTGAGAATGCCGACCACGCCGGTCTTGCCGACGCCTGTCGTCACCTCCAGCCCGGCCGCGCGCAATTCAGCCGCCATCTTCGCGGCGGTGCGGTTTTCGAGGAAGCCCATCTCGGGGTTCTGGTGGAAATCGAGGAACAGCGGGGCGAGGTAATTGTCGTACTCGGCCTCGATGGCCTTGCGGGTTGCGGCGTCCTCTGCCGCAACGGATTGCGCGGCAAGAGCAAGCGTCAGAACGCTGGCGGCGGCATGGAAAAAGCGCATCGGTGTGTTCCCCCTGTTGTGCCCCATCGCTAGCCCACGCCTGATCCACCCGCAAGCGCGCGGGCGCATGCGCCCGATTGCGCCGGTTGTGGCGCTCGCCTACAGCGCAGGGATGATCCGCACCGCCGCCCGCATGCTTGCCAAGATTATCATCGGCTGGATCGCGATTACGGCGGTGCTGGTGGTGGCCTATCGCTTCGTGCCGGTGCCCATTACCGCGACCATGCTGCTCGATGAAAACGGCATCACCAAGGATTGGGAGCCGCTCGACAATATCGATCGCAATCTTGTCGCCGCTGTGATCGCGGCCGAGGATTCGCGCTTCTGCGAGCATTCGGGCTTCGATACCGAAGCGATCGAGCAGGCGATGAAGGAAAACATGGAAGGCGGCCGTATCCGCGGCGGCTCCACCATCAGCCAGCAGACCGCCAAGAATGTGTTCCTGTGGCAGGGTGGCGGGTTCTTCCGCAAAGGCCTTGAGGCGTGGTTCACCTTCTGGATCGAGCTGGTGTGGGGCAAGCGGCGGATCATGGAAGTCTATCTCAATGTCGCGGAAACCGGGATCGGCACCTATGGCGCCGAGGCCGGGGCGCAGCGCTATTTCGGCAAGTCCGCCGCGCGGCTTTCCCCTGATGAGGCAAGCCGGATGGCGGCGGCCTTGCCCAGCCCCAAGAAGCGCTCGGTCAAGAGCCCGCGCGGCTGGCTTGCCCGGCACGGCAAACGGATCGAACGGCGCATCGGGATCGTGAAGCGCGATGGGCTGGATGCCTGCGTCTATGACTAGGCCGGAACCGGCGCACCGGCCCATGCGTTCCGCGGACACCATGCCCGTCCCTTGTGACCTCCCCCGCCGCCGCGCATGATGCCGCAGCACGAGCGCCCCGCCGCCGCGGCCCCTGCGGCCTCGGCTGAAGCCCGAGAGGCGCTGCGCGCGGCGATGCTGCGGCTTGCCGAAGGCGACAAGGCCGCGCTCGAGGAAATCTACCGCGCCACGCGGGTGAAGCTATTTGGCATATGCCTGCGTATCTTGGGCGACCGGAAGGAAGCCGAGGACGCTTTGCAGGACGTGTACGTCAATCTTTGGCAGCGGGCTGACCGCTATGATCCCGCGCGGGCCAGCCCGATCGCGTGGCTGGCGGCGTTTGCGCGCAACCGCGCGATTGATCGGCTGCGCACGGGCAAGGTGCGGCAGGGCGCAGTGCCGGTCGATGAAGCGGCACCGCTGGCGGATGAAGCACCGCTCGCCGAAGCTTTGCTGATTGATCTTGAACGCAACGCACAAATCCACATCTGCCTCGGCGCGCTTGATGAGCGCACCCAGGGGCACATCCGCGCGGCCTTTTTCGAAGGCAAGACCTATGCCGAGCTGGCCGATCAGGCGGGCGTGCCGCTTGGCACCATGAAAAGCTGGATCCGGCGCGGGCTGATGCGGCTGCGCGCCTGTCTCGAAGCGAGCGAGCAGGCATGAGCAGCACCCCGCCCGACAAGGATGATGACCTGCGCCGCGACGATCCGCTGATCGCCGCCGAATGGTCGCTCGGCCTGCTTGAGGGCGAGGAGCTGCTTGCCGCGCGCGGCAAGCATGCGGTCGATCCCGATTTCGCTTGGCGCAAGGAGTGGTGGGACAACTGGTTTGCCCCGCTGGCCGATGAAATTGCCCCGGCCGAGCCATCAACGGATATGTGGGACCGGATCGCCACGGCGATTAACGCACCTGCGCCCGTCGAGGCCGAAGTGATGGCGCTGCGCGCAGGGGTGAAGCGCTGGCGGATCATCGCGGCGCTGACCTCGGCGGCGGCAGCCGTGGTCCTGATGATCAATGTCTGGGGGCCGACACCAATGCCGCAGCCGCAACCGCAGGCTCCCGCGCTGGCTGCTGCGCCGCTCGTTGCCACGGTGCCGATTGGCGAGACCGGCCTGCGCCTCGATGTCACCTACATCCCTGCCTCGCGCCAGATGCTGGTGAGCGCGGCAGGGCTGACCGCCGATGGCGTGCATGATCACGAATTGTGGCTGGTGCCCAAGGATGGCGGCGCTTTGCAATCGCTCGGCGTGATCGCGCCGGGTGAAGTCAACAGCATGGCGCTTCCGGACGAGGTCACGCGCAATCTCGCGAGCGGGGCACAGCTCCTGCTCACCCGCGAACCGCTGGGCGGCAAGCCGGCCGAGGCGCAGGCCGGGCCGGTGGTGGCGCGCGGCGCCTTCGCCCCTGTCTAGGTTTGGCGCGCGGCGTGCAATTCGTCGTGCACCAGCGGCAACTCGCCTGCTTTACAGTGCTGCCGTGCATCCTTACCGCCGCTGGCGCGTAACTACCACACAGGGCGACAATGACGCTTTGTTATCCAAGGAGAATTCCATGTCCGCTACCCCCCGTCTGACATTCAAGGCCGCTGCCCTCGCAGTGCTCGCCGCCACCGCTCCGCTCGCCAGCGCCCCGGCGCTCGCGGATAACCACGGCAGCCACGCAGGCCATGCCGAAGCCAAGGGCAACATCGTGGAAACCGCGCAGGGCACCGGCATGCACAACACGCTGGTCGCCGCAGTGCAGGCTGCCGGCATTGCCGAGATGCTCGCCGCTCCCGGCCCGTTCACCATCTTTGCGCCGACCGACGCGGCTTTCGGCAAGCTGCCCGCTGGCACCGTGGAAACGCTCGTCAAGCCCGAGAACAAGCAGATGCTGATCGGCATTCTCGCCTATCACGCCGTCGCGGGTGAAGTGAGCAGCACCGATCTCGTCAAGCTGATCCAGGACAATGGCGGCAAGGCCACTGTCAACACCGTCATGGGCGGCACGCTGACCGCCGAGATCGTCGACGGCAAGGTCGTGATCACCGATGCCAAGGGCGGCAAGTCGACCGTGACCATGGCCGACGTGAAGACCACCAACGGCGTGATCCACGTGACCGACGGGGTGTTCCTCCCGGCCTAAACCCGTATTGGGCTAGCGCAGCTCTGGCCATTCCCCACCTCCCACGGTTGGGGCTGCGCCTCTTGAACCCCGTCCGGCTCCTCCTCCACGGGCCGGGCGGGGTTTTTGCTGTGGGGGGGCAGGCACACCAAGTGCCAAAGCCCACGCGCTTCGCAGGCTGGGCCGTTTGCTTTCGTGACAGCATGAAGTGGCCTCCCCATTGCTTGGCAACGGGGAGGAAACCGGCCTTCAGGCCAAGCCGCTTGGGTTAGGCTGCCGCTTCCTTCTGCTCTTTCGAGCCATGGACGCGGATCGGTTCCTTCTTGCCCGCGACCACATCGGCATCGATCACGATTTCGGTCACGCCTTCCATGTCGGGCAGGTCGAACATCGTGTCGAGCAGCAAGCCTTCGACAATCGAACGCAGGCCGCGCGCGCCGGTCTTGCGCTTGATCGCACGCTCGGCAATGGCCTGCAGCGCATCGTCGGTGAAGGTGAGTTCGACGTCTTCCAGTTCGAAAAGCTTGCGATACTGCTTCACCAGCGCGTTCTTCGGCTCCTTGAGGATCGTCACCAGCGCATCGACATCGAGATCGTGCAGGGTGGCGATGACCGGCAGGCGGCCGACGAATTCGGGGATCAGGCCGAACTTGAGGAGATCTTCCGGCTCGCTCTTTTCGAGCAGCTCGCCGACGCGCCGCTTGTCGGGATCGGCGACATGCGCGCCAAAGCCGATCGAACGCTTCTGCAAGCGATCAGCAATGATCTTGTCGAGCCCGGCAAAAGCCCCGCCGCAGATGAACAGGATGTTGGTGGTGTCCACCTGCAAGAATTCCTGCTGCGGATGCTTGCGCCCGCCCTGCGGCGGCACGCTGGCGGTGGTGCCTTCCATCAGCTTGAGCAGCGCCTGCTGCACGCCTTCGCCCGAAACGTCGCGGGTGATCGAGGGGTTTTCGGCCTTGCGGGTGATCTTGTCGATTTCGTCGATATAGACGATCCCGTGCTGGGCCTTTTCGACATTGTAGTCCGAGGCCTGGAGCAGCTTGAGAATGATATTCTCGACGTCTTCGCCGACATAGCCCGCTTCGGTCAGCGTGGTCGCATCGGCCATGGTGAAGGGCACATCAAAGGTGCGCGCCAGCGTTTGCGCCAGCAGGGTCTTGCCCGAACCCGTCGGGCCGACGAGCAGGATGTTCGACTTGGCGAGTTCGACGTCGCCCGCCTTGCCGCTGTGCTTCAATCGCTTGTAGTGGTTGTGCACCGCGACCGAGAGCACGCGCTTGGCGCGGTCCTGCCCGATGACGTAATCATTGAGCGTCGTGAAAATATCCATCGGGGTCGGAATTTCGCCTTCCTTGCGGCCGGCAATTCCTGCCTTGGTCTCTTCACGGATGATGTCGTTGCACAGCTCGACGCATTCATCGCAGATGAACACCGTGGGGCCTGCGATAAGCTTGCGCACCTCGTGCTGCGACTTCCCGCAGAAGCTGCAATAGAGGGTGCTCTTGCTGTCAGAACCGCTCAATTTGGTCATTCCTGTGTCCTCGAATCCGCATGGCCAAGCCGGGCTTCGCCTTGAGCGGATTCGTCAAGTGTATCTTCAGCGCCGGATGAATCAACCAACGGCGCGCTTTTTCCTGTCCACTGCACCCTGACAAAAGAAGGTAGGGAGCCGGAAATCCGGCCCTTTTCCTTGCCTGTGTCCCGCAGTGAAGCAGCTGTGGAGTCGCTTATTCCGGAGCGCCGCCCGAACCGTCAGCCGAGGATTCCTCGTTTTCGGGACGGCTTTCGAAAACCTTGTCGATCAGCCCGAAGGCCTTGGCTTCTTCGGCTTCGAGGAAGGTGTCGCGGTCCATCGCCCGTTCGATCTCTTCGAGCTTCTGGCCGGTGAACTTGACGTAGAGATCATTCATCCGCGAACGGATACGCAGGATCTCGCGCGCCTGAATCTCGATGTCGGACGCCATCCCGCGTGCCCCGCCCGAAGGCTGGTGGATCATGATCCGCGCATTGGGGAGCGCGATGCGCATCCCCGGCTCACCCGCGGCGAGCAGGAAGCTGCCCATGCTGGCGGCCTGCCCGATGCACACTGTCGACACGCGCGGCTTGATATACTGCATGGTGTCGTAGATCGCGAGGCCCGCTGTCACCACCCCGCCGGGCGAGTTGATGTACATGCTGATCGGCTTGCTGGGGTTTTCGCTTTCGAGGAACAGCAGCTGCGCCACGATCAGCGAGGCCATGCCATCTTCGACTTGCCCGGTCACAAACACGATGCGTTCGCGCAGCAGGCGCGAGAAGATGTCGAAGCTGCGCTCACCCCGGCTGGTCTGCTCGACCACCACGGGCACCAGTGCGCCGGTTACCGGATCACGGGTAAACTGGCCTTGGGTTCCGTAGGTCTCGCCGAGATTGCCGAACAGATCGATCATGGGGCTGTGCATCCTTTGTGTTTTCGCATCCCGCTATGTCGGAGCCGGGTAGGCAATTTCAAGTGCGTTTACCGCGTCGGCTGTGAATTGTGGGTGAAGGATAGGCCGGGTGGGTGTTTTCCCGCTTGCATGGCACAGGCAGCGTGGCACACCTTGGCGCCCATGACCCATCACAGCCTTGCGCGCGCCGCGCTCGCCGCCCTTCTTGCCACCACCGCATCAGCCGCGCTCGCCCAGACGGCCCCGCCGGCAAGCCCCGATGCAGCCGCTGCCACCCACATCGAGCGGATCCGCACGCTCGATGATGCCGGGCCGCAGCTCAATGCCGTGATCGTCTATGATGCCGCTGCGGCCGCCAAGGCGAAAGCGGCCAAGGGCGCGCTGCAAGGGCGCACGGTGCTGGTGAAGGACAATGTCGAGACGGCCGAATGGCCGACGACCGCCGGCAGCCTTGCGCTCAAGGACAATGCGACAGGCCGCGATGCGCCGCTGGTCGCCAATCTGCGGCGCGCAGGCGGCGTGGTGCTTGGCAAGACCAACCTTTCCGAATGGGCCAACATCCGTTCGAGCGATTCGACCAGCGGGTGGAGCGCGGTCGGCGGGTTGACGAAGAACCCCCACGCGATTGATCGCAATGCCTGCGGCTCGTCCTCGGGCAGCGGCGCGGCGATTGCCGCAGGGCTGGCCTGGGCGGCGATTGGCACCGAGACCAATGGCTCGATCACTTGCCCTGCCAGCGTCAACGGGATTGTCGGCTTCAAGCCGAGCGTCGGGATAGTCAGCCGCACGCATGTCGTGCCGATTTCGAGCACTCAGGATACCGCCGGGCCGATGACGACAAGCGTCCATGATGCGGCCCTTTTGCTCAATGCCATCGCCGGGCAAGACCCTGCCGATCCCATTACGCTCGAGGCCAAGCGCGTCGCGGATTACACCGCCGGGCTGGCCACCGCCTCGCTTCGGGGCGTGCGGATTGGCGTGCTGCGCAAGGCCGTGGGGGAACGGGCCGATATCGCCGCCCTGTTCGAAACCGCGCTGGCCGATCTGACCCGCGCGGGCGCGGTGCTGGTTGACCTCGATTACGAAACCCCGCCCACCTTCTGGCGAAGCACCTTGCCGGTGCTGATGTATGAATTGCGGGAGGAGATGGACAAATACCTCTCGACCCGCCCGGTTGCCGATGGGCCGCGCAGCCTTGCTGATGTGGTGGCGTTCAACAAGGCCCAGCCACGCGATGAACTGCGCTGGTTCGGGCAGGACCTGCTCGAACAGGCGCTCACCACCACCGACGCGGCCGCCTATCAGGAAAACCTCGCCACCATCCGTCGCATGACCCGCGCGGAAGGGATCGACAAGCTGCTGGCCGATAACCAGGTCGCCTTCCTGATCGCCCCGACGATGGGCCCGGCGTGGAGCACGGATCTGGTGCTCGGCGACAATTTCTCCGGGCGAACCGGCGCGGGCTATCTTGCTGCAATTGCGGGCTATCCGCATCTCACCGTGCCGATGGGCGCGGTGGAAGGCTTGCCCATCGGCCTCAGCATCATGGGCGGCCAATGGCAGGATCACGAGGTTCTGAAGGCGGGTGCCGCCTACGAAAAAGCGCGGACAGCCAAGCTGCCCACGCCTTCGTTCGAGCGGTGGAAACCTGCGGGGGAGTGACCACCCAGCCCCCTCCCTTGAGGGAGGGAGTAATGGGGGTGGGTGAACCCTTCCTATTGATCAGGTGCTGAACCCCCACCCCACCCCCCACGGGGAGGGGAGGTAAGGTTCACAGGCCTGAGCAAACTTACTTCTTCGCAGCCGCCTTCTTGGCCGGAGCCTTCTTGGCGGGCTTCGCCTCGGCGTCCTCGGCCGGAGCCGCTTCCTTCTTCGGCGCGGCCTTCTTGGCCGGGGCCTTCTTGGCGGGCTTGGCGTCCTCGGCGGTCTCCGCAGCCTCGGCGGCGGCGCCTTCGTCCTTCTTGGCCGTAGCCTTCTTCTTGGCCGGAGCCTTCTTCGCAGCGGGCGCAGCTTCGGCGGTTTCGTCGGCTTCGATGGCAGCCTGCAGCTCTTCCACCGTCACTTCACGCTCAGTGATGTCGGCCTTGTCGAACAGGAAGTCGACGACCTTGTCCTCATAGAGCGGGGCGCGCAGCTGGGCGGCAACCATCGGCTCGGACTGGACATATTCGATGAACCGCTGGCGATCTTCCGGACGGTATTGCGCAGCCGCCTGCTGCACCAGCATGCCCATTTCCTGCGACGTCACTTCGACGCCATTGGCCTGGCCGATTTCCGACAGCAACAGGCCCAGACGCACGCGGCGCTCGGCGATGGTGCGGTATTCGTCCTTCTCGTCCTCGATCTGCTTGAGCGCAGCGGCGGGATCGGCATCCTGCGCCGCTTCCTGCTGGAGCTGGGCCCAGATTTGCTGGAATTCGGCTTCAACCATGCTCGGCGGCACTTCGAAACTGTGACCGGCAGCCAGCTGATCGAGCAGTTGGCGCTTCATCTGGGTGCGGGTGAGGCCTGCGGTCTGCTGCTCGAGCTGGGCCTTCATGATCTCCTTGAGCTTATCAAGGCTATCGAGGCCGAGGTTCTTGGCGAAATCCTCGTCG
>Ga0308017_1000073_pt1 | contig 32672 bp, 25 predicted proteins | sample Neamet280_FD_203145 | JGI IMG/M metagenome (GOLD analysis project Ga0308017, IMG submission 203145) | Marine microbial communities from water near the shore, Antarctic Ocean - #280 | ecosystem: Environmental > Aquatic > Marine > Unclassified | place: Southern Ocean | collected 2014-10-01
AGCTCTAATGAAAAATACCAGATCACCATGGGAATACGGGCGTAAGAATGGAAAACGGCGTACTTTAGAAGAGATGGCTTTACATGAACTAGAAAAAGAAAAAGGTCGTAGACTAACTCCTGAAGAAAAAGGAGAGACCAAAGCTCAAGTACAGCTAGAAGAGACTGCAGAAAACACTGCTAGAGACGCTATTATTAAGAAAGCTCGTATAGATACGCTAGCTGCTGAAGGTATGGCTGCAGCATCTAAAGAATTAGCTGAAGAAGAACGTAGAGACTCGGAATCAGTTAATGGGAATGGCTACGCAGAAAGAAAAGGAGATGAAACAGAAAAAGAAGCTACTATACCTATAGCCGATAAAATTAACACTAGCTCACTATTTAAAGATTAACCCATGACAGATTATAAATTTGAATACTCAAAGTACCTATACGATCCAAAAACTAAGAATACTTCATATGTTAAACCAAGCCCTTGGATTAAAATTAAAATTATATTTTATACATTTGGAACTATTCTTATATTACTTTGTGGATTACTAATACTCCCTTTAGGGATATTGCTGCTTGTTGCATTTATAGTATATAGCGTGTTTAAAATTATATTTACATCTAGTTAAAGTGATCATGGATTTACATAGTATAAAAATAGCCTTAGTACAGGGGCTCATTGTATTAGTACCTACATACATAATGGCATTCCTGACAGATAAAATGGTATGGACTATTCCTATGCTAGCTGCAGCAAGTTTTGTTGCAGCGAGTATTAAGAAGGACCTTACTGAACGTAAGATCGATGAGGATGGAATGCGAAAAGATAATGAGTCAAGCCATCACCCTGATCTAGAAGATGGATGATACTAGAGCTAGTTCACCATTCCCTTTATTTGAGAAGCTGCTTCAAATAATGTTACGTTATTAGCTTCATCAAACATGTCATCAGTTTGAGCTAAGTTAGGCATGAGGTCTCCGCCTAGCCATGCGCTATTTACATTACCTAGTGTAGGTATCCCAGTCATTTCTTGTACAACAGCAGAGAGAGCTACAGTTGCTGGATTAGCTTTTATTAATTTCTTAACAGCTCGTTGATTCCTTAACCAGTAAGATAAGAAGGCTGTAGCACCAAGAGAATCTAGTAGTTCTAGTGGGGCAATCAAAGATTCATCGAATAGTACAAATGCTTCTAATGATTCATGTAGTGATTGTTTAAAGCTTTGTCCTAAAACATTTTGACCGTGCTCCATCATCACATACCTGCCCATAAAATCTGTCATCTGAACTACTTGTTTAGAGTACTTGTAGGGCAAACTCTCTTTAGTCCAAAATATGGTATGAGCTACAGTCTGTAGACTTCTAGGAATCTTATCCCCCACTTGTTTAAGATTACCTTTAAATACCAGACGGGATAATCTATTCCAGTATCCATCTAATTGAGCTTCATTTAGATCTTCAATAATTAGAGAATCCACTCCAGCTTCATTCATTTGGTGAATACGGTTACCTTCAATTCTAGTTTGAAGTCTTTCTACTTTCTGAGCTTCAGCACTATTACTTGGCAGCTTTTTAGTATCGATTTCATACTGAAGCTTATTTTTCGCTATCACATCTTTACTATATCTTTGGTATTCTGATATGCCTTCAATAGTCTTACTGATAATATAAGACAAGGGAATTTTACGCATCATTAATTGCGTAATATTTGACATCATATTACCGAGTATAACTTTTGGAACCGCTAATACTACTCGATTCTTACCGTATCCAACCGTTTCTTTAATTGCGTAGTGGGCTAACCCAGCAATACGTTTAGCAAATGGATGTTTATTATTTTCGAAGTATTTAAGCTGAGTAACATCTAGTTGTTTGTACCCAAATACTTTATCAACAATATCTAAGCGAACCATAAACTTACCGCTTACAGCGAAATTTTGCAGATATTCTCGGATTGGACGAGGTAATTTTAAGTACCGCTCGTAATACCCAGATTCAGGATCTAATAAATTAATGAACTGCTTTGGGTGAACTTTATATAAATTCTCTTGTTCATGTACCAATAAGTGAATTGTTTCTTTATCATTCTTAATAGTATTTTTACGATCTACTAAGTTTGAGTGCATGTGTGCAAACACATTTTGGAATTCTAACTCAGGTTTAATAATTTCTTTTACATCCTTGTGATTCATCATAATACGGTAATCTGTAATTTTATTTGTTACCGGATCACGGACAGGTCGGAACTTAAATCGCTTATCAAATTTTAGATCTTTAGCTAGTTTATTTTGATGCGTTTTAAACTGTTTAACTTTAGCTTTAATTTTTTGAGTATTCGGTTTTCCCGTAGTACCCACCTGGTAATCTGGATTTAAACTTAGTATCTCAGTTAAAGTAGTTCCTTGATGTCGGCGGTTAGTAGTAGACATAATTCCCGATATATCTTTTACTTCTGCGATATTACGATTGATGTACATTACAGTATGAGTTTGATCTGCTGCTATTTTACCTAATGGAACAGAGTATGTGTACCCCTGGTCATCCATAGCTTCTTTGTCTGCTGCTGTACGAATTTGAATATCTGTTAAATTGTCCATCCTCTCGACAATGTACCCTTTCATCATGTGGATAGGATCGCCTTCAAATAGATCTCTTCGTGATTTAGCTTTATAACTAATATGTGCTTGCATGATGTTAATCATTCCATTATTACTAGGATCAGCAGCAAATTCAGCACTAGCTAACTTTTGTATCAGAAAAGCATCTTTTGTTTCTATATCTCCTAATGCCGATATGGTTGCGTATGCATCTAAAAGTGCAACCCTTTCCTCTACTGGATTGGCAAGGTGATCTACTGCAATAGAGTATGCATTCGTATATGCATCAGCTAATCTTTCAGTTTCCCCTGTCATCATAAAATGACCTAACTCATCAGCGTACTGTATAGCAGCGCTTGACTCCTCTACTAGTAGTCTACGTCTTATATCTTTTTGTAATAGTTCTCTAGCGTCTTTAGCATTGGTGCTCTTACCAATTAAATCAATAATCTTTTTCATCCCAGCAGGTGAATCAAGATCAAGACCAGCAGTTACCAGTTGAGATATATCTGTACGGAGCATTACATTAGTAAGTGCTTCTCGAGTCTCAACAGACATTGCATGACGTTTCTTCGGGTCTAATGATTTCCAAATACTTGTTATCCCATGTGCCCGGTTGCCATTAAACCAGTCTATTTGAAAAGTTTCTGCTAATTGACGTGCTTTGGAAATGGTAATTTTTGATTGCAGTAGCTGTTCAATCATCTCTTTACTAAGAACACCATCCCCAAATTCTTTAGCTAATCCACGTAATGAATAATGCATTTTATCCATTATGTTATTTTTGTATTCCTGAACATTGTTCTCTTCACTGAGTGTAATTAATGGCAGCCAAGCTAACCCAGTTGCAATCTTTAAAGGTAGTGGTGCCCCTGCAAAAGCAGGACCTGATCTACCTACCCTTTTTTGTAAGTCTCTTTCTGCATTGTTAGCAAAATTTCTAAGTATCTGGTCTGCTGCATCTAAAACTTTATAACCTACACTTTGTAACAGAGCACGTTTACTTTTATGTTTATTTTGGATAGCAACTAGGTGCTCGGTAATAGCGATGGCTTCAGAGAATTGAGTATTGTCTTTAGCGTTATAGACCTTGTTACCTAGAGTTTCTCTAATTGTGTCTACTACAACTTTAATAATGTCCAACATTCTTCCGAATAACCCAATTCGTTGAGCAACTGGATTAGTCTTCATAAAATTAGATAATGAAGCATTCGTGTTTGCGTAGGCTAAGAACTCATGCAATCGATTAGCTTCTTTTGCATGGAAGGCATGCCTATATTGCTGCCTAGCCATAACAATTTCTTCTGCAGTAGCTAAATTAGTAGGCCCTGTATTAGTAGGAAGGAATACTTTGTATCCTCGTCCTTTACCATATTTTTTCTCTAATGTATTTTCAACTTGTGTATATAACTTTTCAATTCGATTTCTAATTAATGGACGTTGGTCTATCGCTATGGAAGTCATACCGTGCAATAACTCATGCGTATATACTTCTTGAGGGGACTGCCCATTACGAATGGTTGGAGATTGTTGACTAACTGAGACTGTTAGTCGTTCTTGCGCTTCACTGTAGGCTCCTTGAGAGATCCCCTGGATTTGCTCATAGGTTAGCTGAATGCCTGCTGTAGCATTAAAGCCCTCACTAAGAATATCTAAAACACGGCTTAGAGTATCTGTATGACTATTCTCTTCTTGAGTATTATTGTAATAATCCCCAGATAGCTTAGTGAAGTCGCTGAATAGATTCTTAACCGTATTCCCAGTTATGTCATTTAGATCAGTAGATTCATAAGTCTTACCTTTTGGTGCTATTAAAGAATTCTTTAGTTCCTCTGTCTGCTCTGGAGTCAGATCAGGAAATAATTCTGTTTGAGCATGCTCATCAAACTTTCTATTGAACTCTTCCGCCATAGGAGTTTTTGATACTCTAGTACGAGTTCTATCATTAGCTGAATCTTCAGCTAATTCTAATAGGGCATCTCGCATTGAATCATTAATATTAACTCCAGGTTTCTGCATAAGCATCTGCAAAGACTCATTAAATCCCCCATTCTCAGAAGCTAGTTCTTCTAATCTACGTCTGAATTCTGAATTTGTATTTGTTACGGAGTCAAATGACTTTAATAGATCGTCTAATGTAACTTTTTTAGTATCATCTTTATTCTTATTATCAAAAAATTCATTCTCAACCCAAGTTTGAATTTCTTCCATAAGTGAAGGAGTACCCTCGGGGGCAGCTTCATCCATATCTGTAGTGATACCTAGAACTTTCTTTACTTGTTCATGGGTTTGTTCAATAACACTGTGGGTACGGTTGTAATGTAAAAACAATTTCCCATAAGCTTCACTAATGGTAGATAGTTGCTCTGGACTAGCCATGAATGCATCATGTAACATTAGGACATTTGGATCTCCCACCCAACGCTTACCATCAACAGTAATATTAGGATCACCATTCATTGTTTGAGTTAGCAGAACAGAGTCCATATTAATGATCTGACGGATTAATGCAGTAACTCCTGGCTCAATAAATCTTAATTGTTGTGGGAATGTATTATGTGTCGTAGGGATACTATGGTCATAATCACCATTTTCATCCTGCTTAGCAGTTCTATATTCTACTCTTTCGTCCCCAAATTTATCTCTTCCTTCGATTAGAAGGGTTAGATCTAATTTTGTCTCATCAGATATATCGTTTTTATGCTCTAAGATTTTAAGTAATCTAACCTTTGCCTTCTCAGTTAAATTATCTGCATTCTCTTCTATAAATTCTGTAAGTTTTCGACCATCTTTAATAATGTTTTCAGCTGGTACTCCTACTTTCTCATTTAGTGTTGAGACGTTCTGAGTTTTAGATAGATCAATAAACCCCTCAACATTACCGTTCTCATCAATACTAGATAGAGGTCCTTTATACTGAGGGAATACTTTAATTAATTGCCCTTTTGTATCTTTAATTAGATTAGTGAGTTCTTTTCTAGTTAAAGTACTGCGATTGCTATCTTCTGTCTTATTCACCTCTGCTAGTTTATTTTCATAAGCTCGTTTGAAGTGAGCTAAGAAAGTACCGTGCAATACTCCACCCATCTGAATAATCGTATCTCTTGATGCTTGAGTGGGCTCTAGCATGGTCTTAAGACCGTGGTTAAATCTAGGAGCTATAGTTGTACTGATATTTGCTAATAGGTATTTATCATTAAAATACTTATCTAATGATTCCCCTTTTAATAAAGCTTGTATAAATCCCTCTTTTGTAACGATGGATTTACTGCCTTTATTATCTTGTTTAAAAGCCCCTAGTGTATCTAATGCATTTACAAAATCCCTCATCTCTTGTATGAACTGTAGTTCTTGCGGAGTTCTTTTAGCCTCTCCTTCAAGTTGTTCACCTTCTTCAGTAAATTTATACTCTTGAAAGAAAGCTGCTGCTTCAGACTCTGAAGATTTTAGATCTGTGTATGTTCGCTGTATTAACCCAACTCTAGAATAGATCTCACCAATGATATCTTTAGTAACATCTTTAGAGATACGATCTATACCGCCACCGTACATGTGGATGATAAAGGGGTATTTAACTACACCACGTAAGCCATTAACATCCTGGGTAAAATCAGGATACAAAGTATTAAGTGCCCCATTTAACCGGTTGTAGTCACTAAGTAAATTTTCTGCTGCTTTCTTCTCAATTGCAGCATTTCCTTTATCTGCTTTCTTTACGTAGTAATCCCATTTATTCTGTTTATACACAGAGAGCTCACTATAATCATCTTTCCATCGATTGTTATTAATGAAATCGAGAGATATTTTATTAGTTTCAAGATCTAATGTTCCATCCCCCATTGCTTCTTGTACGTATTGTGCAAGAGTTTGGTAGGTATCGGGAGCTTTAAGATCATGCTCAGTATCATCACCAAAATAAGTAGCTACTTTAGCAAGCATCTCTGGCATATTTTCCCACATAGGAAATTGCATAACATTCATTGCAAAGCCGTTAGAGATACCATCGATCTCCATAACAATATCTGATTCGAATGATGTATTGATTGTTCTCGTAAAGCCCAGCCTAGCTGATTTACTGGGGAATACTTTCATATATTGAGATAGCCCAGCAATACCTTGAAGCAGAGACATGTTGCCCCCTTTAGTAAGGGCACTAGACTTAACAACTGACAAAGCATCAGCAAACTCTTTAGCAGCTTCCTTCTTGGCTGCAAGAGCATTCTTATGCTTGGTCTTATTAGCTTTCTTGAGCTTAGTGCTCTCTACAAGGGTTCTGACTTTAGTTAATTTCTGGTAGGCACTAACTGCTGCTAATACGTTTTTATCACCTACAAGGTCACTGAAATATAGCTGTGACTCACCGTAGGTCTGTTTGTCAATGTCGCTTCCAAAGTTCTGAGCAACAGCTAACTCAAACTTCCATAGATTCTTTTCATTATAGGTCTTTGGTTCCCAGGACTTTAACAAGTATCGATCAACTTTACTCCCCTGAGGGTTAATCTTTCCTTCCTGCATAATTCTATGATGATTCTGCAGGGTATATGTGAAATAGAATTTCTCTAATTCAGTACGATCATTGGCCTCTACGAGTCTCTTTAAGCTAGCTAATTTATCTCTATTAGAAGCTTCTTTAGACTCCATATCATACTGGTGCCATTTACCTTTTTTAACAGGCTCACCTGCCTTATCTAATTTAGGCTTACCTTCTTCATCTAATACGTATATGTACTCATTGTTGTCATTCTTAGGTGCGTTATCACTAGTTTCATATAGTTCCTCAATCCCCATGATTTCTTTTAGAACATCATGATGATCTTCAAATAAATCACTAACTATATCCATTGGTTGAGATTTACTCCACTCAACCTTATGGAGTTTTTTCATGAGTCTCTGAACTTCTAGAGGTACATCTCCAAAAGTACCAGATACATTAGTTTTAATGTCTTGTGGGTTTTGTAATGGGCCAGCAGTAGACTGAATATCTAATTCAAGTGCTGTAACTAAATCAGATACTGCAGCTAAGCCTTCTTCAGAAGGTGGACGATCCTCATCAATTTTAAGGTGTCTGTATCCTAACCCGTCTTTGTCCTCTTTAGATCCTTCTGGGTTATTGTTGTAGACTCGGCCCTCTACATTAGCTTCATCGAAATTCCATTTATGTATATCTTTAATAAAATAAGATTCGGTGTCGTTACCTTGAGCAGTTTCAATAGCGGCCATACCAAGAGCAGGAATCAAATGCTCAAAGTATATGTCTATACCTTCTTGTGTTAGTTCACCTGAAGCTTTTTCAGGAGATAGGTGCAGCATTTTAGAAATCTCGTGCCCTATCTGTCTAGCTACATCATTGTAGCCGTAACCTAGTTTGTCTAATTCTGTATTTTCATCTGGGGATAATTTTTGACCATTATTGTAGAGAAAGGCTTCTTTGTGGAAGTCACTATCCCCAAATCTACTATTATCAGTAGTTCTTTGTCTCCAAGACATTGCCCCAACCATCATTGAGAATATTACTTGTTCAGGTAAAGTACCTTGCTGGTTATCAGTATTTTCATTATCTTCTCGGTAGAGTAATGATAAAGGTTGCCTAATAGCATAATTATCTACATCCATTACCTCACTAAGAGGAACTGTTAACGATTTACTATTATTAGCATTAGGGTTATTTATTGTTACATTTTTGCCATCAATAGACTCGATAAGAAAAGTAACACCAGCATATTTAAGTTTTTCTTCAGCATCTAAAGATGTATCTAGCAGGACAACATGACCACCTTCTTTAACTCGGTGGTATAAAGTTTTATCAAACCGTGTTTTAAATTTAAAATAACGATTAGCTAAAACTTTAGCAGCTTTATTATCTACACCCAGTACTTCTAATGATTTAGCTAATGCTGCTTCATTAGTAAAACTAGTATCAGCTAAATTCTGTAATCCTAGAATTGTAGTTTTCTTACCTACACTAACTAAATCAGTAAATTTCTTGCCAGCTAATCCAAGAGCTCTATCTAAGTTCTCTTTTGATACTGCGGATATAACAGCATGGTATACACGAGTAGCAGTCTCTATAAAATTCTTTCCTGAGAATGAGAATTCGAGTTGCTCTCCTTTACCTTTTTTACTTTCAGTACCTTTTCGCACAGGAGGAGCAGATTCATCAGAAAACTTAGGAGGTTTTTCAGATGTTTGATCTTTTCCTGCAGTGTCATCACTTTCTGATTCATCCTGATCTTGTGAGGATTCATCAGCTGAGGATTCATTAGCAATTCTGGCTTTAAGACCTGCAATTGTTGTTGTGAGGGAGTCAACTTCCTCTTGAAGAGTTGATTTAGTAGTCTCATCGGTATCCTCTGTTTCGTTAAGAGCCTCTTCAGTGCTTTTTAATTTCTTTTCAGCTTCTTGTAGTTGCACCTCTAAAGACTGCTTTTTGCCTTCTGTTTTGTTTATTTTAATCTTTGCTCGATCTTCTTCTGTTACTTCAGTAACAACACGAGAAAGCTTTCCTCTTAATTTAACTAACTGGTCATACACCTTCTGCTTAGCTTCAATCTTAACCCCTTGATTGGCAGCTTTCTGGGACATTGAAGTATTCTTATAGCCACGTACTGTGCCCATAATTAATTTACCATAAGCAGCTTCTGATTCTAATGTAGCAATGAGGCCGCCAGATGGCTTAATAGTAAAGTTTTCAAACTTATGTGCTTTATCACTAATAAGTGTTACAAATTGCCCATTTGATTTACGCGACTCAAATGATTGCCCTTCTTTGTATTCCGTTCCATTTGCTTTAGCTTCAGCTTTTGCATCTGCTTCTGTTAAGGGCATAGTTTGTACTTTGTAGTTCATCTGTCGTACACCTCTCGGTGAACTTTCATCTATTGAACCTACAACAACTGCACCCATACCAGATGATAAATTTGGTATTCCTCTAGCTTGTTTAAACGCTGCTAATTTATTAATTAAATTCCCAGCATGAGTCTCCATCTTAGATGTAATTGATCTAATATTTTTCTCACGAAGTACAGGATCTGTTAAATTCTTATAAGCATTGATTATCTCTTCATGATATTTAGCTAAGCCTTTCCACTTCTTAGACTCACCTTCTAATATCTCTTCATGAACATTAGCTAATGACTTATCATCCTGCTCTTCTTTTTTAGCTCTTTTAGCTTTTTCTACCTTCCGATCAATTTCGTTATTCCAAAATTCAATATCTTCTGGCAGAGTATCTGTATTATCTTTAGCTGCTTGTAGTTTTTTCTTTGTATCTTCTATAGACAACCTATCAATAGATTCTTGGCTATCATCTATAGACCCAAATGTTTTACCAGTTTTCTCCTCTTCTTTAGGAGCGTATCTTTCAATAAACTTATCAAACTCAGCTTGAACTAGTTTCTTAGCTGTATCACTTAGATTACGTTGTGTTAATAGTTGAAATTTTTCTAATATAGTACGGGGGTTTTCATCAGGGCGAACTCGATTTATCAATTGATCTATTGGAACTGTATCAGAAAGCCCTTTTAACCTAACATGTGCTTTACCATCCGATTGCTCTCCTAAAACTTCTTCAATAATATAGCCTTGTGAATTAATATTTTCTTCATTAGTATCATTTTTTAAATCAACTATATCCCCTTTTCCATACTCTGATTCATCTTCAAGAGCTATATATTCAGGATTTGTAGGATCAGCTAATACTTTTATTTCATCTAATACAAAAGCAACATCTTCATCAGATATAGGTTTTCCTGCATCTTTATTAATTTGAGTATTGAGTATTTGTTCAATAGATTTATTAGCAACATCACCTTCAAGCTGAGCTTCTAATTTTTCTTTTTTTGTAATAAGATATTGTTTTTCAGCTTTAAGTAAACTAGGCTTAGCTGTTTCTTCTAATTTTGCTGATAATGTATTGTGTTTCTGTTGAAGATTATCAATAGCAGGAATCGCTTGAGTTTCGGGTATTGAAGAATCATTTTCAATTTTCTTAATATTTTCTTCAAGTTGTTCAATTTCTTTCTTTAACTGTTGACCATACTGCGTATCTCCTACTTTAATAGATGTATCGGAAGTTTTACCTGAAAAAGTATCTCTAACATACCCAAGAGTTAATTTTTCTCTAAGCGTAGGTTCTTTAGCCGCAGGTTTTGGTAAACGTTTCTCTAATGTATCTAACTCTTCTCCCGCAATATTTAGATCCGCTTCAAGATCAAGTTTAATTAAAGCGACAACATCATCAAAAGTAGCATTAGTATTATTAGCTGCAGCTTCGTCAATAATCCCTTTATGTTTTTCATATAATTTTTTTAATACAGGATTTTTAGAAGCAACTATATCGGTATTGGGTAATTCAGCTAAAGCAGTTTCTAAATCTACAACTATAGTAGATAATTCATCTAATCGTGCAAGATCTTTAGGATTAGTTTCTTTTTCAATTCTTTCAATATTTTTAATTTGTTCTTCTACAGCAGCTTTGTCTTTTTGAAACTTAAGTTGTAATTTTTCTTTTTCAGAAGGAGTTAAAATCTTTTTAGCAATACCTGTTGTTACATTTGCTGCTCCAAATGCAGGACCTAATGTAGTAGAACCAAACCCTTCTAGTAATGCGCTTTGATATACTTTTCGCCATTCAATTACTGCATTAGGAAGCTGTCCTTCAATAATTACTTCAGCTCCTCCTTGTGCTGCTTCACCTAATGTAGAACCTACTAAGTTGCCTAAAATTTTAACACTAGCAGGAGTAGTAGATGCTATTTTACCAGCAGCTTTTCTAATCCATGCTTTACGTCCGATACCAGGAACCGCTCCAACAGCTTTATCTAAATAACCTAAACTTATTTTTTGAGTAATTACTTTTAACGCCATCCAATTTTCAATAGAAGATTGAACTTCTGGTGTATAATTTTCTGCTCCATTTTTTGTAATCCAATCTGCTTTAGCTCGTTGAGATTCATCCATAATAAAAGCACTTAATATTGCCGATTGAGTAACTAATCCTCCGGTCACTAGAGCTAAAGAATACGCAGCACTTCCTAATCCTTCTTTTGCATATGCAGCTTTATGATTTTTCATCACATCCCAAACAGCTGCAAAATCTCCATCTTTATCTGCAATTAAATCATAAACTGCCTGTGCACCAGTAAACCCGGCATTATTAGTAGGAAATTTAGCTCTCCATTGATCTCCATAGTTTTTAATTAAAGCTGCTTGTTCTGTATTTTCTTTTGCTTCTGCATCTAACTTAACAAGCTCTGCAAATTTAGGATTATTTTTAAACTCTTCTTGTTCAGGAGTTAGTGTTTTATTACCAAGAATAGATGTGTATAGATTAATATCTGTTAAACTAATAGCTGTTGCTTTGTCATTCAGTAATGGTTGACTTCTTTTTAACGCGTTATATTCGTTTACTTTTCCTTGTAATGATTGTTCTCCTACAAGAGCAGCTCTAAAACCAGCTTCTACTGGTTGAGCAAGACTTCCATATAAATAATTTGTAATATCCCCAATAGAGTATTCTTCGTAACCTCCACGTAATTGCATTAATGCATCTCGGTTACTTCGAGCATGATAATACGTAGCTTTTGCTTCACTTGGAAAATTACTAATCATTTTTCCATTAATTATGGTTGAAAATGAACCGTCATCATGTTCTATAACATTACCTTTAATGTTTTTTATTTTAGAATGAGATATAAAATCTGGTTCTTTCGATAATTCGTAAACTTTCCTTTTAAACTCAGGATTAACATTTGATTCTAATAATCTATCTTGAAATGTTTTTACATTAGCTTTATCTGATTTTGGAGCAAAAATTTGTTCATATGATAATTCTTCTTGTTTTGTTTCTTCAGGTATTTGAAAAATCTTTTCATAAGTTTTTTCATCAGTAAATAGTTCAACTGGATCTGGGTCTGATTTCAAACCTAATTTTGTAGCTATAATGTCTCCTGATTTTTTAATACCTTCTATTTCTTCAACTGGTGATGGAACATTGGCCATCACAGTATCTAAATTAGCATCAAGATTTTGAGGTCCAGTTGTAGCAGTACTACCTGTTGTTAATGTATCTAAAGCCGTAGAACCTACACTGCGTTTCGGTTCTACTGGAGTATCATTAGGAGGTATACGTCCTGAAGTAAAACTAGTTACACGACCTGATAAATGATCTATTAAACCTTGTGGAGTAGGATTATCTTGAAACCAAGCTGGGTTACTTGTTACTACTTGAGGAGGTAAAATTTCTGAAGCCTGTCTGGTATCTCCATTTACAGCAGCTTGCAGTATTGTAGCCCCATCGCCTGCTCCAAGCGTGTGCATTACATACATATTGCCGTAGTTTACCGGGATATTTTTACTTTCTAAATTGTCTTTATCGTCACTTGCTAAAAGATCCTCAGCAATTTCTTGTTGAGCTCTATTGGTTCGTCCATCTGCAGTTAATCCTGCATTAGGGTGCTTAGCCATTAAACCAGCCCAGGTGCCGTCCGTAAACTGATACGCTCCTGTAGCTGATGAATTTGGATTTTGTGCAGTATTAGGATCTACTTCCCCACCACTTTCTGATTCTCTAACTAAACGCTTATATTCTTCAAGATCGAATACTTCTTCAGTACTGGGCCCCTCATTGCGTGTGTCTATGCCTTGCATGTATTGTTCATGCATTGCAACACGAGGATCAATACCTAAAGCTTTTTTAGCTTGAAGTACTGTCTTAGCTGTATCGATATTTCTTTTAGAAGTGTCTTTAGCGAAAGCCAATCGAGCTCTGGCTATTGTATCTTCTGTAGGAGGGGGAGTAGTTACTGCAGTATCAGATTGTCCAATAAAATCATAAGCACTTGGATCTGTTTCTTGTACAGGAGTACTGGTATTTAAAAATTGCTGAATGATCGAATCATTATTAGATTGGGCCATGAGTGTAATATATCCATAGGAAAATTAGGAAAAAATTTAATGTAAGTATTTACCTATTCAGCGGGTGGCAAGTCCCCACTCTTAGTCATTTCAGGCAATAAAAAATATTTGATCCAATCCGTTGTAGTTTTAATTGCATTATCATTGTCTGCTGCCTTCGCTTCTGCATTTCTTTTAGTAACTGCTTGAGTTAATATATCTAGCCCGTTTACAATATTTCTTGGATCTTTATTATATTCACTATTTTGACTAATAGAAGCAGATGCATTAGGAACAGAATCAGTAAATAATTTTAACATCTGGTATTCATTATAAGAGTTAGCATCAGCAAAGCGATTTTTTGTATTTAATATAAGATCATTAGGACTATACTTATCTTCATCTAACCCCACATTTCCTACAATTGCTCTATTAACGGTTAACCAAAAAGCTGCTTGCGCATCTGGGTTTTGTCCAGGTAAAAATACACTTTCTCCATTAACTTCTTTAGTAAATAGGTTTTTAAACTTTTGTACTAATTGGGACGATCCTTCAGCAATAGTATTAATATCATTTGTACTTATTGGATCACCGCTTTTTAATTTTAATTTTGAAAATTTTTCAACTATTCGATCTCTAATATATGGTTCAAGTCCTGTTTGCCTAATTCCAAATACAGCATTTGTTTGGTATTTTTTAAAATCTCTACTTTTTTCCAGTAAATCAGCTTTTAAATCTGAATCATGTTGAACTAGTAAAGATCCTTGTTGAATTGCATGTCCTAAACCTTTAGTATTTTTTATAACTTTAGCGATTTGAGGATCTAGTAATCGATCTGGTAAATTAGGATATTTTTTACGATATTCTTCTCTTAATTGTGTTTTTAGCCCCATTGCTTGAGATGGGGTAACATAGTCGGACTGTTCATAATTTTCGTTAAACAGTTGTTGAAATGTTCCACTAACATTTACATTAGTTCGATCTAGTGCTAGTTCTACATCTTTATTGAATCGTGCACTATCTTCTTTGGAAACATTATTGGATGCCATAAAATTAAGTGTTTCATTAACTTTTTGATCGACTAGATTTTGATTTCCAGCTGTACGTGCTGATACTATCTGACTTGCAAAATCATTTAATCTGATGCCTTGTGTAGTTTGCCCCTTTTCAACAGTCATTCGTCTAGAGAAGTTCTGCCCATATTTAGATTTATCTAATATATCTTTAGCTCTATCATCAAATTTAGATTTATCTTGTATACCTGGCCATTGCTTTTCTATCTTATCTGAAATAGTTTTAATGGCAGTATTGTAAGCATTCGTAGTAAAGCTATCTGGGTTAGTTGGATCTACACCAAGTCCTATAGCATTTTGAATAGTCTCTTCCATTACCTCATACTGGGCACCTCCCAATTCTTGGCTGTACAGAGTATCCAACTGAGAAGTAGGGAAATCATTAATTATCCCTGATTGCTTTTGCTCTTCTAGTGCTTGTTTGTACTCGGGAGTACCAGGTCTGAGCCCAGCAAGTGCTTTAAGACTCTCTTGTTTTGCTGCTCTCTTTCTAGATGTTTCTAACAGATCTTTATTACCTAATTCTGTTGATAAAGCTTGTTGATCATTAGCTAGTTGTGTATTAAATCGTGTACTAAGCTGTTGTGGGCTTTGTAGGCCGACTTGCTCTGCGGCATATGCTGTTCTAGCTTTATTATCAAGAAGAGGATTGCCTGTATTAAATAATTGTTCACTCTCTGCCACAATACGATCTGCATCTGATTTCCCTAATCCCGTAAATAGATCAGCAATATTTTTATTGCCCTCTTGTCTAGCATTAGCTAACTGAGCAGTTAAAGCTGTTTCTGCGGCAATAGTCGTAGCAGGATTGCCTATATTTCCAATTCCTTGCCAAGCATTTCGAAGAGTGGCCATAATAATTTCCTAAATTTATTATTGTAGGTTAATTTTTATACTAAGCGTTGAGAATGATCAAAAGCAGCTGTACGTTTATTCTGAGCTTGTTCATTTCTGTATGCACCGTCTATGTTTGCATTTACAGCCCTTACTTGTGCGCCTCTGAGCTCATTGAGAGCAGTACCTTGCTGAAGATAGGAGTTTATCAGCTTAGGTCTATCAAAAAATGTATCTTTAATACCTAGTCCTATATCAGCTATCTCTTTTAGTCCTTGATTCCCAAACCACTCACTTGTGTTATTTCCCATCTTCTTAAACATGTCTCCAAAAGAGAAAGGTACTCCTGGGACTGATCGAGATTGTGGTCCTCCACCATCAAATACTCTACCAAATTCTTTCCCTCCGTACCCTTGTGTCATTGCAATCGGCATCATTTTTGCTGCAGTACCAGGAACATGGTTCGGATCCATTTGGGTATACTTAGCATCGTTCGTTTGTTGGTATCCTCTATTTCCAGACGTAACACTGGGTTGACCCCAAATATCTAGTCCATTTTGATAAGGGCTTCCAGAACTTTCCATACTATTCTGTGGTTGCTGGCTATTTCCATAGAACTCACTGGGTTGATTCCAAACATTTGTTCCAGGTTTATATGCTGCCATAATCTTATCTCCATATTAGTTACCTAGTTAATATTACTAGTATTTAATGTACTTGTCTATACATATGTAGGTGACTGGTCCATCTCGTATATATCAAAGTTACGACTGATGGCAAATTCAGCACTTGTAGCTGTAACCCAGTCATCAGTCGGTAATCCATTAAATTCTTTCCCTCCTACTGCCCACCCACTATACAATACTCTGGATAAATCAATACCGGCTTTTCTAACTGGTTGTCTGTCTTGAAGGTCTTGTAATTCATTTGCTTTTTTTGTGTATTCATCATTCCAAATTTGTCCGTCTTTAAACAGTTCTTCTATTGCTTGATTTTGTACGGCAGCTTTATATGATCCTATTCCTTGTAATGCGGAATTAGCTACTTGTAATATTTCGACACCAGTGAAATCCATAGGATTTCTAAATGCAGTCATATTCTCAAAACTAAAACCACCTCCAGATACATCGGATATGGTAACGTCACCTATCATATCCCCCATATCATCAAACATTCCTTCACCTTCACTATAAGTTAAGTCACCTTCCCACGACTGCATAGCAACACTAGCTAGAAATCCTAAAAGCATCCGTAGCATAGGATCATCTGTTATTTCTGCTATAATCATCGAAATAAATTTTTGAACTACAAACTTAAATGCATATGTAGCTAATTTTACTAATACAAATTTAATAAGTGCTAAAGCACCCGCTCCAGCTGCTTTTCCTAAAGCTATCATAAAGGTTTTAAGAGTCGATCCTCCATCGGCTCCCCCACTAGTAATAGTAAAATAGGCAATAACAATAATAATAATAATCATTACAAGAGCTTGAAAGAAACCCATCCCAGCATGTACAATTACTTCATAATGAGCTATGTAAATAGATACATGTGCTCCTGCTAAAAATAATTGAGCTACTTCTGTGTGAGATAGGTCTTTAACAAATGTATAAATAAAAGGAACCATTAAGTCCCCTTTATTTCCTAGATTAAACTTAACAGTTTTAAATTTACCACTTTCTCCATCTATTACCCGTAGAGCCGCGATAGGAGCAGATACAGTATATGCATCTAACCCATTAGTTTTAATGCAGTAATATGTAATGGATTGGCCAGAAGTAGTTTCCTCAGAGGCTTCCTGTACATATCTTAATACCCCTGATCCGTTATTTTCATAAACAGCATCAGGAGTTAGAAACAGTAATGTACTTACAGTTCCGCCAGCTTCTTGCAATACGGGAGTTGTATTGTTATAAGACAGTCGTTCAGTTACTTGTAACCAATTAGTTGCTTCTGTAGTAGTAGTCCCTGGATTTACTACACCATTCCCATCTAAAAAATCCTGTACTTCAGATAATGTATCTGCTTTATACCCAACGTTATAGGTACCTTTGCCTGATGAATTGTAATATGAATATACTAAAATACCATCAGACCCAAATTTAGACATATCTGAGTAGTAAATACCATTTTCAGTACTACCACTATCGGCAATAATTGCAGACAACGGCGTATGAGTAAACGTAATATAGTTAAACTGAAACGCTGAATTACTATCTGTTGTTGTTGTATGAATATTGTTAGTAGGTCTAGTGTCTGTTGCGGCAGTATTATTGTAATCTCCTTGAGTACTGCCCTGAGCAGGGAACAGATTTTCAAACATTTTAAATAAATAAGACATGCCTGCTTGAGAAGTATCCCACATACGTACACCAAATTTCACGTACACATGATCTAGATCTCCGGCAGCTACTCCTGAGTCAGTTAATACCCCAGTAATAATCTCATTAGCATCTAAATTCAGAATATCTAATAGACCCTCTATTTGGTTTTTTTTAGTGGTGCCAAATGTAGTGTAATTTGCATTACTAATTCTCAAGGGAACATCAGGGATAGCCTGCAATACACTATTATCTATATTAATCGGGGTTTCTATAGTATCTAAATCAACATATGTTCCTGCTCCCACCATGTAAATGAATATGTACTTTCTGGAGGGTAGGCTGTCTCTGTAATATTGAGATACGTAATGTAATTGTGTGGGTCTACTAGGTACAGTATACGGAAGAGTTAATGTAGTCCCAGCAGAGTTGTACACCATAACTGTATACGTATCGGGCGTAGGATTGTATACAACAGTACTGAAATTAACAAACCATTGTTGATCTACAGCTACAGAATCACTAGTAGTTATTTCATCTGTAATATCGACTACAAATTCAGTATTTACTGCATAGGTGGAGGTGGAGGTAGTGGCGGAGGTAGTAATAGCAGATGTTGAATTAACAATAACAGAGTCTGCAGTAGCAGCAGTATCGGTAATACTACTAGTAAAATTAGTACTCTGAGTTTGCCCTGTACTAGCAGCAGTACTTGTGGGAGTACTAACTACAACAGATCCTGCTCCCATTGAGTTAGTTCCTACATTGTAGTCTTTATTTTCTTGTAACCAATGCTGGATCCAATCAGTTTTAGATAATGCCCTTACTGCCGATACTTCAGGAGTACAGGGTACCCCATTCAGAGTCTGTAATGCAGCAGTTAACTCAGTGTAATCTATAATTAGAATGAATGAGTCAAGAACGGGGAACCCCTCAAAGTAGTTCCCGTTCTCTATAAAATTCATAAATTCTATTATATTTCCTTTTAAGCTCCGGAATGTAAGATTGTAAACTAAAGTGGTAGTAACATCTCTTTCCATCAATACCGCTTGGAAAACCGATTGTGCTATAGGGTTTTTACCGTCTACATCATCAAAGAGGGGGTAATTCCTTACTTCAAAATATTCAACAATTTGAGTACTTCCTCCGTCATAACCAAGGAGTACCATAATTAGTTGTATAACTACTTCTACTATCTGTACAACCGCCATTACTATGCCGACAATAACATCAGCAATAAAATTAACTACCGAACTGACAAAACTTGCAACTCTTCCCATGAAGGATTACCCAGTCGGTTCAGCATTAGTAATTTGAGTATTGATATTGCCAGTACCAGTTGTGTTTATACCCACTACTCCAGTTGATGCTACACCAGCTGTAGATATATTAACGGCCCATGCATCTAATAGAGTTTTAAGATATTTCTGATCAGCATTCCATTTAAATCCTTTAGATTGCTCACTTGATAAGTTATTTGCTCTACCAGCTACACTAGTAGTTGTAGGTGCTACTTTAGTAGTTTGCTCTGTTTGAGCAAATTCAGTAACTTCTTTTTGAAGTAACAAAGACTCTTCAGCATTGCCTTTTTGAGCACCAATTGTAAATGCTACAGCTTGTTGTACTGTTGCTTGCATTGCTGTTAAATACACGGTTGCGTAATCACTGCCTGTAATTCGACCCAGATTAAACTGAGCAGCCATGTGTGCATTCACAGTTTCCATCATGTCATCGAATACACCTGTACCAGTTACAACATTGGCATCACTTGTGGCAACACCAGCAGTTAAATTAGCAATACTTATAGCCATTAGTTATCTCCGATATGGAATGCAGGATTAGCGGCTTGAGCTGCAGTAAGCCTATCCATTTCTTCTGGTGTTAAAGGATCTAAAATACGTACATTAAACTTTTTAGTGATATAAGGCTCTAAAACCTTTTCACCATTAGGCATAGTCACAGTCTTAAATTTCTGCATTTCAGCATGTTCAATTTGCTGAAGAATGATATTTGGAACATGCCAGCCTTCTTCGTTATTAAATGGAACAAATTTCTTAACCATTTGACCCCTATTAATTCCAGAAGCTCCTACCGTAAATATAAGTCCTGGGTAGGCAGTCATAAGTGGGTCATTTGGTGTAACAACAACTCTAACAAGTTTCATAGCTGACTGTTCTGGAGTTAGCTGAAAATGTTTTGATGCAGCTTCTATAGCGGCTTTGCTTGCAGTTGGTAATCCATCTTTATAAGGGCGGTCTTTAACTGTTACTTCAGACGGTACATCTTGGGTTACTGCTGATGGATTTTTACGAACATCTTCCAGCAATTCAGTCAATTTAGCTATACCCGTTTTATGATGAACCTTTACCCCGTAATCTTTTAATTCTTGTTTAATTTCTTCTTCTGTCATTTCCTTAATGGGCGTTATTACTTGCATCATTTCTCCTTATTTAAGATAGTCCCCCAAGGGCTAACGCCCTTGGGTGACCGATAAACCATTAAACTATACAGCTGCCAAAGCAGTCCAAATAACTCCTAGACGTTCTGGACGAAGTGCCATAAAGCCATAATACCATTTGATAGAGTAGAATCCTACCTCACCATATGGGTCATCCAAAGAAGCAATTTCTTTACCAGGCTTCTTATGGTTGATGTTAAATTTAACACTCTTACCATCTGTCTGAAAACCGATAGTCGTGAAAGCACCATCACCAACAACCAACATTGGGTAAATGTCTGCACCATTATCGCCGGTACCTGCAGTATCAGAAGAAGCTGCACCACCTTTTTCAGTGAATTGCATTTCTGGTACTACAACAATACGGAACTGATCAATAGATCCAATCTCACCATTCATAACATTGCTAGAATCAGCATACTTTTCAACAGATACGAAAGCAGCTGCACTATGCAAGTCAGTCATAGCTCGTAATACTGGAATAAGCTCAGAACCCACATACATGATACGTCCACCATTAATGGTTCTAGTATCAATCATTCGAGAACCAGAAATGATCTTTGTTTGCTTAGGAGTTTTGTTATTATCCAAAGCAATTGAAAGATTCATCAGATCCGTGTAAGTAACAACTTCATCAACAGCTAGCTTCAATGCTGTTCTAGCAGCTGCAGTTCCCGTTCCAGCAAGAGCAGCACCAGTAGGAGCAGTAGAGCAGTAGTACGAAGTACCTGTACCAGTAGCTGTAGTAAGAAGATCTGCCTGAAGCTCCGCTTCAGTCAGCTCATTAGCGCCTACAAGAGCTTCCTCAGTAATATGAGATAACAATTCTGAATCAGAATCGAAATCCAATGATTCCTGAGTATACTCAGTGAAAAATCCACGCTTAAGCAATTCACCTTCAATTTGCGTACGTGTAAAACCAACTCGGTTAACTCGTCCACCGTTCTCACGGAGGGTTGGGATTTTAGACTTAATTGTACCGGTATCTTTAGAAGAACCGTACAAGTTCTGGTCATTAAGACCAATTTCACCAAGAGCACCAGCACCAGTAACAGCAGCCGCTCTATCGGCATATGCACTACCTTGTAACGCACCAGCAGCGTTCCAAGCAGAGTATGTACCAGCTGTCAATGCCGTACCTGCAGCATCAATTCCCTGATCACCTGTGTTTAGTACATCAAGCAATGGAACATATACATCTTGCTTAATTTTCTTACCCATGTGTTTAGGCATTGCACGTACATCAGCCAAAGGCATGAAGTACATTTTGTCCCGAACACTAATAAGTGCTTTCTTAAAGTAATAATCAGTTCTTGCTTGTGCGCCTATATCTGATCCAGTCCCACTAGCAGTGCTAGCTGGGGCGTTATACATATTTTCATTAGCCATGATATTATCCTATTGCTTAGTAATTAAAATAACAGCTAAGCATACTTTTTCATAAACTCATCATCTGATAATCCTAAAAACTCATTATCAGCAGGAGCTTTATTAGAAGCTGTTTGCTTAACTGGTGCTGCTGCTTTTCGTTTCTTATCTCGATCCACATCAGCTTGTTTAGGTTCAGAGTTACTTGATACTACAGAAGCTTCAGTAGATGGGGTCTGTAAATGTTTAAATAACTTATTTTTATGCATATCTTCAGCTATTTGCCTATAAGCCTCTACATCAGAAGTTCCTGCTAGTTTACCCAAAGTTTTTTCTTGCTGTAATCTAGCGTTTATTTGATCAAAAACTCCATTAGCCATATGGTCATTAACAACTGCGATAATCTCAGGATAATCAGAAATAGTACTTCTACTTTCTATATCCCATTCTTTAGTTAGCACATTAATAGTTTTATTAAACGTTTCACTGCCTTTAATCTCATCTAATACGCGATCCAAATTATATTCTTTATCTGTAACTGAATAATTATTTGGTTGGTAATCTACTGGAGCATCTTTGTCAATATCTAAAGGATCTACGGTACTTTCTTTAATCAGCTTAGTAATAGCTAGTGGATCTTTTTTAGACAGGTCAATTAGGTTATTTAACTTAGCTTCATCTAAAAGCTCATTATTTTCTAACATCTTAATGAGTTTCAAATTAGGCTTTAATTGCCCCATCTTCTTCTGATAATTGGCCCCCATTTGCATAAGACGCACAATATCATCCGGATCTTTCACTTGCATATCTACACCATTGGCTTTGAAAGGCGCAGAAATCTTCTTAAAAGCACTTTCGTAATTGAACTCTGTAGTTTCCTGGGTATCCCCATCTGTGTCAGTCGAGTCTTTCTTACTAGTATCAAGAGAGTCTGTTGTCTTACTATCAATAGATTTTTCTGGCTCCGTTTGAGTATCCCCGAACGGTTGGCTTACTGGATCTCTAGTAGGTTCAACTTCAGTTTGCTCCTGTGCCACACTACCCTCTTCAATAGAGGGATCTTCACTATCATCAGTTTGACCTGATGCGTTAGTTTCTTCTTCAACTGCTGTATCTTCAGATTCTGTAGGTTCTTCTGATTCAGAAAAATCTAAAAATTCAGCAGGATCTTTATCTAAAAATTCTTTATCGGATAGCCCTAAAGCAGTGTCAGTCATTTAGATATCCCTTCAGCTAAGATTTCTTCACGAGTTTGTTCATGCGCCCCAAGTGCATCATCCATTTCGCTACCTCGTCTCATAACTGATTCTAAGAAGTTAGCTAGTGCTCCAACCCCATACTGCATATTATCAATAAGCTTCATTTGTTCGGGGTTTAAATTAGAGCTTTTAGTCATAACTAACCTAGCTGCTTCTTCTTTAAAGTAGCCTTCTTCAATAACATCTTTAAAGTACTTACTATCCATTAGTTTAACGCAGCTATCTCTTAATGCTCGTATTCTTCGTGCTGCATCAATTTGAATTTCAACTTGTTCTAGTTCTGTAGTCATGTCATTCCTTATGATTAGTTATTATAAACAGCTCCCTACTGTTTATTTAACGTATCAAAGGCTACTTTGTCAAGGTTAGATAATCTATCTGATGCTTTACCTTCTAAATTAGCTTGTCTATCAAATTCTTTACTCTCAATGTTTTTAGCATGTTTTCTATCTTCTACATCATTATCTCTTGCATCTTTAGTTCCGGATTCTTTATCCACAAAGTCCAGATCAGTAAGATCAGACCCACTATGCATACTTCTTGCTTTAGCTTGTTCTGTCTGAGTTTTAGCAGTTTTAAGAGCAACATCAACTTCGTTTTCTTTACCCTTAGCAGTTTCATTAGCCACTTGTGCTTGTAGTAAAGCAACTTCAAGTTGAGCTCTTTGCTGTGCCATAGGATCAGGCTGGGGTTGATACTCTGATATTCTTTTAGCTAGATCAGGCATCTTACGCAGTTTAGCTATATCAGCTAGAATCATCTGACTCATTTCCGGCGGCATTGTATTACCCATAGTTTGTAACATAAACGCCAATTCGCTACCTTTTTGTTCATCCGCCTCAGCTGTCGATATATTAAGTTTAATATCATATTTACCACCTAAATCATTACGGTTAATAGCAACAAATTCTTCATTAGTAATACGCACAATCTCTTCATCTTCTAAGAATTCAGAGTTCATAGATATAACCTTACGACCAATTTGATTTAACCCATTGGATAGTCTTCTTAGAATGCCTAATTCCCGTTTAGATGTAGCGTCTAATGCTGAACGAATACCAGTAGCAGTAGTGCCTAGAGCTTGCCCAGATATGCCTTGTGTAAACGCTTTAACACCAGTTAAGGCTTCAGCATCATTGTTCTGCATATTTAGTACTTCTAATGCAGATCTAGGAATCTCAGGGTAGACTTCCATATGAAATGCCTGTCTAGGATCGACATTTGCATTAAATTTATAGTCTTCTCCACGTTCAAACTTACGAGCATTAGTTACATCTAATGCATCTTTACGTATCCCTTGTTGCCCACTAGCACTACGCCCAATAATATCAATAATGCCGCGAGTTACAGCACCAACAATCTTTTGATTGTCTTCAATCAGAGCTGCATCTGGTTCTCCGTAAATGTTTTTACGTCTAGGTAAATATTGTACTAATACAAATGGAATCTTTTTATCTGGGTAAGGATTCTCTTCTAATCTAATAAACGTATCCCCTACCCATGTTGCTACAAAAGGTTTAACTTCTCCAGTATCATCGATATCCCAGTATCCCCAATATTCTCTAGCAATAACTTTCTTACGTGCTTTATCTTTAAATGTAAACGAAGTATCGTCTGTATTAACTTCATGATCTGGTTCCGATAGTACTGATGCACTTTCAAAATTAATATTGTCTAAATTTTTATACCGTCCATCTTTTTTAAGTTCAGATAACGATGTCTCAAAACTATAAATAGCAAAATTTGCTTTATCTAGATCACCTTCACAAGTGGGGTCTAATATTATATTACTATAATCACATACGGTTAATACCGGTTGATTCTTAGTTTTAATGGTCTTCATCTTTGATGTTTGACCCGTTTTTACTTCTTGCTGTACAGGTTGCCCATCAGGGCCCTGAACTACTTGTACTTCCATTACGTCTTCATAGATCTTACGCTTATCTTCTTCAAACTCCCAACCAACACGAACTACTACTGTTCCTTCATCAACAGCAGCCCTAACATATTCATCAATAAATTTAACCTTATCCATACGGCAATTTAATTGATAATTTAAAAGCATACCGTTTTGTACAGCTGATTCTTTATCTTCGAAAGTCTGAGGAGATGTATTAAACAGATCATCAGTTGATAGAAAGGGTTCCGATAAAGCAGCATATCTCCATTCGGCTTGTTTACGTGCTAGCTTAGGCACTAACTTAGAACGACCTCGCTTAGCATTAATAGTTTGTTCCCCGTTAAGTACACGTAACCATGTATCTACTTCTGCGGTATGTACATCATGAGCTACTTTAGCAGATTCGTAATCTTGTTTTAAATCACCAAGAGTAGGGGGGTTTTCCCAATCTACTAGTGTAGAAGCAGGAATTTCAGGTTTTCCATCTATATCTAAATTTGATTCATCACTCATAAGTTATTACCGGCTTGTTCTAAATGTTTTTCATAACTACTGTATTGCTTTTTAAGATAACTATCAACTTTATATATCTTAATACCCTCTATAGTAGCATGGTACTCTAGGTAATTATTAAACATAGAATTTTGGTCCTCTAAAGGAATAGAGCAGTAAATATCATCTGCTCTTACTATTTCTGATATAAAATATGTCCATACTTTGGCAAAATGTAACTTAGCTTCAACTGTAGGGGATATAAGTACCCCGGCTATCATATAACCATTTAAAGTGCTATTAAACCTGTAAAATAAAACTGCTTCTCCTTCTTGAATTAAACTAGCATGTCTAAATATCATAGAATCTCCACTACCACAGATGAAAATACATTACCCATACCAGCCCCTAAACTAAGAAACGTTCCAGACTCTTCCTGGATTGCTAACGCTGTTTCTATAGCTGTAGAAGCCCCCATTGTATGCCCGATACGTAATTTGTAGTTAATTAGTTTAATGTCACCAAATTTATTCTTAATCAATTCTTCTTCAATTTTATTGTCGTCAGAAAAGGTACTGTGCGTTTTAACAAAGTTAATCTTACTCGTGTTAACTTTATTAATGACTTTAGTATACCCTAATCCTGCTTCTGATATACCTAAGGGGCTTGTATGATACTCAGCTGCTATGTATATATCCTTGATTTCAGCTAATGATGCATGCTTACTTCGGACTACCGAAGTTAAGCTTTCAAACACTGATATATTACACCCATGACCTAATCTAAATTTAGTAACAGCTGGGTCATTCTCTTCCGCTACTAGTTTACTTAAACCGTTCTTTCCAAATATGGCTAAATGCTCTTCTGATAATCCATTATCTACAGATACAACTATTACAGCATCTAGCTTGTTTAAAGTTATCATATTATGTGCGGTGTACCAAGCAGAATGCCCACTAATACAACTTGTACTATCCGTTGCTATATACTCAAAAGACCCCAATTTATTAGCTATATGCCCTGCGTATACCTGAGTAACTCCCATAGGAGGGATACTGTACTCAGGGTATTGAGACGTTCGTTTAATATTAGTTAAATAGCCTGTCCAGCTGTTATTGCCCGCAGCTAGAATAAACCCTACTTTATAAGGATTTACTCTTAATACGGTTTGAATCCACTCAACTGTACCTTTGTTAGCCCCATGGTTCCCACACAGTACATAATTTATGAGTTCTCCAGGCACACTCCCCATACCTTGTTCTACTTTAGTAAACCTATTGCCATTAACAGCATGCACATATTGAGGATAGGGGACATGATCTAAAAGAACTAGGTCTTCAGAGTAAACGGAGTTAGTGTGAGTTAAAAACATCGTTTAGCGTATTCCTGTACTTCAATATACGTTGCTGTCTTAGTTAACTCTTTAGTTACAAATTCTTTAATAGCCTTAATAGTGAATACCTTTTTATCAATAAAGGTCTCTATTTTAGATTCTGGGATGCCGAATAGCTTAGATAACCATACAAATAATACCAACATTCCCATACTATCTAATTTCCCCATATCAACACGCTCATTCATAGAAGTCAGTGGTATATACTCTTCTCCAAATGGAACATCTGATTTACAGATTAAATTAATAACTGCTATAAATTCTTCGTCAGTAAAAGTAAATTTCAGCTTACCCATACGCCTCTCCCCTATTGCTATTCTTATTACTGTATATATAGTAATATAAAACTCTGATACATACACTGTAAAGAAAGTACCTATGTTAAAAATCTTAAAAAGTAAGACTAATGCTACATGTGTTCGAGTAGTAACCCGTATTATGCATACAATTAAAAAAATAAAACGGGGATTCCCCCTTAAAGATAGACGAATCAATGATAGCGGAAGAGGAACTATTCCCTGGGATGAACCATATGAAAGACGTAGTTCCCCACACAACTATTAAGGAGATACGATGGGAGATTTAACACTTAATTTTGATAGGTCAGAATTTGCTTGTAAATGTGGATGCGGGAAAAACGATATCAAGGATGAACTCGCTTTTAAGATTCAAGTGGTAAGAGAACTAATAAAAAGACCTATTTCAATCAATAGTGGAATTAGATGCCTTGCTCACAATACAGCTAATAACTCTAAACCAACATCTAGTCATATTGATGGCTGGGCAGCTGATTTAGGTTATAAAGGGTCTATGGAAAGATACACACTACTTAGTGCTATTACACAAGTGTTTGATAGAGTCGGAGTTGCAAATACATTTATACATGTAGATGTTGATGCTAATAAAACAGCAGGAGCACTGTGGCTGTATTCTTAACAGTAAGTTCTAATTACTTCCTCTAGGTTTACTTACTCCGTTTCGTTGATGCCCACGAATTATTGCATCCTGCTGTGCTTTATTATTCTCAGCTCTCGATCTTGCCCATCCATCAGATTCAGCTTTAAGTGATGCATCTCTATCTTTGTCAGCTTGAGTTCTAGTGTCTTTAGTTTTTGGTAGATTATTTATCTTTTTTCTGGAACGCTTAAAAAACTCTTCATCACTCTCATTAAAAAAATCGTCAAATTTACCCATTTTTATCCCCTTAATGTATTATTAACAATGTAAGTAACTTATGATATCTGGAGAATTACAGTATTGCAGCAACAAATACACACTACCGGTGATTATAGTTGCAATAATTAACCACAATCTTATCATGCTCTACCCCCGTAGTTAATATTTAGGTTTTTTAACTTTAGGCTTACGTGGCTTTCTTCTAGGTTTAGGTGGCCTACCTCTTCGAGTTCCGTATGTTCCCTTTCCTTGTGGCATAAGCTATTTCCTTTTTTTATTGAGTTTAAGTCTATTCTTTAAATGGACTTCTTCAATATCTTCTTTGCTTTGACCAAAGTACTCAACAGCTAGATGCTCCTTAATCATCTGTGTATTAAGATTAATACCATCAACAATCAACTCACCTAGGATCCTACCAAACTTACCCTTCTTATCTAAATGAGTCCGTAATGTAATGTAAGACCCCTTTTTACATCTGTCCTTTAAATATTGGGAGGACAGTTTGCCATAGAACTTCTCTTCTAAATCCCTAGTTCTAGACTCTGGTGTATCTATTCCAAATAGCCTTATTCGCTGTTTAGATAGAATAACACTAAACCCAAGATCTATATCAACATCGATAGTGTCTCCATCAACTACCTTAATTACTTTTGCTTTATATTCATTCATCTAATTTAGCTACTTTCTCCTCTTTAAAAAATGGATCCTCCCCTTCCTGGTCAGCTTTATCTTCATCTGTACGCTCGTCACAAACTTCTTTATAGATATCGTTGTTTCTAGCTACCTTAGATAAATCTTTGATGACCGCTTCAGGTGGATTATTCTTTATAAGCCACTGCTTAGTAGCAGAATTGAATTTAATCTCCTCATACCAAGCACATTCTTTAGAGTAATAAGTATCTGCGTTATATAGATTTAAACCAAAATTAGTAATAGGAGCTACTAATTCAGTAATTAATCCTATACTACACCCCATCAAGAACATCGGGCAGATCAGTACGATCCCTAACTTTAGCTTTAGCTTCGTCAATTTCTTTCTCCACTTCTGCACTTGCAGCCATCCCTTTAGGGTGATTAATATTATTAAATACATTACCAGCTAACCAGTTAAATATTGGCCATATAGTTCCTAGTACTGGTATCTTTTGTACAAACTTATCCGGCAAAGCTCCGGTGAGTGCAGTAAACACAAGCACTACTTGTCCTGCTATTTCAAACCATCCTTGTCCTGCAAACATGGTGGATAGATCCATAATTATTCTCCTTATTTATTTTTAGAATTTTCTAATAGGTGTTTCAGAATTAAATTTAAATCACTCCTAATTGGAGCTAATTGAGACTCTAAATAGTTACGATCTACTAACGTCTTCTCTAGTACTATAATCCTTGCATGTGCTTTATCCACAGAACGAAATAGCCTTCTAATAATAAAAGCTGAAATCCCTCCTATAGTTGCAACTGCTGCAATTAGTAGTTCATTCAACTTATCCACTATTTCACCTTATTATCAGGGTTTCTGCCAATCCGCCGTTCATCTGGAGCTAGCCCGTACCGTACTCTTATCATAGTATCAAGTCGAATTAGATCTGATTGAGCAACAGTAGTTTTATCTATTAAAGCCACAACAATTCCTTTTAAATCTTTAATATCGGCTTCAGTCTGTGCTTGTGCTTCGGTTATCTTTTCAACTATGCTCCCTAAAACGTACTTTATCAACCACCAAAGAGCTAAGCCTAAACCAATGGCTGTTGCAACTGGTACTCCGACACTTTCAATGAATTCCGCAATATCACTTGGACTATCCATAAGTTATTCATCACTTACATTTGCTGTGGATTCTACCCCACATCCCATTAACAAAGGCTTCAGGATTTTTAACATTCTTTACATTTTTCTTAATACCTTTAACCATGCAAGATTTCCAGTAGTTACCCCCTTTACCTTGAGTTACCATCCACCAGGCGCATTGTCTAGCACGTACTCTAGGGTCCATACCTTGAATACGCTGCCCTTGATTATTAATAGTACTCACGCATTTTCCAAAATCAAAGGCCATAGCTGGAGATGCAAGTAGTAAAGAAATTACAATAGTTGCTAAAAGTTTCATTTAGTTACCCTTTAATAGTTAATTGCCCAGCCGTGAAGCCGTGCTTCTTTGCCTACTACACCATCTGTATCATCACCATAAAATTCAAGCTCACACACTATAGTTTGGCCAGTTGGACTTGATGGAGTTGTGATAGTCAACCAGTGATACCTATACGCAGTTGTTGCATCTATACCCGTCAGATATACGAAAGGGTTTGTACCATTTACATCTGCAGTATTGGTTACCAAAGTGGTTATGAGAGTCCCGTCAGATGTTCCCGTTGGTGCTGAGTTTGACCCGTACAAAAAGTGACTTGTTGCCGCACCTACTCCACTGTAGCCCGTATCGTTACTTCCCCAAGTTTTTACACCAGTGATTGTTTTTGTGTTCCCACTCCCCCAATCCTTTCCAATAAAAGCTGGCGCACTACCAGTTAGCACAACTGAATTCTGTGCATATGCCTGATTGTTATTACCATTGAAGGCGGCAGCCAACCCACCGTTGCTTGTCATATTTCCAATTGCTGTCCCAACATTTTGTGCGATCAGTACTTGACTAGCGGCAACCGTTGCCACCTGATTAGCCCACACTGCTTTCATAGCGATAGCTGTACCAGCCGTACAAGTAGTAGCCCCTAGCTTAACTAGCTTTTTAGTGCCAGAGTAAGTTGTGGCTGTACCGTAACTACTGGCTTCAGTCCATGCAGAATTATTGCAAGAAAAGTAAACCTTTAAGTCTGTACCTAATGTAGAAGTGCCAGCCTGATCCTCATAAATTATCACTCCGCTTGCTGATGTGCGTGAGGTTGAAGCAGTCTGTGGGTCAGATATGAGTGTGCCAGTTGCGTTGACAACGGTAGTACTACTCTTGCCTTCTAGTTTCATCAGGTAATAAGACCTTACAGCACTTAAACTCTGATCAGCAACATTAGCCAAATTCCAAGTATAGCCATTAGCTGCGGTATTAGCATTTGAAGTATTTCCGCTTGGTGGTGAAGTAGAGTAGAAAGAATTGGTAGCATTACCCTGCAGCATCGTCCAAATATATTCAACCCCGTTAGTCATGGTAAAGGTAAGCCAATCTGATGCTTGATCTGCACCTGATGCTCCAGAAGACCCTCCCCACAAAAACTCAACAGGAGTTGCAACAGTATCACCATACGCTCCAGTTCGTTCTCCGATACCTGCATTAGTAACATCCGCAGCTCCAGTTGTTGTTACTGTAGCCCTTATTTGGTGGAAAGTAGCTGTGTGCGATTGGAGTATTTGGCGATATACATAATTATTATAACCTGAACCTACGGCTGACCCAGATACTGAAAAGATCGTAACAGCAGCACCTAACGAAGTAACCATACTACTCACATATTCGCCAGCAGTATCCCTATCTACATTAGTCTCTGTAGTAATCCCAGTGTCATCTTCAAATGTGTCAATAAAGGAATCTTCTAAATTGAAAGCCGCCCTATTGCCATCAATTCCTTGGTGAATAGCTAGTTTTAAAATGTCTGAACGTACTGGTGCAAGGTCTGTATTCATCGAAGCTGGCAAAGAACCTGTCAGCTTGCTGGCATCCATGCTTGTTATAAGATTTGTGCTTACTTTAGTCTGTGTCATGTTTATCCTTTAGTATTGAAGGGCAACGCCGTGAATCTGCGCTTCTTTTGATCCACTCGCTTGGTTGGCGAAGGAAACCTGATACTTAAGCTGTGTTCCTGCGGTTACTGATATTGCTGGCGCAATCGCTATGTTGATGCCAGTAGAGAAAGTTCCTTTGCTGGCTAACACACAAGTAGAGTAGTTACTTCCGTTATCAGCAGATACCTTGCAAATTACATCAGTGTTCAGCGTGTTCGTCCCTGCGTTATTCTTGTAAAGTAAAACCAGACCTAACGAACTTTTGCTTGCCGAATCTTGTGGGGTGATTGTGGTGCTAGTGAATGAGCCAGTAGCGTTTGCGGAACTTGTAACGGTATACGGAGTCCAAGATATGCCAGTGTAAGTTGCAGAAGAATCTTGACTTGATAAGGCAACTCGCATCGTGCCTGTGTGGGTTTGCGAGTAAGTATTCTTTAAAGTGTTATTTTGGTACAACTTAATTACTCCACTACGCCTTTCCCACTTCCACTCTTCTCCTGATGCTGGCCTTGTGTAAGTTGAACCTGTTAAAGACCCACCATAGTAGGCTTGATTTCCGAGGTCGCTTGGATACCACGCACTCGCATGGTAACTAACGGTATTACTAATACCCCACCTGTCATTTGAAGACACACTGCTAGTTTCTCCTGATGCAAAAACTCCACTGTTTCCAGTCTGGTTTCCCGTCCATGAGCAAGTTACCAGAAAATCAAAATCCCCAGTTAGAACGGCACTACTATAAATGGCATCATTACTGACAGTAGGGTTTGCGCCCCCAGATGTAATAGTGTAACTGCTCACATCTAACGCCCAATCACTAGCTTGTGAAGGTGTAACGGTAGTCCCGCCAATTAACTCGCTGAACATACTGCCAATAAATTCGTTAACTGGCGATCTAACGCAATTTGTAAGAGCAATTGAATTGCTATCCTCAAACTGTTCGATCCAGCTATTCTGTAAACCATGTGCTGTTATGTTTGAATTAACTGCGTTCTGCAAAGCAAGTACAGCTAGATCGTTCTCTATTGGAGTCAGATTTGTAGCAGTAACGTGCTGTGTTACTGCACTAGCTGGGACTCTAGCATCTGCTATTGAACCAGTTAACTTGCTTGCCGCCATCGCTGTGATCTTCGCATCTGTAACTGTCCCATCTGCGGGAGTTCCGATTCCTAAAGTAAGACCTGTGTATATA
>Ga0308017_1000074_pt1 | contig 32192 bp, 45 predicted proteins | sample Neamet280_FD_203145 | JGI IMG/M metagenome (GOLD analysis project Ga0308017, IMG submission 203145) | Marine microbial communities from water near the shore, Antarctic Ocean - #280 | ecosystem: Environmental > Aquatic > Marine > Unclassified | place: Southern Ocean | collected 2014-10-01
GTAAGGGGTAGTACAAACACAGTAACAACAACAGGAATTAATAATGCTTATGAAAGAATAGTAACTTGTACTCATTCACAAGAAACTACTTTAGTAGCTTTTAATACTAACTCTTATGGTGCAGTAGTGCAATTGGATAAAGAAGATGTAAGATATATAAGAGTAACAAATCTTAATGCAACTATATCTGTAGAATTAGCAGTAGTAGGTGCAGCAACTTTATACCAAGTTACTTTAAAAGCAGGGCAATCACATATATTAGGAGCAGCAGATAATATTATGTTAGCAGAAGCTGATACTGATCCTAGTTTTGGTACAATGGCTGCATTACAAAATATTATAGTTAAACCTGTAGGAACTACTAATGTAGATTTAGAAGTGTTTGTAGCTAGTGTATAGTGAAAGCATTAGAACGATACTTAAATAGCTTTGGTAAAAGTGTTGTAAATAAATCTAAAGGAATATTAAAAAGAAAAGATAAAGTAGTAACAGGAAATCTTTTAAATAGTATTGAGTTTAGATTAGTTAGAACAAATGATGGTTTTAGTGTAATATTTAGTATGATTGATTATGGGGAGTTTGTAGACAAAGGAACTTCAGGTAGTGAAAAGAGTAGGACTTTTGTAGACTATAAAGGAGAAAGACAAAAAAGCCCTTATTCATTTGGTAAGTCTAGAGATGGTGGATTAACTAGAGGGATAGATAAATGGATTGTAATGCGAGGTATAGCACCTAGAGATGCAAAGGGTAGGTTTATATCTCGTAAGAGTTTAAAGTTTCTTATAGCTAGAAAAATATATACACAAGGTCATGATGGTTTAAGTTTTTTTCAAAAGCCTTTAGGATTAGAATTAAGAGGGTTTGCAGATCAAGTAGGTAAAGCAGTTAAAGAAGATATATTAAATAATTTAAAAAAATGATAATAGAACAAAGACCATTATATAACACCTTACCAGTAGGTCAAGACATTATATTTACTGTATCAGATAAAACAATTATTTCTTCTAAATATAGGGTTAAATTTACTGCACAAGTATATGTTGCTAATGAATCTAGTAATTTAGGTCAAGCATCATATTTAGTTGCAACATTAAAAGTTACTCCAAATAATAAAGGTGTAGGTATATTTTCTATGAAACCAATATTAGAAAGTTATGTAGAGCCACAACAAGAAGGTGTTGAATATTTAAATGCTAGTATCAGTCAATTTAAAGGAGTTAATTATTCATTAGACAATCCTCATCCAATACATTTAATAGATAAATATGCAGTTAATAAAAATAACACTAGATATTTTCAAGTAACATTTAACATAGAATATTTTGATAGTGCTACTTCAACTGATAGGTTAAGTTTTTTAAAACCAATATTATCCGAACAATATTTAATATACAATGGAGTTTTAGATTATGATGATCCTTTAAAATTAAACAAAAATAATTATGGTTATAATTTAGATGTTCCAAAATTAATTTTTAATGATTTTTATGGAAGTTTAGGTAAATTTATAAGTAATGCTCCAATAGAACAATATGCTAAACTATCAGATTATGGTACTTTATCTTTCTTTAACTTCTTGAATACATCTACTAATAGTTTTCAAGTAGGTACTGATAATGCTACTCTTAACAGAGTTGATAATATAGAAATAAGTTTATATAATAGTGCAGGAACATTATTAGTAAGTCCTTTTCAAATTGAATGTATAGATTCAAATGGAGGTTGGCAATATCCATCAGATTTTTCTGCTGCTAGACTTTTATATTTTGGTGCATTTCCTGCTAATTTAGATGGTTGGAGTACAGTATGGGATACATATAAAACACAAGTAAGCTATTACACTATAAGAGCCTATGATGATAATACTGCTGAAATAAGTCAATTGTATAAAATTAATATTATTGGTAATGCTTGTAAAGGTTTTGAATCTATAAGACTTACATGGTTAAATAAATATGGCACTTGGGATTATTATACTTTTGTAAAAAAATCTATTAAATCTTTGCAAACAAATAGAACATCTTATACTCAGCAAGGAGGTACATGGAATGATAACACTTATAGAATAAATGGATATAAAGGTGGAAAGAAAAACTTTAGAGTAAATACTAAACAACTTATAACAGTTAATACAGATTTTATATTAGATAGTGAAGCAGTATGGTTTGAAGATTTAATTAATAGTACAGAAGTATATTTATTAAATAGTTTTGATAGTTCTGTAAATGATGCAAGAAGTGGTATTACAAACAAATATGTAGAACCTGTAACATTGACTACATCAAGCTATGTTAGAAAAACTAAAGTAAATGATAAGTTAATACAATATACATTTCAATTAGAAAAAACACATAACAAAAGAACACAATCAGTATAATGTCTATACAATTAGTTTTATATCCACAAAATTATCAAGGGGTTTATACTTCTCCTATATTAAATCAATATGTAGCAGATGGTGTTAATTTTTATTTATTAAACTCATTATCAGGTTATGCAGTTCCTTTAAATGAATCTGATCCTGTAGCTGATACATTAATAAGTTCTCAGCCTATAGCTGCTTGGAAAAGATTTAGAACTACTGGAACACCATTTGAAAATGTATCTATACCAACTCAAGGTTTTGCAAATGATGTTATATTTTATTCTTCAAATTCAGGAACATCTAGTAGTGGTATATATCAACAGATTGAAAATTTAAACTTTGGTGTTCAATATGAATTACAAATAACAATATCACAAGCAGCAGCAGGTGGTAGTTTAATAATAGGTTCTACAGGTTCTTCAGTACAAGGTGTTCAGACTTTAGGTAGTGGTACAATTCAAACTTATCCTACTTCTTTTGCTAATGTTTTAACTTTTAATTTTACGGCAGGTCATTTTCAAGAAATACTTACTCTTGATTACAGAAATAATAATGGCACTCAACTTAAGATAAGTTCTATAAGTATAAAAGATAAAGTAAATGCTCCATCTAATATTTTTGCAGAAGTAACTGATGGACAAGTTATATGTGATTTATATCAAGAAGAAGATATACCATTAAGTCTTTCAATAGATGATTTTAAAAATGTAGCTGAAAAAGTACAAAGTTATTCTAAAGACTTTAATTTACCTGCAACTAAAAGAAATAATAAAATATTTACTCATTTGTTTGATGTAACAAGAATACAAGATGCTTTTAGTTTTAATCCTTATGTAAAAACACAATGTATATTAAAACAAAATGGGTATACTATATTTCAAGGTTATTTAAAATTATTAGATATAGTAAATAAAGAAGGAGAAATTAGTTATAGTGTAAATTTATATTCAGAAAACATAGCATTAAAAGAAGTTTTAGAAAATAGAAAGTTTAGAGATTTAGATTTTTCTGAATTAACACATGATTATCAAAAAACAAATATCAAAGCAAGTTGGTATGATAATACAGGTATAACTTTAACATTCCCATTAACTCCTGCATCTAATGCTTATGATCCTACATTAACAAATCCTACATTACATACAACAGTTTTAAAATACCCTTTTGTAAATTGGGTAGGAGATTATGATGTAGATTCTAATAATAATATAAAATTAAATAGTTTAGAAGATGCTTTTAGACCATTTATAAATTGCAAATATATTATAAAACAAATTTTTGATGATACTAATTTTACTTATACATCAGACTTTATAGATGGTGCATTATTTAGTAAAATGTTTATGGACTTTAATTGGGGTGCAGGTAATGCACCTACTGATAGTGAACATACAGGAAATGCTGATTTAATAACTTCAGTAAATATAAGTTCAACTTTAGCACCTGTTATATTTGATAATTTTTCTTTTCCTTTTGAATTTGGATATAATTCATCTACTGCAATATTTACTTGTACTGCTAATAATACAATTTATCAATTTGATTATCATTATACTTTTAGTTTTTTAGTTACAAGCACATTATTAGTAAGATGGGTGCATAAAGATAGTATTGGTAATTTAGTAGGTAATGGACAAATTAATCAACAAACTATTGTACAATCTACAAATTCTTCTTATGTATATACTGGAACTGTAATAGAAACATTAAATAACGGAGATACATTTAATATAGAAGTTTCAAGTTCTATTAATAATGGTATAAGAGCAATAGGGCAACAAATTACGCCTAGTACACAAATAGATAATACCTATATGAGTGGTACTATTACTATTAATTCAATGTTAAATTCAGTTTTATTAAATACTTTAAGAGGAGATTTAGGTCAATGGGAATTTTTGAAAAGTTTAATTAATATGTTTAATTTAGTTGTATTACAAGATAAAAACAATCCTAATAATTTAAATATAGAACCTTATAGTGAGATTTTTATAAAAAATAGTTTAGGAACTTCTTTAGCATCAAGAGGTATATTATATGATTGGACTGATAAAATAGATATAACTGAAATAAAATTATCTCCTTTAGATTTAGTCAAAACAACAATGTTTAAATATGCAAATGATGATAGTTATCCTAATAATTATTATAGAAATATTACACAGGTAGATTATGGTAGTTATAAATTTACTAATCCTGATTTAACATTATTAACAGGAGAAGATGAAATATCAGCAGAACCTTTTTCAGCTACTGTAATAAAACCTTTAGCAGATTATTTAGGTGATTTTATTGTTCCTGTAATATATTCATCTAATGATGATAATACTGAATTTGAAAGTTTTAATAATAATCCTAGAATTTTATTTAATGTATCTCCTAATCCATTTACTTTATCAGGAGGTGTAGAATATAAAATTCCTAGTCAAAATGGTGTTAGTGGAGAACAAGCTACTGAATATTTAAGATTTAGTCATACTACAAAAGTACCATCAGCATATACTGATACAGATTTAAATTTTGGAGAAATACAATTAATTAATATGGGTGTAGCACCTGTAGATAATTTATATAATACTTATTGGTCGCCTTATTATAATGAACTTTATAATCCTGATACTAAATATATGACATTAAAAGTAAATTTAAATGCATCAGACATAAACCAATTTAATTTTTATGATCAAGTAATGATTAAAAACAAAAATTATAGAGTTAATAAAATAGAATACAAGCCAAATGATTTATCAACTGTTGAATTTATATTAATAGGATAATGGAATTTAAAAAAGGATATACTATAAAACCTAAAGAAGTTTTAAGAACAGGGGAAATTAGATTTACTGATGGAACTAATAATGTAATACCTAACCAAGATGCTTGTGAGGCTTATGGTTATACATATAATAGTGCAACTGCAACTTGTAATGCTTTTAGTTATAATTCTACATTAAATAATAAATTCAATAATATATTTAATAATACAAGTGGTGGAGGTACTGAAAATGGAACTAAAAATACTATTCTTAATGGTCAAGAAAGTGTAACAAAAGGCAATAACTTTAATAATATAATTAATGGGGAAAAACATCAAATAGAAAATGGTGTAAATAATTCTATTATTTTAAATGGTATATATGGACAAGCAAAAAATCAAAGTGAAGTAGTAATAGCAGGAGGAGGCTTTAATGAGAAAATAGGATTAAGCCAAGTATCATTTGTTCAACAATCTAATAAAACTTTAGATGCTACAGAAACTGCTTTACTTACTCAGTATTTACCATTAACATATATTCAAAAAGTAGCTAATTCAGTAATAGGTTTTGAAGCTAATGTTATAGGTATCAATTATGGAGGAGAAGGAGAAGTTGGGGAATATGGATATGTTCAATTAACAGGTGCAGTAAAATTTACAAACGGACTTGCATCAACATATCATCAAACATCAACTCATATAGTAACGGCAGGACAAAGTGGTATGAATATATCAGCAGAAATGAAAGATGTTACTGCTACTTCTTTTGGTGTTCACGTTACAGGATTAGCAGGAACAAGAATACAATGGACTGCAAGTATTAAACTATGGCAAAATCAATTACAAACAACATTCTAAGATATGGCACAAATAATAGAGGCAGAAGTAAAAAGTAACATTGGAGAAGTAGCAAAAGATACTGAAAATGCTGCTAAACAAATGGGTAAATTTGCTGAAGAAACAGAAGAAACAGGAAAAGCAGCTAAAAAATCAGCAGGAAGTTTTAAAGGTATGGCTACTGCTGCTAAAGGTTTTGGTGTTGCATTAAAAGCAGCAGGTATTGGTTTAATTATAGCAGGATTTGTAGCTTTAAAAGAAGCATTACAAAGAAACCAAAAGTTTTTAGATACTATGGATACAGTAGTTGGTACTATATCTAAAACATTTAATGATTTAGCTAGTACTTTAGCAGATGTAGTTGTTTGGGTTACTGCATCTTCTGATAGGTTTAATGGTTTAGGTGCAGTAATTAAAGGGATAACTACTTTAGCAATTACACCTTTAAAGTTATCATTCTTTGCTATTAAATTAGCTATAGATCAATCTATGTTAGCATGGGAAGATTCCTTTTTAGGAGGTGGAGATAAGGGTAAAATGCAAGAATTAAGGGATAATATAGAATTAACAAAATTAGATATAAAAGAAACTGGAGAAGCTGCATTAGATGCAGGTAAAAATATAGTAAGTAATTTCGGAGATGCAGTTACAGAAATAGGTGCTATTTATGATAAGGTAGCAGAAGGTGTTTCTAAGATTAGTATTAAATCAAACTATGAACTTGCAGAAGCAACTACGGCATCTATAAAAGCTGCTAAATTTGCACAAGCAGAATTTGCTAAATTAAATGCACAAAAATTAAAAGAAGCTGAAGATCAAAGACAAATAAGAGATAATGTAAATTTAAGTTTTGAAGAAAGAATAAATGCTAATAATAGATTAGGGGAAGTATTAAAAGAACAACAATCTTTACAAAGAGAACAAATACAAAAACAAATTAGAGCAGCAGAATTAGCAGTAGAACAAAATGCTAATGATGAAAACAAATTAGCTTTAATGGAGGCACAAAATGCTGAACTTGAACTTGAAGAAGCTATAGGAGGTCAGCTTTCAGAACAAATAGTAAACAGGGTTGCTTTAGAAAATGAATTATTACAGGTAAAGAATGAACTTGCTTTAGAGGGTTTATCAGGGATAGAAAGAGAGTTATTAGAATTAAAAAATGCCTATGATGAAAAAGTTAAAATGGCTAAATTGGCAGGGGAAGAAATTGATGGTATTAATAAAACTTATGAAAAACAAAAATCACAAGTAATTCAAGAAGGTATTAATGAACAATTAAGTGCATATTCAGGTCTTTCTAGTGCTTTAAGTACATTAGCAGGAGATAATAAAGAATTAGCAGCAGCAAGTGCAATAATTGATACTTATGTAGGTGCTAATAAGGCTTTTGCACAAGGAGGTGTAGCAGGTTTTGTTACAGGAGCAGCAGTTATAGCAGCAGGAATAGCGAATGTTAGAAAAATATATGCTACTGATGTAGGAAGTAGTGGTGGTGGTGGTTCTGCTCCTAATATAGAATCTACTCCTGCACCTGAAATGTTAAGTGGTAAATTTGAGTTAGGAAATATGCAACAAGAGCAGCAGCCAGTTCAGGCTTATGTAGTTACAGATAGCTTAACAGATAATCAGAATAAACTTGCTTATATTCGTAGGAGAGCAACAATATAAATCAAACAACTAACAATTAAATCTATTATATAATATGCCTTGTACAAAATGCGAAAACGGAAAATATAAGTGGGGAGAAAATGGAGAGTGTAAATACGATTCAAAAGATGCTTGTGAAAAAGCAAACCCTAATCATTATAAAAAATCAAAAATTACTAAAATTGTAGAATTAATAATTGCAGATTCTAATCAGGAAATGACTATAGATGCTATTAGTTTAGTTACTAATCCTGCTATAGAACAGGATTTTGTTTATATGAAAAAACATAAAAACAATTTAACATTTGCTAAAATTGATGAAGAAAAAAGAATGGTAATTTCTCCTGCTCTTATTCCTAACAAGCAAATTTTTAGACACGATCCAAATACAGATTCGGATTTTTATGTATATTTTTCAGTTGATACAATAAAAAAAGCTAGTGAATTATATTTAAAACATAATAATCATCATAGTGCTACTTATCAGCATGAAGAAGATGTTAAAGGAATTTTAACTACTGAATCATGGATTAAATCAGGAGATCAAGACAAATCTAATTTATATGGCTATGATTTACCTATAGGCACATGGTTTGTTACTATGAGAATAGACAATGATGAAATTTGGAAAAAAATTAAAGATGGCGAATTAAGAGGCATAAGTATAGAAGGTTACTTTATTGATAAAATGGAAAAAATGGGAAAACAAAAACTAGCTAACAAAGAAATTATGAAAAAACCAACAGATCACGAAATACTAAGTGCATTTAATGAATTAATAAAAGAAGGGAAAGTTAAAGATATTAGTCTTGGAAAGAAATTAAGTCTTGCTAAGAAATTAAAATTTAAAGATGCAAAAACTATTGAAAAATTAGTTAGTCAATTAGATAAAATAACAACTAAATTAGAAATAGAGTATGGACAAATAGAAATGTTGTTTAATGATTATAATAATACAGAAGGTTTAGTTAAAAATCAACGAGAAATATTAGATAGAGCAGAAAATGGTATTGATTTAGCTAATGATCAACTAAAAGAAGCTAAAAAATCTTTTGAAAAACAAGAAAAAACTTATAATAAAATATTTGATAAAAATATTAAATCAGAAGATAAGTTATTAAAAAGAAATGGAAATTACAAAGACCAATATCAAAAAGGAGAAAAATTAGTAAATAGTATTAAGTCTGCTATGAAACAAGTAGAATCTGCTGCAAAATCTTTAGGTATATCAGGAAAAATTGATGCTATTGATTTGGGTAAGATTTCTATAAATTTCTTTGATGGTCAAATTTCTGATGCAGCTAAAGATGTTGGTTACTAAAATCAAACAAACAATAAATAATTCTATTATATAAAAAAAGAACTTACTATGGATTTAAAAAATCAAATATTGGTAGCACTTGGACTTAATAAAGATCAAGAAGAAGTTAACCTTGAATTTCAGGCAAAACTGGAAGATGGTACAATTATAGTATCTACTGCCGTTTCCTTAGAAGCAGGAAGTGATATTTCGGTACTTACTGAAGATGGTTCAACAATATTATTACCAGAAGGTAAATATCGTACAGATGAAGGACAAAACTTTTCAGTAGAAAAAGAAGGAATTGTTGCTGAATTATATGATGATGAAATAGAAAAAGAAACAGAAGGCAATCCTGTAGAAGAAGAAATGGAAGAAGAAGCAGATGTTGCAGACTGGAAAGGAATGGAAAAAAGAATACAAAATCTTGAAGATGCTATTTCTGATTTAAAAGGAGATAAAGAAGAAATGGCTGAAGATGATGGTAAGGAAGCAGATGTTGCAGATTGGGCTGGTATGGAAAAAAGAATACAAAACCTTGAAGATGCCGTATCTGACCTTAAAAAAGATAAAGTAGGAAATATAGAAGAAGAAGAATCAGATGTAGAAATGGATTCAGAAGCTAGTCCTACTCCGAAAAAAATTAAAACTACAGAAGAAGTAGAATTTGAATATCAAGCTAAAATAGATGAATTAAAATCTAAAGTAATTGAATTATCAAAAGAACCTGCTGATAAACCTGTAGTAACTAATAAATTTAGTAAAGAAAAAGAACATAGTAAATCTAATCTTGAAAAAATGACTAAAAGAGAAAGAATACTATATAATATATCAAAATAATTAATAATTTAAAAAATAATAATCATGGCTTTAACAGTAGCAAGTAATTATGCAGGCAAGGCAGCAGGTTTTTACCTAGCAGCAGCAATGAGAGAAGCAACTTCTCTTGAACATTTAACAGTTTTACAAAATATTAAGTTTAAAGAAAATTTACAGAAATTCGCTGCATCAGGAATGATACAGAACGCAAATTGTAACTTTACACCACTCGGTGCTTTAGCATTAACAGAAAGCATCTTAACTCCAAAGAATCTACAAATTAACACAGAATACTGCAAGGAAGAATTGCTAAAAAGTTGGGAAAGTGAGCAAATGAAAGCAGGTGCTATGAATGATAATGTACCTAAGTTTGAAGATTTTGTTATTGCTAATTTCACACAACATATTGCTCAAGGAATTGAGGATTCAGTATGGAATGGTGCTGCTGCAAATGCAGGACAATTTGAAGGGTTTTTAACGGCTGGTACAGGTGCTTTTGCAGTAAATGGTAATGTTATTCAAACAAATAATGCAGGTGGTGCAGGTGTTGCTTATTTAGCTACTAACATTATAGCAAACTTACAAGGTATAGCTGCTGCAATTCCATCTACTGTTTATGGTAAAGAAGATTTAAGAATTTACATGAACTGGAAAACTTACAGATTATATATCTCTGCAATCTCTACTTTAGGATATGTTAATGCTTATTCTATGAATAGTGATTACGAAGCTATGTTTGAAGGAATTAAATTATCAGTTGTTTATGGTATGCCTGATAATTCTTTAGTTGCTGCACAAACATCAAATTTATTTTTTGGAACTGACCTAGTTTCTGATATGGCTCAACTACGTCTTTTAGACATGAGGCCTCTTGATGGATCGGACAATGTTCGTGTTATTGCTAAATATTCTGCTGGTGTGCAAGTAGGAATAGGTGCTGAAATAGTACAACAAAACTAATTAACACAATTATAGAGAGGGAGAGTAAAATCTCCTTCTCTTTAACTTTTAAAAAAATAAAAATATGGCTTGTAATTTAACAAAAGGAAGGGGAATCCCATGTAGAGATTTAGTGGGAGGTGTTAAGTTTATTTATTTTGCTCAATTAGATGAAATTACTTCTTTAACAACTGTAGCATCTGAAATAACTGATATTGAAATGGGTACAAATGATATCTACAGATATTCAGTAAGGAGAGGCAATGCTAGTGTTACGGAAACAATTACTGGCTCTACTGAAAATGGTACTGTTGTTTATGCTCCATCTGTAAATGTAAAGTTAACAGGACTAAGCAAAGCAGATCAAAATGAATTAAAACTTTTAGCACAAAATAGATTAGTAGTATTTGTACAATTAAATCAAGTATTATCAACTAATGACCATAATGTAATATTATGTTTAGGAGCAGTAAATGGATTAGACCTAAATGCAGGAACTAATGCTTCAGGAGCAGCTTTTGCTGATATGAATGGTTATGATTGGACATTTGATGGACAAGAATTTGCACCAATGCAAACAGTAGCTGATTATACGGCAGTTCCGTTTGACAATTCAGGATTTACTATAGGTGCAGTTGTAACGGCGTAATAAGATTTAATATATAAATTTAAGGGACTACTTCGGTAGTCCTTTTTTTTTCCAAACAAAAAAGACTTTTTTCTATTATATAATATGATACATGGACAATACGATCAACCTTATACTTTTTATACAACAACAGAAGAAAAAAGAATAGATAGATCAGTACCTTCATCACAAATTAGATTTCTATATAAATTAACTAATGATATGGATCAAAATGTTGTTTATTCTTATGGACAAACACAATTAGTAAATAATAGATATACAAGAGTTAATATGACACCTAGCACTACTGCATTGCAAGATGTTTTTACAGGTAAAGTAAATTTTTTACCTAATGGATATTGGACATACGAAGTATATGAGGTTAGTTGGAATAGTGCAAATCCTGTTTTAGCTACAGGTACTGCACCAATAAATGAAACAGATGTATTAAGCCCTCCAAGCAACTCTAAGGGCATAGTACAAGGATTAGTAGAGTTAGGTAAGCTATACATAAAAGAACCTACAGGTGGAGAAGAAGTAAAGTATGATTCTTATACAAGACCTGCACAAACAAATTACGTTTACGTTAGTTAATAAAATAAAAAAATGGGAATAAAAAATACACAAGCATTATTAAATGAGCAATTAGGTGGATTAGGTGGGGTAGAGGTTTTTACAACTACTGCACAAACAGGTAAAGATTATTATGCAATATACTTTGTTCAGGAAAGTGTAATATCTGCAATTACTATGGCTAATTCTACAGGATCAGCAGCACTTGTAACGACAATACCTGCTGGAATGACTTTATTTGGTAATACTACTGCTATAACTCTGACTTCAGGTCTTGCTATTGCTTATAAAAACTAATATATGTTAGCATTAGCAAACAAGCTAACCAACTCTACACAACCTATCTATAGGTTTGTAAATAAGTATTCTATTGACTTTGATGGAGTAGATGATGTTATAGTTACTGATGGTGCAGATACTGTATTACAAAATACTACTTATGCTTTTTGGGCTAAGTCAAGTACAACTGTACAGAATAGAGGTGTTTTTGGGCATGGAGGTGTAGGTCAAGCAGCTTTTCATTTTAATTATGATGGTTCAAGACCTAGATTATTTTTGTCTGGGGCTAATTTTGTTTTTTGGAATGATGTACCACAACAAGATAACGGAGAATGGAATCATTGGGTTGTTTATATGGATTATCTCAATATGAATAATTGTAAATTATATTGTAATGGTGTTTTACAAACTGTAGCCCAAACAGATAATAGTGGAACTCCTCAAACATACACAGAATCATTAAGCATAGGTGGAGATAAAGCAGCAGGAGGTAATTACTTTGAAGGTCAAATAGATGAGTTTGCAGTATTTGATAGAGAACTAAAGCAAGATGAGATTACTCGTATGTATAATACCTACTATACACAAAATAGAATAGCTAATGGTAACTTTGCTCAGATAGGAAACGAAGAAGTAAGTAATGGAGATTTTAGTGAAATAAGTTCAGAAAAAGTAAGTAATGGCGACTTTGCAACAGATAGTGATTGGACTAAAGGAACAGGAATAACTATATCAGGTGGTTCTGCTAATTTTACAGGCATAGGAGGTCAATATTTAAATCAAAATATGCTGACTTCAGGAAAGATTTATTATTTATCTTTTGATGTTAAAGTTTTTACTAGTGGTGCATTAACTATATTTGGTGGTGCAGCGAACAATATAAGTAGTTTGTTTCTTGTAAATTCAACAGGTACTTATACAGGTTATTTTACGGCAGGTGGATTAGATAATAGAATTTTTTTTGGTAGTGCATTTATTGGCTCAATAGACAACGTATCAATAAAAGAGGTTGGGCAAGATTGGACTTTAGCTGAGAATTGGACTATAGACCAAGCAAATAGTAAAGCTACATCTGATGGTTCACAGTCAAGTAATGTTAGTTTAAAACAAGCAAATAGTTTAATGGGTTTATCTGCAGGTAAACAATATAAAGTACAATTTACAATATCAGATTATGTGTCAGGGGTTATAAATCCTCACGTTAGAGGTAATCAATCAGGAAATGTACAAGGAAATGGAATAAAAACATCTTATATTATTGCAGGTAGTGGCTCTGATGGCATAAACTTATTTGCAGGTTCAACTTTTGCAGGTTCAGTTACAAACATAACAGTCAGAGAAGTAGCACAGAATTGGACATTAGGTGCAGGAACAACAATAGAAAATGGGGTTGCTAATATAACTGTAGCTTCATCAGGTAGTAGTCCATTAGGTCAATCGGGTTCTTTAACTGTTGGAAAGACTTTTAAAGTTTCATTTACTATATCTAATTATTCTAGTGGTAGTATAGCATTTAGTAACCTTTCTCCTACAACATACAGAAATTCAAATGGAACTCATACTTTAATAGGTGTAGGTGCAGGTGGAGATTTTTTATTTTTTTCTAGTGGTTTTGTAGGTAGTATAGATAACGTAGTAGTACAAGAACTAAAGAGTGATGCTACAAACCTAATGCTTAATGCAGGTGCTTATCAGTCGGCTAATCCACTAATCACTTCTACTAATAGTATGGAGTTTGATGGTACAGATGATTATTTAAATGCAGGTGTTTTACCTGATGTTTTTAGAAATGCTTATACTGTATCAGCTTGGGTTTTTACAGATGTATCTTCAGGCGCACATCAATTATTATCTACAGGTCAAGGTGCTTTTTCTCAAATATATCAATCAGGAACAGGTTTAGTCCTACAAATATTAGGAGGTTCAGGATATAATAATATAATAATTAGTGGTTCTTATTTTAGTGCAGACTATCAAGGCAAGTGGGTATATTTAACATTAGTTTTTAATGGTGCTACAATTAAAGCATATAGAAATGGAATTGAAAATGCTAGTGCAGTTTTAACAGGCACATTAAATTCAATAACACAAGAAGCTAATATAGGAAGATGGCGAGGTGGTTCAGAATATTGGAATGGTAAAATAACAGAACTAGGTTTATTTGATAGAGGTTTAACATCATTAGAAGTAGCATCACTATACAATCAAGGTATGCCTACTAATCTACTTGTAAATAGAAATGACTATCAATCAGGTAACCCTACAGTATTTAATACTAAGCAAGTTGATTTTGATGGTGCTGATGATTATTTACAATTAGGTAATTTTAATAATTTAGGTACATCAGATTTTAGTTTTTCATTTTGGGTTAATTTAGATAGTGCTACTAATGTTACTTTTGCAGGTAAATTTCAAGATAACAGTAATAGAGTTATATTTTACACTAATGGTGCAAACCAAATTGCTACACAAGGAAGAGTAGGTGGTAATTATGCTTGGAATTTTACAGGAACAGGAACACCTGTTTTATTAACTCCTTATTTAAACAAATGGACACATATTGCATTTTCTATTGATAGAAGTGCTAATTTATTGATTTTTATTAATGGAGAATTAAAATCAACAACAAGTATATCAAGCACAGCATCTACAAATGTAGATAACACAGGTAATTGGTTTTTTGGACAATCAAATGGTTCATTCTTAAATGGTCAAATGAGTCAATCAGGAATGTGGAATAAAGCATTAACTGCTAATGAAGTATCTTCTTTATACAATCACGGATTACCAGTAGACTTAAACACTAATCAAGCAGCTTATACATCTTCATCTAACTTAGTAGGTTATTGGAGAATGGGTAGTGGTACACTAGATGCTTTTCCATTAATAGCAGACCAAACAAATGCTACTTTAGGTAGTAATTTATTTGTAGATGGAGATTTTCCTACAGGAACAACTGCTTGGAATAAAGCTGCTAATTGGACTATTAGTAATGGTACTGCTACTTGTAGTGGTGGTGCAGGTCAAGTTTTATATCAATCAGGAATAATGCCTGTAGGAACTCATTATAAATTAACAATAACTGTATCATCATACACTTCAGGTTATTTATCTGCTTATGGAGGAGATTGGGATTCTCAAATTATATTTGCAGCAGGTACTTTTGTAAGATATACTAAATCACTTACGGCTAATGTAGGCTTTGTTGGTAATGGTTTTATAGGTTCAATAGAAAACGTATCAGTTCAAAAAATAAATGGTAACCCTGCAATAATGACAAACCAAACTGCTAGTGATATTGAGAATGGTAGTCCTTATGCTAATGTAGTACAGAATGGTACTTTTGATACTGATAGTGATTGGACAAAAGGTACAGGAGTTACGATTAGTGGTGGTAAAGCAAATTGGACAAATACTGCTAATAATGTAGGTATTACACAAAATAATATAATTACAAGTGGTAAAAATTACAAAGTAGTGTTTACTGTTTTTAATTATTCTAGTGGTTCTGTAAGAGTTAGATTTCCTCAAATAACAGATAGGGTAACATCTAATGGAACTTATACATTTTATATAAATGCTACAAGTACTAATTTATTTTTACAAGGAGAAACAAATGGAGATGCTAATGTAAATTTTTCAATAGACAAAATTACAGTATCAGAAGTAAACACAGGATTACAAGGATATTGGAAGATGGGAGATGGTACTAATGATGAGTACCCTTATATTTTTGACCAAACTAATTCTGCTTTAGGAGTTGATACTGTTGTTAATGGAGATTTTTCAAATGGTACAACAGCTTGGGTTGGTAATGCACAAACAACTTTATCAGTATCTAATGAACAATTAGACATACAAAGTTCAAGTGCAAGTAGTAATTATGGTACTGCTTTTTCTGCTAACAATTTTATATTAGGGAAAAAATATTTAATTAAATTAACTGTTGTTTCTTGTAATGTACCTTCACAAATTAGGGTTGGTACTTCTGATACTGATAATATTCAGTATAGTGATAGAATATGGTCAAGTGGAGATATAGGAATTGGAAGTCATCAGATAATATGGACTTCAACAGGAACTTATTATTATTTAGCTATTGGTGGTAGAAATGATGTAACCACATTAGTAATTGACAATGTATCTGTTCAAGAATTAGCAGATGGAAATGATAACTTTGCCTTAATGACCAATATGGTAGAGGGTAATATTACTAACCAATATCCACTAACTAAGATTAGAAACTACTATAGAATGGGAGATGGTATATTAGATAAGTTTCCTTGTATTCAAGACCAAACAAGTCCTAATATTGCACATATACCTACTACTAATATAGTGCCTTTTTCAGAAAATTTTAATGGTACTGTAGGTAGTTTTTCTTATAGCAAAATTGGTGGTTCAAGTATTACACCAAACCAAACTATTGCACCTGATGGAACTAACACAGGCACTTTAGTTACGGGAGGTACTAATGCTTTAGTTTTAAGAGCAAATAATGTTGTAGAACTAGGTAAAACTTATTCTGCATCTGTTTTTGTAAAGTCTAGTGGTAGTGTTTCGCAAGTTGCAATAGATATAACAGATAATAATAATGTTCAAATTAATTTAACAAATGAATGGCAAAGAGTAACAACAACTACTTTAACTAATAGAGCACCTGTTGGTACTTATAATTTTGTAGATATAGGACTTGTAGGTGGAGCTCAAGCAGGTTCTACATTTTATGTTTGGGGTTTTCAAGTAGAAGAACAAACACAAGCAACAACTTACTTACCATCTTATGGTATAGCATCAGTAAGAAAAGCAACAACTACTAACTTAATTACTTATAGTGAAGATTTTAACAGTTACACTAAAAATCAAGTTACAGTTGCAAGTAATCAGGGAATAAGTCCAATAGGCACTAATAATGCTACTAAATTAATTGCTACAGGTACAGACCCTTTTGTTAGTACAGATATAAATACTACAAATAAAACTTTTACTTTAAGTGTATATGCTAAAGGTGTTGGAAGTAGTATTGGTAAAAATGTAAATTTCTTTTTAGTAAGAGATAACTATGCAGAAGCACAACAATCTTCTCAATTTGTTTTGACTAATGATTGGGTTAGGTATAAAGCTACTTTGACTTTATCTGCTAATCCAACATCTTTTGTTAAATATAGGATAGATGCACCAAGTGTTGCAGTAGTAGGAGATGAAGTTTTAATTTGGGGTTCACAGTTAGAAGAACAAACACAGGCAGAAACTTATGCTAAGACAACAGGATTACCTGTAACAATAGATTTATTCACAGAAAACAATTACGGAACAATGACTAATATGGTAGCAGGAGATATAGTCTTAGATACACCTAATAACCCTGCATAAAAATAAAATTATGATATATACAACACCATTAGTAACATTATTAGCTGAAGTAGATGCAGAAGGAAATCCTGTATGTGATTTCTCACAAATAGTAGAAGATTCTGCTGCAACTGTTAGAAGGTCTGTAGATGGTACATTATTTATTGCTAAATTTGAGGGCGATACTCCAACTTTTTTAGATGGATTAGATCAATATACTCACGAGGAAATCCTAGTAATAGTAAATACTGCTGCTTGGACACCTGAACAAGAATAAAAAAAAATGGAAAACATACTAAATATAGATTTATCAAGCGTAACTTCACCTATAGTAGAAGAAGTAAGAGGTAAAGATTGGATAGAATATGGAACAGAAGAATGGTCTAATTTATATCCACAATTTTTAATAGACCTTTATTATGGAAGTAGTACTCATGCTGCTATTATAAATGGAACTGCTGACATGATCGCAGGAGATGACATAATAATTGATGAAGATGGTAAAGAAGATAATTTAGAAAGGTATGTTAAGCTGCAAAATTTCTTTTATAATGCTAATGGTAAAGAATCATTACATGAGATAATAAAAAAAATAAGTTTAGATTTTAAATTACAAGGTGCTTTTGCATTACATTTAATTTGGAATAAAGGTAAAACAGAAATAGTTGAACTTTATCATATACCAGTAGAAAGGGTAAGAAGTGCTATACCAAATGAAATGGGTGTTGTAGACTATTACTATGTTTCTGCTGATTGGAGTGATACTAGATTAAATAAACCTACTAAAATAGCTGCATTTAATAGTAATGATAGAACAGGTGCTAGTCAATTACTATATAGTGGCTTATATAGTCCTAATATGGACGTCTACCATACACCTGATTACATAGCAGCAAACAATTGGGCTATGGTAGATCAGAAAGTATCTGAATACCATCTAAACAATATAGCTAATGGCTTTAGTGGATCATTTATGATTAATTTTGCTAACGGAGTACCAACACAAGAAGAAAGAATTTCTTTAGAAAGAAGTCTTGCAGCTAAATTTTCAGGTAGTTCTAATTCAGGTAAAATGATAATTACATTTTCAGATGATAAAACTAGAACTCCTGATATATTTCCAATATCTGTAAGTAATGCTGACAAACAGTATTTGGCTTTACAAGAACTTTTGGTGCAGAACATTTTGACAGGACATAGAGTTACCTCACCAATGCTTTTAGGAATTAAATCAGATACAGGATTAGGTTCTAATGTTGATGAACTAAATAGTGCTTTTGAAGTATACTTAAATACAGTAGTAAAAGGGTTTCAGATTCAAATATTAAGAGTTTTAGCAAAGATTTTTAGAATAAATAACATGGACTTGCCTATTTCATTTGTTCAAGCTAAACCTATTACTACTCAATTTACTATAGAAGATATGAGATCAGTTATGACTCAAGCAGAAATTCGTGAAGAACTAGGACTTGCTCCATTAGAAGAAGATCAGGTGGTAGAAGAAGATGATTATAGTAAAGTGGGAATGATTGATGGAAAGCCTGTTTATGATACAAAAGAAGAAGCTATTGCTCATGCTGAAAGACTTGGGTGTAGTGGTTACCATGAACATGAATACGAAGGTAAAAATGTCTTTATGGCTTGTGAAAGTCATGATGAGTTAATGAATTTTAGTAAAACAGAATTAGATGTATTTCTAGAATCAATGGAAGATATACCTAAAGACTGGGAATTAATAGATGAAGAAAAAGTAGAAGATGAACATGAAGATTTTGATTTTGAGCAAAGTCTTAATGAATTTGCTAACGATAAAACTGAATTAGCATCTACAGGTATTGCAAGACCTAATGCAAAAACTAGAGGTAAAAACAATCAAGATGGAGTAAATAAATCATTTAATGATTATTATAAAGTAAGATATGTTTATGCTAAAGATAATTTTTTATCACAAAAAGGAGAAACTAGAGATTTTTGTAGACTAATGACTTCAGCAAAAAAGATATATCGTAAACAAGATATTATTAATATGGGAAGTATGGAAGTTAATAAAGGTTGGGGACCTAAAGGGGATTCAGCTACATATTCTATATGGTTTTGGAAAGGAGGTGGAAATTGCCATCACTATTGGCTTAGACAAATTTATAAGACTTCACTAACTAATGCTAAGAGTAATATATCTCCTAGTCAATTGATAGGATATACTAAAGCTAGGTCAGAAGGATTTACTGCTCAAAAGAATGATAACAAAGTAGCTAAAGCACCAAAAAGAATGAAAAATAACGGATTTAAAAACCGAAGATAATTATGGCATACGTACTATTTATATCAGAAGATAAACTAAAAGATTCTACTGCAATCAATATGAATGTAGACGTTCAATTTTTGTTGCCTTATGTAAGAATTGCACAAGAAAAGTATATAGAAACAAAATTAGGAACTAATCTATTTGTAGCAATTCAACAAATGATTAAATTAGGTACAATAGGTAATGTTGGAAATGCTAACTATAAATTACTATTAGATGATTACATAGCTGATGTTTTAATACATTACAGTTTCTATGAGGTTTTACCTTTTTTAAGATATAAGGTACAAAACAATAATGTAGTTGCGAAAACTGCTGAAAATTCTAATCCTTTATCAAGAACAGATGCACAAGATTTAAGATCAGAAGTTTCAAATACTGCTCAATTTTATACAGAAAGGCTTGTTTCTTATTTATGTGATAATTCAAATCTTTATCCTGAATATAGTACGAACACAGGAAGTGATATTTCTCCTGATTCTAATTCATATTATCAGGGAATGAATCTTGAAAGAATAAGAATTAATGATCATAAAATAACAATAAGAGATTTTTTAGATACTACATATAATTAATGAAGAAACATTATAAAATTAAAGAAGTAAATAAAATAAAATTAAAATCATACTTGACAAATGCCGATAAATCTAGTAACAAAGGAAGTGGGAGAAGTAATAGGGGTAAATTCAGTAATTCTAAGCGTAACAACATTCAGTAACATAGAAATAGCTTTAAAGATTATCCTGTTAGTTGTATCAATAGCCTATACAATAGACAAATGGTATAATCAAAAAAAAAGAAATTCAAAAAAATAATTTTGAAATATTTTAAAATATCTGAGTTTGATAGTCCTGATGTAGAAGGAAGTGGGAATAATATGAATAAAGTTTTGATAGGATTATTAGATCAAGCAAGAGAAAGAGCAGGAATACCTTTTAAAATTACAAGTGGTTATAGAACAGTAGAATGGAATCTTAAAGTTGGGGGTAGAGTAGGTTCTAGTCATATAAAAGGTTTAGCCGTAGATATATATTTACCAAAAAGTTCAAGAGATAGATTCTTAATTATTAATGCACTTATAGAAGTCGGCTTTAATAGGCTAGGCATAGCATTTAAGAAAGGATTTATTCACGTTGATATAGATAGTAGTAAAGACAGTAATGTTATTTGGAGTTATTAATTTAAAACAAAGAAAATGAAACAATATTTAATAGGTAAAATTTTAAAAAGTCGTAAAGTATGGTACACTATAGCAGCAATAGTAATTCCTTTTGTAGCTAGAGTTTTAGGAATTGATGAGGTTCACGTTACAGAAATGTTCTGGTCATTAGTTGCTTTAACAGGTGCGCAAGGACTAGCTGATAGTGGAAAAAAATAACAGATACAGATTAAAGCCACACGAGATACAAGTCATTCAAAAACTGCGAGAGCAAAAGATAAGTAATATATTAGTAATAGGAGATTTGCACGAACCTTTTTGTCTTGATGAGTATCTTGATTGGTGTGTAGAACAGTATGAAACTTGGAACTGTAATCAAGTAATATTCATAGGAGATTGTATTGATTCGCACGGATTTTCATATCACGAATCTGATCCAGATGGTATGTCAGCAGGAGATGAGTTAAGTTATGCTATTAAAAGAATAGCAAGATGGTACAAAGCATTTCCTAATGCAGATGTTTTAATAGGAAACCACGATAGAATGGCTGCAAGAAAAGCTATGACAGGTGGTATCCCATCAGCTTGGATAAAGTCTTATAATGATGTTTTAAAAACACCTAAATGGAATTGGGTAGAAAGTGTTATATATAATGATGTATTGTATGAACACGGAGAAGGTGGTCAAGCATCAACAAAAGCTAAAAATAATATGATGTCATCAGTTTGTGGTCATACACATACTGCTGCTTATGTTCAATGGTTTTGTGGAAAAAAGTACAGAGTGTTTGGTATGCAAGTAGGTTGTGGTGTAAATCATAAATCTTATGCAGCAGCTTATGCAAAAAATTTTCGTAAACAATCTATAGGTTGTGCAGTAGTATTAAACAACGGAACAACTCCTATAAGTCTTTTAATGCCCTTATAAGACTTTATATTCTTTTTTAATAGTATTACACTAGTAAAGACATAAAATGTCTTAAATCATTCCTATACTTTTAACACAGTAATTGTTAATAACTTTGTAAGTATTTATGTTAATATAGTTGTTGATATGTAAAAGTATTGTATATTTGCAGTATAATTACTAACTTAAAACTTAAAAAAATGTTAACTAAATCACAAATCATCAACGGAATCAAAGAAGTAACAGGATTTGAATTAGCTGAATTCTTCGTAACTGCTCAAGGCAATCTAACTATGACTCTTGACGGAATGTTTGTAGAACATACTTGGAACAAAGGAACATTTATCAATAAATAATATGAATAAATTAATAAACATTTTAGTACCAATTGCTTGTTTTACTTTAGTAACAGTAATTGTTTTAGTTATTGCAATTTTACCAAGTTTAATAGATAATATTTTAGGATTATGAAATATAAATTAATATCCAATAAAGATTCTATAATAATCTATAAAAGGTTTTTTTGTTTTAATATAGAATTTGCAAAGTTTAAATACAATGAAAAAGAATTGTTTTACGCAATTAAGTATTTAAAGCATTTAAATGATAAATGGTTAACACGAATTTAGATATGAGAGATATATATATACCTACTCCTCCAAGTGCAGAAAGGCTTATAGAGATAGAACAAGAGCATCAAGAAGCCTTACAAAAGATATATGATGAATGTGATGATAAAATAGTAGAGGCTAAGTTATACTACTTTAAAGATACTAGAGGGGTAAAGCAAAAACACAATATGCTTTGTAAGGCTAATGGTAGACCATTCTATTCAGCAGATGAAGAAAAATGTTGGGGTAGTGCTATAGTAATTGGAACAGAATTACAGAGATGTAAAGACAATACTATATTAAATATAACTGCAACTTACTCCTATAACTTAACAGAAGAAATGTTAAAGATGTATGAAGATAATAATAGACAATTAATAATAACAAAATAAATAGATATGAAAAATAGTAAAGTAGTAAATGTACAAGGTTCTGGAATGTTTAAAGAATTTTATGTTTTTGAAGTAGAATTAGAAAACAAAGATGTGGGTAAAATATATCGTAAATCAAATGAATCTAAATTAACAAGTGGACAAGAAATTTCTTACACTATTAACGACAAAGGAAGTATTAAGATTGTAACTGATTATCAAAAGAATAATCCTACACAGTCAAGTCCACAAAAGTCAGATGATGTACAGAAGTTAATTGTAAGACAGTCAAGTTTAAAATCAGCAGTAGACTTTAATAATGATTGTACTGCTGAAGAAGTTTTACATAATGCAGAGAAGTTTTATAATTGGGTTATGGGATTAGAAAATAAATCAGATAATTTTGATAGTAGATTAAAAAGCAAGATAGATGAAATAACTAACGATGATCTACCATTCTAATATGACTGATAGAGAAAAATTTGAATCATTGTGCGACCTTACTACAAATTTAGTAGGGTTGCAACAAGGTTCTTTATCTTTTAGAACTAGAAAGCAAGAGATATTAGTGCCTAGAATGGTAGCATCAGTTATTGCTATTATAGCTAAAGACATACATCCAGAAACAATAGCTGATATTATAAAAAAAGACAGAACATCAGTTATACATTATAGAAAAACCCATAAACATAATTATCAATCTTTTCCTGTTTATAGAGAGGTTTTTAATAAAGTATATAATGCTTATTTAGAACAAGAGAAGTTTAAATTAGTATTTAAAAATAGAGATGATCTTATTAGACATTTAATAGATGCAGGAATTAAGACTACTATTAAATCACAAGTAAAAATAAAAGTAAAATGTAGAAATATAAAACATTTTGTACATACTAACTATTTAGATTTTTCTAATAACATTGATATTATTAATGAATCATTAAAGGACTATGATTACTCTATAGACATAATTACTACATGAAAGATAATCCTAGTTACTATGCTATTATACCTGCTAACGTAAGGTATTCAACATTAAAGCCTAATGCTAAATTATTATTTGGAGAGATAACTGCTTTAAGTAATAAACATGGTTATTGTTTTGCATCAAATAATTACTTTGCTAATTTATATAATGTAAGTAAAAACACTATATCTTCTTGGGTTTCTGATTTAAAGAGTTATGGTTTTGTTAATATAGATATAGAAAAAGATATTAATAAACAAATCATCCGAAGATGTATAAGTATCACGAAAATAATGGATAGCCCTATACACGAAAAGATGGAGTATAATACTACAAGTATTAATACTACAAGTAATAATATATCTATAAAGGAAAAATTTGTTAATCAAGTTATGTTTTTTGATTACCCAAAAGAAATGAAAGAAGATTTTATAAGTTATTGGACAGAAGGAATTAAAAAGATGAGGTTTCAAAAGCAAGGAACATTTGAAATTAAATTAAGATTATCCAGATGGCAGAAAAATTCTAAGAAATGGGATAAGCCAAAAAAAATAGGTACATCTAAATTAGATTCACAGATTAATGAATGGCAAAAAGCTAAAAATTTATTATGAGTTATATAGATGAAATAAAACAAGCAATATATTTTAAAAAGTTATATAAAGAAAATGTTATAGATTTAGATAATTATTTTAAATATAGTGGTAAGCAGGAATATAATAATAATCTTGTAGACATTACTCCAGAGTATAGGGCTAAAGTTTATATACGGCAAATGAATGATATGAATAAATATAAATTAAAAAAATGAAAGCATTACAAGATGAAAACATTAAAGAACTAATAAAAAAAACTTTAGATTTAATAGCTAAGACTTCAGTAGAGTTAGGACATAGAACAGATGCTAATACAATGGCATCTCTTGCTAAGATATTTGCAGAGGATTTACAAAAAGAAAATAGATTTAGAAGAATGTCATTTAATCAAATACAGGAATCTTTTCATGTAGGCGTAAGGTATTGCGAGTTTGAGCCTTTTATAAATATTAAAACATTTTTCAGATTTATTATTTCACATAAAAAAACTATTAACGAGGCAATTTATAAAACAGAAACATTAAATCAAAAGAATGTACCTTTTTATCAAGAGCCTTTAAAATTATTAAAATAACTAAATTATGAAAGAAAATTATAAAAAACTTTATGAAACTGTAGAATATTTATTTTTAAATGAAAAAAAAATAAGCAGCAAACAACTTTCAAAACTTCATTGGTTTGAAGTATTTGAAGAATTTATAAAAGAAAAAAATATAGATTTATATAATGATGCAAAAAAAAATACTAATAAATTAGAGAACAATAATTATTTTACAGAAGAAGAATTAAAAAAATTTAAATCTTAAATTAATTAAAATGAAAACAATTAAAATTACTAAAGATCAAGTTAAAACTCAAAAAGATGCTATTAAATGGCATTTAAATAATTATGGACATATTACAAGTTGGGAAGCCATAAAGGAATATGGTGCTACTAGACTTTCTGATATTATATATAAATTAAAAAAAGATGGTTATAGAATACATACATCTGATTTAAAAGTAGAATCTAGATTTGGCAGACAAACTACTATAGCTAAGTATCTATATTTTAAACCTAAACCAGTATTTGAGCAAAAATTAATATGGGGGTAAAGACTATTAGTAAGTTAAAGAAAGAATTAGATAAGTGGTTTAGTCTTTACATTAGGCTAAAATTATCTACTCCAGAAGGAATTGTAAGTTGTTGTACTTGTGGTAAGTTAGGACACTACAAGGTCGGTATGCAAAACGGACATTTTCAATCTCGCAGACATCATTCTACAAGATGGAATGAACAAAATTGTGCAGTACAATGTATAGCTTGTAATTGTTTTTCACAAGGAGAGCAATATAAAATGAGTATTTACATTGATAATAAATATGGGAAAGGAACTGCTGAATCATTAGAAATGGAAGCAAGGAAAATAGTAAAAATGTCTAGAATAGATTATGAGGAAAAGATAACTTATTACAAATCAATTGTTAATAAATTGAAATTAGAAAAAAATATAGAATAATTATAATGATTATATTTGAAAATGATAAAGCCTATTTTCGCTAATGCTGAACATGAAATATATGTTAGTGAATATTTAAATTTAATGTTATCTTTTGTAGATGAATGTTCTTCTGATCTAAAATATGATAATTTTTGTGATGTAGTAAATTTAATTATAGAGTATCACAATGCTTATGGTAAAGATGTAGATGAAAGAATAGGTAATTGGAATGATTGGTTAATGATACTACCTATTAATTTATCAGTTTGTTGTAATGGTTATTTTGCAGGTATTGAAACAAAAAGAAATAAAGAATCATTAAGTACATATAAAAGATTATTAGATAAGTATTTAGCTGATTTAGTTTTAAATTTGGCTGATTTAGAAAATAAAAATGACTGAAGTATATCAAGCAGTAGCAGATTGTAGAAAGACTTTTGTGAAGATGTCTTATAAGTTTACTAAAGACATAAACTATATTGATGAGGTAGTACAAGAATGTCTATTATATTTTATGCAGATGAACAAATCTACTTTAAAAAATATTTGGATTAAGGATGGAGAGAAAGGTTTAATAAGGTATGGAGCAGTAATACTAAGAAGAAGTTTTACAAGTGTCAGAAGTCCTTATTATTATAAATTTAATATTTATTATAAAAATTTAGATGAACAAACAAGTACTATAACTTATGATATTGTAAAGACAGGGGAAACATCTAATCAAAAGCATTTATATAATATACCTAATCAAGAGGAGTATGTACAATGGCAGAAACTAGAACAAATAGATAAGGCATTAGAATCCTTGTATTGGTACGATAGAGATGTTTTTAAGCTATATTACTATGAAGGCAATACTTTATCAGGATTAGCTAAAAAGACTGGTATAAGCAGAAACAGTTTATTTACTACTATTGACAAGGTAAGAGAACAACTTAAAGAACTTTTAGATGAATAAGTTTTTTGTCAAAGATGAAATTTATAAAGACAGAATAGATATTTGTAAGGCTTGTGATTATTATTTTAAGCCAACTGGAAGTTGTAAAGTTTGTTTATGTTTTATGTCTATTAAAGCTAGATTAGGGAATCAAGAATGTCCACAAGGATATTGGTTAAAGACAAAAGAGATAGAGCAGCCTGATGATATACCTAATCATTTAGTAGAAGAAGTTATGTTAGTTTGGAAAAATATAAATAAAGGTGTTGCAAAAAATCAAGCAACTAAAAAAAGAATGATTGAATTGTTTAATGTAATTTATGGAACAAATTATGATACAGGTACAAGTTGCAGCAGTTGCCTTAATGATTGTTACAAAGGAATTAAAAGAATATACGAAAAATATGAGTAAGATACCAGATTATTATATAGGAAAGAATTATAAGTACGAAGCTAGAAAAGTAATATCAGATTGGGAGTTAAGTTGGAATATTGGTAATGCAGTTACTTATTTGTTAAGGGCTAATTTTAAACACAGTTCTCCAGAAAAGTGTATAGAAAAAGCAATGAATCATTTGAAGTTTGAGTTAGATGAATTAAAAATAAATAAAGGGGAGTAGGCAATTTTGCCATTTGAAAGTAATGGGTGTATAAGAGCATCCTTTAATTTTATTATTAATACTCCTCTTTATTTTAAATAATGAATTAAAAATTTAAATAAAAAAAATGCCAAAAAATAATAAATTATATTGTACTAAAATTTATAATGTTTTTATAATGCAGTTTGGTTTTTCTTATCCTGTTGCAGGTTGGAATACATTAGGCAGAAAAGATACAAGAACTAAATCTAATGGAAAACAAAGAGTTGAATTAAATAAAAAACCAATATGTTAAAATATCAATGTAATAAATGTGAAATACAAAAAGAATTAAGTAGAGTTGTAATGAAAGTAATAAATTCTAAAGTAGTTAATGTAGGAACTGAATGTCCAGAGTGTGGAGAATATATGCAAGAAATTTTTAAGTTTGGTGGTTTTCCTAACATTAAAAGAACAGAACCTACTCTATCTAATAAGAATGATAAACTTTGGAGCAGGGCTAAAGATACAATATCTTGAAGTTTGTAATAAAGGATGATAAAGATAAGCAAAGCCTAATAAACTATTTAAAGGAGTTAGGTAATGATTATATAGTTGATGTAAAGAAGCAAAGAAACAATAGATCAAATATGCAGAACAATTACTATTGGAAATGTATAGTGCAAGAATTAGGTAATTCACTTGGCTACTTCCCACAAGAGATGCACGATATACTAAGGGCTAAGTTTCTGCAAGAATGGGAGATGTTAGAGATAAACGATAAGAAGATAGGCATAAGTAAGATAGGAAGTACGGCAACACTAAACACTAAAGCCTTTGAAGTGTATGCAGAACAGATAAGGATATGGGCTTTAACAGAATTAGGAATAAGATTAATGTTACCCAATGAATATAATTAGAAATTACTTTAATAACATAAAGAACATCTTGGTCTACTTTGACTACCACAGTTTATTGTTCTGGTGGTGTATAAGCGACTGTCTTAACAATCAAGTCTTATGGACTAAATATTCTTATTGGTTAGAACTAGGGCAGCCTAATACATATTGGTTATACCTTACATACCTTATACTTTCTTTATCTATAGTTTTATCTTTAAACAATTTAAATTACTTAATAAGGTTTATAGGTATGTACTTAGTCTTATATTTGTTTTCTACTGTAAGATATTGTCTAAGTATTTATACTGAGGAAAATTTTGACTTATTAGATTTTAGGGCATTACTTATTACATCTTGGTACTTCTCTATGTGGCTATGGATATATCTTAAACTAAAAAAAGAACAATTACATAAAAGTCTATTATGAACGATAACATAACAACAATAATAATTACTGCAATATCTGTAATGTTTGGAGCAGGGGGTTGGAAGTTCTACGAATTTTTAATAAGAAACAAAAGAGAGAAAGATAAAGAAGATAAGACAGAACAAACAATATACAGAGATGATCTTAGAACAAGAGTAGATAAGCTTGAAACATATAAAGATGATTGTGTTATGACTATGCTAGAATTAAAAACAGAGTTAGCACAATTAAGAGTTACTGTAGAGTTCCTTGAAAAAGAGAATAACATACTTAAAATCAAGCTACAACGATAAAAACAAATAAGAGATATTTCTATTATATAGTATATCTTGATTAATCAAATTATTTCAAATGACACATGGTGGTAAAAGAGAAGGAGCAGGTAGAAAGGCTAAAGCTGAAGAACAAAAACTAATAGAGAACTTAACACCTATGAATCCTGATGCTTTAAAGTCTTTAGAACAAGGCTTAAAGAACAGAGAACAATGGGCAGTTAAATTATTCTTTGAATACTTTTATGGTAAACCACAACAACGAGTAGATGTTACAAGTAATAGCGAAACAATAAACATACCTATAATAAACTTTGTTGAATCCGAAACTGAATAAAAAGTATAGTGCATTATTTTCTGCTAAATCTAGGTACTACATTATAACTGGTGGTAGAGGATCAGGCAAGTCTTATGCCGTTAGCGTATTCTTAACACTACTAACAATGACACAAGGGGTAAGAGTGTTGTTTACAAGGTTTACAATGGTATCTGCCCATCTATCTATTATACCTGAGTTCTTAGAAAAGATAGGACTATTAGGGTATGATAATATATTTAGCATCAATAAGTCAGAGGTTGTCAATACATCAACAAATAGTGATATATTGTTTAGAGGTATTAAAACATCAGCAGGAAATCAAACTGCATCACTTAAATCTTTACAAGGTACATCTACTTGGGTATTAGATGAGGCAGAAGAACTTGTAGATGAAAACATATTTGATACTATTGATCTTAGTATTAGACAAAAGAATGTACAAAATAGAATTATACTTGTGTTAAATCCAGTTACAAAAGAACATTGGATATATAAAAGATTCTTTGAAGATAGAGGTGTATCAGCAGGTTTTAATGGTGTTAAGGATAACGTTTGTTATATACATACAAATTACTTAGATAATAAAGAAAACCTATCACAAAGTTTTTTAGATAGAATATATAGACTTAAAGATATAAACTTTAAAAAATATACTCATAAAATTATGGGTGGTTGGCTTGACAAAGCTGAAGGTGTTGTGTTTAGTAATTGGGTGTTAGGAGAATTTAATCCTGATGGTTTACAAACATCTTGTGGTATGGACTTTGGTTTCTCTGTTGATCCTGATAGTTTAACTGAGGTAGCTATAGATAAGAAGAAAATGAAGATATACTTAAAAGAACATATTTATAGAAATGGTTTAAAATCGCACGAATTAGCAGAAATAATACTTAAAAAGGTAGAAAACAAGTTAATTATTGCAGATAGTGCAGAGCCTAGACTAATAGAAGATTTAAGATATTTAGGTGTAAACATTAAACCAGTTAAAAAAGGAACTATAGAAAGTGGTATTACTCGTATGCAAGACTATCAATTAATTGTTACACCAGAATCTACTAACATAGCTAAAGAATTAAACAACTATGTTTATGCTGACAAAGGTTCTAAGCTATATGTAGACAATTACAATCATTCAATAGATGGAGTAAGGTATAATGTTATATACCATTTAGATAATCCAAACTTAGGTAAGTATTATGTGCAATAAAAAAGGTGCAACTTTAGAAGCTACACCTTTTAAAAAAACTTTAAACGATTATGAAAACATACAAATATACTATTTTAAACTAAATATCAATTAATTCTATTATATATTATGCAAGTAAAGATTAAGAAAGAAGGTAAGCAAAAAACATACAATCTAATAAATAGCTGGGATGATGTAACATTAGAGAAATGGGCAAAACTTATTAATAATAAAAACAAATCTAAATCTAAAGAAGCATTAGATACAATTAAAACATTATCAGATATACCTACAAATTTAATAAAGGAGTTAAGTTTAAATGATATATCAAAGATTTTAAATAAAATAGCTAAATTACAAGAAAGTGAAGATACTAAGTTAAAAAATATAATTAAGGTTGATGGAGTAGAATACGGCTTTCATCCTGATTTATCAGAAATTAGCCTCGGAGAATATGCTGACATTGAAACTTATATACAAAATGGAGTAGAAAATAATTTAGAAAATTTGATGTCTGTATTGTATAGACCTATTGTAGAGAAAGAAGGAAAGTATTATAGTATTAAGGCTTATGATAGTGCAACAACTAGAATAAGAGCAGAGAAGTTTAAGAAGATGAAAGCAAGAGATGTAAATAGTTCTTTGGTTTTTTTTTGGATTTTCGTACAAGAACTTGCGATACTTTTGCCGTTATATTTAATGGAACTGAGCAAGAAAGTGATAGACAATCTGCAACAGAGCAATTCAGCAAAAAGTGGAATTGGTTTGGTGTAATGTATAGATTGACAAATGGGGAGATAGTTAATCTAGAAAAGATAACTAATCTTAGTTTGTATGAATGTTTAACTTGGCTAACTTATGAAACAGATTTAAATGAAACTAAAGCAGTAACAAAATGACATACTTTAAAGATTACAACAATACTATTGATACCTTAAAGAAATTAGGGCAGCAGCACTATATGATTAAGACAGTAACCACAGGAGATTTGTGGGAGATTGATTTATCTAAAAACACTTTTTTCCCTTTGATGCACATTAATCCAGTTAATGCAGTAGCAGGTAATCACGAGATGACTTTAAACTTTCAGATATTTATAATGGACTTAGTATTTCCAGACTTGGTTAATGAGCAAGAAGTATTATCAAATTGTTTACAAATATGTAATGATTTAATAGGTACGTTTAAAAATGGAGAAAGTCTATTATTATCTAATCAAGGAGTAAATGCTTTACCTAAATACTTTACTGATGGAGATATAACGATAGAGCCATTCACGGAAAGATTTGACAATTCAGTAACAGGTTGGGTTTTTACAATACCTGTAATAATAGAAAATGAATATAATACTTGTATAGCACCACAAGCAACAACTGATGCAATACAATAATGTTTGAGATACTAAAGAGATTAAATAAGATAAAGATAGGTAAAGTAATAATTAAAATAATACCACCACAAATAACAATTAAAATATAAATAAAAATGGCAGACTTAGTAACAACAATTACAGAATCGGTTGTCTTAAATGGATCGGTAAGGGGTAGTACAAATACAGTAACAACAACAGGAATTAATAATGCTTATGAAAGAATAGTAACTTGTACTCATTCACAAGAAACTACTTTAGTAGCTTTTAATACTAACTCTTATGGTGCAGTAGTGCAATTGGATAAAGAA
>Ga0308017_1000075_pt1 | contig 32166 bp, 21 predicted proteins | sample Neamet280_FD_203145 | JGI IMG/M metagenome (GOLD analysis project Ga0308017, IMG submission 203145) | Marine microbial communities from water near the shore, Antarctic Ocean - #280 | ecosystem: Environmental > Aquatic > Marine > Unclassified | place: Southern Ocean | collected 2014-10-01
ACCTTGCGGCAGATGCTTGCGGCGGAAGCGATAGGGGTCTTCGCCCGCCGCAACGGCGAGTTCGTCCATGAAGCTTTCGTTGTAGAAGCCGATCTGGGTTGAATTGACCGAACGCCACGGCCCGTCGATCTGGTTCGATCGGTACTCGAAATGCCGCCGCGATGTCGCGGGGAAATCGTAGATGAAGGTCGTCTCGCCCTCGGCATTGTCGCTCTGCACATAGTCCGCGCGCCAGGCCGTGATCTTGCCATCACCATCAAGCGCCGCAGACAGCCGGGCAGAGGATTGCGGACGATAGGTGCCATGGCGCACCTCTTCCTCGCGGCTCCAGATGAGCTTGACCGGATAGGGTACCTGCTTTGCCAGCGGCCCGATCTGATCGAGAATTTCGGTGACACCGGGGAAGCGCCGCCCGAAGCCGCCGCCCATGATCATCGGATGGAACACCACCTCGTCCATCGTCAGCCCGGCAGCCTTGGCCGCCCGATCGCGCGCGCCGAGTGGATCCTGCAAGCCGCCCCACAGGTGCAGCTTGCCTTCGGTGAAGTGGCCGGTGATGGCGAAGGGCTCCATCATCGCATGGTGGAGGAAGGGCACGCGGTATTCGGCGCTGATCAGCTTGTCGCCCGCGGCCTTGAAGGCCGCATCGACATCGCCTTCGCCTGCCTCGTTGGTCGGCTTGCCCGCCTTGCGCAAGGCGTCCTGCGCGGCATAGATCGACGCCGTCGACACGTCCGCGTTCCCGCCATCGGAAAATTCGGGGTTGAGCGCGGCCAGCCCCTTGGACGCCTGCCAGTAACCCTTGGCGATCACCACCACCGCATCATCGAGCTTCACGACCTTCTCGACGCCCTTGACGGCAAGCGCGGGCGCTTCGTCGACGGCGACCAGCTTGCCGCCGCGCACCGGCGCTGCGGCGATGGTTGCCACCCGCATCTCTGGCATGGTGAAATCAATGCCATAGACCGCGCTGCCATCCACTTTGGCGGGAATATCGCCGCGCGGCACGCCCGTCCCGATCAGCTTGAAATCCTTGGGGTCCTTGAGCCTCGGCGAGCCATCGAGCGAACGTTCCGCCGCCCCTGCGGCCAGTTCACCATAGCGCAGACTCCGCCCGGACGCGGTGTGTGTCACCGCGCTGTTGGCGGTGACGAGTTCGCCGGCGGGCACGCCAAGCCGCGCCGCCGCCTCTTCGATCAAAGCGAGCCGCACGGCTGCGCCGACCACCCGCATACCCATCTGCCCGGTAAAGCGCACCGCGCTTGAACCGCCGGTGATCTGGATATTCTGCGTGCGGGTAAGCATCCCCACCACCGGCGCTGGCAGCGCGTTGATCACCCCCGGCATGCCCGTCATCTCGCCGAGGAAACTGGTGACCAAGGCGGTGTTGGCAAAGGCGCTGTCGGCGGGGGCCTGTTCAACCACCACTTTCGCCCAATCGGCATCAAGCTCATCGGCCAGCATCTGGCCAAGCGCCGTGTGCGAGCCCTGTCCGAAATCGATATGCGGCGAATAGACCGTGACGGTGTCGTCCTCGGCGATTTTCATCCAGGTAAGGAAATTGTGGCCCCCGCCTGCTTCGGTCAGGGCCTTGGCGCGCGACCGCACGGTGTTTTCGGCGAGATAGAGGCCGAATGCACCGCCCCCGATCAGCAGGGCGCTGCCGATCAGAAAGGCCCGACGTTTGACGCCTGTCTTCTTCGGCTTGGCCTCGGGCGCGGCGGTGTTTTCATCGAGATGCGGGGTGGGATTGTCAGCCATCATGCCGCTCCTGCATTGGTGGCCTTGACCGCCTGACCTGTCGCCGCAAGGATCGCCTGACGGATGCGCGGATAGGTGCCGCAGCGGCAGATATTCGACATCGCGGCATCGATCTGCGCGTCGGTTGGCGTGCCGACCGCGTTGATCAGCGCGGTGGCAGCCATGATCTGGCCCGACTGGCAGTAGCCGCATTGCGGCACCTGCGCGGCGATCCACGCCTGCTGCACAGCATGGAGCGTGCCATCCTCGCCCCTGAGCCCTTCGATGGTGGTGATGGCCTTGCCCGCAACCGCGCTCACAGGAACGCTGCACGAACGGGTGATCTGGCCCTCGACATGCACCGAGCATGCGCCGCAGGCAGCGACACCGCAGCCGAACTTGGTGCCGGTCAGCGCGAGATCCTCGCGGAGCACCCAGAGCAAGGGCGTATCCGCCTCAGCCTCGACGCTGACATCCTTGCCGTTGACCTTGAAACTGATTGCCACTGTGCAAACCTCGCCCGCTTTGCTCTGGAACAGCGGCGGGCATAGCAGGCCAAAGCCGGGGCGACTATGGGAAAGACGCCCCATGTACGGGGATGATCGGTTACCGCGAGCGGGCAGCCTCGCCCGTGATTTCGGCATCCTGCGCGGCGACCATGTAATCAACGATGGCAGGGATCGCGGCTGGGTCAATCGGTGCCTTGTACGTGGTGATCATCTTGCCGACCGTGGCTTCCCACTTCTCGCGGCTGAGACGCGGCTGTTGCAGCATGGTCGAAGGCGAATGGCACGCCGTGCAGTTGGCGATTACCGCCTCACGCCCCGGCAGATCGGGCAGATCAAGCGGATCATCGGGCAGGGTGATGCTGGCATCGGCAAAGGTCACTGCGGGGGCACGCTCGCACCCTGCCAGCGCCAGCACAAGGATCAGCGCAAGCGCTCTCATGCCGCCCTCAGGGTGATGCGTTCGATCACATTGCGGGCATAGCCCGAAGGGTTCCAGTTGAGCGCCTCGGGCTGGACTGCGCCGTTGATATTGGCAGCGCGCACCCCGATCCCGACAAGGTCTTGCTGCACCTCGGGGATCGTGACTTCCCACAGGCGGAAGGCATAGGGCCCTTCATCCTGCCCCAATGTGCAGGGCCGTTCAAAGCCTTCGCCCACCAGATCAACCCGGCTCAGCGCCGCATCACCGCCCAGCGCAAGCCCGCGCAAGGTCAGCGGTGCGCCGCGCTTGACCACTGCGCCGTCGGCATGGCTCGTAATCAGCGCGCGCGGCGGCATGGCGGTGATCGAAACCGTCGGGAAATCCTTGTCCTCGGGCGTGATCGGGCGCGCGGGGATACGGTAGGATTTGGCGACGTAGTAACTGTCATCCTCACCGCTGAGCACTTCGATGGTGGCGAGCATCTTGACCCAATAGGTCGAAAACCACCCCGGCACCACGATCCGCAAGGGATAGCCGTGCAGCATCGGCAGCGGTGCGCCGTTCATGCCCCAGGCCACCAGCACATCATCGCGCAGGGCAATATCGAGCGGCACGGATTTGATGAATTGCGGCGCGCCCTCCATAGGCGGGACATCGAGCCCGGCAAAACGCACCCGCTTTGCCCCTGGTGCAAGCCCCGCCTTGGCGAGCACATCCTTGAGCCGCACGCCTGTCCACTTGGCACAGCCCATCGCACCATTGCCCCACTGCGTGCCAGTGACGCGCGGCTCGGACAGGCCGCGGCCATTGCCCGCGCATTGGTTGACCGCAACCACCTCGACAGGCTCGCCCGCGTTGACGATGTCATCAAGCGAGAGTTCAACCGCCTGTTTGACGGCGCCGCCCACCGCCACGCGGTAATTGGCGACATTGATCGCGGTCGGGAAATCCCAGTTCCAGCGCACGAAAAAGTGCTCATTAGGGGTGATCGCGCTGTCCCCCAACACGCCCAGCGGGGTTTCGAGCAAAGGCGGGCGGATGCGCTGCACGATCATGGCATCCTTACCGGGAAAGGCCGGCGCAAGCGGGCGCAGGCTCGGCCCGCCGGGCAGGCCGAGATCAACCAGCTTTTGCCCGATGGCGGGCGCCGCCAGCGCCGCCCCGCCTGCCCCCGCGATCAGCGCGCGCCGGGTGATCCTGCTTTCGCTCACACCGCTGCTCCTTCAAGCCGGGCAATCAGCTCGCCAATATCGGCAACCGCAAGATGATGCTCGCGCAGCAGATCGCCAATATCCTCAAGCCGCGCCATTTCACCATCATCGCGCATGATCGAACAGATCACCGCCGCATCGCCCGCACCGGCAAGGCGGGCAAGGTCGATCGAAGCCTCGCAAGCCGAGGGCCGCGCCCGCACGCCACCAGCCTGCGCGATCAGCGGGAAGACATGGCCGGGCGAATGAATATCGGCCGCGCTCGCGTCCTCAGCGATGGCGACAGCAACCGTATGCGCACGATCCGCCGCCGAAATCCCGGTCGAAACCCCGCTCGCCGCCTCGATCGATCGGGCAAAGGGCCGCCCCGTCTGGCGGGCGGTGCCGGGGTTGACGAGGCAGAGACCAAGCTGTTCGGCGCGCGCAGGCGTAACCGCCAAGCAGATCAGCCCGCGCCCGTGCGTTGCCATGAAGTTGATGACCTGCGGGGTAACGTGCCGCGCGGCGCACATCAGATCAATGTCACCCCCGCGAAGCCGATCGCCCGCAATCACCACGATGCGGCCGGCCGCAATTTCCGCGAGGGCCTGATCGAACGCCGCCGCGCTCATGCCAGATCCCTTCCCGCCGCAAAGCTGCGCGCACCCAGCACGACTTGCTTGCCGACCAGTTCGAGCTGGCCGCGCGCGCGTTCATCAAGACATTCGCCATCGGGCGAAAACAGGCCGCGATAGGTGCGGATCGTCGCGCCCATCGGGGTCGGCCAGCCGCGCAAGGCATGGGTGATCGCGCGCATCGTAAGGAGCGTGCTCATCGACGCCTGATCGCCGAATGCGGTGGCGATCAGCCCGACTGCACGGCCATCGAGATAGGGCCTCTCGTCCCGGGCGAGATCTTCGAGATAGTCGAGCGCGTTCTTGACGACCCCCGAAATCGTGCCGTGATAGCCGGGTGCCGCAATCAGCAAGCCATCGGCGGCGCGCACTGCCGCCACCAGCTCTGCCCCATGCGTGGCGTCGTGCTGCGGCCCGAGATAGTGCGGCAGCGCGGTCAGATATTCCCCGCCGAACACCTGCACCTCGGCCCCTTCGCCCGCAGCAATGCCGGCGGCAAGGCGCAAGGCCTGCTCGGTCGAGCTGCCGGGATTGACCGTGCCGCCAAGGGCCACGATTTTCGTCATGCGGGGATTGTCCTTTCGGTGAGGTAGGCCGCGAGCCTTGCGGTCTCGGCGGGCGTGAAATGCAGCCCAAGCTTGGTGCGCCGCCACAGGATGTCATCAGCCGTGCGCGCCCATTCCCGCGCGATCAGGTAATCGACTTCGGCCGCGGTAAGGCCATGTCCGAAATCCTCGCCGAGAGCAGCCTTGCAGGTCGCGGCACCCAGGAACAACGCCGCGCGGGTTCCATAGAGCCGGATCAGGCGGTGTGCCTCGGCCTCGGACAGGAAGGGATAGCGCGCGGCGAGTTCCGCCATTTTCGCGCCCGCTTCGGTCATGCCGAATTCCCCGCCCGGCAGCGGCGCCTTGCCCGTCCAGTCTGCCCCATCCAGCACGGGGAGGAAGGGCACAAGCCGTTCGACCGCTTCGGCCGCGAGATGGCGGTAGGTCGTGATCTTGCCGCCAAAGATCGAGAGCAAGGGCGCACTACCATCGTCCCCGCCATCAACTTCAAAGCGATAGCCACGCGTTGCCGCTTCGGGCTTGCCCGATCCGTCATCGACCAGCGGGCGCACCCCCGAATAGGTCCACACCACATCGGCAGGGGTGATCGGCGTGCGGAAATATTCGGATGCGCCTTCGCACAGATAGGCGATTTCTTCGGGGCTGGCGCGGACTTCATCAAGCCCGGCCTTGTGATCGACATCAGTGGTGCCGATCAGGGTGAAGTCCTGCTCGTAAGGGATGGCGAAGAAAATCCGCCCGTCGGGCAGCTGGAAGAAATAGGCGAAATCGTGGTCGAACAGCTTGCGCACCACGATATGCGATCCGCGCACGAGGCGCATTTTCTGCGTGGTCGGCTCACCCGCCCGGCCGAGCAGATCGAGCACCCGCGGCCCGGCGGCGTTGACGACAGCGCGGGCACGGAACGTCGCTCCGCCCGCCTCGATCCGCCACAGCGCCCCTTCGCGCGTCAGCCCGGTCACTTCGCAGCGGGTCCGCACCTGCGCACCGCGATCCGCGGCATCGCGGGCGTTGAGCACCACCAGCCGCGCATCATCGACCCAGCCATCTGAATAGGCAAAGGCGCGGGTGTAAGCAGGCTTCAAAGGCGCGCCGGCCGGGTGCCGGGTGAGATCGACGCCCTCTGCTGCGGGCAGCCGCTTGCGCCCGCCGAGATGATCGTAAAGGAACAGCCCCAGCCGGACGAGCCAGCGCGGGCGCAGGCCGGCACGATGCGGCAGGATAAAGCGCAGCGGCCAGATGATGTGCGGCGCGATGCTCCACAACACCTCGCGTTCGGACAAGGCCTCACGCACCAGCGCAAATTCATAATGCTCAAGGTAGCGCAGGCCGCCGTGGATCAGCTTGGTGGAGTTGGACGAGGTGCCCTCGGCCAGATCGCCGCGTTCAAGCAGCAGCACCGAAGCACCGCGCCCGGCAGCGTCACGCGCGATCCCAGCGCCGTTCACGCCCCCGCCGATGACCGCAATATCGAAGATCGTTTCGCTCATAGCGCCACCTGCGCAAAGACCAGCGCCGCGCCGAGCGAAGCCAAAGTCGCCGCCAGCACCGGCATCACCGAACGCCAGCCGAGTTCGAGCAGCAAATCGGTGCGAGTGCGCATCGCTGTCGCCGTCACCGCCAGCAGCAGCATGGTCTTGGAGGCGACCAGCGCGCTCGCCGCAACCGCAGTCGGCAAGCTGATGAGCGAATTGATCACAACCAGCGCAAGAAAGGCGAGAATGAAACTCGGCATCAGCGGCACGCGCGCGGCTCTGGCCGACGCAGGCAGCGGATGCGCGCGGGCGATCCATAGCGCAGCCAGCGTCACCAGCGGAGCCAGCAGGGCCACGCGGGTCAGCTTGACGACGGTGGCCTGCGCCCCCGCGCTGTCGGAAATGGCAAAGCCGGCCCCGATCGCCTGCGCCACATCATGGATCGATGCGCCCACCAGAAAGCCCGCTTGCGCCTCGCTGAACCCAAGCGCCGTGGTCAACGCGGGGTAGGTGGCGAGAGCAATCGCGCTCGCTGCCGCAAGAATCACCAGCGTCAGCGTGAATTGCGCCTGTTCGATCCGCTCCCGCCCGATCACGCCGTAGAGCGCGAGCGCTGCCGATGCGCCGCAGATCGCGGTGGCCCCGCCCGCCAGCAGGCCGACGCTTGGCCCCTGCCCGGTCAGCCGCGCGGCGAGCTGCGCAGCCATCACCGCCGCCGCCATCACCAGCGCAAGCCCGGCGAAGGGCACCACCCCCATCGCCCCGACCTGCATCAGCGTGACTTGCAAGCCGAGCAGCACGATGCCGAGCCGCAGCCCGTGGCGCGAGACCGCATCAAGCCCATCATGGGTGCGCGGATCACCCGCTGCGAAGTTGAGAGCGAGGCCCAGCAGCAGCCCGGCGAGGATCACCGGCACCCCATAATTCTGGCTCAGCCACGCCGCCGCCGCGCTCGCGATCGCCGCGATCGCAAAGCCCGGCACAAAACGGGTCAGCGGCTTGCGGGCAAGCGGGGTTGCCGGCGCGGTTTCGGCAAGCACCAGCTCGCCGAACAGATCTCCGGCATAGGCGTCAAAATCAGCGCGCTGCCTGCCTGTCATCGATCTGTGGCCCTGCCCATGATCCGCCGTTTCCGCCCCTGTGCCCTATTGTGTCCTACGGTGTCACACACCTACCCCGCGCACGGCCCCATTGCAACCGCGCGCCGTGTCACGCCCCGGCGGCTGTGCCTTCGGCCCGGCGAATATCGGGCAAGAGCCATTGGAACCACGCCAGCGCGATCAGATAGGATGCCGCAGCAAACACGAAGAGCGGCACAAAGCCAAGCCCGGCATCGAGCACCCGGCCCGTCACCAGGCTGATCGCGACCCCGCCCATATTGCCCATGAAGGCGCCGAAGGCTGTGACCTGTCCGACCTTCGCCCCCGGCACGACATCGGTGATGGTCGAGAAGATCGAGAGCGAAAAGCCCTGATGGCCAGCCATCACCACACCCACCATCATCGCAACCGGCCAAAAGGAATCAAGCGCCAGCACCAGCGGCAGCGGTGCCACCATCAGCGCCGACACCAGCATCACCCCCTTGCGCACGCGGTTGGGCGTGTAGCCTTTTTCGAGCAGGCGGGTTGAGGCCCAGCCCGCGAACAGCGCACCCAGCCCCGATCCGGCAAAGGCAATCGCCAGCGGCCACGCCAGTTCGAGCGTTGTGAGCCCGAATTCGCGGCGATAATAATCCGCCAGCCAGAAATTGATGAACCACCACGTCATGTCGGACAGCGCCTTGGCGCCGACAATCGCCCAGGTCTTGCGGTTGGCGAGGATCGCGCCGTAGCCCGCCCCATCGCTTGTTGTAACGGGGCCATCCGCGCTGCGTTCGCGCAATTGCGCAATCCCGCGGGCGAGCCACAGCCAGGCGGCGAGCGCGATAAAGCCGCCGATCCCGCCTGCCACCAGCGCACCGCGCCATCCAACCGCAAGCGCCAGCGCCGGGATCACAAAGGGCATCGCAATCGTACCCGCCCCTGCTAGCAGCGTGGCAAAACCGAAGGCGAAGGAACGCTTGTCGGGTGCAAACAGGGTGGCAACCGTCTTGATGGTGAGCGGGGTCTGCACCGCTTCCGTCGCGCCGAGCCCGATCCGCGCAGCGACAACATGTGCGGTGGTCATCGCCCAGCCATGCGCCATTGCGGCAAGGCTCCACGCCGAAGCACCAAGCTGCATCGAACGGTTGACCCCGAGCCGGTCGACCAGCCAGCCGGTGAAGAGAAAGGCAAAGGCGGCGGAAAACTGTGTCACCGCCGCCAGATCGCCGAAGTCGCTGTCGGTCCAGCCGAAATCAGCCATCATGTCGGGCTTGAGGATGGCGATGATCGGACGATCCATCGCATTGAACACCCCCGCCACGCACAGCACCGTGAACAGCGACCAGCGCAGCCGATCAGACAGGGGCGAAGGGGTTGCAGCCATCAGAGGGTTTCCTAGCGACAGGGCGCAAGCAGCGGCAAGCCCGCAGCGCGAAATGAGAGGGCCGCCGGATTGCTCCGACGGCCCGATGCTTCATGGTGCGGCCCGAAGCAGGGTAATCCCATTCACAATCACATCCGTGCGCGCAGGCTGACCCCGAAATAGCGATCCGCATCGCGCGGGATCTGGAGGCGCCGCCCATTCTCGACATTGAGCAGGACGTAGCTTTCATCGGTAATGTTGCGCGCGTGGAAGGTCACGCGATACTTGTCATCAGCATCCGAGAAGCCGAGCGAGGCGTTCCAGATGCCATAGGGATCGATCCGCCCCTGCTCGCCCAGATCGGAGAACTGGGTGCTGGTGTGGCGGAAATCGGTCGAGAAATACATCCGCACACTGGTGCCGAGCGCGGTTTCGTAATCGGCGCCGATGTTCCAGACGAATTCCGGTGCCAGCGGCAGGCGCGTGCCATTGCGGGCATCGGGAGCGTTGGTCTGCGGGTTGGGGTTGAATTCCTTGACCCGTGCATCGGCATAGGCCCCGCTTGCACGCAAGGTCAGGCCGGTGGTCGGCACCAGGGCAAGATCGGCCTCGAACCCGCGGCTGCGCACGGTGCCGGCATTGGTCAGGTTGGAGACCACCGCGCCGTTGAGCAGCACGAAGTTGTTCGCCTGGAAGCCATCATACTCGACGGTGAAGGCCGCCAGATTGAACCGCCCCTTGCGATCCCAGAACTGCGATTTGAGGCCGACTTCAAACGAATCCGACAGCTCTTCATCAATCGGCAGGGCGTTGGTGGGGGCCGTGTGGTTGAAAAAGACGTTGAACGCCGGCCCCTTATAACCGCGGGTGTAGCTGCCATAGAGCATGACATCGTCGCTCGGCTCATATTGCAGCACCGCCCGGCCCGAGAGATTGCCCGTGTTGGTCGAACCTGCCGAAGTGTTGGTGCCGTTGCCGCCACTGGCGATCGTGCCGCCCGCCGGATTGGGCGAAACCCCCGGCCCAACCGCAGGCTGGCCGTTGGTGGCATTCACCCCCGGCGCGCGGGTGTGGGTGAATTCCAGATCATCCCAAGTGTAGCGCAAGCCCCCGGTGAAGGAGAGCTGTTCGGTAAAGCGGTAGGTCGCCTGACCGAACACCGCGAAGTTGGTCGAGGTCACATCGCTGAGCGAGGTCGCGGTCGGGAAGATGGTATTGACGGTATCCGCCAGATTGCACGGGGTCGCCCCGGTGCGCGGATCGACCGGCAAGGTCGAGCTGTTGCACACCACATTGCGGCGGGTGAAGACCTGGCTGTTCTCCGATTGCCACGCAAACACCCCGGCCTGATAGAAAAACCGCTTGGTCTGATCGGAAGCGATGCGGACTTCGGCGGAAATCTGCTCGGTCCGCACCTCGCCTTCGTCATGCAGCTGCGGCGTTCCGACAATCGGCCGCGGCAGGAAGTCGCCTTCGCGGAACTCCTGGTTGAACCAGTTGCGATAGCCGAGGATCACGCTGAGCGTGTGCGCCTCGCCCACGCCGAAATCGCCCGAGCCGGTGATGCTCCATTGGCGATCGCGGGTGCGGGTCACGAGATTGTTGTTCACGAAGCGCTGATCCGCGCCCAGCGCGACACCACCCGGCAGGTTGAGCTCGGCATCGAGCACGGCACCGCGGCTGGCACCGGTCACATCGGCGCAGCAATCATTATCGGCTTCGAAATAATCCGCGATCAGGCGCAGATCAGTGCGCCCGCTCGAATAATCGAGGATGCCGCGCGCGCCGTAATTCTCGAAGCCGTTGATCTTCTGATCGCCATTGGCGACATTGGTGATGTTGCCATCGAAGGAACCGTAGAAACCAGTCACGCGCGCGGTGAGATTTTCGGCGAGCGGGCCGGACAGCGCGGCGCGCATGCGCACTTCATTGCCTTCGAACCAATCGGCGCGGGCTTCGCCTTCGAACTCATCGGTGCCGCCCTTGGACACGATGTTGACGAGGCCTGCCGAGGCATTGCGCCCGAACAGGGTGCCCTGCGGACCGCGCAGCACTTCGAGGCGTTCAATATCCACCAGATCCGTGAAAGCCTGGCCCGAGCGCGACAGCACGACGCCATCGACAACGGTGGACACACTCGGCTCGGCCGCGATCGAGAAGGTGATGGTCCCCACGCCGCGCATCACGATGGCGCTGTTGGCGCTGGTGGTGCCCTTGCGGAAGGTTACCGAGGGCACGACCGTGGCGATATTCTCAAGCGAAAACACCCCGGCTTGCTCGAGACGCTCCGACGACACCACCGAAATGGCGATCGGCACGTCCTGCACATTTTCCTTCACTTTCTGTGAAGTCACAATGATTTCGCCGAGTCCTTCGTCCTGAGCGAACGCGGGCGCGGCATGGGCAAGCGCCAGAACGCTGACCGATGCGGCAAGTGATTGGAACGCAATTTTGGTGCTGGCAGGCATGTTGGTTTTCTCCCTCCCCTGTGTGTGTCGACTGTTGGGATGATGACGGGATCATCGCTCGTGCGGTCGATCTTGTGGGCCGACGGTTGCGCTTTCTGTCTCGTTATGTCAAGCGGTGTCATAAGAGGACACAAAGGGGGACCCGGCAAAAGTGGGCCTGCAACTGGCAGCACGTGAGGACGGATTCGACCTGCTGATAGGCGGGCGCACCGTGCTGCGTCATCGGCCTGAATATCCCCCAATTTCCGTGGCTTCTGGTGATCCCTTGGTGACGATGGTGCGCGGCAATTTCCGTCTGTCGGATACCCCTGTGGCAGCAAGGCCACTGTCGGTTTGCGAAGTGGTGGGAGAGGGCGCAGCCGTGCTCTCCAGCGCCGATGGCGCCGCAAAAGTGGCGCTGAGTCTTGCGCCCGACGCGGCGCGGCTGACTGTGACCTCGCTCTCTGGACACGATCGCATCATGCTGGATGTCTTGCTTGCCCCTGACGATGTGCTGTGGGGCGGGGGTGAGCAGATGAGCTATCTTACCCTGAACGGACGCACATTCCCGATCTGGACCAGCGAGCCCGGCGTCGGGCGCGAACCCGGGACGCCGCTCACCGATCAGGCGAGCGCGGACGGCTCTTTCGCGGGCGGGGATTACTGGACAACCAATTATCCCGAACCCACCGTGCTGTGCTCGGGCGGCTGGGCACTGAGCCTCGCCAATGCCGAATATGTCGAACTCGATGCGCGCGAGCCCGGTCGGCTCAGGGTCCACGTATGGTCGGGTGCAGTCACCATCGACCTGTTCGAGGGCGCGCCTGCCGATCTCACCCGCCAACTCGGCGCGCGCTTCGACCCGCGTCAGGCGCTCCCCGAATGGGCATTGGGCGGAGCCATTGTCGGCCTCAAGCAGGGCGAGGCCAGCTTCGAGCGGCTCGAAGCCCTGATCGAAGCTGGTGCTGCCATTTCCGGCCTGTGGTGCGAAGACTGGGTCGGCATCCGCGAGACCAGCTTCGGCCGCCGGTTGTTCTGGGACTGGCAGTGGAACGCGGAACGCTACCCCGATCTTCCCGCCCGCATCGCGGCGCTGAAGGCGCGCGGCATTCGCTTCCTTGGCTATGTGAACCCCTACCTTGCGGTCGACGGCCCGCTTTATCCGGAAGCCGCAGCCAAAGGCTACTTCGCCCGCTGCCTCGACAGCGATGAGCCCTACGCGGTCGATTTCGGCGAGTTTCATGCAGGCGTGGTCGATTTCACCAACCCTGCAGCTGCTGCATGGTTTGCCGAGGAGGTGATCGGCAAACGGATGCTCGATTTCGGGCTTGATGGCTGGATGGCGGATTTCGGCGAATATCTTCCCACCGACCTGCGCTTGCACAATGGCGACCCGATGCAGGAGCACAACCGCTGGCCGGTGCGCTGGGCGGAAGTGAACGCCCGCGCCGTCGCTTCACGCGGGCGCACCGGCGATGTGCTGTGGTTCATGCGCGCCGGGCATACCGGGGTGCAGGGCCATTGTCCCTTGCTGTGGGCGGGCGACCAGTCGGTCGATTTCAGCCGCCATGACGGCATCGGCACTGTCATCACCGCCGCGCTGTCTTCGGGACTGGTCGGCAATGGCTTCAGCCATTCGGACGTTGGCGGCTACACCAGCCTGTTCGGCAATGTCCGCACCGAAGAGCTGATCCTCAGGTGGTACGAACTCGGCGCCTTCAGCCCCGTGTTCCGCACCCACGAAGGCAACCGGCCGGACGACAATCTCCAGATCGATTCGACGCCCGAATTGATCGCAGGCTTTGTCCGCTGGAGCCGGGTGCATGCCGCACTCGCCCCCTATGTCCGGCATCTCGTGACTGAGGCGCAGGCCACCGGCCTTCCGGCCCAGCGCGCGCTGTTCCTCCATCACCCGCAAGACCGCGAAACCTTCACCATCCAGGATCAATTCCTTTATGGGGCCGATCTGATGGTCGCGCCGGTGATCGAAGCAGGAGCGGTGATGCGCAAGGTCTATCTGCCGGAAGGCGAATGGCGCCATGTCTGGAGCGGCGTGGACTTTGCCGCTGGTTGGCACGATGTGCCTGCGCCCATCGGTGAGCCGCCCGTCTTCTACCGCCGCACCAGCGCTTTTGCGCCCCTGTTTGCGGAGCTCGCCCGATGAGCCGTGCCAACATCAAGGATGTCGCCGCGCGCGCAGGCGTGGCGGTCAAAACCGTCAGCCGCGTGCTCAACGGCCATCCCTATGTCAGCGCCGAACTGCGCGAGCGGGTGGAACAGGCGATGGCCGATCTCGACTACCGCCCCTCGGTGGCGGCGCGCATCCTGTCGGGGGCCAAGTCCAACCAGGTCGCGCTGATCTACGACAATCACAGCCCCTATTACATGTTCCAGATCCAGAAAGGCTGCTGGGAGGTGTGTCACGAAAACGGCATCCGCCTGCTCGCCCAGCCGGTCGATGTTGCCGATCCGCGGGTGGGCGATCAGGTGCGCGGCCTCGTCAGCGAGACCCATGTGGACGGCATCATCCTGTCCTCGCCCGTCACCGATTGCGATCCGGTGCTGCGCGCGCTGGAGACGATGGACGTGCCCTTCGTGCGCATCTCGCCGGGCACCAACCACGCGCTGACATCGAGCGTGTTCATGGACGATGCGCAGGCTGCCGACGACATGACCACGCATCTCATCAATGCGGGCCACCGCCGCATCGGGTTCATCAAGGGCCACACCAACCACATGGCATCCGACGACCGCCTGTTCGGATACCGCCGCGCGCTGGATCGGGTCGGCATCCCGTTCGAGCCGCAACTGGTGGTGGATGGCGAGTTCGACTTCGATTCCGGCGTGGCGGGCGCGAAGGCACTGCTCGATCAGCCCGAACGGCCGACCGCGATCTTCGCCTCGAATGACGACATGGCCGCCGGCGTGCTCGCCGTGGCGCATGATCGCGGTATCAATGTGCCGGGCGATCTGTCGGTCGTCGGGTTCGACGACACCACGCTCGCCCGCACCGTCTGGCCACCGCTCACCACCATCCGCCAGCCGATGGCCGATCTGGCGCGCACCGCCACCCAAATCCTGATCGCCGGCGGGGATATCACCCACAAACGCCTGCCCCATGACCTTGTCGAGCGCGCTTCGGTCGCTCCGCCAAAGAGGAATCTCTAGATGAGTGAACTGCCCCTTCCGCCTGCCACCCGCAGCCTTGGTGCGAGCGGCATTGAGGTGTCTCCCATTGCCTGGGGAATGTGGCGGCTGACCGAGGATGGCCGCACCGCGGCCGAAGCGGCCAAGCTGGTGCACGCGGCGCTTGATGCGGGGATCACCTTCCTCGACACCGCCGACATCTATGGCTTCGACGGCGCAGGCGGGTTTGGCGATGCCGAGGTGCTGTTGGGCGAGGTGCTGGCGGCTGATCCTTCCCTGCGGGGCAAGATGGTGCTGGCGACCAAGGGCGGCATCCTCCCGCCGCTGCCTTACGATCAGAGCGCGGATTATCTGCGCGCCGCTATCGACGCCTCGCTTGCCCGGCTGAAGGTCGACAGCGTCGATCTGTGGCAGATCCACCGGCCCGATATCCTCGCCCATCCGCAGGAGACTGCGCGGGTGCTGGATGATGCGCTGGCGAGCGGCAAGATCCGCAGCCTTGGCGTCTCGAACTTCACGATGGCGCAGACCGCTGCGCTCAATCACTTCCTCGGCACCAAGCTGGCGACGACCCAGCCCGAGATCAGCCCCTTGCGGATCGACTGCTTCGAGAACGGTGAACTGGATCAGGCGATGGTGCTCGGCCTGACCCCGCTCGCGTGGTCGCCGCTCGGCGGCGGGCGTCTGGCCGCGCCCGAAACCGCGCGCGACAAGGCGGTGGCGGCGGCGCTGGATGCCGTGGCCGAGGCGCAGGGCGTCTCGCGCACCGTCGCGGCCTATAGCTGGCTGATGGCGCATCCGGCGGGGATCATCCCGATCATCGGCTCGCAGAACGCAAGCCGCATCGCGGAAGGCGCGCAGGCGCTGACGGTGCGCTGGACGCGGACCGCATGGTACGCGGTGCTGGTCGCCGCGCGCGGCGTGCCTTTGCCGTAAGGAAGAAATCCCACCCCGTTCGGGCTGAGCCTGTCGAAGCCCTGCCCTTTCTTGGGATAGCGCGGGTGGATCGAAGAAAAGTGCAGCCCTTCGACAAGCTCAGGGCGAACGGAGTTCGGGAGGATTTATGACCCAGCAATGCGAAATCGCGTGGTTTTCCGCGCTGTGTGACGACGATTACGAATTCCTCGGCGTTCCCGATCCCTATCTCGCTTCAAGCTGGGAGCATTGCCGCAACCTCGTGCTGCGCGCCGAGGAAGGCGGGTTCGACAACATCCTGCTGCCTTCGGGCTATCAGCTGGGCGTCGACACAACGATCTTCGCCGCCGCGGTGGCGACGCAGGTGAAGCGCATCAAGCTGCTGTGGGCGACGCGCATGGGCGAGGACTGGCCGCCGCAACTCGCGCGCCGGATCGCCACGCTCGACCGCATCCTCGGCCCGAATGCTGCCGGCACCGGAGGAAGGCTCAACGTCAACATCATTTCCTCCGACATGCCGGGCGAGACAATCGAGTCCGGCCCGCGCTACCGCCGCGGCACTGAGATCATGAAGATCGTCAAGACGCTGCTGAACGGCGAGCACCTCGATTTCGACGGCGAGTTCTACAAGCTGAAGCTCGATCCGCCGCGCATCACGACGCTCAGCGGCAAGTGTCCCCCGTTCTACTTCGGCGGCCTCTCCCACGAGGCGCGCGAATGTGCGGCCGAGGCGGCGGATGTTTACCTGATGTGGCCCGACACGATGGACAAGGTCCGCGAAAACATCGCCGACCTCAAGGCGCGTGCCGCCAATTACGGGCGCACGCTGAAATTCGGCTACCGCGCTCACGTGATCGTCCGCGAAACCGAGGACGAAGCGCGCCACTATGCCGACCGGCTCCTTTCCAAGTTGGATGATGAAGCAGGCCGCGCGATCCGCGAAAAGAGCCTCGACGCCAAAAACTATGGCGTCCAGCGCCAGCAGGAACTGCGCGGCGCGGCGGATGGCGACGGCTTTGTCGAAGAGAATCTGTGGACCGGCATCGGCCGCGCGCGCTCGGGCTGCGGGGCGGCGATTGTCGGCACGCCCGATCAGGTGCTCGCCAAGCTGCGCGCCTATCAGGCCGAAGGGATCGAAGCCTTCATCCTGTCAGGCTATCCGCACATGCAGGAAGCCGATCTGTTCGCGCGCCATGTGCTGCCGCACATCCAGCACGGTCCGCTGGAAATGTGAGGGACGGGTCAGCTGTCGCTGGTGGCAGCTGCGTCCTTCGGGGTGACGAAGCGGACCCGCTCGACGCATTGGGTGACAGCCGCGTCGCCCGCTTCGAAGCGACCGGATCGCAGCACCGCTGCGCCCACCTCGCCGAATTCCTCGCTCGGCTGGGCTGACAGAACGCGGACATTGCCGACTGTGCCATCGGCTGCAATGTCGAAACCCAGCACCGCCCAGCCTTCGATCGCCCGTTCATTATAGGCCTGCGGATAGGTAAGCTTGGGCTTCTTGTTCCAGCTGCGTAGCTTGTCGCAACTGCGGAAGTCGGGAAAATCACTGTCCTCAGGTACAGGCGGCGCGGGAATGACGCCGGGGTTGCGCCACCATGCGGCGACGCAGCCTGTGCGCGGCCCGCCGGCAAAGCGGTTGTCTCTGAATGCAAGCAGGCTTTGTGCATCGAGATCCGCATCGCCCGAGGAAAAGATGACGTTGACGTTCGCCGGGGTGCCATTTTCATCAATGTCGAAGCGCACCCAGCTCCACTTCCGCGCGCCGTCGCGCGCCGAAACTTTGCGAAAATCAGGAAAGCCCCGGAACAGTGGGGCGGGCCAACCAACTGTGCTGCAATCACCGCCGCCCAGCTGATCGCGCAGCGCAGTATTGAGCGACATCCTCGGCACCACCCCGAGGATTGCCAAGGTGTCCCGTGGAACCCGCGCTGTCTCGACATATTGCGTGCTATAGACGACGCGGCATTCGGATCGCCGGGCACCCTCGACAAAACGGCTGGCTCGCAGCGAAGGCATCAGGTCGCGGACCGCAAGCCTTGCGACAAAGCGTTTGGTATCGATGCGCATGGTCTTAGCCTCGGTATCAAAGGAGGCTTCGAGCTCGCCTTCGACATAGCCGCCTTCCAGCACCCGCATATCGACCGCGCGGCCGGTTTCATCGACAGAGAACCCGATCGTGACCGGAAAACTGAGCAGCTTTTTCGCGATCAGTTGCGGGTGCGGGGCGATCCATTCAACCGCTGACACTGCCTCACCATTGCAAGTGATCGTGTCGTTATTCCACGACAGAACGAAATCGCCCTTCGAAAACGGCGTTGCGCTGATCATCGCCGGGTTCAGGCCGCGCAACAACGGCACAGACGTCGGTTGTGCTGCAAGCCGGGCGGGTTGCGCGATCAAGGCGCAGACCAGTGCGGACAAGCTTACCATCAGGGCATTTCTAAGCATCGGCGCACTCCAGCCATTGGCCTGATCAAGAGCTGTGAGGCTAGCAGGCAAAGCCGACGCCTGTGAAGGAATAATCGAATTTCAGCAGTTTATGCGGATAGGGGAGGGAGCGGGTCGGATCCTCAACAAGAGGCCACGGGTGCAAGGCACAACCGGCTCTCGGGGAACAAGCAGCCGGATCTGCTCAAGAATGCAAGGCAATAAGCACAACGCCAGAAACAACAAAGGCCGCCAACCCAATGGGTCAGCGGCCTTTTGTATGGTTGCGGGAGTTGGATTTGAACCAACGACCTTCAGGTTATGAGCCTGACGAGCTACCGGGCTGCTCCATCCCGCGATACCGGTGCCTGCACACCTAAGACGCCAAAAGGGCCGCCCTTGCGGGACAGCCCTGTTGACTATGTGAATGGGTTTCAACACGCACCCACCAGCTGCAATGCCTGGCGACGACCTACTCTTCCGGACCTTGAGGCACAGTACCATCGGCGCGGTCTGGTTTCACGGCCGAGTTCGAGATGGGATCGGGTGGGTCACAGACGCTATGGTCACCAAGCAATGAAGCTAGTGGATGCGGGTTTTAAATCGATGCACACTCTTAATGGAGTGATTTGAAGGCGTATCTGGCTGGAGACATTCTCCACCAACGCAGACCAACAGGCCTGTCGTTGACAGTGCGAATTCTCAAGCGCGATATGAACTATTAGGACCGGTTAGCTGCATGCATTACTGCACTTCCACACCCGGCCTATCAACGTGATGGTCTATCACGGTTCAAAGATACCTAATCTTAAGGGAGGCTTCCCGCTTAGATGCTTTCAGCGGTTATCCCGTCCGTACATAGCTACCCTGCGGCACCCTTGGCAGGATGACAGGTACACCAGAGGTACGTTCACCCCGGTCCTCTCGTACTAGGGGCAACTCCTTTCAAGTATCGACGCCCACGGCAGATAGGGACCAAACTGTCTCGCGACGTTCTGAACCCAGCTCACGTACCACTTTAATTGGCGAACAGCCAAACCCTTGGGACCTGCTCCAGCCCCAGGATGTGATGAGCCGACATCGAGGTGCCAAACGATTCCGTCGATATGAGCTCTTGGGAATCATCAGCCTGTTATCCCCGGCGTACCTTTTATCCGTTGAGCGATGGCCCTTCCACGAGGGACCACCGGATCACTATGACCGACTTTCGTCTCTGCTCGACTCGTCAGTCTCGCAGTCAGGCAGGCTTATGCCATTGCACTCTAACAGACGGTTTCCAACCGTCCTGAGCCTACCATCGCGCGCCTCCGTTACTCTTTAGGAGGCGACCGCCCCAGTCAAACTACCCGCCACAGAGGGTCCCTACACCGGATAACGGTGCGAGGTTAGACATCAGAAAACAGCAGGGTGGTATTTCACCTATGGCTCCACGACAGCTGGCGCCGTCGCTTCAAAGCCTCCCACCTATGCTACACAACTCTTTCCTAATGCCACTCTGAAGCTGCAGTAAAGGTGCACGGGGTCTTTCCGTCTAACCGCGGGTACTCCGCATCTTCACGGAGAATTCAATTTCGCTGAGCATATCCTGGAGACAGTGGGGAAGTCGTTACGCCATTCGTGCAGGTCGGAACTTACCCGACAAGGAATTTCGCTACCTTAGGACCGTTATAGTTACGGCCGCCGTTTACTGGGGCTTCAATTCGGAGCTTGCACTCCTCCTCTTAACCTTCCAGCACCGGGCAGGCGTCAGACCCTATACGTCGTCTTGAAGCCGACTTAGCAGAGTCCTGTGTTTTTGATAAACAGTCGCTACCCCCTGGCCTGTGCCCCCCACCAAAAGTTGCCTTAAGATGGGGCCTCCTTCTTCCGAAGGTACGGAGGCAATTTGCCGAGTTCCTTCAGGATACTTCTCTCAAGCGCCTTGGTATACTCTACCTGACCACCTGTGTCGGTTTCGGGTACGGTCTATACGGTGGGGCTATTTCCTGGAACCTCTTCACCGCCCCTACCAATCCAATAAGGAGGAACGATTTACGAGATCCGTCACACACCACCAGGCCCACGAATATTAACGTGGTTCCCATCGACTACCCCCTTCGGGCTCGTCTTAGGGGCCGGCTCACCCTACGCTGATTAGCATTGCGTAGGAACCCTTGGTCTTTCGGCGACAGGGCATCTCACCCTGTTTGTCGCTACTCATGTCAGCATTCGCACTTCCGATACGTCCAGCGTCGGTTACCCTTCGCCTTCACTCGCCTACGGAACGCTCCGCTACCGCTGCAGTAAACTGCAACCCTAAGCTTCGGTGCATATCTTTAGCCCCGTTACATTTTCGCCGCAGGAACCCTTATTTAGACCAGTGAGCTGTTACGCTTTCTTTAAAGGATGGCTGCTTCTAAGCCAACCTCCTGGTTGTTTTGGGATTCCCACATGCTTTCCCACTTAGATATGACTTGGGGACCTTAGCTGTAGGTTAGGGCTGTTTCCCTTTTGACGACGGACCTTAGCACCCGCCGTCTGTCTGCCAGACAAGACTCGATGGTATTCGGAGTTTGGTTAGGTTTGGTACCGCTCGCGCAGCCCTAGCCCATCCAGTGCTCTACCCCCATCGGCATACATCTGACGCTCTACCTCAATAGATTTCGCGGAGAACCAGCTATTTCCCGGCTTGATTGGCCTTTCACCCCTAAACACAAGTCATCCGAGCATTTTTCAACATGCAACGGTTCGATCCTCCAGTGCGTGTTACCGCACCTTCAATCTGCTCATGCCTAGATCGCCGGGGTTCGGGTCTAATCCAACATACTCAGTCGCCCTATTCAGACTCGCTTTCGCTTCGCCTACACCTAACGGCTTAAGCTTGCATGCTAGATTAAGTCACTGACCCATTATGCAAGAGGTACGCTGTCACCCCCTATGGGGCTCCAACTGCTTGTAAGCATCCGGTTTCAGGTACTGTTTCACTCCCCTAATCGGGGTGCTTTTCACCTTTCCCTCACGGTACTGTGTTCGCTATCGGTCATGTACGAGTATTTAGGCTTGGAGGGTGGTCCCCCCATGTTCAGACAGGATTTCACGTGTCCCGCCCTACTCTAGTCCTTCATCATCACTTTCGCATACGGGGCTGTCACCCGCTACGGCCAAACTTTCCAGAATGTTCTGCTAGTTGAAATGAAGGCACTGGCCTGGTCCCGGTTCGCTCGCCACTACTACGGGAATCTCTGTTGATGTCTTTTCCTCCAGGTACTGAGATGTTTCAGTTCCCCGGGTTCGCTTCACCAAACCTATATATTCAGTCTGATGATACCTTATCCACCTCGCCCGGCCTGCCCGAGGGCAGACTGGAAGAAATGGTGAAGGTGGGTTTCCCCATTCGGAAATCGCCGGATCAAAGTTTGCTCACAACTCCCCGACGCTTATCGCAGCGTGCCACGTCCTTCTTCGCCTGTACATGCCAAGGCATCCACCAAATGCTCTTACCTCACGCTTGAGAATCCACACCATCAACGACAGGCCTGCATAAAAGCCCGTGCGCTTAAAGACGGTGGGAGAATTATCTCAGCCAGATAATCAATTTGATTGATTTGTGATGCACGAAAGATCGCCCAGGCCAAAGCCTGTTCGATACAATCCATGCGCCACGGCATCGATTTAAAAACCCATTCACAATGTCAAAGAACGGCAATCCCATATGAAATATGGCGATCGCCTGACCCGCATAACGCGGGATCCGCTTTCGTTTCATCTATCGGACGGTGGTACCTGGTGGAGCCTATCGGGATCGAACCGATGACCCCCTGCTTGCAAAGCAGGTGCTCTCCCAGCTGAGCTAAGGCCCCATGTAGGTAATGGTGGGCCTGAGAAGATTCGAACTTCTGACCTCACCCTTATCAGGGGTGCGCTCTAACCGACTGAGCTACAGGCCCATTCCACCAAGCGCCGACCGCCAATTCCCGAAGGAACAGGCTGCCGCGAGGGGCGTGAGCCGGCTCAGGCACACAACAAGCCAGCAGGCTTGTTGCATCCGATTGATGAAAGGACATGAGGACGACGGCAATGTTCTTTGGAGATCACGAAGCACTTTCAGGGGCTAGCCCTGACGCTTTCGTGATAATCCTTAGAAAGGAGGTGATCCAGCCGCAGGTTCCCCTACGGCTACCTTGTTACGACTTCACCCCAGTCGCTGAACCCACCGTGGTCAGCTGCCTCCTTGCGGTTAGCGCACTGCCTTCGGGTGAATCCAACTCCCATGGTGTGACGGGCGGTGTGTACAAGGCCTGGGAACGTATTCACCGCGGCATGCTGATCCGCGATTACTAGCGATTCCGCCTTCATGCTCTCGAGTTGCAGAGAACAATCCGAACTGAGACAACTTTTGGAGATTAGCGCACCCTCGCGGGATAGCTGCCCACTGTAGTTGCCATTGTAGCACGTGTGTAGCCCAGCCTGTAAGGGCCATGAGGACTTGACGTCATCCCCACCTTCCTCCGGCTTATCACCGGCAGTTTCCTTAAAGTGCCCAACTTAATGATGGCAACTAAGGACGAGGGTTGCGCTCGTTGCGGGACTTAACCCAACATCTCACGACACGAGCTGACGACAGCCATGCAGCACCTGTCACTAGGTCCCCGAAGGGAAGAAATCTGTCTCCAGAAGTCGTCCTAGGATGTCAAAGGCTGGTAAGGTTCTGCGCGTTGCTTCGAATTAAACCACATGCTCCACCGCTTGTGCAGGCCCCCGTCAATTCCTTTGAGTTTTAATCTTGCGACCGTACTCCCCAGGCGGATAACTTAATGCGTTAGCTGCGCCACCCAAGTTCTGTGAACCCGGACAGCTAGTTATCATCGTTTACGGCGTGGACTACCAGGGTATCTAATCCTGTTTGCTCCCCACGCTTTCGCACCTCAGCGTCAATACTTGTCCAGCGAGTCGCCTTCGCCACTGGTGTTCTTCCGAATATCTACGAATTTCACCTCTACACTCGGAATTCCACTCGCCTCTCCAAGATTCTAGCTTCCCAGTTTCAAAGGCAGTTCCGGGGTTGAGCCCCGGGATTTCACCTCTGACTTAAAAAGCCGCCTACGTGCGCTTTACGCCCAGTAATTCCGAACAACGCTAGCTCCCTCCGTATTACCGCGGCTGCTGGCACGGAGTTAGCCGGAGCTTATTCTCCAGGTACTGTCATTATCATCCCTGGTAAAAGAGCTTTACAACCCTAAGGCCTTCATCACTCACGCGGCATTGCTGGATCAGGCTTTCGCCCATTGTCCAATATTCCCCACTGCTGCCTCCCGTAGGAGTCTGGGCCGTGTCTCAGTCCCAGTGTGGCTGATCATCCTCTCAGACCAGCTATGGATCGTCGCCTTGGTAGGCCATTACCCCACCAACTAGCTAATCCAACGCGGGCCCATCCAAAGGCGATAAATCTTTGGTCCGAAGACATTATCCGGTATTAGCTCAAATTTCTCTGAGTTATTCCGAACCTAAGGGCAGGTTCCCACGCGTTACGCACCCGTGCGCCACTAGACCCGAAGGTCTCGTTCGACTTGCATGTGTTAGGCATGCCGCCAGCGTTCGTTCTGAGCCAGGATCAAACTCTCAAGTTTGTGTCACACACCAATCAGGCATGGGGAAAACCCCATCGACCGGACTGGCATGAGCTTCAAGGAGCCGATACCTGCACTGTCAAACGTAATGGATACGAATGAACATGCTTACCATCCGACCAGGCGTGGAGCCCGAAACGGATGTGGCAATCGGCTTGGTTACTGGTATCCGGAGCCTTAAAACCCCCGGACCAGGCGCCGTCGCCCACATGTCCCTTCATCAAAAACCAACAATGTCAAAGAGCCGCCAGACAGTAATAGCGGACAGCGCTTGGTTCCCCGATTTACACCGGGGGACCGGCTATCCGAATTTCTTGGCGACCGAGCGTTGCGGTGGCGGTGGAAGCCGTCAGCGCCGCGTCGGTGGAGCCCATCTATGCGTGGTTCGGGATTCGGTCAACGGCTTTTTGCAATTTTATTTCAAATTTTGCGAAAGGCGAGGAAATCCAAGGATTTGAGTGGGTATTTTTGCCGTCCAAAGGCATCTTTCCTCCCATTCCAGCCGTCCTGACAGGGCAGAATCGCTGATTCACGAGCCGATCCGGTGCTGAATCAGCGCTCCGTCACACCGATGGCGGCACGTAGCCGCCAGAGACTCGCCGCACCCGATTCATGATCGCGCCATAGGGCGCATCCTTTGCCATGGTGGGACCGTCTCTGGCTGTGATACATTCCTCCCATCCAAGCCGCTCTTCACCCCTGCATGGTGATGCGGCTCCTATAGGACTATATAATGCGCGCTTCGCACCTGGCCCTGATCGCGATTGCTTTGGCTCTCAGCGGGACGCCCGCCGCCCATGCCGCAGGCCCTGCCGCCAGTGCTGCGTCGAATCTCCCTGCCGAGACCATCGCCCCGGTGCTGACAGATCCGTTGACGGATATCCTCGGGCTTCAGGAACAACGTGACCGCCGGCTGACCTTGCCGGTGATGATCGACGGCCAAGGCCCGTTCCACTTCATGATCGACACCGGCAGTCAGGCCACCGCCGTCGCGCATGAGATCAACGCCGTGCTTGCCCTCCCAACCGCAGGCCGGGCCAACCTGCTTGGCATGGCGAGCATCCGGCCGGTTGATCTGGTCTCGATCGGGCGGCTCGATGTCGGCAAGCATTATATAGAAGGGCTGGCAGCCCCGCTGCTCGAACGGGACAATATCGGCGCAGATGGAATCATCGGGCTCGACAGCTTGCAGGATTTCCGTGTGCTGATCGATTTCCGTGCGCCCTCGATTGCCTTGCAGGACATGCGCGGCAATCGGGGGAAACGCGACGGCTTTGAAATCGTGGTCCGCGCGCGCCAGCAAGCGGGGCAACTGCTGATCACCAACGCGCTGGTCGAAGGCATTGCCACCACGGTCATCATCGATACCGGCGCGCAGGCCAGCCTTGCCAACCCTGCCTTGCGGGACAGGTTGCGGAGCAAGCGCGAGGCCGAAGTCATCACCACGGATGTGAACGGTGTCGATCTGGTGGGCCACCTTGCCGTCGTGCGCTCGCTCAAGATCGAATCGCTCCAGCTCAACAACATCCCGCTGACCTTTGCTGATTCGCCGGTGTTCGCGGCGCTGGGGCTGGCCAACACGCCGGTGCTCGCTTTGGGGATGCAGCACTTGCGGCTGTTTGACCGCGTGGCGATCGATTTTGCGAACAGCCGCATTCTGTTCGATCTGCCGCGCGATGTCGCGGCAGCGCAGCGCGAGGCACAGCGCATTCCCTTCTCCTTCTAGACGCAAAAGGAATGGCAGCTTGCGCTGACCCTTGCGCGCGCCCACATGCAGGGGCCTATGCCTCCTGACAGCACCCAGACCGCCGACGACCGCCGCCAGATTGAAAGCTGGCCCACGATCAAACGCTTCCTTCCCTATCTCTGGCCACGCGAAGATGCTTCGTTGCGGCGTCGCATTGTCATTGCGATGGGGCTGGTGCTGGCGGGCAAGGGCGTCACGCTCGCCCTGCCCTTTGCCTATAAGGGCGCGGTCGATCAGATGGCGGGGCCGCCGTCCGGCAGCGCGGGCGAGCAGGCGCTGATTGTCGCCGCGGCGCTGGTCACTGCCTATGCGCTCGGGCGCTTTACCGCCGTGGTGTTCGACAACCTGCGCAACATCGCCTTCGAACGAGTCGGCCAGCTGGCGACGCTGCATCTTGCCGAGGACGTGTTCCGGCGCTTGCACCAGCTTTCGCTGCGCTTCCATCTGTCGCGCCGCACCGGCGAGGTGACCAAGATCATCGAGCGCGGCACCAAGAGCATCGGCATGATGCTCTACTTCCTGCTGTTCAATCTCGCCCCGACTGCGATCGAACTCGTGGCGGTGGGCATCATCTTCTACATCAATTTCGGGATCGAGCTGGTGCTGGCGACCGCCGTCACAGTGGTGGCCTATATATATGTCACGCGCTGGATCACCGATTGGCGCGCCAAGTTGCGGCGCGAGATGAATGATCTTGATGGCCGCGCGCTGCAACGCGCGGTTGATTCGCTGCTCAATTTCGAGACCGTCAAATATTTCGGTGCCGAACACCGTGAGGAAGAACGCTATTCAGGCGCAGCACGCGCCTATGCCGAAGCCGCGATCAAGTCGGAAAACTCGCTCGCCCTGCTCAATATCGCGCAATCGCTCATCACCAATGCGCTGATGGCAGGCGCCATGGCCTACACGGTGTGGGGCTGGCAGCAGGGGCGGCTGAGTGTCGGCGATCTGGTGCTGGTCAACACCTTCCTGCTCCAGCTGTTCCGTCCTCTGGATGTGCTGGGCTGGGTCTATCGCACGATCCGCCAGGGGCTGGTCGACATGGCCGACATGTTCCGCCTGATCGATACCGAGATCGAGGTGAAAGATGCCCCGGGTGCGCCCGCACTGATCGTGCAGCGCCCGACTGTCGCCTTCGATAACGTCACTTTCGGGTATGAGGGCGAACGCACGATCCTGCATGGCCTGAGCTTCGAAGTGCCCGCCGGTTCGCATGTTGCGATTGTCGGGCCTTCGGGCGCGGGCAAGAGCACAATCGGACGGCTCCTGTTCCGCTTCTATGATCCGCTCGCCGGGCGGGTGCTGGTCGGCGGCGAGGATATTGCCAGGGTCACGCAGGAAAGCCTGCGGGCGCTGATCGGGATTGTCCCACAGGATTCGGTGCTGTTCAACGATACGCTCGCCTACAATATCGCCTATGGCGCGGAAGGCGCGGATATGGCGGCGGTGGAACAGGCCGCGCGCGATGCCGCGCTGATGCCGCTGATCGAACGCCTGCCCGATGGCTTTGACACCATGGTGGGCGAACGCGGGCTCAAACTGTCGGGCGGGGAAAAGCAGCGGGTCGCCATCGCGCGCACGCTGGTGAAGAACCCGCCGATTCTCCTGCTCGATGAGGCGACCAGCGCGCTCGACACCCGCACCGAACAGGAAATCCTCGGCACGCTGAAACGCGTCGCGCAGGGGCGCACCACGATCGCGATTGCCCACCGCCTTTCGACCATAGCCGATGCCGACCGCATCCTCGTGCTCGATCACGGACGGCTGGTGGAAAGCGGCGATCACGGCGCGCTGCTCGCCATGGGCGGGCTCTATGCCGACATGTGGGCGCGCCAGCTCGCCGAACAGGGCGAGGAACGCGAAGCCGCGGAGTGAGTCGATCAGGCGCAATTGCCGTGCGGCATCCTGCGCCCTAGGAATTGCTCCCGACCCAAATCAAAACAAGCCACGGAGAGCCTGAAACACCCATGCCTCGCAACCTTTTTGCTGCCGCCTTGCTGGCGACCACCACCCTGTCCCTTGGTTTTGCCCTGCCTGCCCATGCGCAGGATACAGCCGCCCCCGAACCCGCGGTCGCCTTGCCCGCCGCGCTCACCGCCGAACAGATGCCGCCGATCCCGCTGGCCATGGCAGAACGCGCGCGGCCCTATCTCGAAGCGCGCGGCGCGGGCTTTGCCGGTTGGGATCCCAATGCGCGCGCGGTGCTGGTCAGCACGCGCTTTGCCAACACCAACCAGCTTCACCGCGTGGCCCAACCGATGGGCGCGCGCACCCAGATCACCTTCGAGGCCGAGCCGGTCGGCGGACGCTATGCCCCCAAGCGCGGCGATGTGATCGTGGTCCGCAAGGATCGGGGCGGGGATGAATACTTCCAGCTTTACACCCTCAAGGATGGGCGCCTCACCCTACTGACCGATGGCAAGAGCCGCAACCAGCAGGGCGCGTGGAGCGCCGACGGGCACTTGCTGGCCTTCAGCTCGACCCGCCGCAACGGCGTCGATTCGGATCTCTACGTGATGGACCCGCGCGATCCGGCCTCGGCGCGGATGGTGTTCCAGAGCAATGGTGGCGGCTGGGCGGTGCTCGGCTTCTCGCCGGGCAAGCAGGAAGCCTATGTCGCCGATTACAATTCGGTGCAGGATGTCGATCTCTACCGGCTCGATATGGCAAGCGGGACGATGCTGCCGATCGGCAATCCGGCCGATCAGGTGGCGCATGGTTCGTTCCGGGTCGGGCCGGATGGCACCTTGTGGGTAACCAGCGACCGCGATTCGGATTTCCAGCGGCTTGGGCGGCTCGATCCGATCACCGGCAATTTCACCCCGGTGACCAGCGAGCGCTGGGACGTTGATGGCTTTGATATCAGCCCCGACGGCAAGACCATCGCCTATGTGGTGAACGAGGCCGGGACCGACAGGATGCGCCTGCTCGATGTCGCCACCGGCAAGGTGCGCAAGGTTGATGCCCTGCCCGCCGGGCTGATCGGCGGCGTGGAATTCGCGCCGTGGGGCGAGATCGGCTTTTCGCTAAGCTCGGCCAAGAGCGCATCGGACGTCTGGTCGCTGGATCCCGCCACGATGCTGCTCACCCGCTGGACGCAAAGCGAGACCGGCGGTCTTGATGTTTCGGTCAATGTCGAGCCGGAAATCCTCACCACCAGGAGCTTCGATGGGCTGGAAGTGTCCGGCATTCTCTACCTGCCGGATCCGGCGAAGTTTCCGGGCAAGCGCCCGATGCTGGTGAGCGTCCATGGCGGGCCGGAAGGGCAAAGCCGCGCAGGCTTCCTCGCGCGCAACAACTACTACCTCAACGAGCTTGGCATTGGCCTGTTCTACCCCAATGTTCGCGGCTCGACCGGCTATGGCAAGGTGTTCGTCAGCCTCGACAATGGCCCGTTCAAGCGCGAGGATTCGGTCAAGGATATGGCGGCGCTGATTGATGCAGTGCGCGCGCACAAGCGGGTCGATGCAGGCAAGGTCGGGCTGACAGGCGGCTCCTATGGCGGATACATGTGCTATGCGGCCGCCGTACAGCTCAAGGATAAGCTCACCGCCACGCAGTGCACGGTTGCGATCAGCAATTTCGTGAGCTTCCTCGAGAACACCAATCCCTACCGGCAGGATCTGCGCCGGGTCGAATATGGTGACGAACGCGATCCGGTGCAGCGCGCCAAGCTGACCGAGATCAGCCCGCTGACCCGCGTCAACGAGATCGCAAAGCCGATGTTTATCATCACCGGCGCCAATGATCCGCGCGTGCCCAAGTCGGAAGCCGATCAGATGGTCGCCGCGATCCGCGCCAAGGGCGGTGAAGCATGGCATCTGGTTGCGGCTGATGAGGGCCACGGCTTCGCCAAGAAGGCCAATGCCGATTACGTCTTCCTCGCCCAGCTCGCCTTCTGGAAGAAGCACCTGCTGGGGGAATGATTACCCGGATTGCGAGAGGCGCTGGAGAATAGCCAGCGCCTCTTCGCGCCGCGGCCATGGCACGAACAGATGATCGTGGTGAAAACCCGCCACGACATTGCAGGCGATCCCCGCTTCGGCCAGCGCGGCGGATACGGCCGCTGTCAGCCCCACGCCTTCGAGCGCGGAATGCACCATCAGCGTGATCCGTGCGAAATCTCCGCCTGTCGCCGGGGTGATCGCGGTGAGCCCTTCATCTTCGCGGATCAGCGCAAAGGCCTCTGCGGGCAAGCCATCGCCCGCCACCACGTCAAAGCGCCACGCCCGCCCGTCCAGCACCGGCGCCATCTGTGCGACCATTGCGAGTCTATCGACAACCTTGGCTGTTGCTTCCCCTCCCTTGAGGGAGGGGGTCAGGGGGTGGGTGTACGACGGGTCGGGCGTGGAACCCCCATCCCCAACCCCTTCCCCCGAGGGAAGGGGATCTTCGGGCGCGCGGGTCATTACAGGATGTATTTGCTGAGGTCGGTGTTGCCCGCAAGGCCCTCAAGGCGGCCCTGCACATAGGCGGCATCGACGGTCACAGTCTCACCGCGGTGCTCTTCCGCTTCGAAGCTGATCTCTTCCAGCAAGCGCTCCATCACCGTCTGCAAACGCCGCGCGCCGATATTTTCGACACCGGCGTTCACCTGCGCCGCAATCCGCGCGATCTCGGCGACAGCATCATCGGTGATGTCGAGCGTGACATCCTCGGTCGCCAGCAAGGCCTTGTACTGGGCCACCAGATTAGCGCGGGTTTCCGACAGGATGCGGATGAAATCCTCCTCCGTCAGCGCCCGCAGTTCGACGCGGATCGGCAAGCGGCCCTGCAATTCGGGCAGCATGTCCGATGGCTTGGCGACATGGAACGCGCCGCTCGCGATGAAGAGCACGTGATCGGTCTTCATCGGGCCATATTTGGTCGCAACCGTGGTGCCCTCGATCAGCGGAAGCAAATCACGCTGCACGCCTTCGCGGGACACCGAGCCTCCGCGCACATCGGACACCGCGATCTTGTCGATCTCGTCCAGGAAGACGATCCCGTTGGTCTCGGCATTCTGAAGCGCAACGCGCGCGACATCATCCTGATCGAGCCGCTTGTCGGCCTCTTCCTCAACCAGCTTGTCCCACGCATCGGGCACCCGCAGCTTCTGGCGGCGGGTTGCCTTGCGGCCCAGCGCCTTGCCCATCATGTCGGAAAGATCGATCATCCCGATCTGCCCGCCCATCGCGCCCATATCGAACGGCGCGCGCGGCTGATCGGCGACTTCGATCTCGACTTCGACCTCGTTCATCGCGTTTTGCACGATGCGCTGGCGGAAGCTTTCGCGGGTCGCTTCGGATGCATTCTCGCCGACCAGCGCATTGAGCAAGCGCTCCATCGCGGCCTCGCTGGCGGCTTCGCGCACCTTTTCACGGCGGCGTTCCTTTTCGAGCCGAATCGCTTCCTCGACGAGGTCGCGGGCAATCTGTTCGACATCGCGCCCGACATAGCCAACCTCGGTGAACTTGGTGGCTTCCACCTTTACGAAGGGCGCTTCGGCCAGCTTGGCAAGCCGTCGGCTGATCTCGGTCTTGCCGCAGCCGGTCGGGCCAATCATCAGGATGTTCTTGGGGGTGACTTCATCGCGCAGGTCCGCGCCGAGGCGCTGACGCCGCCAGCGGTTGCGCAAGGCCACCGCGACCGCGCGCTTGGCATCAGCCTGGCCGATGATGTGTTCATCAAGCGCGGCCACGATCTGTTTGGGGGTAAGGTTGTCCATATCAAATTTCCGAATGTTCCGTTCGCCTCGAGCGCAGTCGAGCGGCCTTCGCGGGTCGGTGTCTCGACTGCGCTCGACCCGAACGGAGATTGTTCAAACCGTCTCGACCGTCAGGTTGCCATTGGTAAAGACGCAGATCTCGGCCGCGACCGCCATGGCCTTGCGGGCAATGGTTTCGGCATCATGCTCGTAATCAGCCAAGGCGCGGGCCGCGGCGAGCGCGAAGTTTCCGCCCGACCCGATCGCGGCAATATCGCCCACCGGCTCCAGCACATCGCCATTGCCCGTCAACACCAGTAGCGTGTCCTTGTCGGCGACGATCATCAGCGCTTCGAGATTGCGCAGATACTTGTCGGTGCGCCAATCCTTGGCGAGTTCAACACTCGCGCGCATCAACTGCCCGGAGTATTGCTCAAGCTTCTTTTCGAGCCGTTCGAACAAGGTGAAAGCATCGGCGGTCGCGCCGGCAAAGCCTGCCACCACGCGGCCATCACCAATGCGGCGGACCTTGCGCGCATTGGGCTTCATCACGGTGTTGCCCATGGAAACCTGACCGTCGCCTGCGATCACCGTGGTGCCGCCGCGCCGAACGCCGATGATGGTGGTGCCGTGCCACTGGATAAGGCCGTGGCTCGCCGGATCATGTGTCATGCCCGCCTATATGGCGCGCGCTTGCCCAGGATCAAGCAAGCCCGATCACATCCCGCCGGGGCCCATGCCGCCGCCCATCCCGCCGACCTGGCCAATATTGCCAAACAGGTCTTCAAGGAAGCCGCGCTCACGCCCGACAGTCGGGGTTTTGTTGCCGTTGGGGTTGAGATAGACGACCTTGTCGATCCCGCTGCGGTCGACCGCAATGACCCGTCCCGCCTCATCAAATTGCACCGCCATGACCGCATGTTCGCGGATGCGCGGATCGCGAAAGGGCCGGCGCCCGGTCACGCTCGAGACATAATACCAGGTCGGCTTGCCATATTCGCTGGTGAAGGTCGGACGGCCCAGCGCCCCTTCCACCGAGGCCTGATTATCGATGCCCGGTTGGACCGTATCCATCAGGGTCTGGTCAATGATGTAACCGCGCGGTTCCAGGATCGCCGTGCAGCCCGGCAAGACCAGCGCAGCCGCTGACAGCGCCAGCACCGCGCGCATCTGCCGCAGACTTTTCCTACCCGAAGTGATGATC
>Ga0308017_1000076_pt1 | contig 32147 bp, 33 predicted proteins | sample Neamet280_FD_203145 | JGI IMG/M metagenome (GOLD analysis project Ga0308017, IMG submission 203145) | Marine microbial communities from water near the shore, Antarctic Ocean - #280 | ecosystem: Environmental > Aquatic > Marine > Unclassified | place: Southern Ocean | collected 2014-10-01
TCGCACGTCCGGCGCGCTCTATATCCCTGAAGCGCTCCCGGTTGCAAATTGCCTGTGCTCCCGGCTTTACGAGCCAAGACGCGTGCTGGCAACGCGGCATCTGCAAGTTTGCGCCTGCCCCGCGCTGCTTGAATGCGGCTTGAATGATGCACCGAAAATCGTCAGGAACCCGCACTGTCTGCCGCGGGTTACCGGCAGAGAGCGCTCCTTGCTCGCATCCGAAAGGTTATACCGCCGATGTCTTTCCTCTCTCGCCTGCTCGGCACCGCGCCCGACCCGCGCGAGGGCGTGCGCCCTTTGTGGCACCGCGTGATCGAACTGGCGCGTGATCCCGCCTACTACACTGAATGCGAGGTCGCCGACAGCATCGGCGGGCGCTTCGATCTGATCACCGCCGTCGTCAGCGTGATGATGGTGCGCCTCGAAGCAACCGATCTGCGCGCCGAAAGCGCGCTGCTCGCCGAACTCTTTGTCGAGGACATGGACGGGCAATTGCGCGAATTCGGCGTCAATGATGTGGTGGTCGGCAAGCGCGTGGGCAAGCTGATGAGCGTGCTTGGTGGCCGCTTGGGTGCCTATCGCAGCGCCCTGAACGCCCGCGATGAGGCGCGGCTGGCCGCTGCGGTCGGACGCAATGTGACCTTTGTCGAAGGCGTTGATGAAGCCGCCGCCGCGCAGAAGGTCGCGGCCCGGCTGCTCGCCCTTTCGGATCGGCTCGGCCGGTTCGACGATGCCGAACTTCTCAAGGCGAGCGGCATCTGGTGAGCAGCGCCGAACTCTCCCGCATGATCAAGACCCGTCCCTTGCCGGGCGAGATGATCGTGATCGAGGCGAACGATGCTGAGCGCAGCGCGCTGGCGGCACGCTTTGGCCTGACGGCGATCGGCACGCTGCGCGCCGAAATCGCGCTCGAAGCGCGGCCCACGGCGATCCGCGCCACCGGGCGCTTGACCGCCGCCATCATCCAGCCTTGCGCGGTGTCGGGCGAGGATTTTCCGGTGGCGATTGACGAGCCGCTTGACCTGCGATTTGTCGCCGAGCACGCCTTGCCCGCCGATGCGCAGGAAGAGATCGAAATCGAGCTCGAAGCCGATGATTGCGACGAGATCTCCTATGCAGGCGACATGTTCGATCTGGGCGAAGCGGTCGCCCAAAGCCTCGGCCTTGCGATTGATCCCTATGCCGAAGGGCCGGGTGCCGATGCGGCGCGCAAGGCCGCCGGGATCGTGCAGGAAGGCGAGCAGATGGGCCCGCTTGCCGATCTGCTCGCCGCCCTCAAGAAAGATTGACCCCGCCTAGCCGAGCAGTCGCCGCGCGACAGCATCGAGCTTGGCCATCAGGGCAGGATCATGTTCGTCCGGCGCGGTGATCACGGCATCATCAAGCGCAAAATCAATCGGCGACGGCGCGCGTTCTTGCGGCAGGGCCGCGATGAATTGCAGCACCGTATCGCGGGCAAGCTGGCTATTGGCATGCATCTGGCCAACAACCTGCGCGACATCGACCGCCTCACCTTCGCGCCAGCAATCATAATCGGTCACCATCCCGATCAGCGCATAGGGCAGCTCGGCCTCGCGGGCGAGCTTGGCTTCGGGCATCGCGGTCATCCCGATGACATCCGCGCCCCATTGCCGGTACATCCGGCTTTCCGCGCGGGTCGAGAATTGCGGACCTTCCATCGCGAGATAAGTCGCGCCGACCGCGACCTTGCCGCCAGCGGCCGCCACGGCGCGGGCGGCCATCTCGGACAGGCGCGGGCAGACCGGGTCGGCCATCGAGACATGGGTAACAAAGCCGCTGGTGAAGAAGGTGTTCGCCCGCCCTTGGGTGCGATCAATGAATTGCTCGACCACCGTGAAACGGCCCGGCTCCAGCTCCTCGCGCAAGCTGCCGACGGCGGAAATCGCCAGGATATCCGTGCATCCCGCGCGCTTCAGCGCATCAATATTGGCGCGCGCGTTGAGTTCGGAAGGGCTGACGGGGTGGCCCCGCCCATGGCGCGGCAGGAACCGCACTTTCACATCGCCGATGCGCCCGCACAGCACTTCGTCCGAAGGCTCACCCCACGGGGTGTCAATCGCGATCCACTGCGCGTCCTCGATCCCGGACATGGCATAAAGCCCCGATCCGCCGATGATCCCGATGCACCATTCGCTGGCCATGTCTGTCCCCTCGTTCACCCGGTGCTTAGGTCAGTTGCACCTTGGCGGGCAAGGGGCCGCGGACGATCTTCTCCGCCTCGGCATAGGGCGCAGCGATCGCGGGATGGGCGCTCATCATGGCGTAATGCCGCGCGAGTTTCGGCCATACATCAAGCGGCATATCCGCCACCAGCGCGATCTGCCCCAGCACGCAAGCGACGGTGATATCGGCGATGGAAAGCGCACCGCCTGCAAAATGATCCCCATCCGCCAGACCCGCTTCGAGCACATCGAAGATCGGCGGAAGCTGGCTGGCCCATGCCTCCCGCGCCTTGTCCATATCGGGGGCTTCGCCCTTGGTGACAGCGAAGAACACGGGGCGGAAAATCCCCAGCCCTCCTGCCATTGCCAGCGCGGTATCGGCGTATTCTTCCCAGAACAGCGCCCGTGCGTGGTCAAAGGCCGCTGCCGGATAAAGCGCGGGCTCCGGGTGCTTTTTCTCGATATAGGCGCAGATCGCCGAGGAGTCCGCGATGGTGCCACCTATCCCTTCGGCCGCGATCGAACGATCCCGCAGCACCGGGATCCGCTTCATCGGGGAGATATCGCGGAACCACTGCGGCGGAGCGAAGACATTGACCGCCTCAACCACGTAATCGACCCCTTTGAGGATGCAGCAGGCCGCCGCCTTGCGGACAAAGGGCGAGACCGGGCTGCCATAGATCACAAGGTCAGGGGCGGTATCAGACATGCATCAGGCTCCTCTCGCACAGACGTTGGCCGCCCTGATAGGGCGCGCAGCAAATAGCGCAATGGTCAGGCGCGCGGCCGCCATCGCGGGCGTAAGATCGCTCGCATAGAGTCGTTGCGTTTTGATGTGCAACGCGTCACTTTCACGCACAAACGAATCCCGCCGCAGCAAGGCGGCCCCGCGATACCAGAGAGAGGATATGAACATGGTCACCCAGTATAAGAACCTGATCGGCGGCAAGATGGTCGAGACCGGTCAGTGGATGGATGTGGTCAATCCGGCCAATGAACAGGTAATCGGCCAGGTGCCGGTCTGCGGCAAAGCGGAACTCGACAAGGCGGTTGCAGCAGCGCGCGCTGCCTTCAAGACCTGGAAGAACACCCCGATCGAGGAACGCCGCGCCGCGATCATGGCGATCTCGGGCGCGATCAAGGCCAATGCCGAAGAGCTTTACCGCCTGCTCACCAGCGAGCAGGGCAAGCCGCACGATCAGGCGCGCGGCGAGATCTATGGCGCCGCCGCGATGAGCGCCGCGCAATCGACCCTCAGCCTTGAAGACGAAATCACCGAGGATTCGGACACGCGCCTTTCGCGCACCCGCCGCGTGCCGGTGGGCGTGGTCGGCGGGATCGTGCCGTGGAACTTCCCGGTGATGATGGCGATCCAGAAGATCGTGCCCGCGATGCTTTCGGGCTGCACCATCGTGCTCAAGCCCTCGCCCTTCACCCCGCTCACCACCCTGCGCATCGCCGAGCTGATCGCCGACAAGGTGCCCGCGGGCGTCGTCAACATCATCACCGGCGAGGATGATCTTGGCCCGATGATCACCAGCCATCCGGATATCGACAAGATCACCTTCACCGGATCGACTGCGACGGGGAAGAAGATCATGGAAGGCGCGAGCGCCGATCTCAAGCGCATCACGCTCGAACTGGGCGGCAACGACGCTTCGATCGTGCTGCCCGATGCCGATCCCAAGAAGGTCGCCGAACAGCTGTTCTGGTCGAGCTTCTCCAACGCCGGGCAGATCTGCGTGGCGGCCAAGCGCGTCTATATCCACGAGGATATCTATGACGAGCTTTCGGCGGCGATCGTCGAATATGCCAAGACCGTGAAGGTCGGCGACGGCAGCGAGCAGGGCACGGGCGTCGGCCCGATCCAGAACAAGAAGCAGTACGAGCGCGTGCTGGAGCTGATCGAGGACGCCAAGGCGAACGGCTACAAGTTCCTGCTTGGCGGCAATGCCGATCCGAGCGGCACCGGCTATTTCGTTCCCCTGACCATCCTCGACAACCCGCCCGAAGACGCCCGCATCGTGGCCGAGGAGCAGTTCGGCCCGGTCATGCCGCTGATGAAGTTCTCGAGCGAGGAAGAGGTGATCCAGCGCGCCAACAACTCGGAATACGGCCTTGCAGGGGCCGTATGGACGGGCAACCCGGAGAAGGGCGTCGAGATCGCGGAACAGCTTGAAACCGGCACGGTGTGGGTCAACGAATACCTCCACCTCTCGCCCTTCGCGCCGTTTGGCGGGCACAAGCAGTCGGGCTTCGGCGCCGAATATGGCAAGGAAGGCCTCAAGGAGTTCACCTATCCGCAGGTGATCACCGTGAAGAAGGACGCCGTCACCGCCTGATCCGGTGGCAATCACGGCTGACGAGTTGAGCGCCGGGCTGGCGCGGGTATGCGCCCGCGCCGGTCTCGGCGCTTTGTCTTTGACGCCGCAGCGGTTGACCGGCGGGGCGGTGATGGAGAGCTGGCGCTTCTCCGCCGGCGGCTGCGATTACGTGTTGCGCCGCGCCCCTAGCCTCGCCTTCATGGAGGGGCGGCCTTACGGGCACGCAACCGAGGCTGCGCTGATCGAGGCGGCCCGCGCCAAGGGCGTGACCGCGCCCGAGGTCGTGGCGGTGCTGGAGGATGCGGACGGGCTTGGCAGCGGCTTCGTGATGCGCGCGCTTTCGGGGACGGCCGATCCCAAGGTGATCCTGGCGTGCGACGATCCCGACGCACTGCTGCGCGGCATCGCCCGTGACCTCGCGCGCATCCATCGGTTGCGGCAGTCAGATGTGCCCGAGGGCGTGCCGGTGATGGACTATCGCGCCGCGATTGTGGACTTGAAGCAGCAGTTCATGGACGCGGGCGGCGACCGCCCGATCATCGCGCTGGGCCTCCGGTGGCTGGAGCACAACTGCCCGCCTGAGGTCGAGCCTGTGCTCAATCACGGCGATTACCGCATGGGCAATCTGCTGGTCGAAGGCTCGGCGCTGACCGGCGTACTCGACTGGGAACTCACCCATTTCGGCGACCGCCACGAAGACCTCGCCTTCGGCTGCATGGCGGTGTGGCGCTTCGCCTGCTACGACCGACCCGCACTGGGGTTGGGGAGCCTTGAGGACTACATCGCCGCCTACGAGGCCGAGGCGGGGGTGCGCCTCGACCCCACGCGTTTCCGCTTCTGGACGATCTACCGCACCGTGTGGTGGGCCTTGGGCTGCCTCAAGATGGCGGCGCAATGGCGCTCGGGCGCGGACCGGATGCTCGAACGCGTGGTGATCTCGCGCCGGACGAGCGAGCAGGAACTCGATCTGCTGCTGCTGTTGGAGGAAGATGCGCCGGAGGCGGAGCGGGCGCTGACCGTGTCGCTCGCCAATCCGCCCACACCACAGGGCGAAGCGACCGATAGCGAACTCGCGCAGGCGATTTTTGAATGGCTCGGCAGCGTCAAGGATCGCTTCGAGGGGCACGACAGGTTTCAATATGCCGTCGCCCGCAACGCGCTTGGCATGATTTCGCGCTACACCTCCGCTTCGATCCCGGCGGTTGAAAACCCCCTGCTCGCGGCACGGATGCTGGCTGGGGAGGTGGGCCTCGCCGATCCCGGCGTGCTGGCGCAATTGCGAGGCGCGATCCTCGCAGCCGTGGCGCAGGATGTGCCGAAATACCCCGCGCTGGCCCACGCGCGCAAAAAGTGGACCGGAGAGGAATAGACATGGACTTCGCCATTCCCGCCGACCTGCAAGCCTATTTGGACGAACTCGACGCCTTCATCGCCGCCGAGATCAAGCCGCTGGAGCAACAGGACGACAATATCCGCTTCTTCGATCACCGCCGCGAATATGCGCGCACAGATTTCGAGGCGGGCGGGCTGCCCCGGCACGAGTGGGAGGAACTGCTCAAGGAAGCCACCCGCCGCGCCGACAAGGCGGGCCATTGGCGCTTCTCCGCCCCTAAGCGCTATGGCGGCAAGGACGGCAGCAACCTCTGGATGGCGGTGATCCGTGAGCATTTTGCGCGCCAAGGGCTGGGTCTGCACAACGATTTGCAGAACGAGCACAGCATCGTGGGTAACTTCCCCTTCGTCGCGATGTTCGACCAGTGGGGTACCGAGGCGCAGAAGGAGGAATTCATCCTCGGCGGGTTTGAGCGCACCTGGCGGGTCGCCTTTGGCCTCACCGAACCCGACCACGGCTCGGACGCCACCCACATGGAAACCCACGCGGTGCGCGAGACCCGCGACGGGGTCGACGGCTGGCTGATCAACGGCGCAAAGATGTGGATCACCGGGATGCACGTCGCCACCCACTGCGCGATGTTCGCACGCACCAGCGGCAAGGCGGGGGACGCCAGCGGGATCACCTGCTTCCTCGTCCCCAATCCGACGCCGGGCCTCGCAATCGAGGAGTGGATGTGGACCTTCAACATGCCCACCGACCACCCGCGCCTCAGCGTCACCAACGTTTGGGTGCCCGATAGCGCGATCCTTGGCGTCGAAGGCCGCGGCCTCGCGTTGGCGCAGAGCTTCGTTCACCAGAACCGCATCCGGCAGGCCGCATCAAGCTGCGGCGCGGCGCTCTACTGCATCGACGAGAGCGTGAAATATGCGCGCGAGCGCAAGCCCTTCGGCGAGGAGCTGGCGCGCAATCAGGGCATCCAGTTCCCCTTGGTGGAACTCGCCACGCAGGCCGAGATGCTGCGCCTCCTGATCTTCAAGACCGCTTGGGAGATGGACAATATGCCCCACGAACAGATCGAGCGGACCATCAGCGACAAGGTCTCCATGTGCAACTACTGGGCGAACCGGCTCGTCTGCGAGGCGGCGGACCGGGCGATGCAGGTCCACGGCGGCATCGGCTATTCGCGGCACAAGCCCTTCGAGCACATCTACCGCCACCACCGCCGCTATCGGATCACCGAGGGCTCGGAGGAGATCCAGATGCGCAAGGTGGGGGCTTACCTCTTCGGCTATCTCGGGCCGAAGCGGGGGATGTACTCCTGATCGTCACCCCGGCGAAGGCCGGGGCCCAGTGGGTCAGGGGCGGCGCCTGCCGCTCTGGGTCCCGGCCTTCGCCGGGATGACGACTAACCCCGCCGCCGCCACCACCCCGCGAGCAGGCTGCCGATCACCACATGCCACACCGCCGAGATTGCCGCCGGAACCGGCGCGAGCGCGGCCTGCTGAATGCTCGCGAATTGTGCGGCAAAGGCGGGGGTTTTCGCCAACCCTGAGCCCAGCCCGGAATTCTGCATTCCGACCTCGATGCTGATCGTCCGCGCCGCGATTTCGCCCAGCCCCAGCATCCGCGCCAGTCCATAGCCCAGCGCAAAACCCACCGCGTGGAGCAGGAAGGTCGCCAGCAGCAGCACCCCGGCGTGCGCGGCGATCTGCGCCTTCGCCCCGCCGACGATCCCGCCCACAATCAGGATGACGAGCACGATGGCGACCAGCGGCAGCACCGCACTGACCCGTTCTGCGGCGCGCGGGAACAGTCGGTTGAGCAGCGTGCCCAGCACCACCGGCACCAGCACAATGCTCACCATGTTGGCGAGGAGATTCCAGCGGTCAATCTCGACATAGGCCCCCGCCAGCCACCCGGTCAGCAGCGGGGTCAGCACCACGGCGGCAAGGGTCGAGGCCATGGTCATTGCCACCGACAGCGCCACATGGCCGCGCGCGATGTAGGTGACCACGTTCGACGCCGTGCCACCCGGACAGCAGGCGACCAAAATCAGGCCCACCGCCAGCCCCGGCTCCAGCGCCAGCCCCTTGGCAATCGCGAACCCGGTCAACGGCATCACCGCAAATTGCAGCACCACGCCCGCAACCAGCGCACGCGGGGCCGAGGCAAGCTTACGGTAATCCTCGAAGGTCAGGGTCAGGCCCATCGCGAGCATGATCACCCCGAGCGCCAAGCTGAGCAGCGGTTGCCCGGCGATGGTGATCCGCCCGTCGGTCATCCAGGTGAAACCGGCGGGGAAGAACCATGCCAGCCCCACGCCCAGCACGGTCAGCGCCGCGAAATTGTTGGTGATGGTGCGCAGCATGGCTCGCTTCATTCTCCCCCATCAGACGTTGCCGCCAATCGACCAGCGACATGCGCGCCTCTAGCAATATCCTTGTGCCTCGCTAGTGTCCCGCGGCAAACAGGGAGATACATTCATGCGTCATATCGCCGCCACTTTGCTGGCCACTGCCGCCGTGATCGCCACGCCGCTCGCCGCGCAGGACAGCGAGACCAAGCCCGAAAAATGGAACATCGAAGCCCCCAAGGGCGCGACCATCAAGCAGGTGCCGATCCAGACCGATGAAGGCACCTGGATGGATGTCGATGTGTCGCCCGATGGCAAGACGCTCGCCTTCACGCTGCTGGGCGATATCTACACCATGCCGATCACCGGTGGCACGCCGACCCGCATTGCCGAGGGCATGGCATGGGAAGTGCACCCGCGGTTTTCGCCCGATGGCAAGCGCATCGCCTTCACTTCGGATCGCGGTGGCGGCGAGAATATCTGGGTGATGAACGCCGACGGCAGCGACAAACGACAACTCACCAAGGAAGATTTCCGCCTCCTCAACCAGCCGAGCTGGTCGCCCGATGGGCAGTATATTGCGGCGAAAAAGCACTTCACCACGCAGCGCTCGCTCGGCACGGGGGAAATCTGGCTCTACCACGTTTCCGGCGGCGGCGGTGTGCAGGTGGTCGAACGCGCCAATGACCAGCTCCAGAAGGAATTGGGCGAGCCGATCTTCGCCCCCGATGGCAAGGCGATCTACTTCACCCGCAACACCACGCCGGGGAACATCTTTGAATACGCGCAGGATTCGAACGCCGGGATCTTCGCGATCGAGCGGCACGATCTGACGACCGGCGAAACCCGCACCGCTGTCGGCGGTTATGGCGGCGCGGTGCGTCCGGCACCTTCGCCCGATGGCACGACGCTCGCCTTTGTCCGCCGCGACAAGGACCAGTCGCAGCTGTGGATCAAGGACCTTGCCAGCGGGCGCGAGCGGATGATCTTCGGCAAGCTCGATCTCGATGTGCAGGAAACCTGGGCGGTCACCGGGGTCTATCCCAACATCGCGTGGACGCCTGACAGCGCCAGCATCATCTTCTGGGCGGGCGGCAAGCTCAACCGCGTGAACCGCGATGGCAGCGGCCATGCGGTGATCCCCTTCACCATCAACGACACGCGCGGGATTGCCGATGCGCCGCATCCGGTGATCCCGGTCGCGCCCGACAGCTTCACCACGTCGATGCCGCGCTTTGCCACGCTGTCGCCCGATGGCAGCCGCGTGGTGTTCGAAAGCCTCGGGCGGCTTTACACCAAGGCAGCAGGCTCCAGCGCTGCACCCGTGCCGCTGACCGGCGACAAGGCCGATGCGCTCGAAGCCTTCCCTGCCTTCAGCCGCGATGGCTCAAGACTGGCCTATGTGCGCTGGAACGACGAGAAGCTCGGCGAGATCGTGCTCGCCGATGCCCGCGGGCAGGCACGGCGCGTGATCAGCGCGCAGCCCGGCCACTATGCCAATCTCGCCTTCTCGCCCGATGGCAAGATGATCGCCTTTGAAAGCCGCACCGGCGGATATCTGACCGCGCCCGAATATTCGGAAAATCCCGGCGTCTATGTGATGCCGGCGGGCGGCGGGGCGGCGCGCCTCGTCAGCCGCGATGCGGGCACGCCGCAATGGGGCGCTGGCTCGGATCGCCTGTTCATGCTGGCGCGCGATGGCGGCAAGGCCGCGCTGATCTCGACCGATCTCAATGGCGAGGCCAAGCGCGTCCATGTGCGCGGCGAACTGGCCAATGATTTCCGGGTTGCGCCCGATGGCCGCACCATTGCCTTCCGCCAGAATTACGAAGTCTTCGCCATGCCGCTGCTGCCGGGTGGCAAGCCGGTGGATGTGAGCGAGACCGGCGGGGCACTGCCTGTCACCCGGGTCAGCACCGGCGGGGCGGATTTCATCGGCTGGGCCAAGGGCGGCGAAACACTGTTCTGGTCGATCGGGCCGGAATTGCAGAGCGCGAGCGTCGCCGAATTCTTCGCCAATGCGCCCAAAGCGGCTGACGACAAGACCGCCAAGGCCAAGCCTGCGGTTGCCCGCACCGCGCTGGCGATGACCGTGCCAGCGGCCAAGCCTTCGGGCACGGTCGTGCTGTCGGGCGCGCGCATCCTGACGATGAAGGCCGGGCTTGCCGACAATGATGCCGGCGTGATCGAAAATGGCGTGATCGTGATCGAGGGTGATCGGATCGCCGCGATTGGCCCGGCCAGCACCATCACTGTCCCGGCTGGTTCCAAGGTGATCGACGCGACCGGCAAGACCATCATGCCCGGCCTTGTCGATGCCCACGCCCACGGGCCGCAGGGGGTCGGCGATCTCATCCCGCAACAGAACTGGTCGCTGGTGCAGAACCTCGCCATGGGGGTGACAACGCTGCACGATCCCTCGAACCGGGCGAGCCAGATCTTCGCGGCGGCTGAACGGCAACGCGCCGGGATGCTGCTGGCCCCGCGCATCTTCTCGACCGGCGAGATCATCTACGGGGCGCGCGCCCCGGGGGTCTATGCGCGAATTGACACCTATGATGATGCGCTGGCGCATGTCCGCCGGATCAAGGCGCAGGGCGGTATCTCGGTGAAGAACTACAACCAGCCGCGGCGCGAACAGCGCCAGATGGTCGCCCGCGCGGCCGCCGAGGAAGGCATGCTGGTGGTGGCCGAGGGCGGCTCGCTCTACGGGATGGACATGAACATCGTTGCCGATGGCAATTCGACGCTCGAACACAATGTGCCGATCGATGTGTTCTACGATGATGTGCTGCAATTCTTCGGGCAGTCCAACACCAATTACACACCGACGCTGGTCGTCACCTATGGCGGCCTTGCCGGCGATCCCTATTGGCGCCAGGCGACCGATGTGTTCGACAATCCGCTGATGGTGCACACCCCGCCCCGGTCATTGCTGGCCGAGACAGCACGCCGGGTGAAAGCGCCGGAATGGGCCTTCATGGACGACAATTCGGCGCGCGAGGCCCGCAAGCTCGCCCAGCGCGGAATCAAGGTCAGCATCGGCGCGCATGGCCAGCAAGCCGGTGTCGGCGCGCATTGGGAGCTGTGGAGCTTTGTGCGCGGCGGCATGAGCCCGATCGAAGCGCTCAAGGCCGGCACTATCGCTCCGGCCCAATCACTCGGTATGGACAAGGACATCGGCAGCCTCGAAGCGGGCAAGCTCGCCGACCTGCTGATCCTGTCGGATGATCCCAGTCAGGACATTCGCAAGTCCGATGCCATCGAACAAGTCATGATCGGCGGGCGGCTCTATGATGCCAAGACCATGAACGAGGTCGCCACCGGCACGGCCAAGCGCCGCGCCTATTGGTGGGAAGGCGGCACCGCCACCGCGACCGGCTCTGCCGAAGCGCGCGCGGCGGTTGATACCCACGGGCACGGCGATGGTGATGGCCACGGTCACGGGCCGAGCTATTGAACACGGCTGGCGGGGGCTTCAGGCCTCCGCCATGTCCGCTTGAAGCAACGCCTTGAGATCCTGCAAGGCCTTGGCCCGCAGCTGATGAACCCGCGGGACACTGACATCAAACACCGCAGCGATTTCCGTCAGGTTCAACTCCTCGACGAAGAACAATTGCAGCACCAGTTGCAGCCGTTCGGGCAAGGCTGTCATGGCGCGGACAAGGCGATCGCGATCGTCCGCCGCGCATAGCGCTTCGAACGGATCGGGATCATCGCTGGCAAAGGCCATGCTGGTCTCGTCATATTCTTCCGCAATCGGCGTCAGCGTAACCGATGATGCCTCGATCTCGCGCAAGGCTCCTTCATCAAGGCCGAGGTGCGCCGCCAGCTCGGCGCGGCTGGGCTCGCGTCCGAGCACGGATCGCAAGCTGTGCAAGCCATCTTCATAATGCGCCAATCTGCGGCGCGCGCCTCTGCTGGTGTGGACCGCGCGGCGCAGGCAATCGACCATCGCGCCGCGTACCCTGATCTTGGCATAGGCGGCAAAGCCGTCCTCGGTCGGGCCATTGTGCCGCGCCGCGCATTCCGTCAGCGCAAGCAGGCCCGCCTGCACCAGATCATCAAGCTCAAGGCCATCCCGGCCAGCACCATAAACATGCCACGCTGTGCGCCGCACCAGCGGAAGGAAGCGCCTTACCCGGTCCTCGATCTCGCTGCGCGGCGGCGCCGCTGCGGCTCCATAGGCGCGCATTGTAACCGGATCGTGTTTCATACACTCAGCTCCTCTGGCGCGGGCAGAGCACCCTGGACGGGCGGTTCTGCCCCGATCACGCCCACCACTTCGACGGGGCGGTTCGAAGGTAACTCATTGATCGAAAGCACAAGGCAGGCCCGCACCCGTTGCTTGACCAGCGCAGCCAATGCTCGCCGTGCTGGCGGCTGGACGATGAGGGCTACAGGGCCTCCCTCAGCGGCGATGATCTCGCCGAGCGTGCGTACAATCATGGCTCCGCAATCAGGATCGATCAGCGGCTGGCCCGTAGCCGGATCAATCATCCCGCCGAGGATCGCGCCCTCAAGCCCGGCATCCAGCGTGACGACTTTCAGGGCTTCACCCGGCTGGGCAATCCGCGCAACCAGACGGGCGCCCATTTCGGCCCGGACATGATCGATCAGCCCATCGAAATCATGCGTGCGTTGCAGGCCAAGCGCGAGCGCTGTGAACAAGGGCTGCGGATGCGCCAGACCGATCCCGTCAGCGATCAAGGCGCGCAGGATGCGGGTCAAGGCGGCGAGCGAAAGCGGATCGGGATGGACTGCCTCAACCAGGGCAGGTGCGCGGGCCCGCAGGGCGTCGAGCCATTCGCGCACTTCCTCGGGGCCAAGCAGGGCATGGGCTTCGGCCAGCAAGGCCTGCTGGGTGTGCGTGGCGATAACCGTCGCCGGATCGACAACCAAAAACCCTTCGGCCACCGCATGATCGCGCAGCGCCGGATCAATCCACAAGGCCGGGCAATCAAAGCTCGGATCATGGGTAGCCTCACCCGCGAGGCCATGACCGGGGCGCACCTCGCCAGCATCAATGGCCAGCAGCCGTGCGGGCCGCACCACACCATTGGCAATCACCACCCCTCCCAGCAGAACCGCGTAATCCTGTGCCCCGAGATCAAGCGAATCCCGGATGCGGAACTGCGGCAGCACAAAGCCCAGATCGCGGGACAATTGCTTGCGAATGCCCGTGATCCGCGAGATGAGCGGCGCGCCGGCATTATTGTCCACCAGCCCGACAAGTCCGAAGCCCAGTTCGATCGTGACCAGCGTCGCATCGCTGACATCGTTGAGACTGATGTGATCAGGCGCGGTCTCAGGGGAAGCCACCAGAGGCGTGGCAGGTTCGGCCGCCCGGCGCGTAAGCTGCCACCAGATCGCACCTGCAATTGCTGCGCCCGGAAGGAAAACCAACTGCGGCATCGCCGGCATCAGCCCGATCCCGCCAAGGATCAGCGCCACGGGCAGCCAACCCCGAGGGTCAGAAAACTGTCCGGCTATTTGCCCCGTCAGGTCGCGCTTGTCGGCAACACGCGTGACAATTGCGGCCGCAGCGATGGATAGCAGCAGCGCGGGAACCTGCGCCACCAGAGCATCGCCAACCGCAAGCGTGATGTAAAGCGACCCGGCTTCCGCGGCCGACAGGCCGTGGCTCAACATGCCGAGGGCAAATCCGGCAATAACGTTGACCCCAAGGATCAACAATGCAGCCAGCGCATCACCTTTTACAAACTTGGAGGCACCATCCATCGAGCCGTAGAATTCAGCCTCGACAGCAACCTTGGCCCGGCGCTCGCGTGCTTCTTCGGCTGTGACCAATCCCGCAGCAATATCCGCATCAATCGCCATCTGTTTGCCCGGCAAGGCATCCAGCACGAAACGCGCCGATACTTCGGAGACGCGCCCGGCACCCTTGGTGATCACGATCATGTTGATGATCAGCAGGATGCAGAACACGAACAAGCCAACGGCAAAGTTCCCCCCGACAAGAAATTGCCCGAAGCTTTCGATCACCTCGCCAGCCGCAGCACCGCCCTGGTGGCCAGCAACCAGCACCACGCGGGTCGAGGCGACATTGAGAGCAAGCCTCAGCAACGTCGCAAACAACAGCACCGTGGGGAACGATGAAAAATCCAGCGGGCTGCGCGCATTCAGGGCAACCATCAACACGGCCACAGAAATGGCGATGTTGAGCACGAAAAAGATATCAAGCAGCACGGGCGGGATCGGCAGGACCATCAGCGCGAACAGCGCAAAAATGCCAACCGGCAGTGCCATGGCGGCGGGCGCGCGCCGGAGATGCCCCATCAGCGCGGGAGAGGAGAGATCAAACGTGGTCACAGCCGGAACGCCCGCAACTGGCTGTAAGCGCGTTGGACATGCGCCTGCGCTCGTCCCGAACCTTCGCCCGCAGCGCCCCGCACACCGAAGGTCGCGTTGAGCACATCAGACAATGGCACCGAGACGGCACGCTCTGCCGGCAGGCCAGATGAAGGCGCGCTGGCGACGAAGGACGGTTGGGCCGATGCAGGCAACTGCGCGGCGACAGGTCGGCTTGCCCCGCGGGTCGCGAGCCCTGTCGCCTGCCCCATCTTCGCAGTGAGGTGGCTCATCACCCCGGCAAGACTGCGCGGACTGCCATCGGCTTCGTAGAATATCGGGGTATTGGCGGCTGCGGCCTTCCCGAACAAAGCGGCCGCGCTTTGGTGGGGATCCTCCTGCACCGCCGAAAGGAACCGTCCGGCGCCGCCTGCCCCGAGGAAATGTGCGAGATAGAGCTCGGTGTGATCGGGCTGGCGACCGAGGATCGGCATCAGATGTGCGGCATTATCCTCGGCAAGGCCGGCAGCCATCCATGCTGCAACCTGCGGATCGTTGCGCATCGCGAGGATTTGCGAGCGTAACGCGGGATCAGCGACATATGCTCCGCCGTCGCGGCCGACTGCGATGGCACCGGCCACCGTGCCCAGCCCGAAGCGCGCGCCGTGCCGCTTCATGGTATCAAGCCAAGTGCTCTCGATGAACTGGTAAAGCCCGGTCGCGCTTGATGTGCGCGCCTTCGCTGCCGGATCAAGCGCGGATTCGACCCGCGCCTGAGCCAGCAGGAACGAAAAATCGACGCCGGTTTGGCGGGCGGCATTGGCGATCGCTCCTTCGACCGAAGGCGCCTCGCTTGTTACCGCTGGAATGCTGCCTTTCTCACGGCTTGCTTCAAAGCCACGTGCCGCCGCATCGAAGGCACTGCGACCTGCGCCTTGCGGAAGACTGAAAGTTGGCACCGAATAACCCAATGCTTGCTCCGATTGACTGGGGCGGTACCGCAGGGGCGCGATACCCGTCCCGATCTATCAGCAAGCAGCGTGCCAAATGGCGTAGGAGCGTCAGACGTGACCGGTGTGGCCCAATCCGCTGCGGCGCGCCTCGCCACCCAGTGCGGCAATCCGGGCCGCAACGTTGGCTGCGAGCAGGTTCCGCACCCGACGATTGACTTCGTTAAGCTGGCGCGCCGTCTCGGCCAGCGCAAGCGTGGGGCCATCAAGCGCCTTGCTCTCAAACGCGCCGAGGGCCTCGCACAATTCTTCCTTCTCGCGAGCGATCAGGAAGAGATCATCGGCATCAAGCGCGGCAAGCGCTTGCCGCTCCCGTTCGGTCACGGCAATCAATTGCCGCAGGCATTCCTTCAGGTTGGAATACTCTGCCGGGGCGGCTGCGTCGGGGGATAGAGAGTTCATTTCCCGTCCTTCGGCAGTACTGAAAAGCTCACTTGCGCTGCAATCATGGCATCAGCAATTTTCGTGGGCACAAGCGGATAGCTGCCGTCACGCAAGGCGGCACGGATCTGTTCCACGCGATCCGTATCCACAGGCGGCGTTGCGCTTCCGATTGCCGATACCGAGCCGACTTCCACCGCCAGCCCTGGCTTCGCGGAGGATCCTGCGGCGGGGCTGGCGGATTGCGGCGCGGCTTGCGAACGGTCGCTTTCCGACAGCGCGCGGGCGGGACCAATCCCATGCAGTTTGCTTATTTCAACCGAGGGCATCATGCGTCTCCGGAGTGGTTTCCAATTGCCAGAACGGCCGGGCGTCTGGGGTTTTAAGAACGAAATCTTCGAAATTTGCTCCGCAGGACTACTTATCGCACAGGGATCACCACCAGACCGGGATGTTCGATCCGGGCGCGGAGCGCTTCGGCCTTGCGAGCGGTGCGAACAAAGATCCAGTCGCCAATTTGTCCGCCCTCGACGGCCTCGCCCGGTTGCTGCAGCGCAAAGCCCTGACCACGCACAGCAATCATGACGGAATCACCGCGTTTGACAGCCTGCGTGCCGTTGCTCGCTGCCGCTACGGGGGCGACGGCGACAAAGATCCGCCATGCGGATGGGCCCGGACATGCCACGCTTACGCTGGTGCGAGACGGGGTATGCCAATCAAGCACCAGGGGACTGGCGCAGGCCGCAAGCCGAAGCCGGGCATCGGTTGGCAAACGCGCGCCACCGGGACTGCCGATGGGCGCCCCGGTGAAGCCGACAAGCGCCCGATCGATTTCGGCCGGGCTGATGTACCCCGAGGCGCCAACAGGATTCGTGACTGCGGCAAGCGCAAGCGCCATGGCCAGACGAGTGGGAGCATAAGGCATGATAATCAGTTCCAGGACAAAGGTTGCCCACCCAAGAAAGCAATGATCATGCCAAGGCCCGATTACGGCCGATCTGCCGGCACACTGTCATAGGCCAGACTGGCATAGAGATCGGCGTCACTTCCTTGTGATAGGATCATGCGGGTTGCCACCTTGCGCTGCTCGGCCTCCCGCGCGAGCCTGCTGGCCTCGTGCCACGCCTCGGCTTGGCCCCCGGGCGCGTAACGTGCAAAGATTGTCAGGGTAGCACGGTCATCTTGGGACTGGCTGGCAAGCCACGCGGCGATGCTGGGACCGCCGCGGACCGGCCGGAAAATCGCCTGCGAAGGGGCAATCGTAACCTCCCGGACAGCCTCGCTCGGCTGTTCAGTGTCTGGCGACTGATCCGCTACGCTGGCAAACCCTCGCAGGGTAAGCAGGAACAGGATCAGCGACAGATCCGCAAGGATGAAGTGCCAACCGTATCCAGACCACAGGGAGCGCTGACTAATCATGCTGCGTGCACGAGCCGGGTTGGTGATTGGCGCGGATCTTTCGGGCAAGCGGGCGGCAATTGGTTCTGGAACCAGCGCATGAGCTTGGTGCGCACCGCCTGATCAGCCTGCCCCTTGCGCTCGATTGCACCGGCCAGCGGCAAGCAAATCAGGTGGGCAAGCAGCAACCCGTAAAGCGTCGAGACCACCGCGGTTGCCACTGCTGTGGCAGTCGTCGCCACCAGCGTTTCGTCGCCTGTCGGCGCAAGACCGGCTATCGCATAAAGCGTGGTGGCCAACCCGGCCACGGGCGCAAGCTCGCCCGCCCGCCGCCATGTCGCGGCCGCAGCGCGGTGCGCCGCACCGGAAGCTATACGCTGCGTTCGCCACTGCTTTTTCATCGCAGTAACATCGCCAAGGCGAAGATACGCTGTAATCACTTCGGCGAGCGCAGGGTCGGGCGGAAGCGGCGCCTGCGCTGCAAACCGCCCCTGCCGGTTGATCGCATAGACAAGCCGGGCCAAGGCGGCACGGTTGGTCGCTTCATCAAGCGGTTCCCGCGCAAGGTCGCGCAACTCTCTGAATGCCGTCCAGAGATTGCCCCAGCCATGCGCCAGTCCGCTGGCAACAATCGTGCCACCCAGCACAAGCACGGCCGCTTCGGGGTTGATCAGGCTGAAGCCCACAGTGCCCATCATCCGATCCTTATGCCCGCCCGTGCCACCTCCCACAGAACGGACATCATACCGGGACGATTAAGCGCCCGACCGCGATTTCGCGGAAAGAATTGTCGGCACCGGAGCCCGCCCCTGATGTGGCGGCAGAACCTTGCCCTGCCCTGCAACCCGATCCGGCAAAACCCTGCCGCCCCACCTTAGTCGCAGAGGCGCGTCACGCATGCCGCGGAGAGATTGGCACGTTTCCTGCTGAAAGGGGATCGCAGAAGCTGGCGCTGCCGGTTTCACCGCTGATCACTGTCCGCAAGGGAGCTTATCTGCCGTGAACGCAAAGATTTTTGGCATCCATGGCGCCGCGCTTGAGGTGCGCTCGCAGCGCATGGGCGTGCTGGCCTCCAACATCGCCAATGCCGCCACGCCCGGATACAAAGCGCGCGACATCGATTTCGGTGCGGCCCTTGCCGCGCGTCTCGAAGGCAACAGGATGGGGATCGCCGGCAGCGAAAGCGCGGGCCTCGTTTATCGCCAACCGACCATGCAGTCGCTCGACGGGAACACCGTTGAGCTGTCTCGCGAACAGATCGCCTTTGCCGAAAACGCCGTAGCCTACAGCGCCACGCTGTCCTTCGTGCAGGGCAAGGTCAACACCATCACCCGCGCGATCAAGGGAGAATAGGCCGATGCCGGACAGCCCCCGCATGAACCTGTTCAGCCTCACCGAACGTGCCATGTCGGCGCAGATGGTGCGGATGAATGCAGCCACCAGCAATCTTGCCAACGCCGGATCAGTCGCTCGCAGTGAAGGCGAAGCCTATCGCCCGATCCGCGCCGTTTTCGCCACTGAACTTGACCGCGCCAGCGGCATGGCAAGCGTGAGCGCGAACGGATTGGTCCGTGCCGAGGATGCCCCGACCAAACGGTATGACCCCGGCCACCCGCTCGCCGATGCCGACGGCAATGTGTGGGAAGCGGCCGTCGATGAAACCGGTGAGATGGTCGAGATCATGGAAAGCGCCCGCCAGTATCAGAACCTGGTGCAAGCGCTGCAAACCGCCAAGCAACTGATGCTCGAAACCCTGAGGAGCAATTGATCATGCAAGTCACACCCAACCCTGTCCAACCGGTGCTTGACCGGCTCAATACGCCTTCGCAGCCAAGCGGCAAAGGCGGTCTGGGCGGCCTCGGTCAGGCTGATTTTCTCCGGCTGCTGACAACCCAGCTACAGTTTCAGGATCCGTCGTCGCCGATGAACAACGAAGCGATGCTGGCGCAGATGGCGCAGTTTTCCGCGCTTGCGGCCAGCACCGAGACGGCTTCGACCCTGTCGCAGATTTCGCGTCAGCTCGACCGGCTGATCGCCGCGCAGGAAGCGGCGGCGCCGCCGTCCGGAGCGCCCACCACCTGATCCCAACATCGTTCAACCGAGGATACCCGCCATGTCATTCTTCACGTCTCTCAGCGGCATGCGCAATGCCGAAACCAGCCTGCGCGTGATCGCTCACAACATTGCCAATGCCGAAACCACGGGGTTCAAGCGTTCAGGCGCCCAGTTCGCTGATCTTGTTGCCACCGGCAACAACACCGATCCGCGCCTCACACCGGGCATTGGCGCCACGCTGGCCGGTATCACGCAGGACTTTGCGCTTGGTCCGATCGAACAGACCGGGCGCAGCCTTGACCTTTCGATCAATGGCAGCGGCTTTTTCATGGTGACCGACCCCGTATCGGGCGAAACCAGCTTTACCCGCAACGGCCGCATGGAAGTCTCGGTGACCGGTGCTTTGCAGGATTCCTTTGGCGGAGCCCTGCAGGCATTTCCGGTTGACGCCACGGGGGCCCCCACATCGGCTGTGCCCGCAAATGTCATCATTCCGATGTCCAATGCCGCGGGTGCCGAACTGGCGAACATTTCGATCAACCCGCGCGGACTTGTTACCGCCGCTTTCAACGACGGAACCACGACGCCCATCGGCATCGTTGCCCTTGCCAATTTTGCGGCGCCCAATGGTCTGCGCCCGGTCGGGCAGACCCGTTGGCAGGCTTCCGGGGATTCGGGCGCGCCCGCTTTCGGCAATCCGGGCAGCGGCAGCTTCGGTCAGCTACGATCGGGCACGCTGGAACGCTCGAATGTTGATCTGGCGGGGGAAATGGTCTCGCTGCTGGCCGCCCAGCGCAATTTCCAGGCCAATGCCCGTGCCATCGATACGGCGACGCAAATCACCCAAACCGTGCTGAATCTGCGCCAGTAAGGCCTGAACGATGGACCGGCTGATCTACACCGCCCTCACCGCCATGAACGCGGCGCTGGATCGTCAGCGGGCAACCGCGAACAACCTCGCCAACGCAACGACACCCGGCTTCCGGCAAGAAGTCTTCGCCGTCCTTCCTGCCAGTCTGCGCGGGGAAGCCGACGGAAGCTGGGTCGAAGCGCGGGCGATGGCGCGCGGCAATGTGCGCGGCGCAGATATGGCCAGCGGGACAGTCAGTGCCACTGGTCAGCCGCTTGATATCGCGGTCGAAGGCAAGGCATTGATCGCCTTTCAGGCGCCCAATGGCGGTGAGGTGTATTCACGGCGCGGCGATCTCAGGGTCAGCGCGGCGGGACTGCTGGAAAATGGCGAAGGACTGCCTGTCCTGGGTGAAGGTGGCACGCCAATCAGTGTGCCGCCCGGCTTTGTCCTGAGCATTGCAAGCGATGGTGCAGTGCTTGCCCGCGATCCGGCCGCACCCGGCAACCAGCCGGCCGACACGGTTGACCGGATCAAGCTCGTCTCGTCCGAAGGCAGCCGTCTGGTCAAAGGCATCGACAGCTTCCTCAAGGTGCCTGACGGCGAAGGCGGAACCGGTGTGCTGCCGCCCGATCCCACTGCCAGGGTCACACCCGGCTCGCTCGAAGCCTCGAACGTGCAAACCGCCGAGGTTCTGGTCGGGATGATCGATGCCCAGCGTGCTTTCGAACAACGGGCCAAAATCATCCGCACCGCAGGCGAACTCGATGAAGCGGGCAGCCGCCTGATGGCACTGCGCTGATCCAAGCTCATTTTTTCAGGGAGTCCTCATAATGCCCAATTCCGCTCTCAACGTCGCGCGCACCGGACTCGAAGCGCAGGACGCGCGCATCCGCGTGATTGCCAACAACCTTGCCAATATCGGCACGACCGGCTTCAAGCGTGACCGGGTCGATTTCGCGACGCTCGCCTACCAGGAAAAACGTGTCGCGGGCCAGCAGTCGTCGGCGCAAAGCGCCTATGCGGTGGGACTGAACCTCGGCACCGGCGTGCAGGTGCAAGGCACCAGCCGCATCGAAACACAAGGCAATCTTGATTCTACCGGCAAGCCGTTCGACCTCGCGCTGGATGGCCCAGGCTATTTCCAAGTCGAATTGCCACCCAATGGCGAGATCGGCTTTACCCGCGCAGGCAATCTGACGCTTTCGCCTGAAGGCCAATTGATCACGGCGCAGGGCTTTGCGCTTACCCCGCCGGTGCAGATTCCGCTCGACGCCACCACCGTGACCATTGGACAGGACGGGATCATCACAGCGGTGACCGCGGCCTCACCTGAGCCAGTCCAGCTGGGCGAACTGGTGGTGGCAAGCTTCGTCAATCCGGCAGGGCTGCGCGCAATTGGCGACAACTTTCTGGTCGAAACGGCCGCCAGCGGCCCGGCGCAGGTTGGCCCGGCCGGTCAGGACGGGCGCGGCCGCATCCGGCAAGGCATGCTGGAGGCTTCCAATGTCAACGTCGTCGAGGAACTCGTCGGGATGATCGAGGCCCAACGCGCCTATGAAATCAACTCCAAGATGGTGAGCGCGGTCGACGAAATGCTTCGCAACGCCAACCAGACGCTGTGAGCAGGGAGCGCGGGATGAAGCGGGCTTGTGCAATCGTCATGCTCGGCGTGTTTGCTGGCATGCTAGGGGGCTGCATGGGCGGGCTCGGCGCCGCGCCGCGCCCGGGCTTTACCTCGCCCCCACCGCCGCTGCCGGCGGCCGATGATCCAGCACAATCGGCAGCCAATGCGGGGGCAATCTTTCAGGCCAGCCGCGGGTATTCGGCCCTGCATGTCGGCGCACGTGCGCGGGCGGTAGGCGATATGCTCACCATTGTGCTGGTCGAGGCCACCACCACGCAAAAGAGCACAACCGGGCAAACGCGACGGGACGGGAGCTTTTCCATCACGCCGCCCGCGTCCGGTCCGCTCAGCTTTTTGAACCCCGAAGCCCTTAAAGCTGCCAGCGAAGGGACGTTCAGAGGTCAGGGCAATGCTGCGCAGCAAAGCCGTCTGAATGGTGCGATCGCTGTCACTATCGCCGCCGTCTACCCCAACGGGACAGCCGATGTTGTCGGGGAAAAGCAGCTGGCGCTCAGTCAGGGGGAAGAATGGGTGCAGTTCGCCGGACGAGTCCGGCTGATTGATGTGGATGCAAGCAACCGCCTGTTTTCCAATCAGGTGGCCAATGCGCGGATGATCTATTCGGGCAGCGGTGCGATCCAGGAGGCAAGCCGTCCTGGTTGGCTGTCACGGTTTTTCGGCATGATTTCGCCATTCTGATGAAGGGAGCACATGGCATGAAATTCCTTACCTGGCTGCTCGCCCTTGTCGTGGCGCTTGCCCCCGTACCGGCAGCCGCCGAACGCATCCGCGACCTTGGCCAGTTCGAAGGCCTGCGCGCCAACCAGCTGACCGGCTATGGCGTGGTTGTCGGGCTGCAGGGCACGGGTGATGACAATCTGCAATATGTAACCGAAGCCATGCGAGGCGTGTCCGAACGGCTTGGCCTGCAATTACCGCCCGGCGTCAGCCCCAACCTGCGCAATGCCGCTGCGGTCGTCATCACGGCCGAATTGCCCGCCTTTGCCAAGCCGGGGCAACGCCTTGACGTGACAGTCTCTGCGATCGGACAGGCCCGCAGTCTGCGGGGCGGTTCGCTCATCATGACCCCGTTGATCGGTGCCGACGGACAGATCTACGCCATCGCGCAGGGCAACGTTGCGGTCGGCGGCCTCGGCGCAAGCGCGCGCGATGGTTCGCAAGTCGCCATCAACGTGCCCACGGTCGGGCGTATCGCCGATGGGGGCACGGTGGAGCGGGCAGTCGCCACAGGATTCGACAGCGCAGGCAGCCTGAGGTTCAACCTCCATCAAGCCGATTTCCTGACCGCGAGCCGGGTCCGCGATGCGATCAACACCCGCTTTCCCGGCACAGCGCGGATCGGCGACGGGGTCAGCATCGAACTGACTTTGCCAATGGGCAACGATGTGCGCTCGGGCATGCTGGCCGAGATCGAGATGCTCGCCGTCACCCCTGCGCCCAAAGCGGCCCGGGTGATTGTCAACAGCCGCACCGGAACCGTCGTGATCAATCAAGCGGTGCGGCTTGCGCCAGCCGCGATCAGCCACGGCAAGCTGGTGCTGCGGATCGAAGAGGCACCGATGGTCGTCCAGCCCGCGCCCTTCTCGCGCGGGGAAACCGCGGTAGAGGAATCCAGCACGATCAGCGTGGAACAGGAAGCCAGCCGGATTGCCTTGATGCCGGGCGCAGCCAACCTTGCGGAAATTGTCGACGCGCTGAATCTGTTGGGCGTCGGGGCGACGGATCTGATCGTGATCCTCGAAAGCCTCAAGCAGGCAGGTTCGTTGCAGGCTGAGATGGTGGTGCTGTGATGACCCCGCTCGATCCGCCTGCAGCCCCGATTCCGCTGGCGCGCCACACGGCAAAGCCGCAGCCCGCAGCCGAACTTTCGGCCGAACAGGCGCAGCTTCGCAAGGCGGCGCAAGGGTTCGAGGCGATCATGGTGCGCCGCATGCTGGAAAGCGCGCGCGCGGCCTTCGCGGCGGACGAAACCCCGCTGACCGGCGGGGGTATGCAGCAGTTCACCGCGATGCGCGACGAACGCCTCGCTGACATCGCAGCGGAAACCGGAGCCTTCGGCTTTGCCCGCACGATCGAGGCGCAGCTTGCACAGCACATCCGCACGCCAGGAGCCAAGTGATGCCCATCGCCATGTTCTCGATCGGCCGCAGTGGCCTGCTTGCCTCCCGCACGGGTCTTGAACTGACCTCGCAGAACATTGCCAATGCGACGAACGGCGATTTTTCGCGCCGTAGCCTCACGCAGAGCGAGGTTGTCGGGACCGGAAACATCGGGTTCAATTCCTCGGATGCATTTGGTGGTGTGCGACTGAGCGGTGTCGAGCGTGTTCAGAGCGCGTTGGTGCAGCGACAGGCCCGCGACAGTGCTTCGGCGCTGGCGAGCACATCCGCGCAACTGCGGGGTCTTGCTGCCGCGGAAACCGCGCTTGAGCGCACCCAATTGTTCGATGCCATGGTTGCGTTTGAAGCGGCGCTTACTCGCCTCGAAAGCGACCCCACCAATATCCCCTTGCGCACGAGCGTGCTAGAAAGCGCCCGGCGTCTGGCAGGCACCTTCAACACGGCCAACGAAACCCTGGCCAATGCCCGCGGCCTCACCATCGGTGAAGCCGAAGCCGACGTCTTCACCGTTAATACGCTGACCGAAGATCTCGCGCGCATAAACCGCGAACTGGTCGCCGCGCGCGATGGCTCGGCAAGCAAGGCTGCCTTGCTGGACAGCCGCGATGCAGCGCTCCGCAAGCTTTCCGATCAGCTTGGCATTACCGCAAGCTTCAACGAGAACGGTACCGTGCTGGTGACAGCCAAGGGCACCCCGGAAGTGCCGCTGGTGGATGGCGGGACGAGCGCGCCCCTTTCGCTTGATGTGGCTGCGAATGGAACCATCAGCTTCACCATCGGCGGGACAGGCTTCGTCCCCGCCAGCGGTGCCATGGCCGGGCGCGCGGCTGCGCTGCAAGGCAAAGCCGAAGTGCAAGATCAGCTTGATGCGCTGGCGAACAACCTGATCACACTGGTCAACACAGCGCAGGCAGCCGGTAGCCATCTTGCGGGCAGCCCTGGCCAGCCGATGTTCGCAGGAACCGGCGCGGGCAACATCGCTGTTGTCATGGTCTCGGGCGCAGGACTGGCAACCGCGCCAGGCGGGGCGAGCCCCGGCAGCCGGGACACCGCCAATCTGACCACTCTCCTCAGCGGGATCGCGGCAGAAACGGGCCCGGTGGCGGGAGCCAATGGAATGCTCCTGCAATTGTCCAGCCGGGTCGCCGGACTTGAACTGCGCCGCGAAGGTTTAAGCATTGTTGCCGCCACCGCCGAAGGAGAGCTGCGGCGCGAGATTGGTGTCGATCTCGACACCGAAGCCGCCAATCTCGTCCGCTTGCAGCAGGCCTTCGAAGCGAACAGCCGGGTGATCCAGGTTGCGGCCAATCTGTTCGATACGATTCTGGCACTGCGCTGAGGGAGATGACGATATGGGCAGCTTGAGCACATCTTTCGGCAGCTTTTTCGAGCGTTCGATCAGTCAAATGAACGGCCTGCGCAGCCAGATCGACCGCGCACAGACCCAGATCGCAACGGGTTCACGCATCGAGCGCGGATCACAGGACCCGGCAGCTGCTGCGGCGCTGAGAGTGCTCGATCGGCGTGCGCGGCTGACCGAAGCTGCCAGTGCCAATGCCGCCCAACTCGGACAGGAACTCGGGCTGGCCGACCGCGAATTGCAAGGAGTCAGTGCCTTGCTGCAACGTGCCCGCGAACTGGCCGTAGCGGCGGGTAACAGCCCGCTTGGACCGACCGGGCGCGCCGCCATCGCTGCGGAACTGGCACAGCTCCAACAGGAATTGTTCACCCGCGCCAATGCGACCACCCCCGGCGGCGAACCGCTGTTCGCGGGCGATGTGGCAGGCCCGGCCTTCACCCGTGATGCCAGTGGTGCTGTGATCTATGCGGGCAGCGCCACAGTGCCAGCCATTCCGCTTGCGCCGGGCACCGTGATTGAGCGCGGTCTGCCGGGTTCGCAGATCTTTGAATTCGAGCAAGGCGGCGTGCCCAGCAGTGCCTTTGCGGTGCTGGGAGCGCTGGCATCAGCACTCAGCAGCGGAACCGGGGATCCGGCTGCCGCGGCGCGCGATGCCATTGCTGGGCTCGACGGTGCGCTCGACACCATCGGCCGGGCGCAGACCATCTTGGGCACCCGCGCGGTATGGGTCGACATGATCCAAGCCGAGCAGCAGGGTCGCGCGGTTGATCTGGCCGAGCGCCGGTCGGAGATCGGTGACACGCAGATCAGTGAAGCGATCATCCGCTTGCAGCAGGCGATGACAGCGCTTGAAGCCAGCCAGTCGGCCTTCGCGCGGATCAGCAGCCTCAGCCTGTTTCGCGCCCTCTCCTGATTTTCTGCTGAGCTGCAAGGAACCTTCCGACCGTGTTTGCTGCAATCGGTATAATCGTCCTGCTGGTGATGGTGTTTGGCGGCTTCGTGCTGGCCGGAGGCTCGCTTGGCCCGGTGCTGGCCGCCATGCCGCTCGAACTCATGATGATCGGCGGCGCCGCCGCTGGCGGCGTGCTGATCGGCAACACCATGCACGAGATCAAGCTGCTGGGCGGCGGTCTGCGCAAGGTATTCAAGGGCCCTTCCTACACCGAGGAAGATCACATTGATGCGATCGCGCTGACCAGCAAGCTGATGAAGCTGCTGCGGGCCGAAGGGCCGGTTGCCCTCGAAAGCCATGTCACCGATCCGGCCAATTCGGCGCTCTTCAGCGAATATCCCCGCCTCCAGTCCGACAAGGCCGTATGCGATCTGATCTGTGATCCCCTTACCTTGTTGGTGGTGTCGTCAGGCACGCTTGATACCCACGCGGTCGAGGATGTCATCGACAACGCGATCAAAACGCAAATGCACGAAATGGACGAGCCTGCTCACGCTATCCAGACACTGGCGGATTCGTTCCCGGCTCTGGGGATCGTGGCGGCGGTGCTCGGCATCATCAAGACCATGGGTGCGATCGATCAGCCCCCAGCCGTGCTGGGCAAGATGATCGGCGGCGCGCTGGTCGGCACGTTTCTCGGCGTGCTGCTGGCTTATGGCTTCGCCGCGCCGATGGCGGGCCGCCTGAAGCAGATCAATGCCCATGACCAGAAGATCTTCCACGCGATCAAGCAGGTGATCGTGGCGAGCCTGCATGGCTACCCGCAGCCGCTGGTGCTCGAAGCCGCGCGCTCGGGGCTGCCGCCTGCCTATCGCCCGAAGCTGACCGAACTTCTCGACATGATGCGGGGCCGGTGAGATGGCCGATGCCGAGCCCACTGCGGCAAACCGTATGGCTGCTACTGGCAAGCCGGTGGCACCGATCATCGTCAAGAAGGTCACCATTGTCGAAGGCGGGCATCACGGCGGGGCGTGGAAAGTCGCCTATGCCGATTTCGTGACCGCGATGATGGCGTTCTTCCTGCTGTTGTGGTTGCTCGGCGCGACCGAGGAAAAGCAGCGCAAGGGGATCGCTGATTACTTTTCGCCCACGCTGGTAAAGTTGCGCCAGGAAACCGCGGGTTCGGATGGACTGCTCAAAGGTTCATCCATCACAGATTCCGACACCTTCCCCAATGCCCGTAACCTTTCCGGAATGCGCACCATTTCCACCAGCGGCCTCAAGGAAAAAGGCACAACCAGCGAGCGAGACCGCGAGAAAATCACGGCCTTGCGCGCGAAGATCGACGAGAAGCTCGCGGCCAAACGCGAGGTACGCCATCTCGCGCGCCAGGTCCGGGTGATGCGTGCTCCCGAAGGGATCCGGATCGATCTGATGGATAATGCCGATTTCTCGATGTTTGAACTGGGCACGACCATCCTCACCCGGGATGCCCGCGGGCTGATCGGGGTCATCGGCGAAGTCCTGCGCAATGAACCGGCACCGCTGATCCTGCGCGGCCACACCGATTCACTGCCGTGGCGCAAGGGCGTGGTGGCGAATAACTGGTCGCTTTCGGCAGGCCGCGCCGAAGCCATGCGACAGGCCTTGCTACTTTCCGGGATTGCACAGGGCCGGATGGCCCGTATCGAGGGCGTCGCCGACACCGAGCCTTTGATCGCTGACAATCCGGCTGATCCGCGCAACCGGCGGATTTCGCTGCTGCTGCTGGATCGCCCCGCGCCGATGGTTGCCGAGCCCAGCAGCGGACAAGCCCGATAAGCGCTGGTTCAGGAAAGGCCGCGCATTTTTGTGCTCGCCCGAACCTTGCGAAGGGTGTTGTGAAGGAGCCCGATCATGCGCAAAGCGTCTGTTGTCGTCGCCGGGGCCGCTGGCCTCATGTTTGCCGCTGCTGCCATGGCAGCGCCGCAGGGTAAGCCTGCCCGGCTCGATCCCAATGCGTCAGTCTCGCGTTCCGACACGCTGGCGATGATGAACCAGCGGTTTGATCGGATCGACACCAACGCGGACGGGATGATCGATCCTGCCGAGATGGCCGCTCACCGCGAAACGATGAAAACATGGCGCGCCAAGCGCCAAACCGCGCAGGCCGCGACCCGCGCGGAAGGGGCTGCGGCCGAAGCCAATGAGGCCGCCACCGCCGCCCGCCGCGAGGCTTGGGCCAAATTTGCCAAGGCCCGCGAAGAAGCCCGCAGAGCCCGCGGCCAGTTGGGCTTCGCGATGCGCGATGCCGATGGTGATGGGCTGATCAGCCGCGATGAATTCACCGCGCCCGCCTTGCGACGGTTTGATCGCGCCGATGCCGATGGCGATGGTGTTGTCACGCCGGCCGAGCGCGCTGCCGCCCGCGAAGCCCGCCGCAGCCGACGCGGCTAGGCCTGATGGATGGCCTTGGTGACGAGATAGCTTTCGAGGCCTTCGGGGCCACCCTCGCTGCCAAAGCCTGATTCCTTGATGCCGCCAAACGGCGCATCGGCAAAAGAGATCGCAAAGCTGTTGATGCCCACCATCCCGGCTTCCAGCGCATCGCCCACCAGATTGGCAGTGCGCAGCGAATCCGTGAAGGCAAAGGCAGCCAATCCAAACGGCACACGGTTGGCGTTGACGATCGCTTCATCAAGGGTCGCGAAGGGCCGCGTCACCGCAACCGGGCCAAAAGGTTCGGTGTTCATGATCGCAGCCGTATCGGGCACATCGGCCAGCAGCGTGGGCTGGAAGAAGAACCCGTCGCCATAGGCTTCCCCGCCCGCCAGCACACGCCCACCTTGAGCGGTCGCATCGGTGATGAGCCCCGTCAGCGCCTCCGGGCGACGCGGATTGGCGAGCGGTCCCATCTGCACGCCGGGCTCGAGCCCATTGCCCACCTTGAGCCGCGCCGTGCGCGCGGCAAAGCCTTCGAGAAAGGCGTCATAGATGCGTTCATGCACATAGAACCGCGTCGGCGAGACGCAGACCTGCCCGGCATTGCGGAACTTCTGCGGCACCAGCATGTCGAGCGTCTTGTCGAGATCGACATCATCGAACACCAGCACCGGCGCGTGGCCGCCGAGCTCCATCGTGATGCGCTTGACCCCATCCGCGGCGAGCCGCATCAGATGCTTGCCCACCGCAGTTGATCCGGTGAAGCTGACCTTGCGGATCACGGGCGAGCCAATCAGCGTGCGGCTGATCATGTCGGGCACCCCGTAAACCAGCTGCGCGACATTGGCGGGGACGCCTGCATCGGCAAGGCAGCGCATCAGCGCCGCAGTCGAGGCCGGGCATTCCTCGGCGGGCTTGGCAATCACCGAGCATCCCGCCGCCAAGGCAGGGGCGAGTTTCTTGGCGAGCAGATAGACCGGGAAGTTCCACGGGGTGAACACCGCCACCGGGCCCACCGGCTGCTTGATCACCATCGCGCGCTGGCCTGTCGGGCGCACCAGCACCCGGCCATAGGCGCGCTTGGCTTCCTCGGCGTAGAAATCGAACATCGCAGCCGCGCCGACCACTTCGCCGCGCGCTTCGCCGACGGGCTTGCCCTGTTCAGTGGTGAGCAAGGTCGCGATGCGATCGGCGCGTTCGCGGATCAGCTCTGCCGCCTTGCGCAGGATCGCGCCGCGTGTGTCGACATCGATCATGCGCCACTCGGCAAAACCCGCCTGCGCGGCGGCTAGGGCTTCTTCGAGATCGGCTGCGCTCGCTGCCGGCAATTCGGCGATCGCTGCGCCCGTCGCGGGGTTGAGCACAGCCAGCGCATCGCGTCCTTCGCCCATGCGCCAGCTGCCGTTGATGAACAGCGCGAGATCGGATGCGTAAGCCTGCGTCATGAAAAATCCTGTCGGTTGCGATGGGCCAAGTCGGCCCGGCTGCCCTGTCAACCTTGCCCAGCCAGCCGTGGCTGGCAAGCGCTGTGTGCATTTTGCCGCCCGTGCGCTTGCGTGCCTGCGCTTTACGCGCCTAGCCTTGCCACACCAGCAGGCCAAGGGGAGAGCCGATGGAGAACACCGCAGCAGCCGCGCCATTCGGCGATCCGCATATCAGCTCGGCCCGGCCAAGCCCTGTCGCGCCCGAGCTTGCCGCAATGCATGCGAAGCTGGGCAAGTTGGTGATCAACCGCTTCACCTACCGCCTGATGCGCTGGTTCGGCGGCTTGTTGCGTCCGCGCTTCGATCCGTCAGGTGTGACGCTTGCAGAGGTGCATGATGGGCGCGCGCGCATGACAATCATCACCCCGGCTGAACAGCGCGGCGCGGGCGCGGTGACCCTGTTCCACGGTGGCGGCTTCGTGTTCGGTCAGCCGCAGGACATTTTCCCCAAGGCCGCGCATTTCGCCAAGGCGCTGGGCGTACCGGTGATCTGCCCGGCCTATGGCCTTGCGCCGCAAGCGCCCTTTCCTGCCGCCTTGGATGATGCCCATGCGGCGTGGCATGCCGTGCTGGCCCGCAGCAGCGCGCTGGGGATCGATCCGGCGCGGATCGTGGTGGGCGGCTACAGCGCGGGCGGGGGGCTGGCGGCGAGCCTCATCCAGCGCCTCCACGATGAAGGCGGCATCCAGCCGGTGGCGCAACTGCTGGTCTACCCGATGCTTGATGCCGCCACCGCCGCACGCGAAGAGCTTGATGGGCCGCGCCACAGCGTGTGGAGCAATCGCAACAACCGCTTTGCCTGGGGCGCCTATCTGCGCGGGCTCGCTCATCCCGATGCCGCGCCCTATGCAATCCCGGCGCGCCGCGCGGATCTGTCAGGCCTGCCGCCCGCGTGGATCGGTGTCGGCACTTGTGATCTCTTCCTCGATGAAGACCGCGCCTATGCGCAGCGCCTTGCGGCGGCGGGCGTGCCGGTAACTTACGAGGAAGTGACCGGCGGCATCCACGCTTTCGACATGGATAGAGGCCCGCTCGCCAAGGCGTTCACCGCCGCGCAGATCGCCTTTATCGCCAAAGTGCTTGGCTAGGCGGTCAGTAACCGCTCGCCTGACCATCTTTGCGCATTTCGGTCGCGCCGGTGTACACCCCGCTGACCGGATCACGCGCGATCGCCTGATAGCCGCCGAACATGATCCCGTCGCGCACCACCTCGACCTTGTGGCCCATCGCGCGCAGCTTCGCGACTGTCGCTGCCGGAATGCCGGGTTCGAGATAGAGCGTGCCGAGCGGATCGATGGACGGGCCGGTCAAGTCTTCGGTCGGCTCGCGCCCGCCTTCGTGGTTGAGCCGCGCGGCATCACCCGCTTCCTGCAAGTTCATGCCATAATCGACGAGGTTGATCAGCACCTGCACATGGCCCTGCGGCTGCATCCCGCCCCCCATCAGGCCAAGCGTCATGTAGGGCTTGCCGTCCTTGTTCACGAACGCCGGGATGATCGTGTGGAACGGGCGCTTTCCGGGCGCATAGGCATTGGGATGCGCGGGATCGAGGCTGAACAGTTCACCGCGATCCTGAAACATGAAGCCCAGCCCGTCGGGCACCAGCCCGCCGCCCATCCCGCGATAATTCGACTGGATGAGGCTGACCATCATCCCGTCCTTGTCGGCAACGGTCAGATAGGTGGTGTCGCCCGGCCCTTCGAGCTTGCCCGCGCCGGGGCCGAATTCCGGGGCGGCGCGCGCGGGATCGATCAGGGCAAAGCGCTGGCGCCCGTATGCCTCGCTCAGCAAATCCTGCGGCAGGCTGGCAAAGGCCGGATCGGCATAGAACCGCGCCAGATCGGCAAAGGCGAGCCGCTTGGCTTCGGTGATATAATGGATCACCTCGGGGCTGCCGCGCTCCCACTGCGCGAGATCGACATTCTTGAGGATGTTGACCATTTGCAGCGCGGCAAAGCCTTGGCTGTTGGGCGGGAGTTCGCACAGTTCATAGCCCTTGCGATAGGCCACGCAGGCGGGC
>Ga0308017_1000077_pt1 | contig 31318 bp, 22 predicted proteins | sample Neamet280_FD_203145 | JGI IMG/M metagenome (GOLD analysis project Ga0308017, IMG submission 203145) | Marine microbial communities from water near the shore, Antarctic Ocean - #280 | ecosystem: Environmental > Aquatic > Marine > Unclassified | place: Southern Ocean | collected 2014-10-01
CATCGCGAGCGCGCGGGCAGGCCGCGCCCAGAACCATCCGATCAACTCGTCCCAATCGGCGATGAGGCCGGTAAGCTTGCCATGCAGTTTTGCGAACCGCTGCGTCACCGCCAGCAGCGGCGCCAGCACCCGCTTGCCCGCCAGCATCGGCAGCAGCAGGCCAATCGCGCCGCCCCACAGCACCAGCAGCGCGAGCGCGAGGCTGGCATCGCCGCCCGGCAGGGCGGGCCGCGTGATGCTCAGCGCCAGCGCGCCCACCGCCACCAGCGACCACAGATCAAGCAGCTTTTCCAGCACCACCAGCGCCAGCGCGCGGCCGCCGCTCATCGTGCCGTCGCGCCGCAGGATCCATGCCTTGGCGAGATCGCCCATCTTGGAGGGCAGCACCATGTTGAGTGTAGAAGCGGCAAGGATCAGCCGCATCGCCTCGCCCGCTTTCACGTGCCCCGATGACAGCGCGGCAAAGCGCCACGCGGTCGCCAGCGTCAGCGGCAGGGTGAAGCCCACCGCAGTCCAGAACCACGCCGGGGCTGTCTGCTGCGCCGCCGCGAGGATCGCCGCCGGATCAATGCTGCGCCACAGCAGCGCGAGGATCACCGCGCTCACCGCAAGGCTGATGAGCCGCTTTGTCATGGCTGTGAACGGAACACCTGCCGCACCACCAGCGGCTCATCCGGCCTCAGCGCCGCGATCCGTGCGGTCAGATCCTGCCATTCCTGAAACTGCGCCGGTTCCCACACCCGCGCCATCACCGTTGTCAGCCCGACCTGAAAGCCGCCCTGCCCGGCTTCGGCTACGCTCCGCCAACCCTGTCGGGCGCGCAGTTCGTCCTCGACCACCAGCGTATCGCCGTCCCACACCAGCGCGCGGCGGAAGTGGAAGGGCGCATCTTTGCGCCCGGTCACCAGCAGCTTTTGCAGCATCCGCCGCACCAGATCGGGGAAGAACCGCCCGGCGGTGAGCATGATCGCGCGCAGCACGATCGATTTGAACGGGGTCAGCAGCGTTGATTTGGCATAGGCCAGCGGGGCTTCAATCACGAGGCGATCTTCGGCGCGCTCGACCACCTCCGCCCCGTCAAGATTGGCAATCGCCACCCGCCCGTCAGTGAGACGCAGGCTCGGCCCGGTATCGGCATGCAGCAGCCGCGCACCATCAAACAGCCGGAACGCACCCCCGCGCGACCAGCCGCAGATCAGCCGCAGCGCGCCCTTTTGCTGGATCCGCACCTGCGCTTGCACGAAATCTTGCAGCCCCTCGTCAAACGTGAGCGGTGCGGGCCGCGCCGCCTGCCATTCGCGCCACGCGAGCAGCTGGCTCCAGACATGGTGCCCACCGATCCGGTCATCCGCATGGCACGGCTGGGTTCCGGCGGCGAAACGGCGATAGCCGACGTCAGCGATCTGCAAGGCGAGCGGCTCCCACGCGCCCGCCATTTCGAGCCCGTGCGGGAAGAAATTGACCGTCGCCCGGCTTGTCCATTCTCCGCCGAGCGAGCCATCGGGCGCGATGCAGTGCGACAGGAACCGGATCGCGGCTCGGATGGGCTCGCGCAGGCCGAGCGCCGGGAAGCGCCGGTCGGCATCGGTGAGCATCGCGATGGTGAGCGTGAGATAGCCCGGATCCATCCCGCCATATTCATCGAACCAGCCTTCGGCAGATTGCCAGCCGAGCAGCCGCTTGGCGCGGGCTTGCATCAGGCCGGGCCATTCGCCGCCGAACTTTTCCGCTAGCCGCGCGAGGCAGGCGATGATGATCGCCTCGTGATTGGACAGCCGCCCGCTTTCCTCGTGCTGCGCGAGCCAGCGCGCGCGCTTTTCAAGGAAGGCAGTAATCTCGGCATCGTCCCACAGCGCGAACATCTCCGCCGCTTCAAGGCAGGCGAACAGCGAAAACGCGGCCGCGCCCGATGCGCGCTCGAAGGGGTAGTAATCATCGCAAGACCCATCGGGATGGGCCGAACGCGCGGCGAAGCGGGCGCCTGCAATCGCCCAGCGGCGCAATTCGGGTTGCTGGTAATAGGGGCTGCCGGGGATCGGCAGGCTGTAGGCCAGCGCCAGCGGCAGCAGGAACGTCTGCGTGATGCCGCAAGGAAAATCGCTGGTGCGCATGTGCCAGTAGCCGCGATCAAAGCACCCGAAAGTCGGGCTTGTCGGGCTGCGATCTTGCAGCATCAGCAGCTTGGGAAGATGGGCCAGCGCTTCGGCTGCGAGCAGCGCGCGCGCGCCCTCAAGGCTGGGCGTTGTCAACGCCATGCTCGGTTCCGGCATCCGCTTGATCATCGCGCGGGGCGAGCGCCGCCTTGCGCAGACGGTACTGGATATCCTGCAACAGGCGGCGGTTGATCGCCATCTGCTCGCCCGTGATCGCCGCCACCCACAGCATCACCGCCGTGAGCAGCAGCCCTGCCGCCGCGACAAGGCTGGGCACATGCGCGCGGTCGGTCCCGTCGATGGTGAGCCACAGCCAGCGGCCGATCAGGATCAGCCCTGCCACCAGCAGCGGCAGGCTCAAGCGGAACAGGAACTTGCCCGGCGCATAGACCAGCGCGGTGCGCAAGATCGATTTGCTCGACCGCCAGATATATTGCGGGATCGAACGGATCAGGCGCGACGGCCGCGTCTCGCCGTTCACGCCAATCGGCACCGAGACGATGCGGATGCCCGAAAGGCCCGACTGCACGATGGTTTCCAGCGTGTAGGTGTAGCTGTCAAAGCTGTTGAGGCGCAGCGCTGCATCGCGCGCAATCGCGCGGAAGCCGCTGGGCGCATCGCGCACGGTGGTTTGCGAGGCCATCCGCACCACTGCGCTGCCCAGCAATTGCAGCAGGCGCTTGAGATAGGAGAAATGCGCGATGGTGGTGATCGGGCGATCCCCCACCACGAATTCGGCGCGCCGTTCGAGGATCGGGGCGATCAGGCGCGGAATGTCATTGGCGTTGTACTGGTTATCGGCATCGAGATTGACGATGATATCCGCGCCCTTGGCCAGCGCGTGTTCAAGCCCCGCCATGAAGGCGTTGGACAGCCCCTTGTTGACCGGGACATCGACAATGTGATCGACGCCGAGACTGCGCGCCACTTCGACCGTGCGATCAGTGCTGCCATCATTGATGATCTGCACTTCGATGATATCGACCCCCGCAATCGCGCGCGGCAGCGCGGCGAGGGTTTCGGGCAGGCTCGCTTCCTCGTTGTAGCAGGGGATCTGGATGATCAGGCGCAGCGGGCGCGGCTGCGGTTGCATCGCGACGATTGTCGGCTGTGCGGCGCGGGCGCGGCGCGCGGGTGAGGGTTTTGCAACGGTCATAGAGCGTCTCCGAGCCTCGCCCCTATGCCGAGCGCGCGGGTCACACAAGCCGCAAAGGCAACTGGCGGCGTAATCCTTTGATCCATAGTGGGATAGGGGGAAGGATGGATACGCGCTGCGGTGCTCAGGGCGCAGGCACCACCCGCCAGACCCGCAGGCTTTCCGGCATGCCAAGCGCAACGGGTGCGAGCCACGCGGGCGGCGCGTCCTTGGCGAGGCGCGCGGCGAGGCTGTCCGGGCCGCCGGTGTGGCTGTAAACGGACATCTCTCCGCTATCGGCGCACATCACGACATGGCTGGCTCCGCTTGCCAGAATATGCGCGTGCGCTGTCTCGGGCGGGCTGACAAAGGCTGCGATCACTTCGCGCATATTGGCAACGGCGCGGTGATGGGCCGAGGCGATCACCTTGTGATCGGTGTCGAGCAGCACGTAACCGCCAATATCAAGCTGGGTGAACAAGGTCGTCTCCGGCAAGGCGTCGAGCCGGGCAATGTTGCGGTGCAATTCGCAGGTCGAAAAGGCCAGCGATCCCGATGGTGCCTTGGCGAACGGCAACAACAGCAAGCTGGTCAGCGCCGCTGGCAACACCGCCATGTACAGCAAGGCCGCTGCGCCCAGCTTGCCAAGAAGGCTTGGCGACGCCTGCCAGCGGGCGATCATCCGCGTGGCAAACCAGCCGAGCGGAATGGTTGCCATCATGCCGGCAAAGGCCATCGAACGGTAGGTTGCAAACCCTGCGAGGATCGCAAGCGCCAGCAGCACGGCATATTCGCGCCACCACCCGCGGGATGGCGGTGCGCCGCGCAGCGCGGCGTAGCCTGCAATCCCAAGCGCCAGCAGCGTTTGCAGCGCGGCGGGCAGGGCTTCGGCCAAGGGGCGCCGCCAGATCGGCAACCCTTCGGTGACGTTGAGATACCAGTTATCCCGCACCAGCGGATCGAGCCCGGCAAAGGGCGGCGCGAGACAGGCAGGGGCCATCCAGCCCACCCAGACGAGCCCCGCGAGCCCGCTCGCCGCCAGTCCTGCCAATATGGCTGCGGGATGCAAGCCTCGCCGCAGGGCCAGCAGGCTCGCCCCGATGGCGACAATACCGAAGAAGCCGAGATGCGCCGGCGCGATCACATCGCAATGGGGCGCAAGATCGGCGAGCCCGCGCGTCGCGGCAAACAGCCCGGCCAACCCTGCCGCAAGGGATTGGAGATAACGCACCAGCCCCATGCTTGCCCGCGGGTCAGACAACCAGCGCAGGGTGAGGAGCGCGGCAAAGCTCGCGGCCATGACGATGGTTTCGAGCGAGATCAGCATGCCGCTCGCCATCGCCAGCCCCGCGATCATCGCGCCGCGCCGCGCATCGTGCCGGAACACTGCCCACAGCGCCACGGCAACACACAGGATCTGCCAGCCATGGTGATCGATCCGCATCGGCTGGAACTGGGTCGGCACCATGGGCGCAGCCACCATTGCCAGACCGGCACAGACCGCGACGGCGCCGCCGAGCCGTTCGGATGCCAGCCGCCCCACCACCAGCATGGTCGCCAGCAGCAACAGTAAGGGGATGGCGATGACCGTGATCAACTCGGCCTGCGATGCGGGTAAAACCAGCATCAGCAGCCATAGCGAGGCGGCAAGCGGGATATCGACGAGCCGCGACCAATGCATCAGCGTTCCCTCGGGCGGCGCCATGCGATACTGATGCACATCGAACCAAGCCTGTCCCGCCAGCAGATCGCGCACTTGCACAAGCCGCAGCGCATCATCGACATCGGGAAAGCGGCGCTCGGCCAGATGCGGCGAGACAAGCGCCAGCATCAGGCTGATCGCGGCCCAGCCCAGAGTGATGATCAGCAGGGGGCGGCGCTGCACCAGCGCGGCGATCTGCGCGGCGGGTGTCATCACGCCTTGCCGTCTTTGAACACCACCCGCGCCCGCAGCGCGTAGGTCAGCGCGAAACTGGTGACGATGGCCGCAAATTTGGCGAGGCGCGGGTCAAAACCCGCCCGATCCGCCAGCGTGACGATGATCGTCGTCAGCGCAAGCCCCGCCAGTGCAGAGACGACGAACAGGGCCTTCTGCCACGTGCGTGCCCGGCCGCGCGCGGCAACCGTGTCGGTGAACACCGCCCGGCTCGACATCAGCCAATGGGCCGCGATGCCGAGCGAATAGCCAAGCGCTGCTGCTGGCCCCGCCGTCACGCCACTGGCGAGCAGTGCCAGAAACGTCCCGACATCCACGGCCAGCGCGCCGATGCTGGCGGCCAGATAGCGCGCCAGCCGGATATCGGAAATCCGCGCGGCGATGCGGGCAAGCGGACGGATCACAGCGGCGACCACGGATGCGCGCTCAGGCGGATTTGCGTTCGGGTTCAGGCGCCGCGATCCGCTCCGGCACACCGCGCAAGCTGGTCAGCGCGGCGATCTGGTCATCGCTCAGCGGGCGGGTTTCGGCTGCCTCGCGCGCGGGCAGGGCGGTTTGGGCGCCCTCGTCGCCGGCCTCGTGATATTCCGCATCTTCATTGACGCACCAGGTGTCATAGATGCGGCGGCCAGCCAGAATGTTCTCGACCGTGAGCATCGCGGTCATCATCGCATGATCCTGATTGTTGTAGCGGTGCATCCCGTTGCGGCCCACCAGGTGCAGGTTCGGGTGGCGCTCTTCCAATTCGTGGCGCATCGCGGCGACATTGGCGGCGTAATCCTCGTCATAGACGGGGTAAGCCTTTTCCTGCCGCACCACCGCACCGCCGATCACCTTGGCAGGATCGACAAGGCCGAGGATCTGCATTTCGCGCTTGGCGAGTTCGACCAGTTCGGCGTCAGGCGCGCTCCACAAGCCATCGCCTTCGAAGCAGAAATATTCGAGACCGACGCAGGCGACCTTGGGATCAGGCACCATTTCGGGCGACCACGAGCGGAAATTCTGCACCCGGCCGACCTTCACCTTGCTGTCGTGGATGTAGATCCAGTTATCGGGAAAGAGATCATCGCTGTCGATCATCAGCGCCACGGTGAGGAAATCGCGATACCGCAGCTTGCTCGCCTCGAGCGTGGTCGCGGGGAGCGGATGCAGCCGATGCGCAAGCTCGCGCATCGGGGCCGAACTGATTGCATGCGCCGCACGGATCTGCACGAGACCATCGGGGCCTTGCGCCGTCATCGACCAGCCGCCCTGACCATCGCTGGCAAGCCGTTCAAGCGCATGGCCCATCAGCACCGCGCCCTTGCCCGTCGCCACGATCTTGTCGCGCGCGGCTTCCCACATCATGCCGGGGCCAAGCCGCGGGTAGCGGAAGGTTTCGAGCAGGGTCTTGACCGCCTGCCCGTCATTGGGGCGCTTGTTGAGCCCAAGGCTGCGCTTCAACCCATCGGTCACCGCGCCCCACAGCGAAAGGCCCTTGATCCGCTGCGCGGCCCAATCGGCGCTCATGGTGTTGCAGGGCATCCCCCACACCTTCTCGGTGTATGTCTTGAAGAAAATCGCATAGAGCTTTTGCCCGAACTGGTTGGTGGTCCAGTCCTCGAAGCTCTTCACATCCTTGATCGGGAAGAGCTTGGCCCACAGATAGCTCGCCATGCAGGCGCTTGAACGCCAGATGCCGAGATTGCCGAGCGCTTCGAAGGCGCGCAGCGGGTAGGAGTAGAACTTGCCCTCGTAATAGATGCGGCTCATCCGTGGGCGCTGGATGAAGTCGTCGGGCAGGATCTCGTTCCAAAGATCGACCACCGCCTGCGACTTGGAAAAGAAGCGGTGCCCGCCAATATCGAAGCGGTAGCCTTCGTGTTCGACCGTGCGGCTGATACCGCCGACATAGACCGGGTCCTGTTCGATGATGGCAACCCGCTTGCCTGCCTTGGTGAGGAGGTAGCCTGCGGTCAGTCCGGCAGGGCCAGCGCCAATGATGGCGACGTCAACGTCAAGCATGTTGGGCATCGTCCCCCCTTGTGGCAGTGTACCGTTACCCTTTGACATCGAGCAAGTCCCCTCTTGGCCCCGGCGCCGGCTTTGCCCCTGCGGCGCTGGCTTGGCAGCCTCCAGCAATGAACAGAAATGGTTAGCAACCCGTAAACCATGATCATTTTCGCCATGAGAAAAGCGGTTTAGGTGCGGCCACGCGCCGGGCGGTGCTGGCTGTCGACAGCCGCGCGGTGTTGCGGCATAGGGCAGCGCTTCCTTCCCAACGCTGCGTGCCAACACCTATGCCATCGCCCTTTATCCTGTTTCAGCATCTTGCCCCGCAACACGCGCTGTCGCGGCTGGCGGGCCGCCTGGCCGCGAGCGAGCGGGGCTGGCTGAAAGACATGCTGATCCGCCGCTTTGCTGCCGCCTATCAGGTCGACATGCGCGAGGCCGCGCGCGCGATCGCTGACTTCGCCAGCTTCAACGACTTCTTCACCCGCGAATTGAAGCCCGGCGCGCGTCCGCTGGGCGATGCGTCGCGCTTCATCCTCTCCCCTGCCGATGGCGCGGTGAGCCAGCTTGGCACGATCGCAGGCGGACGGATTTTCCAGGCCAAGGGGCGGCACTTCACCGCGGCGCAATTGCTCGGCGGCGATGCAGAGGCTGCGCGCCGTTTCGAAGGCGGGCGCTTCATCACGATCTATCTCAGCCCGCGCGATTACCACCGCGTTCACATGCCCGCAGCGGGCCGCCTGCAAGCCACCACCTATTGCCCGGGCAAGCTGTTCTCGGTCAATCAGGCGACCGCCGAAGGGGTGAACGGGCTGTTCGCGCGCAACGAGCGCCTCGCCTGCCTGTTCGACGGGCCGGATGGCCAATTTGCCAGCGTCATGGTCGGCGCGATGATCGTCGCCGGGATCGACACGGTCTGGCCGCATCGTTTTGTCGGCCACGCCCGCGTGCCGCTGCGTGAGGATTTCACCGCCGCCGCGCATGATTTCGCCGCCGGCGATGAAATGGGCCGGTTCTACCTCGGCTCAACCGTGGTGTTGCTGTTCGAGCCGGGGCGGGTGGAATGGCTCGATCACCTCGCGGCAGGCACCCCGCTGCGGATGGGTGAGCCGATCGCGCAGCGGGTCAGAACCTGATTGCCCCTCAATCCACCGCCACCACATTGTCGTCGGAATTGCGGTCAATATAGGTATTGTAAGGGTCAACCCCGGCAAAGGCGGGCTTGTCCTTGCTCACCACGGTGATGACCTGACTGCCATCGCGCAGCGGGCGGCGCTCCATCATCAGCACGTTGCTGCGCCCGAAGGCACCTTGTCCGGGGCGCGCCGTGAACAGGCCGATCTCGATATTCTCTGCCAGCCGGGCGGGGGTCTCCTTGCCCTTGCCATCGGCCCGGAACTTGCCTGCTTCCACGGTGATCCGTGTCGTCCAGGTGCCATCGGCGTTGCGCGCCGCCTTGGCCGATTTGGCCGAGAGATCATAGATCGTGATCGTTTCGAACAGATCGGTGATCAGCGCCTGCTGTTCGGGCGTGGTCGCTTCCTTGCGCAGCTCGGCAATCAGATCGAGACTGCGCGGATAGGGCGCGCCCTTGAACTTGTAGCGGGCGATCAGGCGGCTGAGCGCGCGGTTCACCGCATCCTCGCCCAGCCGGTGCTGGAGGAGATACATCGCGAGGCTGCCCTTGCGGTAGTGGATGTGGCCCTGGTTTTCGACCCGGAGCAGGGGCTGTTCATCGAGCACATCGCTTTTGCGCCCGGCGAGATACTGATCCAGCTCATATTTGAGGAAACGGCGGATCTTGTCCTCGCCATAGAGCTGCTTCATCACCATCAGCGCTGAGTATTGCGCCAGCGTTTCCGAAAGCAGGGTCGAACCCTGCATGTCTGCCCCTACCACCTGATGCGCCCAGTATTGATGGCCGAATTCATGCGCGGTCACGTAGGACACGTAATCAATCGCGTCTGCATCGCGCACATCGGCGGCAAAGCCGATGCTTTCGGAATAGGGCATGGTCCCGGCAAAGGCCTGCGCAAAGCTGCTGTAGCCCGGAAACTCGATGATGCGGGCATAGCCGAACTGGTAGGGGCCGAAATTGCGGGTGAAATAGCCGAGCGAGGTCTCCATCGCCTTGAGCATCGCGGGCACGTTCCACGCATGGCGGGGATCGTGATAGACCGATAGCAGCACATCGCCCGCGCGCCGTTCAGCCACGGCATAGCGCGCCGATTGCACCGAGAAGAAATTGAGGATCGGCGCCGGGCTCTGGAACACGGCGATGCGGCGGCCGCCTTCGACCTTGTCGGCAATCTTGTTGCCCGGCGCGATCGGCACCTGATCGGCGGCGGTGCTGATGGTGATGCGCGAATTGACCCAGTCCGCGCGGACATAATTCTCGCCTTGCGCGGCGGTGTCTTCGAGCTTGGGCGTGCGCAGTTCGGCAGGCAGACCCTGCCGCCGCCGCTCGGTGCGATCCTGCAACAGCCCGCTGCGATCCATCCCGATCACCGGGGCAAAGGTGTAATTGTTCACGAAGGTGCCGTTGTCGACCAGATCGGTCGCCGCGCCGCGATTGGCAAAGCCGCGTCGCCACACCTGCGCTGCAAAATCGAGCCGCGCGGTCGCCCCCGGGGCGAGCGGTTCGGCAAAGCGGTAGATGCGATAATGATGGCGTTTGTCGTGGCTGGCGAGGCGCGCGCCCGACAAGGTCAGCCGAGTGAATTGTGTCGTGCTGTCGCCTTGCCGGATATGGACATCGCGGATCGGCACGTCCGTATTGTTGCGCAGCAGATAATAGCCGCTGGCTTCCAGCCGTCGTTCGTCGGGGAAGATCGCGACATCAAAGGCCACATCGGTGACATTCGGGCGCGGCAGGTTTTCATAGCGCAGATATTTGCGTTCATATTCTGCCGTGCGCGCCTCGGCCTCGTCCGAGGTCTCGTAGGTGTTGAGCACCTTGATATTGTGATGGATCACCGTGCCGGTGCCGATCATCGCCGCCACCGCCGCCACCGCGATCCCGCCCGAGGCAGGGGTAATCCGCTTGGGTGCGGCCTTGATCCGTGGCCAGACCGCCACCACCGTCCCGCGCGGCCAAGCCCAATGCGCGAAACACAGCAGCAGCACGGCAAAAGCCGCCCAATAGGCCCGCGCCCAGAGCCCGCCGACCCAGAAGCCGCCGGTGCCGTTCATGTCGCTCAGCGGTTCGGACGGCGTGCCGCCGAACAGGTAGAGCATGTTCGCATAGCCAAGATTGTTGAGGAAGATGCGGCTCAGGAACCACACCAGCACCAGCCCCCAGCCGACATATTTGTTGGGGCTGACGACTTGCAGGAACACCGCCAGCACCGCGATCAGCACCAGATCGACACTTTGCGGGAAGACATAGGCGCTGAGATACAGCGCGACGTCGATATTCTCGCCGCCACGGATCAGCTGATAGACGATCCCTGTCAGCATTCCGGTGAGCGACATGGCGAGCAACACAGAGAAGATCGCGAGGATCTTGGGGATGAACATCACCCAGCCCGGCACCGGGGTGGTGTCGATGATCTCGCCGATCTTCACATCGCGTTCGCGCCAGACCAGCTCGCCGCCATAGAACACCGCGATGATCAGGCTGAACAGCGCCCCGCTGCCGATCACCGTGGTGATGACATCGGCGGTGAGCGGATAGGAGGCCGTGCCATATATCGTCTCGGACAGGGCGAGATTGAGCCCGGTGAAGGCCAGAGCAATCAGCAGCAGCACGATCAGGCCCGGGCTCTTGAGCACTTGCAACACTTCGGCCTTGAGCCGCACGGCAAAGCTCGCCGCGACATGGCCCGCGCCGAACACCGGGCGCACCGCCGGGGCTGTGCCCGCCGCCACACGCGCAGGCAATGTTTGGGCGGCGCGTTCCGCCTGCCGTGCCAGCCGCTTCAGCCGCCTGCGCGATGGCGCGCGCTCGGTCATGCTGAAACCGAACCATGCCAGCGTCAGAAACAGCGCGGCAAGGCCAAGCGCCACCACGCGGTTGATCAGCAGATTGCCTTCAAGCGGGATCGCCCGCGTGTTCATCTCCGCGGCTTTCCAGTAACGGGTCGCCTCGCCAATCGCGCCAACCGCCATCGGTTCGAAGCGGGCCATGGCATCCTGATATTCCGGCTGGTTGCCGAGCACCGTGGCGACCGTCAGATAGCCCATCACCAGCACCAGCACGCCGATATAGCTGGCGAGCATGGATCGCGTCAGCGTGGCGAGACTGAACAGCAGCGCCGAGGACATGATGATGTTGGGGATCGCGATGATCAGGAAGGGCCAGGCATAGGTCGCAAAGCCGCCGGGGCCGATGGTTTCCCCATCGACCCAGGGCATCATCGTGCCTGTGGCAATGCCAAGCGGCAGGGCCAGATAGCCGAGGATGGCAATGGCCAGCCCTCCGGCAAAGCGCCCGGCGAGAAAACTGCCGCGTCCCACCGGGGTGGCGCGGATCATCGGGCCAAAGCCGGTGGTATCGTCGCGTACCACGGCATTGGCGACGAAGGAGGTGATCACGAACAGATAGAACAGGCCGAGCACCGCCATCGCCAGCGTGACGATAAAGGGCGCGTTTTCATGCACCCCGCTGGTCCCGCCAAGGCTGACATTGGAGCTGGCCGACAGGCCAAAGCCGATCAGGAAGAAAATCGCGATCGAGGCCCAGAATACCGGGTTACGAAGCTGGTAGCGGATTTCGAATCCGGCAAGCGAAGCGCTGAGCATGGGCGGGCGCTCCTGTCAGGCGGCGGCAGCGGCGGCAGCGGCGCGGCGGGTTTCGGCGAGCGTGACGAAATAGACATCCTCAAGCCCGCCAGATACCGGCGCAAAGCCATTGGGCTGGCTGTCAGCCAGCACATGCACCACGATTTCACCGGCGAAGAAGCGGTGCGAGATCACTTCGTGGATCGCCTGCATTTCCGCGAGGTGATGGTGCGGAATGGTGCGCTGCCACACCCGGCCTTTGGTCGAGGCGATCAGATCGCGCGGCGCCCCTTCAAGCTGCACGCGCCCGCCGGCCAGCACCGCCATGCGCGGACACAGATCGGCGACATCCTCGACGATATGGGTCGACAGGATCACCACCACATTTTCGCCAATCCCGGCCAGCAGGTTGAGAAAGCGGTTGCGTTCTTCGGGATCGAGCCCGGCGGTGGGTTCATCGACGATGATCAGTTCAGGATCGCCGATCAGCGCCTGCGCAATGCCGAAGCGCTGGCGCATCCCGCCCGAAAATCCGGCAATCGCCTTGCCGCGCACCGCCCACAGGTTGGTTTCATTGAGAAGATGCTCGACCACTTCGCGCCGCTGCTTGCCATGGGCGATGCCCTTGAGCACCGCCATGTGATCAAGCATCTGATAGGCCGAGACGCGCGGATAGACGCCGAAATCCTGCGGCAGGTAGCCCAGCGTGCGGCGCAGCCGTTCGGGCTCGGCCAGCACGTCGATCTCGCCGAAGCGGATGCTGCCGGTGGTCGGCGCTTGCAAGGTCGCGATCGTGCGCATCAGCGTCGACTTGCCCGCCCCGTTGGGGCCGAGCAGCCCGAACATCCCCTTGGGGATCGACAAGGTCACATTGTCGAGGGCACGGGTGCCATTGGGGTAGGTGTGGCCGACGTTGGTAATCTCAAGCATGGTGATCCCCTGTCTGATCGGCGCGCACCCTAACCTGTTGTGCGCCCAAGGGAAACCATACTGATGGAGCGCGTCACGCGCTTTGTCGAAGATATCAGCGGTTTGTCGGATCAGATAGGCTACTGATGGCGGGCGGACGTGCATGGGCCCGCCGCGCCATCAGGCTATCGCACACCGTCTCAGCCGCCCTTGCGGCTGGCTTCGAGGCTGGCCACCACATCGGCGGGCCAGGTCACTTCGGTCTGGGTCTGCGGGTTGAACAGCTCACCCGCATAGATCGCTTTGCCGGCCGCGGCGATTTCTTCCTCGGAGAGGAACTCGCTCGGCTTCAGCGCGAAGACATCGATCCCGCGGCTGATTTCGGTGCCGTAGATGCGGCCATTATACCAGTAGGTCGACCAGTAACCGCCGAGCACCATTTGCTTGGCATCGATCGGGCCACGATCGAAATAGGCGATTTCGCGGGGTTTGCTGCTGTCGGTGAAGTCCATCACGCTCATGCCGCCCTGATACCACGCCTGCACGAACAGATCGCGCCCCGGCACCGGGATGATCGAGCCGTTGTGCGCGACGCAGTTTTCCTTGTCGCTTTGCGGCGCGGGCATCTTGTAATGGCTGCGGAACACCAGCTTGCCATCGACGATGTCGTAGATCGCGTTCGCGCCCCAGGTCATCGGGTCCGATGCGCGGCAGCGCGGACGCCCGCCGCCGCCCCATTCATCGGTGAAGATCACCTTGGTGCCATCATTGTTGAAGGTGGCCGAGTGCCAATAGGCAAAGCCCTTGTCGAGCACCGCGTCGATCCGCTTGGGATTATAGGGATCGGAGATGTCGAACAGGATGCCATTGCCCGAACACGCGCCTGCCGCGATGTTCTTGGACGGGAACACGGTGATATCGTGGCAGTGATCGGTGCGGCTGGTGCGCTGCGTGCCTTCGCCGTGATCGCCGCCGTTCCACAGGCCCGCGATCTCGCCGGTCTGCTCGTCCGCAAAGACTGTCGGGCTCTTGACGATGCGCGCCGCCGCCGGGTTTGCCACCGGGATTTCGATCACGTCCACCCGGAACAGCGCGGTGCGGCTGTCGCCCGCTACTTCGCCGACGCAGCCTGCCAGTTCCTTGCCATCGCGGATTCCGGCCGTGCCCGAATTGTAGACCACGATGGTCTTGTCATCAGCGCGCACCACCGAATGGGTGTGGCTGCCGCGGCAGGTTTGCACCAGCCCGACCTGACGCGGGCGTGTGAGATCGGTGATGTCGAAGATGCGCAGGCCGCGAAACCGCTCGGGGCTGACTTCGCCGGTCACGCCCTGAAGCCCGCAATCGACGCGGCCACGGGTTTGCTCGACACTCATGATCAGCAGCTTGCCCACCACCGAGACATCGCCCTGCCCGCCGGGGCAGACGACCGAGCTCATCAGGTTGGGCACGCCGCCTTCGCCGAGCTTGTAGATGTTGAAGCCGTGGTAATTGCCCGCGACCATCACATCGCCAAAGAACGCCATGTCGGTGTTGGCGAAATCGAGCAGGGGCGAACGCTCGGCGAACTGGGTAAGGGTGTCCTCCGACCCGCGCTCGGCAGCTTCGCCTTCGGGCGCATCGGCAGGGGCAGGTGCAGCTTCTGCGGCGGCCACCTTGGGCGCCATGTGCTGCGCGTGGTCCATCCCGGCATGATCGGCCGCAGCGGGCTTGGCCGCAGCCGGGGTGGCCGCGGCTTCGGCCGGCTTCTTGCCCTTGGCCGGCTTGACCGGGCGCAGATCAGCCGGATTCTCCGGATTGAAGAAGCCCGCAGGCTTGCGGAAACTGGCGACCTTGGTGAGGTTCCAGATCGCTTCGCCCGCATTGTCATAGCCCGCAGCGAGCCCGGCGCGTGGATCGACCGAAAGCCCGGCGAGCAGCTTGTCCATCCGCTCGATCTCGCCCTTCTGCTCGGTCTCGATATCGCTGATGAACTGGAACAGCACCGGATCAGCGGCGCTGCCCGGCTCGCGCAGCAATTCCCTGACCATGGTGAGCGCGCCTTCGTGATGCGCGATCATCAGCGTGAGGAATTGGCGATCAAACTCCACCCCGTTGGCGGCCGCGAGCGCCTTCATCTGGGCGGGCGTGGCCATCCCGGCCATCGCGTGGTGCTGCGCGTGATCTTTCATCGCGGCCATGGTGAGCGCTTCGCCGCGTTCGCCCAGCCAGCCTTTCATGAAAGCGATCTCATCGGCCTGGCTCGATTCAATTCGACCCGCGATGGTGACGAGCTCGGCGCGGTTGGTGCGCTGCTTCACCAGCACCGCCATGTCGACCGCCTGCTGGTGGTGCATGATCATGCCCTGCATGAACGCAACATCAGCCGTGGTGTAGCTGGCCGAGGCGAGCTTGATCGCCTGATCGGCGCTCAGCACGCGGCTGTCCTGCCCCGGCGCGCCCGGCTGGACGATCGGCACGGTCTGCGCCAGCGCCAGCCCGGAGGCGCTCAGCAGCAGCCCGGACATGACAAGGCGTGAAGTCGAAAGCAGCGGTTTGATAGCAGTCATGATGATCCTGTTGCCCGTGTGAATGATTGCCCGAAAGGTGATGCGGCAGACTGCCGCCTTGCGGCCCCCAGTCAAGGGGCTACCCTGCCCCATGGCCGGGCAATCGACCAAGCGCACACAGCTATCGAGCAACGCCCTTGCACCGCCCAAATGCCGGTTTGGACGAATCCGGTCGTGGTTTCGCCACCTTTGGGCGCGCCAGACCACACAAGGGCTTGCCCTTGCGTGTCGTAGGGGCATAGTCAGCAGCGTTAACACGGTGGCAAGCACAAAGGGGTAGTCTGGCACCATGATCGCGCATCGCTTCGCCACGTTCTGTTCTGCCACGCTGGCTGCGCTGGCGCTGGTTGCTGCGCCGGCTTCGGCGCGCAACGATGATGTGCAATCCGCTTTCGACAGCACTTTCGGCACCGCCCTGCGCGCGCCGCAGAGCCTCGAGACGCTCCATGCCACCAACCTCGAAGCGCGCATTGCCGATCTCGCCAATCCGGCGCGCGGACGCATCGGTGTGGCGGCGGTCGATCTCACCACGGGTGAGGAAGTGATGGTGCTGGGCGATCAATTGTTCCCGATGGCATCAACCAGCAAGGTTGCCGTGGCGGCCACCTATCTCGAGATGGTTGATCGCGGGCAGGCCAGCCTGTCTTCGGAATATGCCCTGCTGCTGCCGGTCGCCTCGGCGAAGTTTTCCTCGCCCAAGGCGCCGGTGCGCCCCGGCAATTACATGCAGGCGCTCGATCTGATCGAGATCATGATCACCCGTTCGAGCAATCCGGCCACCGACTCGTTGCTCGCCGCTGTGGGCGGGCCGAGCGAGGTCAATGGCTGGATGCGGCGCCATGGCTTCAAGGATTTCAGCATCAACCGCGATATCGCCACACTGGTGCGCGATGATGGCGAAGTGGACCCGGCCACCCGCATCGATCCGCGTGATGCCGCGACCCCGCGCACCATGGTGAAGTTCCTGCAAGGGCTGTATCGCGGCGACTTCCTCTCGCCCCAGAGCCGGCAGGTGTTGCTCAGCGCGATGAGCCGCACGGTCACCGGCAAGCGCCGCATTCCGGCGCTGATGCCCTATGATGCGCGCGTCAGCCACAAGACCGGATCGCTCAACAACACGTCGAGCGATATCGGCCTGATTGAAACCCCCGATGGCCGCACGATCGCGGTGGCGATCTATGTCACCGGGCAGGGCACCCGCGCGGCGCGTGAGGCGAAAATCGCCGAGATCGCGCGTGCACTGTACGATGGCTTTGCGGCGCGGGCGCAAGAAAGCCTCATCAAGAACCCCAACCGCACCTGGACCAGCGCGCCTTACGGGGTGGGCGGGCAGTAAGCCGACATCAAAAAGGGCGACCCCGCGCGGGGCCGCCCTCTGGTGTTGGCTATGATGAAGCTTATTCGCTTTCCATCATCTTTTCAGCATCAGCGGCGGCCTTTTCGGCGGCTGCGTTGACTTCGTCAGCGGTGGCTTCGGTAGCCTTCATCGCGTCTTCGCCCATGGCCTCCATCTCTTCACCCATTTCTTCGCCCATGGCTTCCATGTCTTCGCCCATCTTGTCGGCGTCTTCGGCCATCGCGCCGGCGACGTCATCGGCTTCCTTTGCGGTTTCGCCGCAGGCGGCAAGGCTGAGCGCCGAAGCGGCAACAGCAGCCGCGAGCATGATCTTACGCATGATGAAATCTCCTGAAGAACCGGATATTCCACGCGCCTCTGACTTGGCATCAGCCGCGCGCCAAGGCGCAGCCTGAATGCGCGCCCCGCGGGCGAAGCTAGAGAGTGCGATCCCGGGCGGCAACCCGGCCCGGCGAGCCTCGGCCCGGATTTGGCGCATTTCGTCCCACGCCGATCGCCCTCTACCGCCGCGCCCGCGTGCCTGCTAGCAAGCGGCATGACCGAGCCACAACAGCATCTCTACCTCGTCGACGGGTCGTCCTATATCTTCCGCGCCTATCACCGGCTGCCGCCGTTGACTGACCCCGAAGGCACGCCCGTGGGTGCGGTCTATGGCTACACCACGATGCTGTGGAAGCTGGCGGCTGATCTCGACGAGGCCGACGGGCCAACCCATCTGGCGGTGATCCTTGATGCGAGCGGGGAGAGTTTCCGCAACGGCATCTACGAACATTACAAGGCCAACCGCCCCGAGCCGCCCGAAGACCTCGTGCCGCAGTTTCCGCTGATCCGCGATGCGACCCGCGCTTTCAGCCTGCCCTGCATCGAAGTGCCCGGGCTGGAGGCGGATGATCTGATCGCGACTTACGCCCGCGAAGCGCAGCGCATGGGTTGGAACGTCACGATTGTCTCGTCCGACAAGGATTTGATGCAGCTGGTGGGCGAAGAAAACGGCGCGCGCATCGACATGCTCGACACCATGAAGAACCAGCGCATCTATCTTGAGGAAGTCGAGGAGAAATTCGGCGTCCCGCCCGAGCTGGTCGGCGATGTGCTGGCGTTGATGGGCGACAGCGTCGACAATGTGCCGGGCATTTTCGGGATCGGGCCGAAGACGGCGAGCAAGCTGATTGCCGAGCATGGCTCGCTCACCGCTGCGCTGGATGCAGCGCCCGCCATGAAGCCATCCAAGCTCAAGGAACGCCTCATCGAAGGCCGCGCCGATGCCGAATTGTCGAAAGTGCTGGTGACGCTCAAGGAAGATTGCGCGCTGCCCCAGCCGATCGCGGAGATGAAGCTCGGCAAGATCCCGCCCGAACCGCTGGCCGCGTTTCTCGCCAAGCACGGCTTTACCTCGCTGCTCAAGCGGCTGGAGACCGGCAATGGCTCACCCGCGCGCGCAACCGATCTCAACCCGCCCAAGCCGAGCACGGCGGGGGCGAATGGCACGGCGGAACAGAACCGCCTGCCGCTGCCCGAAATGCCCAAGATCGACCGCAGCGCCTATGAAACCGTGCAGACGCTGGCACGGCTGGAAGAATGGGTGGCCCGGGCCATGTCCGCGCGGCTGGTGGCGGTCGATACCGAGACGACTTCATTGGACGCGATGCGCGCCGAACTGGTGGGGGTAAGCCTCGCGCTTGGCCCGAATGATGCGTGCTACATCCCGCTCGCGCACCATAATATCGGCGGGGGCGGCGACGACATGTTCGCGCAGAAGCCCGCGCAGGTGCCGCTGGATGCGGCGCTGGCCGCGCTCAAACCCCTGCTCGAGGCCGATAGCGTCATCAAGGTGTTCCAGAACGGCAAGTATGATCTCAACCTGTTCGCCCGCAGCGGGATCATGGTTGCGCCTATCGAGGATACGATGGTGATCAGCTTCGCGCTGGATGCGGGGCGCGGCGAAAGCGGCATGGGCGGCGGCCACGGGATGGACGAATTGTCGCAGCGTCATCTCGGCCACACGCCGCTGGCGTTCAAGGATATCTGCGGCACCGGCAAGAAGGCCATCGGCTTTGGCGAAGTGCCGCTCGATCGCGCCACCGCCTATGCCGCGGAAGATGCCGATGTGACGCTGCGGCTTTACCGCGTGCTCAAGCCGCGCCTGGCCGAGGAAGGCGGCTCGCGGATTTACGAGCGGGTTGATCGCCCGCTGATCCCGGTGGTGGCCGCGATGGAGCGCGAAGGGATCAAGGTTGATCGCGCGCGGCTGGCGAAGCTGTCGGAGGAGTTCGCCAAGGAAATCGCGCGGCTCGAAGGCGAGATCCATGCGGCGGCCGGGCAGGAATTCACGGTCGGCAGCCCCAAGCAGCTTGGCGATATCCTGTTCGAGAAGCTGGGTTACAAGGGCGCCAAGAAAGGCAAGAGCGGGCAATATTCCACCGATGTTTCGGTGCTGGAAAAGCTGGCCGCTGAAGGCGCGCCGATTGCCCGGCTGGTGCTGGAATGGCGCCAGCTTGCCAAGCTCAAATCGACCTATACCGATGCCCTGCAAGAGGCGATCAATCCCGCCACCGGCCGGGTGCACACCAGCTATTCGCTGGTGGGCGCGCAGACCGGGCGCTTGTCCTCGACCGATCCCAATTTGCAGAACATCCCGGTGCGCACCGCGATCGGCCGCCAGATCCGCGAGGCGTTCGTGCCCGAAGCGGGCAATGTGCTGCTGGCGGCGGACTATTCGCAAATCGAATTGCGGCTCGCCGCGCATATGGCCGGGGTCGACACGCTCAAGGATGCCTTTGCGCAGGGCGAGGATATCCACGCCCGCACCGCGCGGGAGATGTTCGGCGAAGTCACCCGCGACACCCGCGCCCGCGCCAAGACGATCAATTTCGCGATCCTCTACGGCATTTCGCGCTGGGGGCTGGCGGCGCGGCTCGAAGTTGCGCCCGAAGAAGCGCAGGCGATGATCGACACCTATTTCCAGCGCTTCCCCGGCATCCAGCGCTACATTCTGGAAACGCTCGAAAGCGTGCGCGCCAAGGGCTATTCCGAAACCCTGTTTGGCCGCAAGACGTGGTTCCCGCGGATCAATTCCAAGAATCAGGCCGAGCGGCAGGGTTCGGAGCGCGCTGCGATCAACGCGCCGATCCAGGGCACCAGCGCCGATATCATCAAGCGCGCGATGGCGCGGATGCTGCCCGCGCTGGCCGAAGCCGGGTTGCATGATGTGCGGATGCTGCTTCAGGTCCATGACGAATTGGTGTTCGAGCTGCCCGAAGAGCGCGTCGAAGCCGCCACCCCGATCATCCGGCAAGTCATGGCCGAGGCAGCGCTGCCATCTGTCGCCCTGAGCGTCCCGCTGGGCGTGGACATCGGCACCGGCCTGTCGTGGGATGCCGCGCACTGACGAGCGGGCGTGGTGCCGGCAAACCCCTCGCCTCCCTTTGCGCGCCCGGCATAAAAAAAGCCCGGCACGAGGCCGGGCTTTGAAAGTTTGGGAGAGGATGCCTGAAAGGCACTTTCGCATTTGCAGCAAAATGCGCCTTTGCGCAAGTGCGAAAGGCGCAGATCGGGTTGCAAAATTCGTCATTCATCCCAATTTTTTGACGATTATGTGAAAAATTCTGCATGTTTGTGCCGGGAAAATAGGCAAATGCCTATCTAACAGTCATTGTGATCGCTCACAATGTATATTGCGATGCAGCAATTTGGTGATTCTCCGGTGATTCTCCTGATCGTCCCTTAGCGACGGCGAAATGCGCGGCGTGGCTTTCCCGGTGTTGTGCAATGCGGACGCAAATACTAGGCAGCGCGCATGAGCAAACTCTATCCTGACGCCGCCACGGCTCTCGCCGATCTGTTGCGCGACGACATGCTGATTGCCGCAGGCGGCTTTGGCCTGTGCGGTCTGCCCGAACGCCTGCTGGATGCCATCCGCGACAGCGGGGTCACCGGCCTGACCTTTGTCAGCAACAATGCCGGGATCGACAATGAAGGCATCGGCAAGCTGCTGCGCACGCGGCAGGTCAAGAAGATGATTTCGTCCTATGTCGGCGAAAACAAGGAGTTCGAGCGGCAATATCTCGCCGGCGAGCTCGAAGTCGAATTCTGCCCCCAAGGCACGCTTGCCGAGCGGATGCGCGCGGGCGGCGCGGGGATTCCGGGCTTCTACACCCGCACCGGCGTCGGCACGCTGGTCGCCGAAGGCAAGGAGCACAAGGAGTTCCCCGATCGCGACGGCGTGATGCAGACCTACATCCTTGAACGCGGGATCTTTGCCGATCTGGCGATCATCAAGGCGTGGAAGGCCGATGAGACCGGCAATCTGGTGTTCCGCAAGACCGCGCGCAATTTCAACCTGCCCGCGGCCACCTGCGGCAAGATCTGCGTCGCCGAGGTTGAGGAAGTGGTGCCCGCGGGCGCGCTCGATCCCGATCAGATCCACCTGCCCGGTGTCTATGTAAAGCGCATGATCGTCGGCGCGCCCTACGACAAGAAGATCGAATTCCGCACCATCCGCGAGCGGGTTTAGGCGATGGGCAGGCGGCGCGTAATGGCAGGTTGCGCCGCCTGGTCATTCATCGCCAACCCCCTTGTCAGCAACGCCATTATTGAGGCCCTCCTTCCATGACCACTCCCGAGGCCAAGACCCCGCCCGCCGGTTGGAACCGCGACCAGATGGCCGCGCGTGCCGCCAAGGAATTGCGCGACGGCTATTACGTCAATCTCGGCATCGGCATCCCGACGCTGGTGGCGAACCACATTCCCGAGGGCATGATGGTGACGCTGCAAAGCGAGAACGGGATGCTGGGCATCGGGCCCTTCCCCTATGAGGAGGATATTGATCCCGATCTGATCAATGCCGGCAAGCAGACCATCAGCGAGCTGCCCCATTCCGCCTATTTCGACAGCGCATCGAGCTTTGCCATGATCCGCGGCGGGCATATTGATCTCACCGTGCTGGGCGCGATGGAAGTCGCCGAGAACGGCGACATCGCCAACTGGATGATCCCCGGCAAGATGATCAAGGGCATGGGCGGGGCGATGGACCTTGTCGCCGGGGTCAAGAAGATCATCGTGGTGATGGATCATGCGGCGAAGGACGGCAGCCCCAAGTTCATTCCCGCTTGCACGCTCCCGCTTACCGGCAAGGGTGTGGTCGACATGATCATCACCAATCTCGGGGTGTTCGCCCGCGCCGATCATGCCAGCCCGTTCCGCCTGATCGAACTCGCACCAGGGGTAAGCGAGGCGGATATCGCGGCCTTTACCACCGCCCGTTACGAGGTGGCGCTCGCACACGCCTGAACCTGATGACCGCCTATTACCTCCTGCTGTTCCTCCATTACACCGGGGTGATCCTGCTTGTCGGCAACATCACGGTGACAGCAGTGTGGAAGGTGTTTGCCAACCGCACCGGCGATGCCCGCATCATTGCGTTCGGGCAAAGGCTGGTGACAGGCACGGATTTCGGTCTCACCATTCCCGGCATCGTGCTCACCATGGTGGGCGGCTACGGCTGCGCGCTGCTGATGGGCTATCCCTTGTTCGAGGATCTGTGGCTGATTGCGAGCCAGATCCTGTTCGTGGTCGCCGGGCTGATCTGGCTGGGTATTCTGGTGCCGATCCAGGTGCGGCAGGTGCGGCAGGCGCGGCTGGCGCATGGGTTCGCGGATGGCGGCGTGGTGTCTGATGAATACCGCGCGCTGTCGCGCCGCTGGATCACCTGGGGCCTGATCAGCACCGTCCCGATGGTCGCCGTCTTGTGGCTGATGGTGGTGAAGCCGGCATGACCGTGTGGCTTGATCACCCGCGCAATCCCAAGGCGCCGCTGGCAGGTTTGAAAGTGCTCGAACTGGCGCGCGTGCTGGCGGGGCCGTTTTGCGGGCAGATCCTCGCTGATCTCGGCGCGGATGTGATCAAGGTCGAAAGCCCGGAAGGTGATGGCACCCGGCTGTGGGGGCCGCCGTGGGTCGAACGGGTTGATGCCGAGGGCAAGGTGCACCGCGAGGCGGCCTATTACCATGCCTGCAACCGCGGCAAGCGTTCCATCATCGCCGATTTCACCAACGCCGCGCATCTGGCGCGGGTCAAGGCACTGGCGGCAACGGCCGATGTGGTGATCGAGAATTTCAAGACCGGCGCGCTCGCCAAATTCGGCCTCGATCATGCGAGCCTCGCGGCCGCCAATCCGGCGCTGGTCACCTGTTCGATCACCGGCTTCGGGCAGACCGGGCCGCGCGCGCACGAGGCCGGGTATGACTTTGTCGCACAGGGGATGAGCGGGCTGATGTCGCTCAACGGGGATCCGGCGGGGCATCCGGTGCGTGTAGGGGTTTCGATCTCTGATCTCGCAACCGGCATCTGGGCCGCCAATGCGGTTCAGGCGGCGCTGTTGATGCGGCACCGCACCGGGCGCGGGCAGCAGATCGACATGAGCCTGCTCGATTCCTCGGTGGCGCTGCTCGCCAATCAGGCAAGCTATTTCTTCGCCACCGGCGACAATCCGCCGCGGATGGGCAATGCCCACGCGCAGGTTGCGCCCTATGGGGTGTTCGCGGTGCGCGATGGCCATGTGATCCTTGCCCCCGCCAATGACGGGCTGTTCGTGAAGCTGATGGGCGTGCTGGGCCTCGATCACCTGACGCGCGATCCGCGCTTTGCCGCCAATGGCGATCGCACCGCCAACGCCGCTGCGCTCGATGCCGCAATTGCGGCGGCCACGGCCGGGTGGAGCAAGCAGGGCTTGCTCGATGCCTGCCACGCGGCAGGCGTGCCCGCCGGGCCGATCAACCGGCTGGATGAAGTCTTTGCCGATCCGCAAGTGATCGCGCGCGGCCTCAGAGTGGAGCTGGGCGGCATGGCCGGGGTGCGCAGCCCCTTCACCTTTTCCGAGGCCGAGCTCGCGCTCGATCGTCCGTCGCCCGCGCTGGGCGCGGATGATGAGGGCTGAAAGCAAGCAGGCCCCCCACCGCGGGGTGGGAGGCCTGCCCGATGTTCGCAAGAGGCGGGGTGGTTAAGCCAGCGCGGCCTTGAGATCGGCAACCAGATCGAGCCGCTCCCACGGGAAGAAGTCGCCTTCGGCATCGCGGCCAAAGTGGCCATAGGCCGCCGTCGGCTGGTAGATCGGCTTGTTGAGGCCAAGATGCGTGCGGATCGAGCGCGGGGTCAGGCCGCCGAGTTTGGCAATGCCGAGGATGGCCTGCTCGATCTTGTCGTCGCCGACCGTGCCGGTCTCGTGCGTGTCGACATAAAGCGAAAGCGGTTCGGACACACCGATCGCATAGGCGATCTGGATGGTGCAGCGCGTGGCGAGGCCCGCCGCGACCACGTTCTTGGCGAGATAGCGGGTGATGTAGGCGGCCGAACGGTCAACCTTGGTCGGGTCCTTGCCGCTGAAGGCGCCGCCGCCATGGGGGGCTGCGCCGCCATAGGTGTCCACGATGATCTTGCGCCCCGTGAGGCCCGCGTCGCCATCCGGGCCACCAATCTCGAAAGCGCCCGTGGGGTTGATGTAATACTTGGTCTCGCGCAGCAGCACCGGCGGGATCACATCGGCCACCACCTTCTTCACATAGGCTTCAAGCTCGGCATACTTGGCGGGGTCAGCATGATCGCCGGTCAGGCAATAGCCCTGCTTGTGCTGGGTCGAAACCACCACGGCGGTTGCCGCGACCGGCAGCGAACCTTCGTAGCGCAACGTCACCTGGCTCTTGGCATCGGGTTCGAGGAACGGCGCCTTGCCCGCGTGGCGATCGGCCGCCATGCGTTCAAGGATCTTGTGGCTGTAGTAGAGCGTGGCGGGCATGAGGCCGGGGGTTTCATCCGTGGCATAGCCAAACATGATGCCCTGATCGCCTGCGCCTTCATCCTTGTTGTCGCCCGCGTCCACGCCTTGCGCGATTTCCGCCGACTGGCCGTGGAGGTTGTTTTCAAAGCGGAAGGTTTCCCAGTGGAAGCCCTTCTGTTCATAACCGATGCGCTTCACTGTCGCCCGGACAACCGCCTCGATCTCTTCCTTCGCGCCCGGCGCCCAGTAATCATTATCCTTCCACGCCTCGTTATCTTCCTCGTAGACGCCCTTGCACCGGATTTCGCCCGCCAGCACCACCAGCTGCGTGGTTGTCAGCGTTTCGCAAGCGATGCGTGCTTCGGGGTCCTTGGACAGGAACAGATCGACGATGGCGTCGGAAATCTGATCGGCAACCTTGTCCGGATGGCCTTCGGAAACGCTTTCAGAGGTGAACAGGTAATTCTCGCGCAAGGGAGCCTCCGGCAAATAGGGTTGCGCCAGACCCGTGCCCTTATGCAGATATAAGGAAACCTTTATGTCTGGCCTTTGATCGCTGCCCTAGCCTTGCTGTGCGCGGCGTGCAAGCCATCTTGGCAGGCCAAGGCCCAGCGCCAGCAGCAATGCCGCCCAAGCCAGCGTCAGCGCGTGGCCCAGCTGCGCGAACAGGGTCGGCGGTTTGGCCGCGGGAATGCGGCCGTGGATCGCACCGGCCTTGCCACCTGCCACATGCCCGCGCACCACGCCGTTGGCATCGATCACCGCGCTGATGCCGGTGGTGGTCGAGCGCAGCACCGGCAGCCCTTCCTCGATCGCGCGCATCCGCGCCTGGGCCAGATGCTGCGGCGGCCCCCAGCGGCCGAACCAGCCATCATTCGACGGGTTGAAGATATAGTCCGGGCGGTTCGTACGGTCGGCCACATGCCCGGAGAACACGATTTCATAGCAGATCTGGATGCCCGCCTTGCCATGCTTGCCCAGATCCAGCGTGCGCGGGCCGGGGCCGGGATCATAATCGATCGTGCCTGCCACCAGCCGCGCCAGCCCGAGCGGTTCGAGCAGCGGCTTCATCGGCAGGTATTCGCCATAGGGCACCAGATGCGCCTTGGCATAATGCGCGGTGATCTCGCCCGCGCCATTGAGCGCCAGCACCGAATTGCGCGCGCTGACAGCGCCGCGCGTGCCATCCGGCCGTGTTCCGATGTCGAGGTTGACGACACCCGTCAGCAGTGTCGATTGCGGCCCGATGACCCGCCCGATGCGTTCGCGGGCATAGGCCGGATCGCCGCGCACCGTCATTTGCAGATAGTAGCGTTCGGGATAGCCATCTTCGAGATAATCGGGCACCGCGCTTTCCGGCCACAGCACCAGCCGCGAGGTGTCGCGCCCCTTGGCCGTCAGGCGGGCAATGCGCTGGAACTGCTCTTCATACTTTGAGCCATCATTGATCTCGTCCTGCGGGATCAGCGGCTGGACCAGCGTGTAGCGGATGGCGCTGCTCGCCCGTTCGGCCAAGGGATCGGCCAGCATCCCGGTGCCCGTGAGCAGCGCGATCCCGCTGAAGGCCAGCCAGCGCCGCCCGACCAGCGCCCAGAGCAGGCCCGCCGCGATCATCATCGCCAGCCCGGAGAGCGCATAGGTGCCAAGCCACGGCAGCAGCAGCGCCAACCCCGGCGCGTCCCAGCCGCTCAGCAGCATCAGCCCCACCGGCGGCCACGGATAGCCGGTAAACACCCAGCCGCGTAAGGCTTCGGTGATGATCCATGTCCCCGCCAGCACCAGCCCGAAGGCCCAGAGCGGCGCGCGCCGTGCCAACAGATGCGCCGCGAGCGCAGCAAAAGCGGGATACCACGCGAGGTAAATGCACAGCAGCGGCACGGCAGCCCAGCCGAGCGCGGCGGGCATTTCCGCTTGGTAGGTGAAAGCTGTCGCGATCCAGTTGTTGGCGAGCGTCAGATGCGCCCAACCGAATACCCAGCCACGGGCAAGCGCGGCGCGCCAGTTCGGCGCCCGATGGATCAGCCAGACAAAGCCCGCCAGCGCAGCCAAGCCAAGCGGCCAGAGATGCAAAGGCGGATAGGCGCAGGCCGCAATCAGGCCGAGCACCAGCGCGATCCCCTTGGGAAAGCGCTCTATCCACTCAGCCACCTTGGGCAAGCGATCCTGCATCATGCCTCGCCCTTGGGGGATGTCAGAAGGTCAGCCGCAAGGCTCAGCCGACTGTTTCGAGATTGCCGTCGTTCTCGCCCGCCTCGTCCGCGCGCAGCGAGGGCGGGAGCACGGCGGAATCAATGCCCGCCGGAGCATCATCGGCATCATCGCCGCGGCGCGGCTTGCGACGCGGCCTGTCCCCGCGCTCAGGACGATCGCCCCGATCGGCACGCTTTTCGCCGCTGGTGTCACGCGGCTTGCGCTGGCGGCTGCGACGCGCCGAGGCGCGCTCGGCCGCCGCATCGGCTGCCGCTGCGGCATCTTCGGCGGGATCGCCGAGGAACGCTTCGCCTTCGGCAGCAAAAGGACCTTCGCTGCCGAATTCGCCTTCGTCAGCGACCACGGCCTGCTCTTCATCGGGGCGCGGGCGGGGCGCCCGTTCGACCCGGCGCGGCCGATCAAAATCGAAATCGTCGTCCGCTTCGTCCTGGGGTTGCTCGCGCTCTTCAAAGCGGCGACCACGGGATTCTTCCTGACGAGCCTTGTTATCGGCAATCACGCGGAAATAGTGATCGGCGAATTGCAGATAATATTCCATCTGCACGCGATCCCCATTGTGCTGGGCATCCTGCGCGAGCTTCTTGTACTTATCAAGCAATTGCGGGGCATTGCCGCGCGCCCGGCTGTCAATCCGGTTGACCTGATTGCTGCTGCCAGCCTGATTGCGATTGCCGCGACCACGGCGGCGATTATTGCGGTTGTTATTCAAGGAAGCGGTTCCTCATCAGTGACCGGCGATGTGAAAACAAGCACTCGCGGTCCACAGACCCCTTGTCTTTGCGCAGTGCCACCGGCTGTTCCGGCAGACGCCCGGCGCACTCCGCGCCGCTGTGACCGAGGGCATGACCCTTATGGCCGATCAGCTGAGTTTTGGAGCAAGGCTCAGCGATTTGCGCCCTTCGCAAGTCGTCTGACCTGATTCGGGGTTAGCGGTGCGCGCAGCATTTGCCAAGCCCCCCGCCAAAATTCATGCCTGCAAGATCAACCCGCGCGGCCTGTCGGCAAGGTCGCGGCGCAAGGCGCTGGTGAAGCCGGCCGCAGCGGCGATGGCGGCAACGGCATCGGCTTGCCCTGCGCCGATCTCGAGGATCGCGCGTGCCCCTGCCTTCATCAGCACCGGAAGCTGGGGGATCAGGACGCGGTAATCATCCAGCCCCTCCGGCCCGGCGAACAGCGCGCTGGCGGGTTCCCATTTGCGCACCTGCGGGTCGAGCTGCGCGTCCTCCTCGACATAGGGCGGGTTGCACAGAATGAGGTCGAAGGTGCCGAGACCATCCGCCCAGCCGGGGCTGTGCCAGTTGCGATGATGCCATGCGCTCCGCGGCCTCAGGCCGAGCGCGGCAGCATTGCCTGCCGCCACCGCCAGTGCATCGTCTGAGGCATCAATCCCGACCCCCTCCCAGCCTTCGCGGTTCGCCAGCACAGCGAGCAGCAGCGCGCCCGAGCCGGTGCCGAGATCAAGCGCGCGCCCTGTGGGCGGGCTAGCCTCCAGCGCGGCCGCAACCAGCGTCTCGCTGTCACCGCGCGGGATCAGTGTGGCGGGGGTGACGGCGAGCGTGAGGCCGAAGAACTCGGTGGTGCCCGTGATATAGGCGACGGGCTCGTGCGCGGCGCGGCGCTCGACCAAGGCGGCGAAGCCCGGCGGGGCGGGGTCACGAAGGTGGCGCAGCAGCATGTCGGAACGGCTCACCCCGAGCGCATGCGCCATCAGCCATTCGGCATCGAGCCGCGCTGTGTCGCTGACTGAGGCGAGCGTATCGGCGGCGGCACGGATGGCTTCACCGGCGGTCATGTTACACTCCGTTCGTGCTGAGCTTGTCGAAGCACCGTTCTTCTTTCTCACGCTCGAACCAACCGAAAGACCGCCCTTCGACAAGCTCAGGGCGAACGGATTATAAATTTTTTATTCGCTCAGCGCCGCCAGCCGCTTGGCTTCGTCCTCGGCAATCAGCGCGTCGATCAGCTCGCCCAGCCCCGGCCCGGCAAGCACTTCTTCCAGCTTGTGCAGCGTCAGCCCGATGCGGTGATCGGTCACCCGGCCCTGCGGAAAGTTATAGGTGCGGATGCGTTCGGAGCGGTCGCCCGAGCCGACCATCGCCTTGCGCGCCTCGGCCTCGGCGCCCTGGGTGGCTTCGCGCTGGGCATCGTAGAGCCGCGTGCGCAGCACCTGCATCGCCTTTTCCTTGTTCTTGTGCTGGCTGCGCCCGTCCTGACAGGTCACCACCGTTCCCGTGGGAAGGTGGGTGATCCGCACTGCCGAATCAGTGGTGTTGACGTGCTGGCCCCCGGCGCCCGAGGCGCGGTAGACGTCGATCTTGAGGTCCTTGTCCTCGATCGCGATGTCGACCTCGTCGGGCTCGGGCAGCACCGCCACGGTCGCCGCCGAAGTGTGGATGCGCCCGCCGCTTTCGGTCACGGGGACGCGCTGGACGCGGTGGACGCCGCTTTCAAACTTGAGCTTCGCGAAGACGCCGGTGCCGGTGACATTGGCGATGACTTCCTTGAAGCCGCCGATGTCCGAGGCGTTGATGCTGACCGGCTCGACCTTCCAGCCCTGCTCGGCGGCGTAGCGTTCATACATGCGGTAGAGGTCGGCGGCGAACAGCGCGGCCTCATCGCCCCCCGTTCCGGCGCGGATTTCGAGCATCGCGGGCTTGGAGTCGGCGGAATCGCGGGGCAGCAGCGCGATGGCGAGGCGGCGTTCGAGCTCGGGGAGGGTCGCCTTGATGTTGGCCAGTTCTTCCTCGGCCATCGCCTTCATTTCGGGATCAGCGAGCATGTCTTGCAAGCCGTCCATCTCCTCGCGCGCGGATTTCACCTCGGCGGCGATCTTGGCGACGGGTTCGAGCTCGGCATAGTCGCGCGAGGCACGGACAAAGGCGTCGCCCTCGAGCGTGCCGGACGCCATGCGCGCTTCCAGCTCCGCAAAGCGGTGCGCGATCTGGTCAAGGCGTTCGAGGGGGATTTGCATGGGGTTTTCTTACTCACCGTCCCGGGCCTGACCCGGGCTCCCGCTTTCTATTGGAGCGGCGGAAAAAGGGAAGCGGGGCCCCGGGTCAAGCCCGGGGCGGGGGGCGACGCCAATCGCCGGACAGGATGAAATTTTCGACCGTCGTGTGACGTTCACCCCCGTCGCCCATGATGCGCATCGGCGAGCCTTCATCGGTGACGGCAAAAGAAACCAGCGCGTGCGAAGGAAGCTTCTTGGCTTTATCGAAACGCTTGCGCGGCGAGCCGCTCGCGATCAGTTCGGCCGAAAATCCGGCTGAACGGAGCTTGCCCATTAACGTGATGGCATCGGCGAGGCGCTCGTCGTTCTCGACCACCACCACAACATCGGCCTTCGCATCTTCCCGCGCCCCCACCAGCATCGCCAGCCGCTCGATCCCCGCAGCCCAGCCGACCGCAGGCGTCGGTGCGCCGCCGAGGCTTTCCATCAACCCGTCATAGCGCCCGCCACCGAGCACCGTGCTCTGACTCCCCAAGGCCGCTGCCGAGGCGCTGCCTGCGTCGGGGATGAACTCGAAGGCGGTGTGACGGTAGTAATCGAGGCCCCGAACGAGGCTTTCCGCGCGCACCCACTTCACCCCCGCCGCATCCAGCCCGCTGGTGACGGCAGCGAAGAACGCGCTGGCCTCGTCTGACAGAAACGCGTCGATCTTGGGCGCATCCGCCAGAAAGGGCTTGTCGCGCGCATCTTTGGAATCGAGAATCCGTAGCGGGTTCTTCTCCAGCCGCTCCTGCGATTCCTCGGAAAGCTCGCCCTTCACCGCGCGGAAGTAGTCGATCAGCGCCGCGCGCCACGCCTCGCGGCTCGCCCCATCGCCGAGCGTGTTGAGATGCAGCGTCACATCGTGAATGCCCAGCTCCTTCAAAAGCTGGTCGGCCATCGCCAGCAGCTCGACATCGGCCTGCGGCTCGCCCGCGCCGATCACCTCGGCGTCGATCTGGTGGAACTGGCGGTAGCGGCCCTTCTGCGGGCGCTCGTAGCGGAACAGCGGGCCGTGGGTCGCGACCTTCAGCGGCGCATATTGCTGCCAGCCATTGGTGAGGAAGGCGCGGGCGATCCCGGCGGTGAATTCGGGGCGCAGGGTCAGGCTCTCCCCGCCGCGGTCGTCGAAGGAATACATTTCCTTCGACACCACATCGGTCGTCTCGCCCAGCGAGCGCGCGAACACCTCGGTCTTTTCGAACACCGGCATTTCCACCCGGCGGAAGCGATAGAGGCGGCGGACGCGCTCGAAGGTTTCGACCACGAAGGCGAAAGCCTCGGCGTCCGCGCCGAAGATGTCCTGGGTGCCTCTGATGGCTTGCGGGGTGTTCTTGCTCATGCGTGTCCTTACCGTGCAGCGCGCGATTAAGGCCACGCGGGGTCTTTCGCAATCCTGCGAGAGGCATTAAGGGCACCGCCCAAGCCTGTTTCCTCTCGGCCCCGCAGCCCTTCGCGCTGCGCTCCGGGCCTCAGCCATAAACGAGACCACCATGCGTATCGATCTGATCCCGACTGGCGTGAACCCTCCGCACGATGTCAATGTCATCATCGAAGTGCCCCTGGGCGGCGAGCCGGTGAAGTATAGATCGGA
>Ga0308017_1000078_pt1 | contig 31161 bp, 19 predicted proteins | sample Neamet280_FD_203145 | JGI IMG/M metagenome (GOLD analysis project Ga0308017, IMG submission 203145) | Marine microbial communities from water near the shore, Antarctic Ocean - #280 | ecosystem: Environmental > Aquatic > Marine > Unclassified | place: Southern Ocean | collected 2014-10-01
AAGGTATCGTTGCGGCTAGCCGGAATACAGAACCCGGCGTTGATCTGGCAGCGACGGTCGAACAGGTTGCGCACCGCAAAGTTCAAACGGAAATTGTCTTCCGTGCGGTAGAACACGTTCACGTCGGTGGTGACGAAGGCATCAAGCTTGTCGAACTGACGCGCATCCGGCGTACGGTCAAACCGCGAGAACAGCTGTTCGCCAACGTAACGCCACACCGAACCGATGCCCCAACGCTTGTTGGTGTAGTTCAGCGTGAACTGGCCGGCCCATGTCGGATCGCCGATGACCGCATCCGAACGCGCCGGAGCCACACCGGTGATGTCGATCTGGCGACGCAGCACCACGGTCAGATCGCCGCGAGCCTGCAGCGTGCCCTTGATGCCGATTCCTTCGAGCGACGTGGCATAGAGCATGGCGCTCTGGATGCCTTCGTAATCGATACGATTGCCGTTCTGGAAACCGGTGCGGACGCCCGGGTTGCCCGGATCGTTGACGACTTCACCATTGGCCTGACGACGGATCAACGAACAGAACGAGTTGCCGTTGGCCGGATCGGCGGTGTTGAAGTTGTCGTTGTCGAAGCAGCCCGAGTTGATCTGGGCCACCGACAGCTGCGCAATCGGGTTGCTGATGGCGATGTTGATGTAATCCACCGTCAACGAGAAGTTGCGCAGGAACCGCGGACGGAAAATCCCGCCGAAGCTGTAGCTGTCAGCCTGTTCGTTCGCCAGTGTCGGGTTACCGCCAACGATGATCGGAACGCTCGCCACCGATGCCTGCTGCGGACGCTGCACATTCGGGAAGGCAGCGAGGAACGCGTTACAGTTGCGTTGACGGGCGGTCGGGTTGGCACCGCCAGTGATTGCACCCGGCATACACAGATCAGGCACGAACCCGAACGCGTTGGCCTGCGGCAGGAACAGTTCGGTCAGCGCCGGGGCGCGGAACGAACGCGTGAAGTTGCCGCGGAACTCGATGTCCTGGATCGGCGCGATGCTGCCGCCAGCTGCCCACGAGAAGAACCCGCCGTTCACGGTGTTGTCGACATAGCGACCACGGCCATAGACGATCGCCGATTCAATCAGCATGTCGTTGTCCGGCGAGATCAGCGGCAACAGCACTTCGCCAAAGACTTCGTTCAGGGTGTATTCGCCAACAATCGGGGTCACCGCAGCACCGCGACCGCGACCGAGCTGTTCGAACTCGGACGGGATGAACGAGCCCTTCTCGCGGCGGTATTCATAACCGCCGTTCACGCTGACATCGTTGTTGTTGAACTTGAACAGCGTGCCACCGACGTTGGCGTTGAACACGACCTGCTCAAGGTTCGTTTGGGTGACGTTGTCCGAGGTGACATAGTCAAGCGCGGCAGCGCTGGCCTGGTTGCCGAAGAAGTTGAACGGCACACACGCTGCGTCAGGAACCGGGTTGAAACCAGCCTGTACCGGGGTCCCCGTGAAGCCGCCCGGAAGGTTGGCCGCACAGACGATCTGGCCTTGCGCGTTGGTGGCAACGTTGGTGGCGTTCACGAAGTTCTGGACGTTGATGTCCTGACGGAAGTCAGTGATGTTCGACTTGCCGTAGTTGAACGCGGTTTCCCAGTTCCAGTCATTGTTGAACAGCTTGAAGTCACCGCGTGCGCCGATGACGCCGCGCATGAATTCGGTTTCCGCAAAGCCGGTGAGGTCAGCAAAGCCAACGTTCGCGCGCGACAGGGTGAAGTTGGTCACGCCCGCGCCCTTCAAAACGCCGCGCGCCTGCGCGCTCAGGAACGGGTTGTTGACGTTGAAGGTCAGCGCACTGCTCGCCCCGCCAAACAGCGGCGTGTTGAAAGTGGGCTGCTGCACCAACTCGTCAGCGCGCGAATCGAAGTACTGCGCTTCGACGAAGACGTTGATCTTGTCGGTCAGATCATAGTTGGCGAACAGGTTCGCCCCGAAACGGCGCAGATCCGAAGTCAGCTGGCCGAAGTCAGAGAACTTGAAGCCGTCACCATCAATCGAGTTGTTGCCGCTCGGGGTCGCAACGCCGCCAATCAGCGAGCGGACACGGGTACCGACGTTATAGGGCACGAGGTTCCCGGCTGCGTCGAACTGGAACGCCTGGTTGCCAACGGCGCCGGTCGGGCGGGCCGTCGATGTGGTGACGCCCAACGGGCCGCCGAAGATCACGCCGGTGTTCGACAGCGGGAAAAGGCCAAGGCCGCGGAACACCACGGTCGCGGGGTTGCCATCGGCCGGACCGGTGTCGAAGCCAACACCCGGAGCAAGCCGGCCGGCTTCAATAAGGTTAGGCTGGACAGTCAATTCATCGAGGAAGTCCTGACGCTGGCTCTGCAGGATGCCATCGGTATATGTATAGAACGCCGACATCTGGAGGTGGCCGCGGCCGCCTGCAAACTTGGTGCCGTAGACGCCTTCAAAGCGGTAGGAATAGCCATCGCCTTCTTCATAGATGCCCGAGGTGGCATTGAGCGAAAGGCCTTCGTAACGGTCATCAAGGATGAAGTTCACCGTGCCCGCGATCGCGTCCGAGCCGTAAACCGGCGCACCTTCAGCGGAGGCGATGTCAACCGCCTTCACCAGCGCGGCCGGGATGATGTTCACGTCAACCTGCGTACCGGCAGCTGCCGGGCCGAACAGCGACGGGGGGTTCGACGAAACCACGCGACGCCCGTTGATCAGGGTCAGCGTGCGGTTCGAACCGAGGCCGAAGTTGTTGATGAAGTTCACGCCCTGGCCGAACGCAGCCTGATCGCCGTTCGGGGTCACCGAACCGCGGATCTGCGGCAGCGTGTTGATGGCGTCGGCGACGTTGATGAAGTTGCGCTGATCGATGAATTCGCGGTCGATCGTGGTGGTCGGCGCAAACCCGGTGAGGTTGGGGTTGCGGATACGCGAACCCGTAACCATGATCGCACCGCTCTGGGGCGCTTCTTCAGCGGTCTGGGTGGTGACGTCAACCGGCTCTTCTGCCTGGGTGGTCTGCGCCATGGCGGGCATCGCTACCATGAGGGCAGCGAGTCCTGCGCTCACGAAAAGTGCGTCTCGACGCTTGCGCGCCTGCAAATTCATCATGATGGTACCCCTGTTTTTGGATTTTCAGCAATTTTTGAAAAATGCTGACGCTGGTTAGAAGGCAAAGGTTGCGACTGCGCAACCTTCGAAGCGCCGCATGAGCACATTGTTACAAATTTAAGTGCGGAGCGTTGCAAGAGCGCAACATAATTATGGCAGCCAGTGCCCGAACGGTGCGGTCCGCCCGCGGTTTTCGAAACGTTTGCCCTTCGATCAGGGGGAGGGCTGTGTGGGGCGCCCCGCATTGAGCAGTTCTTGCGTCTGCCGATTCCCTTCCCGCGAAGCCGCAGCCCATTCCTTGTTGGTGCGGCACACCTTGACCCGCTGGGCGCGCGAATTGAGCACCGGCTCGCTCCGGCAGCGTACGAAATTGGGGTCTTTGGGGTCGGTAACCTTGTCCGAAGCCTCTGCCTTAGCTGGCTTTTCGCCAATAACCGTCACAGAGCGATCGGCCACAGCCGCAGGTGCGGGTGGCGCTGGCTGAGCCAGGGCAACGGATGCAGTAACAGCGAACGAACCGATGGCGACATCGCCAATCCAGCGAGCAAACATGAGGCAACCTCCCGCCAAAACCCGAGCGTCAGGGTGCTCATGGGTGCGCGCGGCGGGATCGACTGTCAAGTTGCCCTGTCGACAGGCGGCGCGCTTTTGGACGATCGGGACAGCGCCATGCCGGTGTGGATTTCTTGATCAGGCGGACGTGAATTGGCGGGAGGCCCTTGTGTCCTTGCGAGCGCCAAAGGCCTGAAACAAAGAGGAATACCGATTCCGTAGTCGCACATAAAAGTGTTGCATTTTTGCGACTAAGTGTTGCTAAGCGACGCTCTGGGTACGCCCTTGCCTTTACAGTGCAATTGGTCGCCGGGTATCTGTTAGGTATGTCGGACGGGGACTGCAGTTCATTTTTGGGCGCGGTTTGCGTTTGGCTGGATCACCAACGTCCCGAGGGGAATAACGTGTCTCAGAACAAATTTAAGTTGCAGGGCGGTCTTGCCAGCCTCGCTATCGCGCTGGCTTTCACCGCGACTCCTGCTTTCGCACAGCAAACCGATGACGCTGCGCCTGCCGCTGAAGAGCCGGGTGCGGTTATCGTCGTGACCGGAACGGGTACGCGCATCGCGGACTCGAACCTCGTTCTCTCGAACCCGGTGCTCGGTGTTGATGCGGCTGAAATCGCTGCTCAGGCGCCGATGTCGATCGAAACCGTGCTGCGCCGCCTGCCGGGCGCCGCGCCGGGCATCGGTCAGCAGGTCAACAACGGTAACGGCGGTGTCGCGACCCTTAACCTGCGTGGTCTGGGTGCCAACCGTAACCTCGTGCTGATGAACAACCGTCGTATTGTTCCCTCGACGCTGGGTTCGGTGGTTGACCTCAACGCCATTCCGATCGCCATGATCGAGCGCTTCGAAGTGCTGACCGGCGGTGCTGTGACCACCTATGGTGCGGACGCTATCGCCGGGGTTGTGAACTTCAGCACCCGCCGCAATTTCGAAGGCGTTGATCTGCAGATGATCAACGGCATCACCGAGCGTGGTGATGGCCGCCAGTTCCGCGTCAGCGGTGCATTCGGCGCCAACATCTCGGATGGCCGCGGCAACGTGACCATCGGTCTTGACTACACCAAGACCGAGCCGGTTCGTCAGGGCGACCGCACGTTCAGTCTGTTTGGTCGTGGTTCGACTTGCCCGGGTTCCGTGTCGGATGCCAACTGCGCCACTGCGACCGCCGGCCCGATCCAGGGCTCGGCAACCGCTGTTCCAGCTTCGATCCTCTCGCCTCTGCCGACCACCGGTGCATTCGCGAGCGGCGCACAGGCTGGCGGTGCTTCCTTTGCGCCGGGCCTTGCGGACTACAACTTCAACCCGCCGAACCTCTTCCAGACCCCGCTTGAGCGCTTCAGCATGATGGCGCAGGCCAACTACGAAGTTGCTCCGGCGATCGAAGTCTATGCGGAAGGCCTCTACACCCGCAGCAAGGTTCGCACCGAACTGGCGCCGTCGGGCACCTTCTTCAGCAGCCAGGTTCGTGTTCCGTTCAACAATCCTTTCCTGACTGCAGGCATGCGTACGCAGCTCTGCGATTGGGCAGGCTTGGACGCGACGGCTTGCAGCACCGCTATTGCCAATGGCACTGACGTGCCCGGCCTGTTGGTCGGCCGTCGTCTGGTGGAAGGCGGGCCGCGTGTGACCGAGTTCACCACCGACTTGTTCCAGTTCACCGCAGGTGTTCGCGGCAAGATCACCGACACGGTGAACTTTGACGTCTTCGGCCAGTATGGCGAATCGAACCGCGTCAACACCAACGTGTCGGGCAACGCGCTGCTTGCACGGGTGAACCAGGCGCTGCGCGTCAACCCGACCAACCCGGCCGCTTGCGCCGATCCGTCGGGCGGCTGCGTCCCGCTCAACCTGTTCGGTCCGGAAGGCTCGATCACGCCGCAGATGCTGGCTTTCATCGGCACGCCGACCAGCAGCTTCAGCACCACCACCTTTGAAACTGCTCAGGCGATCATCAGCGGTGATTTCGGCGTGACTTCGCCGATCGCTGAAACCCCCATCGCCTTCGCGGTTGGTGCCGAATATCGTCGTTACTCGGGCCTCACCTTCGGTGACCTTCCGACTTCGACTGCTGGTGCCATCCTCGGCGCAGGCGGTGCGGTGCAGCGCACCGAGGGTTCGTTCTACTCGACCGAATTCTACGGCGAATTGATCGTGCCGCTGGTTGAAGATCGTCCGTTCGCTCACCTGCTGCAGGTCGATGGCGGCTTCCGCTATTCGGACTTCAACACCACGGGCGGCAACTGGACCTTCAAGGGCGGTGTGCAGTGGGCTCCGATCGAGGACATCAAGTTCCGCGCTGCATGGACCCGTGCAACCCGTACGCCGAACATCGGTGAGCTCTTTGCACCGGTCAACACGGCGCTGACCAACCTGACGACCGACCCGTGCCAGCTGGCGCTGGGTACCGCCAACGCAACTGTCTCAGCGCTTTGCGCTGCACAGCTTGCCGCAGTGGGCGCCCCGGCTGGTCGTCTCGGTAGCATCCCTGCTCCGATTGCCGGTCAGATCAACTTCACCGGTGGTGGCAACCGCAACCTGCAGCCCGAAACCGCGACCACCTGGTCGGCCGGTGTCGTGTTCCAGCCGACGTTTGCTCCGAGGCTGCTGATCTCGGCCGACTGGTATCGCATCACCGTGAAGGACGCGATCACCTCGCCGGGCGTGGGTGACGTTGTCAGCGGCTGTTTCGGCCAGACCGATCCGAACTTCATCAACTGTCAGCTGATCCGTCGTGATCGTCTGACCGGTGGTCTTTCGGGTGATCCGGGCTCGGTGCAGGGTCTGCTGCTGTTCCCGTCGAACCTGGGCCAGATCCAGCGTGAAGGCATTGATATCAACGCCAACTACGCGGTTGACCTCGGCGAAGTGGGCCTCAACTTCCACCTCAACGCCAACCACTCGATGCGCAACCGCTTCCAGTCGGGCCCGGCTTCGTTCAATCGTGAATGCCAAGGCTTCTTCTCGGTTGATTGCGATAGCGTGATGATCCCGGATTGGTCGGCGAACCTGCGTTCGACCCTGACCTACAAGGGTTTTGATGCCTCGCTGTTCTGGCGCTACATCAGCGGCTTCGATGTGGAACCCCGCACCGTGCCGAACACCTTGCAGCCGGGCGTTGTGGGCAGCTTCGGCGCCACCAACCCGAACCGTGTGGTCGGGGCCTATCGTTCGATCGATGCCTACAACTGGTTCGATCTCAACCTGGGCTTCGATGTGACCGATAAGATCCGCGTTTCGGCGCTGATCGAGAACCTGTTCGACAAGAACCCGCCGGAAGTCGGCAGCACTATCGGTTCGACGGCGTTCAACACGGGTAACACCTTCCCGACCGTTTACGACGCGCTGGGCCGTCGCTTCTCGGTCACCATCGGTCTGAACTTCTGATCGATTGATGGATCAGGACGCGCAAGCGTCCGCAGAATTGGGGCGGCGGGGCAACCTGCCGCCCTTTTTCTTTGCGCCGCATTGCCAGTGCGCGCCCCGTTGACCTTGTCTGCAACGGCGTTACTCACCGGCCCATGGCTGAGACTGACCACCCGACGCCGCCACCCCATCGCGTGATCATTGCCGGGGCAAGCGGGACTATTGGCCGCGCGGTTGTGCGCGAATTCGTGGCGCGCGGCGCCGCGGTGACAGCCCTGCTCAGGCCGCAGGGCAAGGCCGGGCGGGCGCTCCCCGAACTGGCCGGGGCGCATTGCATCACGGTTGCGCTTGATGATGCCGCGGGTCTCGCTGCCGCTTTTGCCGAGGCGAAGCCCGAGGTTGTGATCTCGTGCATTGCTTCGCGCAGCGGCGGGCCGAAGGATGCCGACAAGGTCGATCGCCGCGCCAATCTCGCCTTGCTGGCGGCGGCCAAAGGGGTGGGCGCGCAGCATTTCATCCTGCTTTCGGCGATCTGCGTGCAAAAGCCGCTGCTTGCCTTCCAGCACGCCAAGCTTGCCTTCGAGGCGGAACTACGCGGCAGCGGTATGGATTACACCATCGTGCGGCCCACCGCGTTCTTCAAATCGCTGTCGGGCCAGTTGAGGCGGGTGAAGCGGGGCAAACCCTTCCTGATTTTTGGCGACGGGGAGCTTACGCGCTGCAAGCCGATTTCGGACGATGATCTGGCACGCTTCATCGCGGATTGTGCAGCCGATCCGGCGCGCCGCAATGCGATCCTGCCGATTGGCGGCCCCGGCCCGGCGATCTCCTTGCGTGAACAGGGCGCGATGATCTTCGCATTGCTCGGCAAGGAGCCACGCTACAAATGCGTGTCGCCCGGCCTGTTCACCAAGGCGGAAAAGCTGCTCGCGCTGGGCGCGGGCTGGTCGGACTGGTTTGCCGAAAAGGCCGAATATGCCCGCATCGCGCGCTACTATGCGACGGAGTCGATGCTGGTGCTAGATCCGGCAACGGGCACCTACCGTGCCGATCTTACCCCCGAGTTCGGGAGCGAGACCCTGCGCGATCACTATGCCAAGGCGCTTGCCGCGCTTTAACGGCCCGCGATGTGCCAGCTGGCGGGGGCAAGGGTTTTGCCGAGATGCGGCACGAACACCGGCTCGGCGGCGTAGTTGAAGGTGAAGGCATGGCTCGCCGTGCGGCGCACGCGGGTGCCTTCGGGAAGATCGAGCAAGGCGACACCCGCCTCACCCGCCATCCGCTCGACCAGCAGGCGCAGCAATGCGCGGTCGGGCCAGATCGCGCAGTAGCGGATGTTGCCGTGGCGGTAGACCACCCCGCGCCCCGCGCTGTCCGTCAGTTCAGGGGCGAGGTCGCTCGTCACATCCTCGCGCCAACGGGTGACGGCGAAGCCGTCTGCGGGCTCGGCGATGCCATCGCGCAGGCTCTCAACGCGCGTGACGGTGAGCGGGATGGTGTCACGCAAAGAGCCCGGCGCAAGGCCTTCGGGAATGCAGAAGCTCTCGGTCTTGCTGCCTGATCGCGGCCCGAGGAGCACGGGGCATTCGAGCGCCGCCAGCTTTTCCGCGAACCCTTCGGGCAGGATCGGCAAGGTCGGCACCACCACCATCTGGTAGGTGGACAGGTCAGCATCGGGTGACACGATATCGACATCCAGCCCCTTCTGGCGCAGCGCCGAGTAGGCCTCAAACACCAGTTCGAGATAGCGGAAGCTCCGCCCCTGGGGTTGGATGTCGATCACCCACGCCGCTTCGTAGGAGAACACCAGCGCGACCGGCGCGGCGGCGCAAGGCTGCTGGCCGATTTCCCCCAGCACCTTTGCCGCCTGCCGCACCTCGGGGGCAGCTTCGGCTTCGGTGCTGTCAGGGCGCAGCAGGCCAGCGTGCATCTGTTCTTGCGCAAAGGGCGCCTGCCGCCAGCGGAAGTAGCTCGTCAGCTCGGCGCCGTGGGCACAGGCTTCGAGCGTCCACAGTGCCACCATCCCCGGCAGCGGCGCGGGGTTGAAGCGCGCCCAGTTCACCGGGCCGGGTTGTTGCTCCATCACCCCCCAGCGCCCGCCTGAACAGCCGCGGTAGAGATCGTGGTGGAAGGCGGCGATATCGGGGTGGCCCTGCCGGAGATATGCTCGCTTCTCCTCGGCTGAGAACCAGAACTGTTCGAGGAAGCCGAGCGGATAGGAATCCCACGTCGCCACGTCGATATCGCGGGCGACAGCGTGGTGATCGAACTCGGTGAAGAAGCCCATGAAGTTGTGGGTGATGTCCACGCCAGGCGCATGGGCGCGGAGGATATCGACCTGCTCGCGGTTGAAGCGCGCCACCTGATCAGAAGCAAAGCGGCGGTAGTCGAGCCAATGCGCCGGGTTCGCCTCGGTGACGGTGAGGTGAGGGGGATCGACCTCGGCGAAGCTACGATATTCCATGCTCCAGAACACATTGCCCCAGGCCGTGTTCAGCGCGTCCACCGTGCCGTAACGCGCCGCCAGCCAGCCTCGGAAGGCGCCCGCGGCGGCGTCGGAGAAGCTCAGCACGGTGTCATGACAGCCATATTCATTGTCGGTCTGCCACATGGCGATGGCAGGGTGCTGGCCGTAGCGTTCGGCCAGCGCGGTGACGATGCGGCGACATTCGGCGCGGTAGCCTTCGTGGCTGAAGCAGTAGTGCCGCCGCGAGCCGAAGCCGCGCGGGCGGCCCTGCTCGTCGATGGCGACCATATCGGGCATCTGATCGACCAGCCTTTTGGGCGGTGTGGCGGTCGGCGTGCCGAGGATCACCTTCAGGCCCGCTGCGTGGAGCGTGTCGATCGCCCGGTCGAGCCAGTCCCAGTCATAATGGCCGGGCTCAGGCTCGATCCGGCTCCAGGCGAATTCGCCGATGCGCACGAGTGAGAGGCCCATGTCCCGCATCCGGCGGGCATCCTCGGCCCACCAGCTTTCCGGCCAGTGTTCGGGATAGTAGCAGCAGCCGAGTTTCACGCGATTTTCTCCAGCGCGATGATCCACGCGGTTTCGGGATGGGTGAGGGGCAGGGCGACGCCCTGCGTCATGAGCGCGGTGCCCGACAGGGTGAGGCCGTCACGCCATGCGTCAGGATGGGCGAGGTAGTGCCTTGCTCTCGCTGGCCACGGTTCGGGCAAGGTCACGCGGTAGCGCGCCTGCGGGTCCAGACCCACAAGGCGGACAGGCGCGGCATCGAACACGGGCGAAAAACCGGTCTGCGCGGCGAGCGCCAGCGCTGTGTCGCCATGCGTCACCATCATCCCCGTCACGCCCGCATCAGGATGATCGAGCCGCCACAGCGCGCCCGAATGCAGCACCCCGCGCCATTGCTTGTAGAGCGCGATATGGGCGGCCAGCGTGGCGCGTTCCTTGTCGGTCATGCGGGCCGGATCGGCCTCCACGCCCATGTGGCCGAACATCGCCACCTTGGCGCGGAAATCCATCGCGAGGCGGCGCCCCGTGATCGGATTGGGCGAGGGGCCGACATGGCTGCCCAGCACCTCAAGCGGCAGGAACTGGCTCCACGCGGGGATGATCCGCAGGCGCTCAATCGCGTCGTTGTTGTCCGAAGGCCAGACGCGGTGGACCCGCGAGAGCACGCCATAATCGATCCGACCCCCGCCGCTCGAACAGCTCTCGATTTCCACCTGCGGATGTGCGGCGCGCAAGGCATCGAGCAGCGCGTAAAAGCCCTCGGTCTGGCCCGCACCTGCGGGGAACAGGGTTCGGTTGTGATCCCACTTGAGATAGGCAATGGCGTGGTCGCGCAACAGCGCGTCGAGCCGTTCGAACAGGTAGGTGCGCACCTCTGTCCGTGCCATGTCGAGCGCCAGCTGCCCGCGCATCGTGCGCCGTTCCTGTCCGGGCGCGCGCAGACACCAGTCGGGGTGCTGACGATAGAGGTCGCTGTCGGGCGAGACCATTTCCGGTTCGACCCACAGGCCGAAATCCATCCCGAAAGCCTGGACGCGCGCGATCAGCGGGGCGAGGCCGTTCGGGAAGACATCGGGCGAGACGAACCAGTCGCCAAGGCTGGTCTGGTCGTTGCGGCGGCCGCCGAACCACCCGTCGTCGAGCACGAAGCGCTCGATGCCGAGGCGGGCGGCATCCTCCGCCAGTGCGATCAGCTTGTCCTCGGAGAGGTCGAAGCCGAGCGCTTCCCACGAATTGAGGTGCACCTTGCGCGGCCCCCAATCCTTGCGGGCAGGGAGTACATCGTCTCGCAGATGCGCATGGAACGCCTGTGCGAGCACGCTGCGATGATCCGCTATCGCAAACAGGGCAGGGGGCGCGGCGCGGCTTGCGCCAGGGGCGAGCATGATTTCCCCCGGCTGCCAGCTTGCCGCCAGTTGCAGCAGCGCAGTGCCATCGCCCGCGCCTGCGCTGTCGCATTCGAGCCGGGTGATGAAATCCCCGCTCCAGGCGAGATGCGCGCCCAGCACTTCCTGCCCCGGCCCGTGGAGCAACAGCCAGTTGCCGCCATCAAACCCCGGCTTGCCGCCACGCGACTCGCGGTGGAGGCCGTCAGGCGCGATTGTGCGGCGATGTTCGTGGAGCTCGCTCGCCCAGCGGCCCGCATAGCTGGTGCATTCGGTAAAGCGGGCGGGCACGGGCAGCGCGAGCGAGGCAAGCTGTTCGATCTCGAGCGGCGCGGTGCCGTGATTGGTCAGCACGGTGTGGCAGCGCACCACATCGCCCGCACCGATCTGCCAGTGGAGGACCGCTTCGATCTGCGCCGCTTCATCGCGCAAGGTAAGGGTCAGGGCTTCGTGCGTCGCTTCCCAGCGCGCCAGCCGCAGATCCGTCGTCAGCCGCGCGCCGTCGCGGCGCAGCACCAGCGCGGGGCTGGTCATCAGGCCGTGCTTGGCTTCGGGCAGGAGCCCGGCAACCGGCGGCACATCAGGCTGGTTTTCGTGACGCCCGCGTGCGCCTGCTGTATCAAGCGCGGCCAGATCCTCGCCTGCCGGGAGCTTCGCCCCGGCATGGATCAGCCGCGCGGCGCCGTCTCGGGCGCAGGCAAAGACCAGTGTCAGCGCGTGGCCATCAAGCCGGACATGAGCGGGTGTATCGGACAAATCGTCTCACTTTCATTGCGCCGGTGATGGAGGCCAGGCAAGCCCTTGCCGATCCGCGACACATCGGCTGTAACCGCGCAGAACCGCTTGCGAAAGAGAATGATGCGCGAAACCCTGCCATCGGCCAGCCTGCTTCAGATCGGTGTCTGCCTTGGCCTGACGGCGCTGGTCGCGCTGGCAACCTGGGCAAAGATCCGCCGCACCCGCCATGACGGATCGAGCAAGGACGTGTTCCTTGCGGGCAAGGGATTGTCCTGGCCCTTTGTCGCTGGCTCGATCACGCTCACCAACCTGTCCACCGATCAGTTGGTGGGAATGAACGGTAACCAGATGGCGCTGCTGGCATGGTGGGAGATCGCGGGCTTTGCCGGGCTGCTGATCCTCGCCCTCGTGTTCGTGCCGATCTATTACCGCGAAGGCTGCACCACGGTCACCGAATTGCTCGAACGGCGCTATGGCGGGCGCAGCATCCGCACGCTGATTGCCGGGCTGTTCCTCGCGGGCAATGTGCTGATCTATCTGCCGGCCGCGCTTTATTCGGGCGGGCTGTTCATGCAATCGCTGTTTGGCGGGAGTGTGCCGATCATCGCCTATGCTGCCGTGCTGGCGGTGATTTCCGCTGCCTACACCATGCTGGGCGGGCTGCGCGCGGTGGCGGTGATGGACACCTATTCGGGCGTGGGCATTCTTGGGCTTGCGCTGCTGATCGTCGTGCTGGCGCTGGCCGCCGTCGATTTCGATATCGTCACCGGCGTACCGCCCGAACGCCTCACGATGATCGGCGGGACGGATAGTCCGATCCCGTTCCACACGCTGTTCACCGGCATGATCTTCATCCAGATCTTCTACTGGTCCACCAACCAGAACCTCACCCAGAAGGCGATGGCCGCGCCCACCATCCGCGAAGCGCAGAAAGGCGTGATCGCCGCCGCGATCATCCGCATCCTGATCGTGCCACCGATCGTGGTGATCCCGGGCATCGTCGCCTTCAAGCTGTTCGGGCAGGTCGGTGATGCAGCCTATGGCCGGCTGGTCGCCGAAGTCCTTCCGCCGTGGCTCGCTGGCGCCTTTGCCGCGATGGTGGCGGCGGCGGTGATCACCACTTTCAGCGCAGTGCTCAATTCCTCGGTGGCGCTTTACGCCGTCGATTTCCATGAGCGTTTCGTCGGCGACGTGCGCGATTTCTGGAAGCTTGCCGCAGGGGTTTCGGTGCTGCTGACGGTGATCGCGATTGCGCTGGTGCCGATGTATCAATCCGCCACCAGCATCATCAACCTGCTCCAGCAACTGAACGGGCTGCTGTCGATGCCGATCCTTTCAGCCTTCATCGCGGGGCTGATGTTCCGGGGGGTGAGCGCGCCTGCCGCGATTGCCGGGGTGGTGTGGGGCGTGGCGCTGTATGGCGCTTTCACCTTCCAGTTGCAGCCTGCCGGGATCATCGCGCTGCATTACATTGATTTCATGGTGATCACGCTGGTGACGAGCGTGATGGCCGCGCTGGTCAGCAACCGGCTGATGGGCGGGCGCGCCACTTTCGCGCCGTTCTGGCGACAGCCGGCAGAGGCCCGGCCATGACGGCGGCCTTCACCCGCCCGCATCGCCGGTTCAACCCGTTGGCGAACCGCTGGGTGCTGGTCTCACCCCAGCGGCTGCAACGGCCGTGGCAGGGGGAGGAAAGCCCGCCCGAGCCGCTCCCGCCCGCCTATGATCCGGCGTGCTACCTGTGCCCCGGCAACACCCGTATCGGGGGTGAGACAAACCCGCCCTATCGCGGGGTACATGTCTTCGCGAATGATTTCCCCGCGCTGACCGAAGCGCCGGATGAGGCTGCGGGCGATGATCTGCTGCGGGCAGAAACGGCGCGCGGCACGTGCCGGGTGATCTGTTTCTCGCCCGATCATGCCAAAACCCTGCCGCTGCTCTCGCCCGAGGCCTTGCGCGCGGTGGTGGATTGCTGGGCTGATCAGACCGCCGAACTCGGCCAGACTCATGCCAGCGTCCAGATCTTCGAGAACAAGGGCGTGATGATGGGTTGTTCCAACCCCCATCCGCACGGGCAGATCTGGGCAACCGGCCATGTGCCCGATGCCGTGCGCATCGCGGATGAAAGCCAGCGCGCCTACATGGCCAAGCATGGCCGCGCGATGCTCATGGATCTTGCCGCGCGCGAGATCGCCGTGGGCGAGCGCGTGGTCGAACAATCCGCGCACTGGCTCGCCATCGTGCCGTTCTGGGCCGAATGGCCGTTTGAAATCCTGCTGCTGCCGTGCTTTCCCGCCGCGCGCTTGCCCGATTTGTCCCCCGATCAGCGCGCGGATCTGGCAAGCATGCTCAAGGCGGTGACCACGCGGTACGACAATCTGTTCCGCACCAGCTTTCCCTATTCGATGGGCTGGCATCAGGCGCCGTTCGCCGATGCGCGCGCGCCGCATTTCCAGCTTCACGCGCATTTCTACCCGCCGCTGCTGCGGTCGGCACAAGTGCGCAAATTCATGGTCGGCTATGAGATGCTGGCCGAACCCCAGCGCGATCTGACGCCCGGATGCTCCGCGCGGTCGATGGCCGGGTGCATTATCGCAGCGCAGGGAAGACAGGCTGAACCATGGATCGCCGTGAGCACCTGATGGCCCGCGCCGCTGCGGGCTACCGCGAGGCCTTCGGGGCCGCGCCTGCGCGCTTCTATGCCGCGCCCGGGCGGGTCAACCTCATTGGCGAGCATGTCGATTACAATGGCGGGCTGGTTCTGCCCTGTGCGATCGACCGCGAAACGGTGATCGCGCTCGGCCCGGCTGAAGAGGGCACGGCGGATGCCTGTGTCGAAGCGGTTGCAATTGATATGGCGGGCGTGCGGGGGCGGGTCGATCTGGCGGGGCCCATCACGCCGGGTGCGCAGGAATGGGAAAACCATCTGCGTGGGGTAATTGCGGGGCTCGCAGAGCGGGGCCATGCGGTCAGGCCCGCCCGGCTGGCGATTGCGGGCGATGTGCCGATGGGGGCAGGGCTGTCCTCGTCCGCGTCGCTCGGCGTGGCGCTGGCGCTCGCCCTGTCCGATGCCAGCGGCGCGGCGTTGGCCCCGGCAACATGGGCGCAGATCGCGCAAGGCGCCGAGAATGATTTTGCCGGCTGTGCTTGCGGGATCATGGATCAGATGGCGTCGGCCTGCGCCAGCGCGGGGCATGCGCTGCTGCTTGATTGCGCCAGCCTTGAACACCGGCCGGTGCCGATCGCGCCCGGCCTTGCGATCATGGTGATTGATACCGGGATCAGGCGGCAGTTGACGACCAGCGCCTTCAACCAGCGCCGCGCTGAATGCGAGGCGGCGGCGGCGCATTACGGGGTTGCCCTGCTGCGCGATCTCTCGCCCGAACGGCTGGCGGCGGACCGCGGCGCGCTTGATGAGGTGCTCTTCGCCCGCGCGCGCCATGTGGTGCACGAGATCGCGCGGGTCGAACGCGCGGCAGATGCGCTGGCCGCAGGCAAGACGGCCGTTCTGGCCGAGGTGATGGCTGCTTCGCATTGGTCATTAAGCGAGGATTTCGCCGTGTCGCTGCCCGCGATTGATGCGCTTGTCAGCCTTGTCGCCGCGGTGCTGGGGGATGCGGGCGGTGTCCGGCTGACAGGGGCAGGCTTTGGCGGCTGTCTGGTGGCGCTGGTCGCCGAAGAGATGGCAAGCGCGGTATGCGACGCGATTTCAACACGCTATAATCCCGGTGCGGCCCTGCCTGCCCGTGCCGAGGTCTTCGCCGCGCAAGCCGGAGCGGGCCTGATCCGCATCGGCTGATCCGGACATCGGCGGCACTTTCACGACGCCAAATGGATTTACAGATATAAAAATATCTTTATATCCTTCCCGTCATGATCGTCGAGGATATCTTCAAGGCGCTGGCCGATCCGACCCGCCTGCGTATTGCCCGTCTGCTCGGCACGATGGAGCTTGCCGTGGGCGAGTTGGCACAGGTGCTCGGGCAGAGCCAGCCGCGCGTGTCGCGCCATGTCGGCATCCTGTGCGATGTCGGCCTTGCCGAACGGCGGCGTGAGGGCAGCTGGGTGTTCCTCCGCCAGGCCGATGCCGAAGGCCCGCACGCTCCGATCATAGAAGCAGTGCAAACCACGCTGGCGATTGCCGAGACGGCCGAGCCTGCTTTTGCCGCGCTTTGCGATGCTGATCGCAAGAAGCTTGCCGCGATCCGGCAGGCGCGCGAGGCAGCGGCGGAAACCTATTTCGCCCGTCATGCCAGCGAATGGGATGATCTGCGCGCGCTTCACAGCCCCGATGCCGAGGTCGAGCATCGCCTCGCCGAAGCGCTTGCGGATGCCCCCCTCGGCGCACTGCTCGATATCGGCACCGGCACCGGGCGCATGGCGGAACTCTTCGCACCCCATGCCGAACGCGTCGTCGCGCTCGACAAGAACCTTGAAATGCTGCGCGTCGCCCGCGCCAAACTGCAACACCTGCCGACCAACCTGATCGAGCTGGTGCAGGGCGATTTCACCGATCTGCCTTTTGCTGATGCCAGCTTTGATACGGTCATCCTGCATCAGGTGCTGCACTTTGCCGCCGATCCCGTCCCCGCGCTGGCCGAAGCCGCGCGCGTGCTGCGGGGCGGCGGGCGCATCGCGATTGTCGATTTCGCGAGCCATGACCGGGAGGAATTGCGCACCCGCCACCAGCACGCCCGGCTTGGCTTTTCCGATCGCCAGATGGCCGAATTGCTGCGCGATGCCGGGTTCAAGGTGGGTACGCCGCTCGCGCTCGCCGGTGATGCGCTGATCGTGAAGATCTGGATCGCAAGTCGCCGGGGCGCTGCCCCTAACAAGACCCCCGCCGCCCTTACGGAAGCCGCCTCATGACCCCGACTCTTGACCAGCTCCACGAATATCGCACCGCCACCGACATGCCGCTGTTTTCAGGGCTGCCGGGCGATGTCGCGGTCAGCTTTGAATTCTTCCCGCCCAAGTCGGAGAAGATGGAAGAACAGCTGTGGGATGCGGTGACGCAGCTTGCCCCGCTCGAGCCGAGCTTTGTTTCGGTTACCTATGGTGCAGGCGGTTCGACCCGCGAGCGCACCCATGCGACGGTCGCGCGGATCATTTCCGAAGCGCGCCTTCCGGCGGCTGCGCACCTCACCTGTGTGGCCGCCTCGAAAGCGGAGATCCGCGAGGTTGCCGAGCAATATTGGGAAGCAGGCGTGCGCCATATCGTCGCGCTGCGCGGCGATGCGGGCGAACCGGGCGCGCCCTTCACCCCGCACCCCGAAGGCTATGCGAGCGCGGCGGAGCTGGTCAGCGGGCTGAAGGCGACTGCGCCGTTCGAGATTTCGGTCGCCGCCTATCCCGAAACGCATCCCGATGCCCTGTCCCCGCAGGACGATATCGACAATCTCAAGCGCAAGCTGGATGCCGGGGCGAGCCGCGCGATCAGCCAGTTCTTTTTCTCGCCCGAGACTTTCTTCGCCTTTCGCGACAAATGCGCGGCGGCGGGGATCGACGCCCCGATCCTCCCCGGCATCCTCCCCGTCACCAATGTCGCGCAGGCACGCAAGTTCGCCGCTGCCTGCGGAGCGCATATCCCGGCGTGGATGGACGGGCTGTTCGAAGGCCTTGATGAAAAGCCCGCCGCGCGCCAGCTGGTCGCCGCCACGGTCGCCGCCGAACTGTGCCGCCGGCTCTATGCCGGCGGGGTGCGCGATTTCCACTTCTACACCTTGAACCGCCCCGAGCTCGCCTATGCGATCTGCCACATGCTCGGAAAGCGCCCCGTTTCGGAGAACGCCGCATGAGCGCCCGCCAGCAACTTCTCGAAGCCGCCAAGGACCGCGTGCTGATCTTTGACGGCGCCTTCGGGACGCAGATCCAGAACCGCAAGCTGACCGAGGCGGACTATGCGGGCGATCTCGGCCTCGCCGCCGATCAGAAGGGCAATAACGACATTCTGGTGCTGACCCGCCCGGATGTGATCGGCGACATCACTCGCGCCTATCTGGACGCGGGTTCGGATGTGGTCTCGACCAACACCTTCTCGGCCAATCGCATCAGCCAGGCCGATTACGCGGCCGAAGGTCTGGTGCGCGAGATCAATTTGGCGTCCGGCAAGCTCGCCCGCGCGCTGGCCGATGAATATGCCGCCAAGGATGGCCGCCCGCGCTTTGTTGCGGGTGCGATCGGGCCGACGAACAAGACGCTTTCGCTCAGCCCCGATGTCGAAGACCCGGGTTTCCGCGAGATCGACTTTGACGAACTTGTCGCGGTCTACAAGGAACAGGCCGCAGCGCTGGTCGAAGGCGGGGTGGACTTCATCCTGATCGAGACGGTGTTTGACACCTTGAACGCCAAGGCCGGGATCATGGCGGTCAAGCAGCTTGAACGCGAGCTGGGCCGTGAAATTCCGCTGATGATCTCGATGACGCTCACCGACCTGTCGGGCCGGAACCTCTCGGGCCACACGGTCGAGGCGTTCTGGTATGCGGTGCGCCACGCCAAGCCTGTCACCATCGGGTTGAATTGCAGCTTCGGCGCGGAGCAATTGCGCCCGCACGTCAAGGTGCTCTCGCAGATCGCCGACACGCTGCTGATGATCTACCCCAATGCCGGGCTGCCCAACGAGCTTGGTGAATATGACGAGCAGCCCGACACCACGGCGGGGCTGGTCAAGGACTGGGCTGATCACGGACAGGTCAACATCCTCGGCGGGTGCTGCGGATCGAGCCCGGCGCATATCGCGGCGATTGCCAAGGCGGTGGCGAACAGCGAGCCGCGCAAGGTGCCCACCCCCGAACCGGCGATGAAGCTGGCGGGGCTTGAGGCTTTCATCGCTGCCTAGAACACCCATCCCCGTTCGTGTCGAGCGAAGTCGAGACACCCCGCATCGGCCTCTCGACTTCGCTCGAGGCGAACGGAAATAGAGAATTGAAATCGTGAACCAGTCTATCTCCTCCTCCCGCTTCATCAATATCGGCGAGCGCACCAACGTCACCGGATCGGCGGCGTTCAAGAAGCTGATCATGGCGGGCGATTACGCGGCGGCCGTCGAAGTCGCGCGCCAGCAGGTCGAGAACGGCGCGCAGGTGATCGACGTCAACATGGACGAGGGCCTCTTGGACGCGGTCCACGCAATGACGACCTTCCTGAAGCTGATCGCCGCCGAGCCCGACATCGCGCGGGTGCCGGTGATGATCGACAGCTCGAAGTTCCACGTCATCGAGGCCGGGCTCAAATGCGTATCCGGCAAGCCGATCGTCAACTCGATCAGCATGAAGGAGGGCGAGGCCCAGTTCCTTGAACACGCGCGCATCTGCATGGATTACGGCGCGGCGGTGGTGGTGATGGCCTTCGACGAGACCGGGCAGGCCGATACCAAGCAGCGCAAGGTCGAAATCTGCAAGCGCGCCTATGATCTGCTCATCAAGGAGGGTTTCCCCCCCGAAGACATCATCTTCGATCCCAACATCTTCGCGGTGGCGACCGGGATCGAGGAGCACAACAACTACGGCGTCGACTTCATCGAGGCGGTGAGGGAGTTGCGCGAATTGTGCCCCCACGCGCATTACTCGGGCGGCCTGTCGAACCTCTCGTTCAGCTTCCGCGGCAACGAACCCGTGCGCCGGGCGATGCATTCGGTGTTCCTCTACCACGCGATCCCCGCCGGGCTCGACATGGCGATCGTCAATGCGGGGCAATTGGACGTCTACGACCAGATCGACCCCGCCTTGCGCGAGGCCTGCGAGGACGTGATCCTCAACCGTGATCCCGACGCCACGGAACGCCTCATCACCCTCGCCGAAAGTTTCAAGGGCAAGAACGTCGCCGACGAAAAGGCTGCCGAGGAATGGCGCGGCTGGGCGGTTGAGAAGCGGCTCGAACACGCGCTGGTCAAGGGCATCGACGCGCATATCGTCGACGACACCGAACAGATGCGCGCCGCCATCGCCGCCAAGGGTGGCCGCCCGATCGAGGTGATCGAAGGCCCGCTGATGGACGGCATGAACGTCGTCGGCGACCTCTTCGGCAGCGGCAAAATGTTCCTGCCGCAGGTGGTCAAATCCGCGCGCGTGATGAAGAAGGCCGTCGCCCACCTCATCCCTTTCATCGAGGCCGAGAAGGACTTGCTCCCCGAAGAGGAGCGCAAGGCCAAGGGCAAGATCATCATGGCGACGGTGAAGGGCGACGTTCACGACATCGGCAAGAACATCGTCGGCGTGGTGCTCCAGTGCAACGGCTACGAGGTGATCGACTTGGGCGTGATGGTGCCTTGGCCGACGATCCTTGCTGCGGCGAACGACAACAAGGCGGACATGATCGGCCTCTCGGGCCTCATCACCCCTTCGCTCGACGAGATGGTGACGATCGCGGAAGAAATGCAGCGCGCGGGCATGACCATGCCGCTGCTGATCGGCGGGGCGACGACGTCGAAGGTCCACACAGCGCTCAAGATCGATCCGGCCTATGATGGCCCGGTCATCCACGTGCTCGACGCAAGCCGGGCGGTCGGGGTGGCGTCCAAGCTCCTGTCCGACACCCAGCGTGACGAATATGTCGCGCAGGTCGAGGATGAATATATCGCCGTCCGCGATGCCCGCGCGGGCAAGGGGCAGAGCGAATTGCTCTCGCTTGAAGAGGCGCGGGCCAATGCCTTCCCCTGCGATTTGTCGCAAAAGCCCCCAGCGCCCGCGCAGCCGGGGCTGCATGTGTTCGACGACTGGAGCCTCGCACACCTGCGCGATTTCATCGACTGGACCCCGTTCTTCCGCGCCTGGGAACTCCACGGCAATTACCCCGCGATCCTGACCGACGAGGTGGTGGGCGAGACCGCGACCCAGCTCTTCGCTGATGCCAATGCGATGCTCGACCAGATCATCGCCGAAAAGTGGCTGACCGCACGCGGGGTTGCGGGGCTGTGGCCGTGCGGGCGCGACGGGGACGACATCGTGCTCGACAATGGAACGCGACTCCCGATGCTGCGCCAGCAGGTCAAGAAAAGCCGCGAGCGGGCGAACATGTGCCTTGCCGATTTCATCGACGAGGGCGGCGACTGGATCGGCGGATTCGCGGTGGGCATCCACGGGATCGACAGCCACTCGGCCCGCTTCCAGGCCGACAAGGACGACTATTCGGACATCCTGCTGAAGGCGCTGGCGGATCGTTTCGCCGAGGCTTTCGCCGAAGCGCTCCACCAGCATGTGCGCACCACGCTGTGGGCCTATGCGCCGGGAGAGCAGCTCGACAATGCCGCGCTGATCAAGGAGCAATATCGCGGCATCCGCCCCGCGCCGGGCTATCCCGCCTGCCCCGATCACTCGCTGAAGCCGATCCTGTTCGATCTGCTCGATGCGCCCAAGAACACCGGGCTGACGCTCACCGAAAGCTTCGCCATGTGGCCTACGGCAGCGGTCAGCGGCTTCTATTTCGGCCACCCCCAGGCCGAATATTTCGGCGTCGCCCGGGTGGGCCGCGACCAGCTGGAGGATTACGCGCAGCGGCGCGGGGTGGAGCTTGCCACGGCCGAACGCTGGCTGCGGCCGAATCTCGATTGACGCGAGCGACCAAGCGGCGATGATGGGCGGCATGTTCCGCCGCTTCCTCGCCGCCATGCTGTTCATCGCCGCCCCGGCCGCCGCGCAGGACGCCCCGCCACCCGCAACGGTGGTGGTCGCCTTCGACCGCGAGGCCATTACCCCGCTCATCGTCGAAGGGCTGGCGAACAAGGAGACGGGCCGCGCGCTCGAAGCCAATGATCCGGTGCGCATCGCCTCGATCTCCAAGCTGATCATGGCGCTGACCGCGCTCAGGCTGATGGACGAGGGGAAGGTCGATCTGACTCGCGACGTTTCGGATTATCTCGGGTGGCCGGTGCGCTCACCCTATCATCCCGATGCGCCGGTGACGCTCACCGACCTGCTGTCGCACCGCGCGGGGTTGTCTGACAAGGCGGGCTATATCATCCCGCTGGGTGAGAGCTTGCAGGCCAAGTTCGCCGATCCCGCTGCGTGGCGCGACGTTGATTATCCCGGCGCGGCCGCATTCCAATATGCCAATCTTGGCTCGCCGCTCATCGCAACGGTGCTCGAAGCGGCGAGCGGCGAGCGGTATGATCGGCTGGTCGAGCGGCTGGTGTTTGCGCCCTTGGGGGTGAAAGCCTGCCTCAACTGGACCCTATGCGATGCCGATATGCAGGCCCGCGCCGTCACGCTCTATCGCGATACCGGCGAAGTGGCCCGCGATGCGCCGGAGGACTTGCCGCCGAATTGCACCATCCCCGTGGCCGAGGGTCAGCCCTGCGATCTGGCCAGCTATGTCCCCGGCACCAATGCCTCGATCTTCTCGCCGCAGGGCGGGGTGCGGATCGGGATGATCGATCTGGCGAAAATCGGGCAGGCGCTGTTGCGGCGGCGCGAAAGCGGGTTTCTTTCGGATAGGGCGCAGACGCACTGGTTTGCCCCGATGGTGCGCTCGCGGCCCGGTGACGGGGCATTCTTCTGCACCTATGGTCTTGGCCTCCAGCTTATCGAGCATCCCGATCGCGATTGCAGTGACAAGCTGTTCGGCGATGGCCGCATGCGGATGGGTCATTCGGGCGAGGCCTATGGGCTGCAATCAGGGCTGTGGGTGGACGCGTTCGAGGCGGGCCTTGTCTATTTCACCACCGAAGTCCCTCCGCCGCCTGGCGGCGAGGATACCGGCGGCTTCACGGACCGCGAAAAGGCGCTGATCGCGCGCGCCACTGCGCTTCAGGCACCCTGACGCAACATCCCGTCACATTTTGCGCGCAATTCGTGCGCAAAGCCTCACACCGCGGATTGACGCGCGATTGTGCATCCGCGAAAGGACGAGGGCCTGCCGGGAGCGATTCCGGCGTCTTTCGCGGGAGAGACAGGCTCGGCCTCACAGGGTCGGGATGGCGCCGAAGGAGCAACCGCCCCGGAAACTCTCAGGCAAATGGACCGCGCAAGACAGGGCACTCTGGAAAGCGCCTTGCGTAACCCGCAAGGCCACCGAAGGGGAAAGTGCAGGGCGGCCCGCAAGGCCCCGTGCGCCCAAGCTCTCAGGTCACCCGACAGAGGGGGCAGGAATGGTGCAGCGCTGTCTCGGCGCTGCGCTGCTGTCATTTCTGTGATCGGGAACCTGTGTGAGCGACCAAATCGACCAAGCGATGGATTCTGACGAGCCGCTGCCGCTCGATCCCTTGCCGCTGGATAGCTGGCACCGGGCGCAAGGCGCGCGCATGGTGCCGTTCGCGGGCTATGACATGCCGATCCAATACGAAGGCATTGTCGCCGAACACACCTGGACGCGCGAGCATGCGGGCCTGTTCGATGTAAGCCACATGGGGCAATTGCTGCTGTCGGGCGAAGGGCTGGATGCCGCGCTCGAAGCGATCCTGCCGATTGATCTGTCGACCCTCAAAGTGGGGCAGCAACGCTATTCGCTGCTTCTCGACGAGAACGGCGGCGTGCTTGATGATCTGATGGTCTCGCGCTGGCCCGATGCGCTGTATCTGGTGGTGAACGGCGCGACCAAGTGGGATGATATCGCCACCTTGCGCGAGCATCTCCCCGATGAGATCACGCTCCAGCATCTCGATGAACAGGCGCTGCTGGCCTTGCAGGGGCCGAAGGCGGCCGATGCACTTGCGCGCCATGTCACGGGCGAACATCCCTTGTCGGCGCTCACCTTCATGAAGTTCGGGCGTTACACGCTCGCCGGGCATGCGGTGACGATTGCGCGCGCGGGCTATACCGGCGAGGACGGGTTCGAAATCTCGCTGCCTGCCAGCGCGGCAGAGGACATCGCCACGCTGCTGTGCGGCGAGCCTGAAGTGAAGCCGATTGGCCTTGGCGCGCGCGATTCGCTGCGGCTCGAAGCGGGGCTGCCGCTCTACGGCCATGATCTCTCGCCCGAGACGTCGCCGGTTGAGGCCGGGCTGGTTTTCGGGATCAACAAGCGCCGCCGCACCGAAGGGGGCTTCCCCGGTGCCGCGCGGATCAATCGCGAGATCGCCGAAGGCACGGCGCGCAAGTGGGTTGGCCTCAACATCGAAGGGCGACTGCCCGCGCGTGAAGGCGCCGAAGTTTTCGCTGGCACCGACCTGGTCGGCACGGTCACCAGCGGCGGGTTTTCCCCGACACTCGGCCAGCCGATTGCGATGGCCTACGTCGCCAGCGCACAGGCCGCGCCCGGCACTTCCCTTGAGGTGGAAGTGCGTGGGCGTCGCCTCGCCGCCACCGTCTCGCCCACACCTTTTGTCCCGCACCGCTATTACCGAGGGAGCTGATCAATGCCGCGCTATTTCACCGATGAACACGAATGGATTGATGTCGAAGGCGATCTCGCCACGGTCGGCATCACTGATTACGCACAGGGCCAGTTGGGCGACATCGTGTTCGTCGAATTGCCTGCCCCCGGCACCGCCGTGGAAAAGGGCAAGGACGCCGCTGTGGTCGAAAGCGTCAAGGCGGCGAGCGATGTCTATGCCCCGATCACTGGTGAAGTGACCGAAGCCAATCCCGCGCTTGAGGAAGACCCCGCGCTCGTCAACACCAGCCCCGAAGAAGACGGCTGGTTTTTCAAGATGACGGTGGCCGATCCCTCCGAGCTTGAAGGGCTGATGGACGAGGCTTCGTATCAGGAATTCGTCGCCAAGCTGTGATTCTTGGCGCCTTGGTCCGCCCCTGCAAGCGGGCGACAGGAGATCATCATGCGTTACCTTCCTCTCACTGATACCGACCGGGCCGACATGCTGACAAAGATCGGCGCGGCCTCGATCGACGATCTGTTTGTCGATGTGCCCGCAATCGCGCAGCTTGATGGGCCGATCCGCGACCTGCCGCTGCATGCCAGCGAAATGGCGGTCGAACGCCATATGAAGAAACTCGCGGCGAAGAACCTCGTGGCAGGCGATGTGCCGTTCTTCCTTGGCGCGGGCGCCTATCGCCACCATGTGCCGGCCAGTGTCGATACGATCATCCAGCGCGGCGAATTCCTGACGGCCTACACGCCCTACCAGCCGGAAATCGCGCAGGGCACCTTGCAGATGCTGTTCGAATTCCAGACGCAGGTGGCGCGGCTTTATGGCTGTGCGGTGGCCAATGCCTCGCTCTATGATGGCTCGACCGCGTGCTGGGAAGCCGTCGCCATGGCGGCGCGCGTCACCAAGCGCACCCGCGCGGTGCTGTCGGGCGCGCTCCACCCGCATTACGCCGAAGTCGTCAAGACTATGGCGCAATTCACCGGCTACACCATTGGCGATGCTCTGCCTTCGATCACGCCCGATCCCGAGCTTTCGGGTTTGATCAGCCGGATCGATGAAGACACCGCCTGCGTCGTGGTGCAATATCCCGATATTCTCGGGCGGATCAGCGATCTGACCCCGATTGCCGAAGCTGCCCACGCCAAGGGTGCGCTGCTGGTGGTGGTCAACACCGAGCCGGTGGCGCTGGGTGCGATCAAGTCGCCTGGTGAAATGGGCGCGGATATCGTGGTGGGCGAGGGCCAGTCACTCGGCGTCGGCCTCCAATTCGGCGGGCCTTACCTTGGCCTGTTCGCGGTGCGCGATCCCAAGCATGTCCGGCAGATGCCCGGGCGGCTGTGCGGCGAAACCACTGACGCCGAAGGCAAGCGCGGCTTCGTGCTGACGCTTTCGACCCGCGAACAGCACATCCGCCGCGAGAAGGCGACGAGCAATATCTGCACCAATTCGGGCCTGTGCGCGCTCGCTTTCACCGTCCACATGACGCTGCTGGGTGAACGCGGCCTGCGCGAGCTCGCCGCCGAAAACCACCGGCTGGCCTGCCTTGCGGCGGACCGTCTGGCGAAGGTGCCGGGCGTGCGTGTGCTCAACAACGGCTTCTTCAACGAATTTACCGTGATGCTGGATGGCAAGCCGGCGCGGGAAATCGTGCGTGATCTGGCGGATCGCGGTGTGCTCGCGGGCGTTTCGCTCGGGCGGCTCTATCCGGGTGTCGCCGCGCTCGAACAGGCGCTGCTCGTTGCCGTGACCGAGACCACCACCGAAGAGGATATCGAGCGGCTCGCCGCCGAACTTGCAGCCAGCCTCAAGGAGACGGTGTGATGAACGCCCCCAACAAGTCCGGCTGGAAGCCCGAGATGCAGATCGCTGAAAGCGGCTTTCTCGGCGGCCCTGTCACCACCACGGGCAACCGCGCGCTGATGCTTGAAGAGCCGCTGCTGTTCGAGATCGGCCGCGCTGACGTTACCGGCGTTGATCTGCCGGCGGTGGATCCGCAAGCACCCACCCGTCTTGGCGGTCTGGCCCGTTCGGAAGCGATCGGTCTCGTCGGCCTGACCGAGCCGGAAACCGTGCGCCATTACACGCGCCTCAGCCGTCAGAATTACGGGATCGATCTCGGCTTCTTCCCGCTCGGCTCGTGCACGATGAAGCATAACCCGCGTCTCAACGAGAAGATGGCGCGGCTGCCGGGTTTTGCCGATATCCATCCGCTGCAACCGCAATCGACGGTGCAGGGCGCGCTTGAAGTGATCAGCCAGCTTGGCGAATGGCTCTGCAAGCTGACCGGCATGCCGGGCGTCGCGATGAGCCCCAAGGCGGGCGCGCATGGCGAACTGTGCGGCATCCTTGCGATCCGCGCGGCCCATACCGCGCGCGGCGATGCGCGCGAGGTCGTGCTCGTGCCCGAAAGCGCCCACGGCACCAATCCTGCCACGGCGGCCTTTGCCGGTTACCGGGTCGAGGATATCCCGGCAACCGCCGAAGGCCGGGTTGATGTAGCGGCGCTCAAGGCGCGGCTCGGGCCGGATGTGGCCGGGGTGATGATCACCAATCCCAACACCTGCGGGCTGTTCGAAAAGGATTTCCGCGAAATCGCCGATGCGGTCCACGCAGCGGGCGGCTATGTCTATTGCGACGGCGCGAACTTCAACGCCATTGTCGGCCGGGTGCGCCCGGGCGATCTCGGCGTCGATGCGATGCACATCAACCTGCACAAGACCTTCTCGACCCCGCATGGCGGCGGCGGGCCGGGTTCGGGGCCGGTGGTGTTCTCCGAAGCGCTCGCGCCCTATGCGCCGCTGCCTTTCGTGCGGCAGGATGGCGATGGCGCCTTTTACCTTGTCGAGGAAGAGCACACCGAGGAACGCGGGCCAAGCTTTGGCCGGATGACCGCCTTTCACGGCCAGATGGGCATGTTCACGCGCGCGCTGACCTATATGCTCAGCCACGGCGCGGACGGGTTGAAGCAGGTCGCCGAAGATGCCGTGCTCAACGCCAATTACATCCTCCGCAGCATGGAGGACATCCTCCACGCGCCCTTCGCGGCGAGCGGGCCGTGCATGCACGAGGCGCTGTTCGGCGACAAGGATTTCGGTGGCGGGTTGTCGACGCTTGATGTCGCCAAGGGGCTGATCGACGAGGGCTATCACCCGATGACGGTCTATTTCCCGCTGGTGGTGCATGGCGCGATGCTGGTCGAGCCGACCGAGACCGAGAGCAAGGCGGCCATCGATCAGTTCATTGCGGCCTTCCGGGCGGTGGTCGAACGGGCGCTGGCCGGGGACGAGGCGCTCAAGCAGGCGCCCTATTTCGCGCCTCGCCGCCGCCTTGACGAGACCGGCGCTGCGCGCAAGCCCAAGCTCGCTTTCGAAGGCTGAAATACCGACGCTCCCCCTCCCCGGTGGGGAGGGGGAGTGCTGCGATCACCCCATTGTCGGGATGACAAAGGCGTTGGAACCATCCCCGCCGCCGTCGGGCCAGCGCTGGGTGATCTTCTTGTTCTTGGTCCAGAAGCGCAGGCCTTCCACGCCATACTGGTCAATGTCGCCGAAGCCCGAACGCTTCCACCCGCCGAAGGAGTGGTAGGCGACCGGCACCGGGATCGGCACGTTGATCCCGACCATGCCCACATTCACCCGCGCGGCGAACTCGCGCGCGGCGTGCCCGTTGCGGGTGAAGATCGCAACGCCATTGCCATACTGGTGCTCGCTGGGCAGGCGCAGCGCCTCTTCGAAATCCTGCGCGCGCACGATCTGAAGCACGGGGCCGAAGATTTCCTCCTGATAGGAGCGCATCTGCGGGGTGACGTGGTCGATCAGCGTCGGACCGACGAAGAAGCCCTTCTCGTGGCCTTGCAGGGTGAAGCCGCGCCCGTCGACGACGATCTCCGCGCCCTCTTCCTCGGCGGTGGTGATCCACTGTTCGATCCGCGCCTTGTGCTCGGGCGTGACGACGGGCCCGTAATCGGCCTCGGGATCGTTCGAGACACCGATCCGCAGGCCCGCGATGGACTTGAGCAGCTTTTCCTTGAGCTTTTCGGCGGTGTCCTCGCCCACAGGCACCACCACCGGCAGCGCCATGCAGCGCTCGCCCGCCGAGCCGAAGGCCGCGCCGGTCAGATCGGTGACGACTTGGTCAAGGTCCGCATCGGGCAGCACGATGCCATGGTTCTTCGCCCCGCCGAAGGCCTGGACGCGCTTGTTGTTGGCCGACCCGCGCGCGTAGATATATTGCGCGATATCCGATGAGCCGACGAAGCTGATCGCGGCGATATCGGGGTGATCGATGATCGCATCGACCATTTCCTTGTCGCCGTGGATGACCTGAAGCAGGCCTTCCGGCGCGCCCGCTTCGAGGAACAATTCGGCAAGCCGCACCGGCACGCTCGGGTCACGTTCCGAGGGCTTGAGGATGAAGGCATTGCCCGCTGCGCAAGCCATGCCGAACATCCACATCGGGATCATCGCCGGGAAGTTGAACGGGGTGATCCCCGCGCCGATGCCGAGCGGCTGGCGCATCGAATAAACATCGATCCCCGGCCCCGCGCCGTGGGTGTATTCGCCCTTCATGATCTGGGGCAAGCCGCAGGCATATTCGATCACTTCCAGCCCGCGCTGCACATCGCCGCGCGCGTCGGGGACGGTCTTGCCGTGTTCGGAGGAGAGCATCTCGGCCAGCGATTGCATGTTCGCCTCGACCAGTTCCTTGAAGGCGAACATCACCCGCGCGCGGCGCTGCGGGTTGGTGGCGGCCCATGCGGGCTGGACGCGCTTGGCGGTCTCCACCGCGCGGGCGAGCAACGCGGCATCGCCGAGCGCGACCTCGGCCTGCACTTCTCCGGTCGAAGGGTTCCAGATGGCGTGCTTGCGGGTGGGGGCGGGGCTGTCGCCGACGATGAAATGGTCGATCTGACGCAGTGTCTGTACCATGGGGGAAAAGCTCTCCTGTCCTGTGCGCTCCCCATGCCGCCGGGCGGGGGCCAAGGCAAGGGTGCTCAGCCCCTCAAAAGTGCTCAGGCAAGCCCGCTGCGGCGGGCGCGCAGGGGAAAGCCGGCGCTGGCCTATTCGCCCGCGTCAAACCCGATGCGTTCCGCCGCCGCGCCCGACATGATGAAGCCGATCGGTCGTTCGGTTTCTTCCTGCAAGTGCGCGATCAGGCTGGCGGTGCGGGCGAGCAGCGAAATGCCTTTCAGCGCCGCGAGCGGGAAGCCCGCATCGAGCATCACCGCCGGGATCGCGCCGTTCACATTGATCGGCAGGCTCCGCCCGATGGTGTCGGGCAGCACGGCGGCGATGGTGTGGAGCATGGCGATATGCGCGCCCTCGACGCCTTGCTCCTTGGCGATGGCGAGCAACCGGTGCGCGCGCGGATCACCGCCCGAATGCTGCGGATGGCCAAAGCCGGGGATGGCCTTCTTCTCGGCGCGCAATTCCTTGATCGCGGCCGTGGCGGCGTCAGCAGCGCTGATGCCTTCGGCTTCGGCCCGCGCCACACAGGCCGCGTAGAACTTGCCTGCCACTTCCGCGCTGCCGAGCACCACCGAACCGCAGCCGAGCAAGCCGGCGGCAACCGCGCCGTGGAAGGCCTCGGGCGCGGCGGCATAGGTCATGCGGGTGGCGACCACGCTCGGCACCAGGCCATGTTCGGCAATGGCGCAGAGCACGGCATCAGCCAGCACCTTTTGCGGGCCCGACGGCATCGTGCCCGTGACGAGCAGCCAGAAATAGCTGGTGAAATCGACCTTGCCGATCACCTCGTCACACAGGTCGAGCCCGCGCACCGTAATGCTGGTGGCATCCGAGGTGCAGATAGACGTAACCGCGTTGTCCTGCTTGCCGATGCGCATCCGTTTTGCCTTTTCGATAGTCGAAGTTGATTTCGCTATGCGAAAGATATAGGGTAACGTCAACCTTCAAGCGCATAACCGGGATGATGACATGACGGCGCAGCCACTCAAGGACGTAACCGTGCTCGAAATGGGCACTTTCATCACCGGGCCGGCTGCGGGCATGATCCTCGCTGATCTGGGTGCCAATGTCATCAAGATCGAACAGCCCGGCACGGGCGATCCGTTCCGCTCGTTCAAGGGCGAACTCTACAGCCCGCATTTCCAGACTTACAACCGCAACAAGCGCTCGGTGACGATTGATCCCAAGAACCCCGAAGATCTGGCGGTGCTTGATCAGCTGGTGGCGCAGGCCGATGTCTTCATCCAGAATTTCCGCCCCGGCGTGGCGGATCGTCTCAATGTCGATGCCGCGCGCTTGCAGGGCCTTAATCCGCGCCTGATCTATGCTTCGATCTCGGGCTTTGGCAGCGAAGGGCCGGATCGCAACCGCCCTGCGTTCGACACCGTGGCGCAGGCTGCCAGCGGGTTCCTGCGGCTGCTCGTCAATCCCGAACACCCGCGCGTGGTCGGCCCGGCGATTGCCGATGCGATGACGGGCTTTTACGCGGCGATCGGCGTGCTCGCCGCGCTCCATGAACGCGAGACCACGGGCAAGGGCAGGCTGGTGGAAACCTCGATGTTCGAGGCAATGTGCCACTTCAATCTCGATGATTTCACCCATCTGCTGTCCGCTGATCAGGTGATGGGGCCCTATAGCCGCCCGCATGTCAGCCAGTCCTATGTCTTCGCCTGTGCCGACGGCAAATGGATCGCGCTGCACATGTCCTCGCCGCCCAAGTTCTGGGAGAACCTGGCGATCGCGGTGGGCCAGCCCGACATGCTTGCGCTGCCCGCCTTCGCCAGCCGCGATGCCCGCATCGCTCATTATGAAGATGTGGTCGCCTTTCTCGC
>Ga0308017_1000081_pt1 | contig 30815 bp, 21 predicted proteins | sample Neamet280_FD_203145 | JGI IMG/M metagenome (GOLD analysis project Ga0308017, IMG submission 203145) | Marine microbial communities from water near the shore, Antarctic Ocean - #280 | ecosystem: Environmental > Aquatic > Marine > Unclassified | place: Southern Ocean | collected 2014-10-01
CGGTTCTGCCAGCGCTGCTATCATCCCCCTCGCCATCCGCCGCAGAAATGCATAGAGGAGCGTTCCATGCATTTTCTCGATCAGGCCAAAATCTATATCAAGTCAGGCGGCGGCGGGCCGGGTGCTGTCAGCTTCCGGCGTGAGAAATATGTCGAATATGGTGGCCCCGATGGTGGCAACGGGGGGAGCGGCGGCGACATCGTGTTCGAAGCGGTCGCCGGGCTCAATACCCTGATCGATTTCCGCTACACCCAGCATTTCAAGGCACCGCGCGGCGGGCACGGCATGGGCCGGGACCGCACTGGCGCCAGCGCCAAGCCGCTGGTGATCAAGGTGCCCGTCGGCACGCAGATCATTTCCGATGATCAGGAAGAAGTGCTCGCCGATTTCACGGAAGTCGGCCAGCGCGTTGTGCTGCTCCATGGCGGGATGGGCGGACGCGGCAATGCCTCCTACAAGACCTCCACCAATCGCGCCCCGCGCCAGCACCAGCCGGGCATGCCGGGCGAGGAAATGTGGGTGTGGCTGCGGTTGAAGCTGCTCGCCGATGTTGGCCTAGTCGGCTTGCCCAACGCAGGCAAATCGACCTTCATCAACGCGGTCTCGAACGCGCAGGCCAAGGTCGGTGATTACGCCTTCACCACGCTGGTGCCCAAGCTCGGCGTGGTGCGCCACAAGGGCCGTGAATTCGTGCTGGCGGATATTCCCGGCCTGATCGAGGGCGCAGCCGATGGCGCGGGGATCGGGGATCGTTTCCTCGGCCATATCGAACGCTGCCGGGTGCTGATCCACCTCATCGATATCACTGGCACGGATAATGCCGACCCGGCTGAAGCCTTGCGCATCGTCGAGGATGAGCTTGAGGCCTATGGCGGCGGGCTCGCTGAAAAGCCGCGCCTGATTGCGCTCAATAAGCGTGATCTTGCCGATGCCGAGTTGGTGGCAGGCTTTGCCGCGGAATTGCAGGCGGCAGGTGCCACGCAGGTCTTTGCCGTCTCGGGCGCGACGGGTGAAGGCATCCCCGAACTGATGGATGCCGTGCTGTCCTATCTACCCGATCGCACCGCCACCGAGACCAAGGGCAGCGAGATCGAGGACGCGCCGAGCGGCGCGTCTGACGAATGGTCCCCGATCTAGAGACGCTGATGCTGGAGCGGTTGGCCGACATGGCACGCGCGCAGCGCATAGTCGTCAAGATCGGCAGCGCGTTGCTGATCGAAGGCGGCGAGCCGCGCAGCCAATGGCTGGGCAAGCTGGCGGGTGATCTGGTCACGCTGCGCAAGAACGGCGCACAGGTGATTGTTGTCAGCTCGGGTGCGATCGCGCTCGGCGCGGCGCGGCTGGCCTTGCCCAAGGGCGGCCGGGCGAGCCTTGCCGATGCGCAGGCGGCAGCGGCGGTCGGGCAGATCCAGCTTGCCGATCTGTGGTCGGCAGCGCTCCGGGCGCATGGCATTACCGCGGCGCAAATGCTGCTGACACTTGATGATCTGGAAGATCGGCGGCGCTATCTCAATGCCTCGGCCACGCTGGATCGGCTGCTGACCGCGGGGACGATCCCGGTGATCAACGAGAACGACAGCGTCGCCACCGAGGAAATCCGTTTTGGCGATAATGATCGCCTTGCCGCGCGGGTGGCGCAGGCAGCCAATGCCGATCTGGTGCTGCTGCTGTCGGATGTCGACGGGCTCTATGACCGTGACCCGCGTGAGGCCGGTGCCGCGCTGGTGCCCGTGGTCGAGGCAGTCACGCCCGAAATTATGGCCATGGCGAGCGGCGCTTCGTCCTCGGGCCTCGGCTCTGGCGGGATGGTGTCCAAGCTGCAGGCCGCGCAGATCGCGACGCGCGCAGGCATTGCGCTGGCGATCCTTAACGGCACGCATGACGCGCCGATCGCCCATGCGCTGAGCGCAGGGACAGGGACGCTGTTCCTGCCCGTGCGCAGCGATTCCGCGCGCAAGGCGTGGCTTGGCGGGCGGCTCGCCCCTGCGGGCGAGCTGCGCGTCGACAAGGGCTGCGCCGAAGCGCTGAAGGGCGGCGCGAGTCTGCTCGCGGCGGGCGTTGTCGGCGTCTCGGGCCAGTTCCGGCGCGGCGACCTGGTCAGCGTGCTCTCGCTGCGGGGAGAGCGCCTGGCGCAGGGTCTTGCGGAATATGACGCCGCCGAAGTGCAATTGATCGCGGGCAAGCGCGCCGAGGATCAGGCCGAGCGGCTGGGCTATGCGCCGCGCTCCTGCGTGATCCACCGCGATCACATGGTGCTGCTGTGAGCGTGCTCGCGATCACCGGCGCCACCGGTTTCGTCGGCTCTGCGGTGCTCGACGCGGCGCTGGCCGAGGGCCATCAGGTGCGTGCGCTCGCCCGCCGCGATCAAACGGCGCGCGCTGCTGTGGCGTGGGTGCGCGGCGATCTGGGCGACGCGGGCGCGCTTGCCGCGCTGGTCGCGGGCGCGGACGCGGTGATCCATGTCGCGGGCCTCACCAACACGCCGGACCCCGCCGCCTTCGAAGCGGCCAACGTCACCGGCACCGCCAACGTCATCGCCGCGATGAAGCAGGCCGGGGCGCGCCGGCTGGTGTTTGTTTCCTCGCTATCGGCGCGCAAGCCCGAACTGTCGGCCTATGGCGCGTCGAAGGCCAAGGCTGAGGCGCTGGTGGAGGCCTCCGGTCTCGACTGGACCACGGTGCGTCCGCCCGGCGTCTATGGTCCGCGCGATGTCGACTATCTGGAGATGTTCCGCACCGCGAAGTGGGGCTTCGTCCCCCTGCCACCCGGCGGGGCGAGTTCAATCATTCACGCCGACGATCTCGCGCGGCTTCTCGTTGGGCTTGCGGCCAGCAACGCCGCTGCAACGAAAAAGCAGACCTACGAACCCGACGACGGGCGCGAGGGCGGGTGGAGCCACAAGGAGCTGGCGCAAGCGATCGGCCAAGCCGTGGGCAAGCGTTCCGTCTTCGCCCCGCACTTGCCGCGCGCTGTGCTGGCGGCTACGGCCACGGCCGACCGGCTGCTGCGCGGCGACCGCGCGAAACTCACCGCCGACCGTGTGGGCTATATGTGCCACCCCAACTGGGTTTCCCGTTCGGATCGCAAACCGCCTACCGGCATCTGGCAACCGCGGATCAGCGGTCAGGAAGGCTTGAAGGCGACGGCCGCATGGTACGCCCGCGAGGGGTGGCTTTAGCAACAGCCGTCACCCCAGCGAAAGTTGGGGTCTAGGGCATCATAGGGCAGTGCTTGCCGCTTGAGGTCCCAGCTTTCGCTGGGATGACGGGAGCGGCGAGAATGCGCTTTACAAAAACGGTTCCTCGCCCGGCTTGTGGATGCCGCATTCGGTCTTGTCCCAGCCCTTCCACCGGCCCGAGCGCGGGTCTTCGCCCGGCGCGACCTGCGAGGTGCAGGGGGAGCAGCCGATCGAAGGGTAGCCCTGCGCGATCAGCGGGTGGCGCGGGAGATCGTGCTGGATGAAATAGCCTTCGATCTGCCCGGCGTCCCAATCGATCAGCGGGTTGATCTTGAGCCGCCCCTGCGCGTCCGAGGTGTCCACTTCGAAGCGCGGCAGATTGGCGCGGGTTGCAGCCTGGAAGGCCTTGCGCCCGGTGAAGCTGGCGTCGAAATTGACCAGCGCCTTTTCCAGCGGCCTCACCTTGCGGATCTCACAGCAGCCATCGGGATCGTAGGACCACCGGAGGCCGGTTTCGTCCCGCTTGGCCAGTTCGTCGGCATCCGGCGTCAGCACCATCAGATTGAGGCCGAGGCGCGCGACCAGTTCATCGCGATAGGCCAGCGTCTCGGGGAAATGCTTGCCCGTGTCGAGGAACAGCACCGGCACGGTCGGGTCGACGCTGGCGATCAGGTGCAGCAAGACCGCGCTCTCCGCGCCGAAGCTGGAGACCACCGCAAGATCGCCCGCCAGCCCGTCACGGATCACCGCTTCGAGCATGTCCAGCGTCGAGGCACCGCGGAACATGCGGTTGAGGCGCACGGCGTCATGCTCGGTAAAGCGCGGCGCGAGGTCGAGCGTGTCGCGGGTGCGCGGCGGCTGGCGGGAGAGTCCGAGTTCAGGCTTCATGGCGCTTGTCCGCAATGGTCCGGCGCGCATCGGCGGCGCGCTGATAGACGTTGTCCCACGTGGCAAAGGCGCGCGCGGCGTCTTCTTCATCCAGCCGTTTGTCGGGTGCGAAGCTGTCGAAGCCGCAGCGGCGCATGTGCGAAAGCTGATCGATCAGGACATCGCCGATCGCGCGCAGCTCTCCGGTGTAGCCCGCCTCGCGCAGGATGCGCGCGGCCGAGTAGCCGCGCCCGTCGCCAAAGCTCGGGAAATTGATCTCGACCAGCGCGAGGCGATCAAGGAAGGGCAAGAGCAACCGCGCATCGTCGCCCGGCTCGATCCGGACGGCGGCGGCGTTGGTCTGGTCGCAGCAGGCGTCCACCGTCACCGTACCGTGATCGACGGGCTCATCGTCGCGGAAGCGGAATTGCACTTCGTCGGGCGAGGTGCCGAGGTTGGTGGTATCAACCATACAAGGCCTCCTTGAACGGCTCCATGCCGATGCGGCGGTAGGTATCGAGGAAACGCTCGCCCTCGGCGCGCTGTGCGAGGTAGACGTCGGTGACTGTCTCGACCGCGGCGATCACGCCATCCTCGTCGAAGCCGGGGCCGGTGATCTTGGCGAGGCTCACATCCTCCGCCTCGGAACCGCCGAGCGAAAGCTGGTAATTCTCGCGCCCTTTCTTGTCGACGCCGAGGATGCCGATGTGGCCCGCATGGTGGTGCCCGCAGGCGTTGATGCAGCCCGAGATTTTCAGCTTCAATTCGCCCACCACTTCGGTGCGGCCCGAAGCGGCGAAGCGCTCTGAAATGCGCTGCGCGAGCGGGATCGAACGAGCGTTGGCGAGCGAGCAGTAATCAAGGCCGGGACAGGCGATGATGTCCTCGATCGTGTCCATATTGGGCGAACCGAGTCCTGCGGCGTCGAGCGCCTGCCACACCGCCGGAAGGTCGGCGATGGCGACATGGGGCAGCAGCAGGTTCTGCGTGTGCATCACCCTGAGCTCGTCGAACGAATATTCGCGCGCCAGCCGTGCGACGACGCGCATCTGCTCGGCGGTTGCGTCACCGGGGATACCGCCTGCGGGCTTGAGGCTGATGACGGCGGAAACGTAATCGGGGTGGCGGTGGGGGTGGGTGTTGCGGCGGACCCATTGGCCGAACGCGCTGCCCTGACCGCCGTTCGCCTCGAGCGTAGTCGAGAGGCGCTGCTCGAAGGGTGTCTCGACTTCGCTCGACACGAACGGAGGATCGACGAAATGCGCCTTGATGCGTTCGAGTTCGGCAGTCGGCGGCTCCACCCCCACACTCAGCATATGGGCGAATTCTTCCTCGACCTGCCGGGTGTATTCCGCCGCGCCCAGTTCATGGACGAGGATCTTGATCCGCGCCTTGTACTTGTTGTCGCGCCGTCCGTAGCGATTGTAGACCCTGAGGCACGCCTCGGCATAGGTGATCAGCTGGTCGAGCGGCACGAAGTCGCGGATCAGCGGCGCGATCATCGGCGTGCGGCCCATGCCGCCACCGGCATAGAACTGCGCGCCGATCTCTCCGTCGCGCTTGACGATGCGGATGCCGATATCGTGCAGGCGCATTGCTGCGCGGTCGGTTTCCGAGCCGATCACCGCAATCTTGAACTTGCGCGGCAGATAGGTGAACTCCGGGTGGAAGCTCGACCATTGGCGCATCAGCTCGGCATAGGGCCGGGGGTCCACCACCTCGTCCGCCGCCGCGCCCGCGAAGTGATCCGCCGAGATGTTGCGGATGCAGTTGCCGCTCGTCTGGATCGCATGCATCTCGACCTTCGCCAGATCGGCGAGGATATCGGCGGCGTCTTCCAGCTTGATCCAGTTGTACTGGATGTTCTGGCGCGTGGTGAAGTGCCCGTAGCCGCGGTCATACTTCTCCGCGATGTCGGCCAGCGCCTCCATCTGTCGGGCGTTGAGCGTGCCATAGGGGATGGCGACGCGCAGCATGTAGGCGTGGAGCTGGAGGTAGAGCCCGTTCATCAGCCGCAGCGGCTTGAATTGGTCTTCGGTCAGCTTGCCTTCGAGGCGGCGGCGGGCCTGATCGCGGAATTCCTCCACGCGGGCATCGACCATCGTCTGATCGTATGAATCGTAACGGTACATGTCAGATCACCCAGTCGATGGCTTGCGGGTCTTGCGGCTTCAATGTGAGATCGGGCCGCACGGTCGGGCCGAGCGCGCGGATACGGTCCTTGATGTGGGCGGGGCGCACACCGTCGATGGTGCGGGTCGCCTCGATCGCGTAAGGCACATTGACGCGGCGCGCGGCGACTTCGCGGGCCATGATTTCCTCGGCCATGTCGCCGACATCGACCGCGTCATTGACGTGGAGCGACCAGCCCGTGCCGTTCCACCACGTCACCGCGCCGCTGCGCAGATCATTGCCGGTGAGGATCTTCATTGTGCTCTCTCCTGTGCGAGCGCGGCCACGGCGGCGTCTTCGCGGGCGGTCACCTCGCCGATGACGATGAGGGCGGGGCTCTTCACCGCTTCCCGCTCCACCAAGTCCGGCAGGCCCGCCAGCAACCCGCGCAGCACCCGCATTTCGGGGCGCGCGGCGTTTTCGATCACGGCGACGGGCATGTCTGGCGCAAGGCCATCGGCCATCAGCTTTTCGGCGATGGCAGCGGCGGTGGAAACGCCCATGTAGATCACCAGCGTGCGGCCCTTGCCTGCGAGGCCCGACCAGTTCTGTTCGGAAAGCCCTTTGCACTGGCCCGCGACGAAGCTGACAATGCTGGCCGCATCGCGGTGGGTGAGCGGAATGCCGCTGGCGGCCGCAGCCCCATTGGCCGCAGAAATGCCGGGGACGACTTCGACCGGCACCCCGGCAGCGCGTGCGGTTTCGGCTTCCTCGCCGCCGCGCCCGAAGATGAACGGATCGCCGCCTTTCAGCCGCACGACATCGCGCCCGGCCAGCGCCTCGCGCACCAGCAGAGCGTTGATGTCCTCCTGCGGCAGGGTGTGGCGGGCGCGCTGTTTGGCGACCGAAATCAGCCGCGCATCAGGCCGGGCGAGGCGGAGAATATCCGGGCCGATCAGCCCGTCATGGACGATCACTTTCGCCCGCTCGATCAGGCGGACCGCGCGCAGGGTCAGCAGGTCCACCGGACCCGGCCCCGCGCCGACGAGATAGATGGTGCCGATCTGCTGCATGCTGCCCAATTGGGCGATGCGCCGCGCGCCTTCCAGCGAGAATGCTTTGCCAGCGATGAAGCAAAGCTATTGCGGTGCTTCGGTCTGCGCGCTGTCACGCTGTTCCAGAGCTGCGATAAGCGCCTGCATCTGCTTGCTCTCGCGCAGGTTCAGATCGCGCTGCGGGAAAGGAATTTCGACCCCATGCTCCTGAAACAGATCCCAGATCCGCATGAAGACGTCAGATCGGATATTGGCGATGCCGGCTTCGGGATCGGCAATCCAGAACCGCAGCTCGAAGTCCACCGAACTGTCCCCGAACCCCATCAGATTGACCCGTGGCTTGGGGTCGGTCAGCACCCGCGGGGTTTCATCGACCGCACGGTAAAGCAGCTCGGTCACCAGCTTGAGATCACTGTGATAGGCCACCCCGACAGGCGCCTTTACCCGCACGGTCTTGGATGAATAGGACCAGTTGATCACCTGATTGACCATCAGGTTTTCGTTGGGAATCAGATATTCGGTCTGATCACGGGTGATAACAGAGATCGCTCGGATCCCGATCTTGCGGATTTGTCCGATGGCCTCGTTGCCGGCTTGATCGGCGATCTGGATGACGTCGCCCGGCTTGATCGACTTGTCCATCAGCAGGATGATTCCGGCGATGAGATTGCCAAGGGTCTTCTGCAATCCGAAGCCAATGGCGAGGCCGAAAGCGCCAGAGAACACCGTGAGCGCGGTGAGATCGACCCCGAGAAGATCAACCCCGACAAGGAAGGTGACCACCCAGATCAGGATCGTCGCAATCTTCTCGGCCAGCAGCCGCTGGGCACCGTCGAGCGCGGTGATGCGCCGCAGCGCGCCGTGGGTCAGACGGGTGGCGAGCCAGGCAAAGGCCAGCACCAGGGCAAGGGCGCTGGCGGCAAATAGCAGATCGAAAACGGAGATGCGCCAGTCACTCACCTCGATCGCAAGCGAATCCAGGCGGTTTACAATATCAGCGAAGGCGTCGCCGCGTTGGGCGATGTCCTCGCGCATGGTGTCCGCGCCGCTGACCGTTTCAGAGGCATCATGGGCGGGAGCAGGCGCCGACGGTCTCATTCAACCCGCGCCAGCGCCTGTGCGAGATCGGCGATGAGATCATCGGTATCTTCAAGCCCGATCGCGAGCCGCAGCGCGGGCCGCCCGCCGGTCTGATCTGCCATGACACTGCGGTAGTCAGCTGGCTTGATCGGCAGGGCGAGGCTTTCATAACCGCCCCAGGAATAGCCGATCCCGAACAGGTCGAGATTATCGGCAACCCGCGCCGCCGCGGCGGGATCATCGCTGGCCAGCACGAAAGAAAACAGGCCGCAGCCGCCGGTGAAGTCCCGGGCCCATAGCGCATGGCCGGGATCGTCGGGCAGCAGCGGGCACAGCACCCGTGCGACTTGCGGCTGCTCGGCAAGCCAGCTGGCGATCCGCCGCGCGCTCTGCGTTTGCGCGGCGAGCCGCACCTGCATCGTACGCAGGCCCCGTGCCGCCAGCGCGGCATCATCGGGCGAGACGACCTGCCCCAGATCCTGCGCGGTGCGGCGGAGCGCCCGATACCATGTCTCGCCCGCGCTCGCGCTGCCCATCATCAGATCGGAATGGCCGCCGACATGCTTCGACAGGCTCATCATCACGATATCGCAGCCATGATCGAGCGCGGCAAAGCCAAGCGGGCTGGCCCAGGTGTTGTCGATCAGGCTCACCGCGCCGTGTTCGCGCGCCATCGCGGCGAGCTGCGGCACATCGCAGACCTCGAAGGTCAGGCTGCCGGGGCTCTCGAGCCACACCGCTTGCACCGGCTTGGCAAAGAGCGCGCGATAGGCGGAGATATCCAGCGGATCGAAAAAGGTGGTGGTCACCCCCATCCGCGCCAAGAGGCCGGTGGCCATGCTGCGGCTGGGGTCATAGGCATTGTCGCTCATCAGCAGATGATCACCCGGCTTGAGCACCGCCAGCATGATCCCTGCAATCGCGGCAACGCCGCTGGGATAGAGCACGGTGCCATGGGCACCCGGCTCGATCGCGGTCAGCGCTTCGGCGAGGCTCCACTGGGTCGGCGCACCGCGCCTGCCGTAGAAGAACTGCCCGTCGGCATTGGTGCGCCCCGCGGCCTGCCGATCCGCGTCTGTGTCGTAAAGGTGAGTCGAACCGCGCCAGACCGGCACGTTGACGACCGGGCCAGTCCACGCGCTCTTCCGGCCACCGCGCACCACCCGTGTGGCAGGGCGGCGCTTGCTGTCATCCCCGTCGCTGCTCATGCGTCCGGCCCTTGTGCCTTGGGCGTGGCGGGATCGGCGCCCCATTCGCTCCAGCTCCCATCATAAAGCGCGGTATCATCCTTGCCGATGAGGTGGAGCGCGAACAGCAGCACGCTTGCCGTCACGCCGCTGCCGCAGGTGCCGACAAGCGGGCGGGCGAGATCGACCCCGGCGCGTTCAAAGGCAGCGCGCAATTCGGTCACCGCCTTGTAAGTGCCATCGGGGTTGAGCACTTCGGTGAAAGGAAGATTCAGCGCGCCGGGAATCCGCCCGTTCTGTCCGCCATGCACCGGATCGACCCCCGAGCCATAGACCCGGTCGGCGCTGCGCGCGTCGAGCACCTGTTCGGCGTGGGTGTCGAGATTGGCCAGCATGTCGGCCTTGCTACGGACAGCGCGGGGGGCATGAAGCGCGGCAGGCGTGGTGGCGGTGATATCCGTTGCGCCGCCCGCAAGTTGGCGCGCTTCGCTGCGCCACTTGGCGAGCCCGCCATCGAGGATCGCGACCTCCGCCCAGCCGCTGCTTGTCAGCATGAACCATGCCCGGGCTGCGCTGCGGATCGCGCTGTCATCATAAAGCACGATGCGCGCGCCCGGTGGCACGCCAAGGCTCGCCAGCCGCTCGGCAAGCTGTTCGGGGTGCGGCAGCGCATAGGGGACAGGCGAGGCGGCATCGAACAGGCTCGCCAGATCGAGGAACCGCGCGCCGGGAATGTGCCCGGCGGCAAAATCAGCGCGGGCATCGCGCGCGGCGGCGGGCAGGTGATGCGAGGCATCAAGCACCACCACATCAGCTTGATCCAGATGGTCGGCCAGCCATGCGGTCGAAACGAGCGGGGGGAGGTGTTCGGTCATGCGCCGAGCCTAGCGGCGCGGGGCCCTTCCGCCAAGGCCCGCGCCCGTCTGATCCGCTTACGGGGCGTTGACGGGCAGCACCTTCAGCCCAGCGATCCCGCCCGGCGCCACATCGAGCCGGATCGGCTGGAGCCTGCCCATGGTGGCGGGGCTCGGCGTGCCGACCACGAAGGTGCGCTGTTCCGTCTCGCGGTCCGGGCTTTCGAGCGTCGCGTGAAGCAGCGGGATCAGCAGCGGGGCCGGGCCCTGCCGCAGCGGTGCAATCGCGGCGAGCGGGAGACGCAATGTGCCGGTGATGCTGCGGCTTTGCTGCGGTCCGATCCGGGGAATCGTCTGGCGCTCCTCTGCCGTATCGGCCAGCGGCGCATCTGTGCTGTTCTGACGCGGCTGGTCGAGCCGGATCGTGATTGCCAGATCGCGCACCGCACGATCCGCGCGATTGGCCACTTCGAGGCGGTAATCGATGCTGAACATCATCACGCTGCGCGCAGCGCCGGTGATGTCGAGCTGGCAATCCAGCCGCAGCGGTATGGCCGCGGCCTGCTCACTTTCGTCGGCGGCCGGGCGCTTGGCTGGCGCGGCGAGGCGCGGCACCTTGGGCTGACGCCGCCGCCCAAGGATGCGCGCAGCAATCAGGGCGACGATGACAGCCAGCGCGCCTGCCAGCCACGGCCACAGGTCGGGCCCAATGCTTGCCCCGAGCGCCGAGGATGGCGCGACAGGTGCATTGGCCTCAGGCGGTATGAGGCTGTCGCCAAAGCCGGGGCCGGCAGGTGAGGAGGGCATTGCCGGGGTAGGCGAGGGGGTGCTGGCACTCGCTGGGTCGGATGTTGGCACCGCCGTGGAAATCGAGGGGCGCGGCGCAGGTATGGGCGCGGGCGCGGGTGCTGGCGTGCTGCGTGGTTGCGGCTGGGCTGCGGCCGGGGGCGATACCGTCGGTACGGGTGCCGGAGGCAGGGCGAGCGGGCTCGCTTGCGGAGAGGGTTGTGCCTCGGGCAGGGGTGTCGATGGCGGCACGGCCTGTGCCCCTGCGCCGACAAGCGCGGCAAGGATCGTGGCTGTCATGGCGCGAGGCAGCCGGGGTCGGGATGAGGTCATTCGCAAAGCCAAGGTCGCTTGAGAGTGCACAGCGGTTCGCTTCCCATAACGGCAGGGCCGCCTGCGTCCAGTTCCTTGCTTGCGCTATGCCCGGTTTCGCGGCAACAGCCCAGCCTATGAACACGCCCTCTGATACGCCTTCGCTCAATCCCGCCTTTCTCGGCAAGGACAGCCCGCTGCCGCGCTCGCCCGAAGAAGCGCAGCTTGATTATGTCCCCAACCCGCGCAAGGGCGCGCTGTTTCTGGTGCGGTTTGTCGCGCCGGAATTCACCTCGTTGTGCCCGGTCACTGACCAGCCCGACTTTGCCCATCTGGTGATCGATTACGCGCCGGGCGATACGATTGTGGAATCGAAAAGCCTCAAGCTGTTTCTTGGCTCGTTCCGCAATCACAATGGCTTCCACGAAGATGTCACCGTCGGCATCGGCCAGCGGCTTGCCGAAGAAATGCAGCCGCGCTGGCTGCGCATCGGCGGATACTGGTATCCGCGCGGCGGGATCCCGATTGATGTGTTCTGGCAGACCGGCCCCGCTCCCGAAGGCCTGTGGGTGCCTGATCAGGGCGTAGCCCCCTATCGCGGTCGCGGCTGAATTGGGTTAGAGCACCCTTATCTCCTCCCCGGGCGAATCGGGTTGCGGAACGCTTTTTGCAATGCGGCGTTGCAAAACCTGAAACTGATCATGCAGTTTGTTGCCTGATTGCGCGCTTATGCGCAATTTTGCTTCAGACTCATGGGCTTTCGGCGCGCGCATGGCTGCTGCTTGCAGCGGTCTCGGGGAGGATGAGTTCTTGGCTGAAGCTGATACCGGCGTGGTGGCTGCCGCCCGTCTGACCAATCCCATCGGCAACCGCGCGGACTGGGACGCGATGCGCGCCGCCGTGCTGGCTGATCCCGGTGCCTTTCATGGGCAGATTGCCGCGCGCAACATGCATTGGTTCGTGGCCGATTGCGGGCCAAGCGGCGCGTGGCTCGCCAAGGGTGCAGACGGCGCATGGACCGGCTGGGACGCGGCCACCTGTGCCCCTGTCAGCCCCGCGCTGCCTGCCGATTTTGCGCCGTGGGAGCAGGCCTTCGATGGTTCGAACCCGCCGCATTGGCGCTGGTTTGTCGGCGGGCGCACCAATGCGGCCTTTTCCGAGATGGATCGCCACGTGCTGGCGGGCCACGGCGAGGAAGCCGCGCTGATCTTTGAAGGTGACCGCTGGGATATGTCCGCATTGGGCGGCAAGGGTGCGCCGCTCGATTGCTTCACCGTCTCGCGCCGCCAATTGCTGCTCGAAAGCGCGAAGTGCGCGGTCGCGCTTCAGGCGCTCGGGGTGCAACCGGGAGACCGGATCGCGCTCAACATGCCGAGCATCGTGCCGCAAATCTATTGGACCGAAGGCGCCAAGCGGATGGGCGTGGTCTATACGGCGGTGTTCGGCGGCTTTTCCGACAAGACCCTGTCGGATCGCATCGCCGATACCGGCGCCAAGGTGATTGTCACCTCGGATGGCTCTTATCGCACCGCGCAGGTTGCCCCGTTCAAGAACGCCTATACCGATCCCGCGCTCGACAATTTCGTGCCGGTGACAACGGCGCTCACCATTCTCGGCAAGCTCGAACTGGAACTGCCTGCTGCCGATCAACAGACCATTCTGGATACGGTGCGCGAGGCGCTCGCCGGAGAAATCACGGTCGATCGCTCCGATGTGATGCGCGGGGTCGGCAAGGCGCTGATCCAGCTTGGCAATGAAGGACGCATTTCCAGCGCGGATGCCGCGCGGGTGCGGATCGCGATTGCTTCCAGCCTTGTCACGCTGCCGCCGCGCGTGGAGGCGGTGATCGTGTGCCGCCACACCGGCACGGCCGACATGATCTGGCGCGAGGAACGCGACCGGTGGAGCCACGAACTCACCGATGCGGCGCTCGACACCATCCTTGAAAAGGCGCGCGGCGTCGGCTTCGCGGTCAATTCGCAGGCCGATCTGATGGCGCTGTCTGATGGCGATTTCGTCCGCGCGATCTGGGCGTCGTCACCGCCGATGCCGGTCGATGCCGATTACCCGATGTTCTTCATCTACACCTCGGGTTCGACCGGCAAGCCCAAGGGGATCGTCCATTCGCACGGTTATGCCGCCGGCGTCGCCGAGACGATGGCGGCGAGCTTCGATGCGCGCCCCGGCGATACGCTGTTCGTGGTGGCCGATCCGGGTTGGATCACCGGGCAGAGCTATCTGATCTGCGCCCCCCTGATGACGCGGGTGACCAGCGTGGTCTTCGAAGGTTCGCCCGTCTTCCCGCATGCGGGCCGCTTTGCCTCGATGATCGAGCGGCACAATGTCACGATCTTCAAGGCGGGGGTGACCTTCCTCAAGAGCGTGATGAGCGATCCCTCGAACCTCGCCGATGTGCAGCGCTACGACATGAGCGGACTGCGCGTCGCGACCTTCTGTGCCGAGCCGGTCAGCCCCAGCGTGCAGGCCTTCGGGATGGAGCATGTCACGCCGCAATATATCAATTCCTATTGGGCGACCGAGCATGGCGGCATCGCCTGGACGCATTTTTACGGCAACCGCGATTTTCCGCTGCGGCCCGATGCCCATGCCTTCCCGCTGCCGTGGGTGGTGGGCGATGTCTGGGTCGAGGATGAGGATGCGGGCGGCGCCGATGCGCCCTTTGCGCGCGCAGCGGACGCGGGCGGGGTCAATTGGCGGCGCGCTGACATGGGCGAGAAGGGCGAAATCGTCATCACCGCGCCTTATCCCTATCTCGCCCGCACCATATGGGGCGACATGGACAATTTCCGTGTCGAAAATGGCTGCGTGCTCGGCGCGTGGAAGGGCGATGCCAAGCGCTGGGAAGAAGGCTACTGGAAGCGCTGGAAGGGCGTCTGGGCCTACACCCAGGGCGATTTCGCGATTGCCCATGAGGATGGCTCGTTCTCGCTCCACGGGCGTTCGGATGATGTGATCAATGTCTCGGGCCACCGCATGGGGACCGAGGAAATCGAAGGCGCGGTGCTGCGCGACAAGGCGCTCGCGCCGGACTCGCCGGTCGGCAATGTGCTGGTGGTCGGCGCGCCGCACCGCGAGAAGGGCCTGACCCCGCTTGCCTTTGTGGTGCCGGTGGCGGGCCGCAAGCTGACGATCGAGGACAAGCGCCGCCTGTTCGATCTCGTGCGCACCGAAAAGGGCGCGGTCGCGGTGCCGGCGGACTTCATCGAAGTCTCGCAATTCCCCGAAACCCGCAGCGGGAAATATATGCGCCGGATGGTGCGCGCGCTGGTGGTGGGCGAGGACGTTGGCGACGTGACGACGCTCCGTAACCCGGAAGCGCTCGACGAACTGCGCACCGTTATCACCGATTGGCAGCGCAAGCAGCGGATGAGCGATGAACAGGCGCTGTTCGATCGCCACCGCTATTTCCTGGTGCAGTATAATGATGTCGCGCCGGGCAAGCAGGTGGCGACGGTCACCGTCACCAATCCGCCGGTCAACGCGCTCAACGAACGCGCGATTGATGAATTGGTGCTGGTGGTGGAGCACCTCGCGCGCGCCGAGGATGTTGTCGCGGTGGTGTTCACCGGTCAGGGCACGGCGTCTTTCGTGGCAGGGGCGGATATCCGCCAGATGCTCGAGGAAATCCACACCCGCGAAGAAGCGCTCGTGTTGCCCAACAATGCGCAGCTTGCGTTCGGCATCATCGAGCGGATGAACAAGCCCTGCGTCGCCGCCGTTCAGGGCGTGGCGCTGGGCGGCGGCATGGAATTTGCACTTGCCTGCGATTACCGCGTGGCCGAGCCGGTGGCGCGCTTCGGCCAACCCGAAATCCGGCTGCGGCTGCTCCCCGGTTATGGCGGGACGCAGCGCCTGCCGCGCCTGCTGGTGGATCGCTTCGGCGAAACCGGCCTGCGCGATGCGATGGATCTGATCCTTGGCGGCCGCAGCATTGATGCCGAGAAAGCCGCCGAAATCGGGCTTGTCGATGTGCTGGTAAACGGTGCGCGCGATGCGCTTGCCGAAGCCCACGCCGCGGTGCGCGCCTATGTGAAGCATGGTGAGCATTCGGCACTCGGCAAGGCCTTTGCCGCGCGGCAGGCCGCGATCAGCCGCTGGGATACGCCTGCGCCGGTCGCGCTCGCGCCGGTGATGGAGGATGCCTTTCTCCAGCGCGTGCTCCGCCAGCTTGATTGGGCCGGGCGCGGCAAGGCGGGCGAGCGCGCCATCGAGGCGGTGCGCGTCGGGCTCGAACAGGGGATCACGGCGGGCCTTGCCAAAGAGGCCGCGCTGTTTGCCGATGCCATCGTCGATCCCGAAGGCGGCAAGACCGGCATCCGCCAATTCATCGACAAGGTCGCGCCGCCACTCCCCGTCCGCCGCGACGGCGTGTGGGACTATGACCGTCACGAAGAGCAAGCCAAGGCGCTTGAGGAGGCAGGCGATCTGCTGCCCGTCGGCGCGCCGTTCTTCCCCGGCGTGACCCCCATTCCGCCCTATCAATATGCTTTCGGCATCGCGCGCGATCCCGACACCGGCGCGCCGCGCTTCGGCCCGCCGGAAAGCCACGAGAAGGAACTGATCGTCAAAGTGCCCGAGCCTGCGCCCAATGAAGCGCTGCTCTACATGCTGACGAGCGAGGTCAACTTCAACGACATCTGGGCGCTGACCGGCATTCCGGTCTCCCCCTTCGATGCGCATGAGGAAGATGTGCAGATCACCGGATCGGGCGGGATCGCGCTGGTTGCGGCGCTGGGCTCCGAGACGCGGGCGCAGGGCCGGGTCAAGGTCGGCGATCTGGTGACGGTCTATTCCGGCACCAATGATTTGCTCTCGCCGCAGGTTGGCAATGATCCGATGTATGCCGATTTCTCCATTCAGGGCTACGAGACAGAGACGGGCAGCCATGCCCAGTTCCTGACGGTGCAGGCCCCGCAGATGCACGCGATCCCGCCTGATCTCACGCTCGAACAGGCGGGAAGCTATGTGCTGAACCTCGGCACCATCGCGCGCTGCCTGTTCACCACACTCCAGATCGCGCCGGGGCGGACCCTGTTCGTCGAAGGTGCTGCCACCGGCACCGGGCTCGATGCGCTGCGGTCTTCGGTGCGTACCGGCTTGCAGGTGACGGGCCTCGTTTCGTCCGAGGAACGCGCGCAGTTCATCACGCAGGTGCAAGGCGCCGTCGGCGCGATCAACCGCAAGGATGCGCGCTTCGCCGATCTCTACAGCGTGGTGCCCGAAGATGCTGCGCAGGCCCGCGCGTGGGAAGCCGCAGGCGCGCCACTGGTCGAGGAATACAAGGCGCTGAACGGCGGCAAGCTTGCCGATTACGTGGTGAGCCATGCGGGGGAAACCGCCTTCCCGCGCAGCTTCCAGCTCCTTGCAGAGGGCGGCACGCTCGCCTTCTACGGGGCTTCGTCGGGCTATCACTTCAGCTTCATGGGCAAGCCGGGGACGGCCTCGCCTGAGGAAATGCTGCGCCGTGCCGCGGTGCGCGGGGGCGAGGCGGTGCTGATCTTCTACGGGCCGGGATCGAGCGAGCTGCTCGACGAGACGGGCCTTGAGATGATCGAAGCAGCGCGCTTGTTCAACGCGCGTTCGGTGGTGGCCACCACCACCGATGGCCAGCGCGAATTCCTGCAATCGCTCGGGCTTGAAGATGCGATCGAAGGGATCGTCAGCCTTGAGACGATCAAGCGGCGCGAGGGCGCGAATTTCTACTGGCCCGGCACCATGCCGCGCCTGCCCGATGCCAAGGCGGACATCGAAGTCTTCAAAGCGGCTGTGCGCGATTATCAGGACCGGGTGATGAAGCCGTTCGGCTCGGCCGTGGGCAAGATCCTGCGTTCGCCCGATAATCCGCGCGGCAGCCCCGATCTGGTGTTCGAGCGGGTCGGGCAGGATACGCTCGGCATCTCAACCTCGCTGGTGAAGCCCTTCACCGGCCGCGTGATCTTTGCCGAGGATCTCGCAGGCAGCCGTTTCACCTTCTACGCCCCGCAAGTCTGGACGCGTCAGCGCAAGATCATCATGCCGACGGCGAGTATTCTGGGCACGCACCTGTGCAATGCCTTTGAAGTTGCGCGGATGAACGACATGATCGCGGCAGGCCTGCTCGAAGTGACCATGCCCGAAGTCGTGCCGTGGGATGGCCTGCCAGAGGCACATCAGGCGATGTGGGACAACCGCCACACGGGCTCGACCTATGTGGTGAACCACGCCCTGCCCGAACTGGGGCTGATGAGCCGCGATGCGCTGCTTGAAGCCTGGGCGGCACAGCAGGCTGCACAAAATGCAAGTGTGGGGGAACCCGACACCTGACTTGCGCATTGCGAATTTTGAAACGTTCCCACTTCTCCTCCCCGGAAGATTGAACAGATCAGAAAGTCCGTGCCGCGCACGGCGTAATTTCATGAGGAGAGTGCCATGGCCAAATCGCAAGCCACATCCACCACCGGCCGCCTCGCAGGCAAGATCGCCGTCGTCACCGGGGCGGCGGGCAATCTGGGCGGGCATATTATCACGCACTATCTTGCAGAAGGCGCAACGGTGGTGATGACGGGCCGCACGCCCGAACGTACCGAGGCCGCCGCCGCCGCGCTGGTCAAGGCAACGGGCGTGGATGCCGCGCGCGTGGCGACTGTCGCGCTTGATGGTGGCGATCCCGCATCGGTGCGCGCGGCGATGGACGAAGTGGCCAGGAGATTCGGCCGCATCGATATCCTCGTGAACAATGCGGGCAGCGCCGGGCCGAAGCAGCCCATCGAGCAGCTCCCCCTGACAGCGGAAGAGCTCGCCGCGCTCCAGAAAAAGGGTGCGAGCGATACCGAAACAGTCGGCGATGCGCTGCGCAACATCCTCGCCGTGGCGTGGAATGTGACCCGCGCTGCCGCGCCCCATATCCCCGAAGGCGGCTCGATCATCAATGTCTCGACCATCTTCAGCCGCACGCCGTATTATGCGCGCGCGGCCTATGTCGTGCCCAAGGCAGCGATGAACGCGCTAAGCCGTGAGCTTTCGCTTGAACTTGGCCCAAAGGGTATCCGCGTCAATCTGGTCTATCCCGGCCCGATCGAAAGTGAGCGTATCCGCAGCGTCTTTGCCGCGATGGATGCCGCGCGCGGGGATGAGGCGGGCACCACCGCCACCCAATTCTTCGACATGATGAGCCTTGAGCGCGCCACCGGCGGCAATGCCAAGGCCAAGACCTTCCCCACGCCCACCGATATTGCCACGACCTGTGTGTTCCTCGGCAGCGATGAAAGCGCGGCTTATAATGGCCACGATTTCGAAGTCACCCACGGGATGACGGTGCGCAAGGAACAGCGTTCGACCTACCTTGCGCGCCCGACCATGCGTTCGATGGACGGGACAGGGCTCGCCGTGCTGGTGGCAGCGGGTGACAACTGGGACGAAGCGCTCGAAATCGCACAGGTGCAATTGCAATGCGGCGCGAGCGTAGCGCTCGGCGTGCCGCGTCAGGCGGACGTGGCGATCGCGGAGAAGCGCTGCAAGGCGCTCGGCATCACCGAAGGCCTCACCATCATCCGCTTCAACCGGAAAGATCCGGCCGCGATGGAAGAAGCGCTCGAGGCCTATACCAAGGCCCACGGCGCGATCAGCGGCGCGGTGTTCCTGCCGATGCTGCCCGCCGGCGAATTGAAAGGCACTCTGACCGGGGCTGACGATGCCACGGTCGAAGCCGTGCTCGATACCGAAATTGCGGGCAATATGGCGCTGGCACGCACGTTCAGCCGCTATTGGAAGCGGCACGACAACCTGTTGCAGGAGCCGCGCTTTGTCTTCCTCACCAACACCAGCGATGGTGCGGGGGATATCTATGGCCACATGCTGCGTGCAGCCAATGAACAGCTGATCCGCATCTGGCGCGATGAAAGCGAGATCGACACGGCCCATGGTCGCCGCCGTCAGGCCGAGTGGGGCAACCAGATCGTGCGCTTCACCAACACCGAGGCCGAGAATATCCGCTTCACCGCAGGCCATGCCGCGCGTATCCTGCTCAAGGAAAGCAAGCTCGCGGAAATCTCGCTCTATGTCCCGGCCAATATCGGCGAGGCGACCGGGGCGCGAAAGGCCATGCCGGGCTTCTCGGAAAACATCACGGGCTTGCACCTTGGCAAGGTGGCTCTGATCACTGGCGGTTCGGCCGGGATCGGCGGGCAGGTTGCCCGGTTGCTGGCGCTCGCCGGCGGCAAGGTGATGATGGTTGCCCGCCGCGAAAGCGAACTCGCCGTGGCGCGCGCCAAGATCGTGTCCGAGCTGGAGGACATAGGCTTCGCGGGCGTCGAGCGCCGCGTGCAGACGCTCGCCAATGTCGATGTCAGCAATTTCGAGAGCCTCAAGGGCGCGGTTGACGCGACGCTCAAGGCCTTCGGGCGGATCGATTACCTCATCAACAATGCGGGGGTCGCGGGCGCGGAAGACATGGTGATCGACATGGGGGTCGATGCCTGGAACTACACCCTCGATGCGAACCTCGTCTCGAACTACTTCCTGATGCACCACGTGGTGCCGCTGATGAAGAAGCAAGGCTCGGGCTATATCCTCAACGTCTCGTCCTATTTCGGCGGCGAGAAATATCTCGCGGTCGCCTATCCCAACCGCGCCGATTACGCCGTGTCGAAAGCCGGCCAGCGCGCGATGGTGGAAAGCATGGCGCGCTATCTCGGGCCAGAGGTGCAGTTCAACGCGATTGCGCCGGGGCCGGTCGATGGCGATCGCCTTTCGGGCACCGGCGGCAAGCCCGGCCTGTTCGAGCGGCGCGGCAAGCTGATCCTTGAAAACAAGCGGTTGAATGCCGTCCACGCTGCCAGCATCAAGGCGCTGCGGCGCGGGGTGCGGGTCGAAGCGCTGCTCTCGCGGCTGGCGCGCAATGACACCGTCAAGATGAGCCATGACACCAACAACCCGCACGAATTGCGCGAATTGGCGCTGGCCTGCGCGCGCGAAGGCGATGGCACCTGCACCTGGGATCAATACCTGCTGACGCCGTCGATCGCGGCAGCGCTGATCGCGCGGCTGCGGCAGGGCGGGTATTTCCTTGATGCGCCGGAATGGAATGATCGCCCGGCCACGCCTGAGGCTGATGCCGATTGGCTGCTGCGCGTGCCGCCTGCCGATGCGCCGTTCCTGCCTGCCGACAAGATCGCGGTGGAAGCGAAGAAGGTCGGCAGCGGGGTGCTCTCCAAGCTCTATCTCGGCAAGATGCCGACCGAGCATGATGTGGCGCAGGCGACCGTTTTCTTCCTCGCCGACCGCGCCGTCAGCGGCGAAACATTCATGCCTTCCGGCGGCCTATCCGTGGAGCGCTCAACCACCGAACGCGAATTGTTCGGCAGCCCCAAACAGGAGCGGCTCGACCAGATGCGCGGCAAGACAGTGTGGATCATCGGCGAGCATCTCAATGATTACCTCGCCGAAACCGCGCGCGCATTCATCGAAGATTGCCACGCCGCGCGCTGCGTGATGATCACCCGCACGGCAGCCGGGTTCGATGCGATCAAGGCGCAGCTGGAAGGTGATGTCGCTGAAAAGCTGGTTTCGCTGGTGTGCGAGACGGGCCTGGAAGCGGCGATGGATGCCGCCCTCGTCCAGTGGGGCAAGCCAACCACGATCCTCTCGACACCCTTCACCCCGTTGCCGACCAAGCTGTTCGAACTTGATAACCCGCTGACGCCCGAGGAATTCCGCGAAGTGGTGGCGGATAATCTCACGCATCATTTCCGCGTGTCGCGGCTCGCATCGCTCTATGATGATTGCCAGTTGGTGTTGACTTCGCCCGATGTCCCGATGGGTGATACCAGCCCGGCCTTTGCGCTGGCCAATTTCATCAAGACGACGCTGCACGCCTTCACCGCCACCTTGGCGGTGGAGAACGAGCGGTTGGTGCATGATGTGCCGGTCAACCAGATCAACCTCACCCGCCGGGTGCGTTCCGAAGAGCCGCGCGATCTCGACGAGCATCTCGAAGAGGTGCGCCGCTTCGCCCGCGCGGTGCTGCTGGTTGGCGCGCCGCTCCCGGATGCCGAGGATTCGCGCTATCGTGCGCGGATCTATCGCGGCATGTCGATGACGGTGTAAGCAGCGGCGGCGTGACGCAATATCTACCCTTCGAAAAGCCGATTGAGGCTTTGGCGGCGCAGGCGGCCGCCTTGCGCGCGCGGCCTGACGGGGCAGAGGAAGCGACCATGCTGGATGAGCGCGCGGATCGGCTGCTGGCTGATCTCTATGCGCGGCTCACCCCGTGGCAGCGCACGCTGGTGGCCCGCCATCCCGATCGCCCGCGTTTCGAGAAGCTCACCGCCGGGCTCTTCAGCGATTTCCTGCCGCTGGCGGGGGACCGGCGGTTTGGCGATGATAAAGCTGTGATCGGCGGCTTTGCCCGCTTTCAGGGCCGCCGGGTGATGGTGATCGGCCATGTGAAGGGCGAGGATACCGCCACCCGGATCAAGCACAATTTCGGGATGGCGCGCCCTGAAGGCTATCGCAAGGCGATCCGGTTGATGGATCTGGCGGATCGGTTCGGTCTGCCGGTGATCACGCTGGTCGATACGCCGGGCGCCTTTCCCGGCATTGATGCCGAAGCGCGCGGGCAGGCCGAAGCGATTGCCCGCTCGACCGAGAAATGCCTCTCACTGTCGGTCCCGCTGATCGCGGTGATCATCGGCGAAGGCGGATCAGGCGGGGCGGTGGCGCTGGCGGCAGCGAACCGCGTGCTGATGCTCGAACATGCGATCTATTCGGTGATTTCGCCCGAAGGCTGCGCCTCGATCCTGTGGCGCAGCGCGGCGCAGGCCGCCGATGCCGCCGAGGCGATGAAGGTTACAGCCGGTGACCTGCTCAAGCTGGGGGTCATCCACCGCATTGTCTACGAGCCCAAGGGCGGGGCGCACCGCGATGGGCCCGAAACGATCAAGCGGCTGGCGCTGGCGCTGCGGAATGAACTCGATGGTCTTTCTGCTATGAGCGCTGCGGAATTGCGGCGCGAGCGCGAGGAATTCTTCCTGCGGCTGGGTGCCTAGCCCTTGGGGAAGGGGCAGTGCCTGCACCCTGAACCACAGCATTTGCCACGCGCCAGATGCGCGATCCGGGTGAAGACCAGATAGCCCGTTTCGGGATCGCAATAGGTCTTCTCCCCGCGTGCGCAGGCCGCTTCGTGCAGGGCGTGATAGGCGGGTGGGTGCGACACGGCGGGTCAGTTGGTCCCGTTGATGGTGAAACACAAGGCCTGCCACCGATGCGCCGGGGTTTCAATGCTCCATGCTGTGTCCGATAGTGGGATCTACAGATCAAGCACGATGTCCCCTTCGGGAAGGGCACAGCAGGCGAGGATCACAGAGCGATTGAGTGCAGGGTCCGTCCCGGCGGGATAGGTGACTTTCCCTTCGATCAGTGTCACCGCGCAGGTCTGACACGCGCCATAGCGGCAGCCAGAGGCCAGGTTGACGCCAGACCGTTCGGCAAGTTCCAGGATGCTGCCGCAATCGTCGGTCCACGCGATGCGCTGGCCGCTGCGACGGAATTCCACAACACCTCCTGCCATCTCGTGGCGACCGCCGGGCGCGGAGAAATGTTCAAGAATGATGCGTTGATCGGGGATGCACGCTTCAAGCAACGCCCGGCGCGTGCGCTCCATGAAATCCTCATGACCGCACAAGGCGATTGCAGCGCCGGGCATGCCGCGCACTGCGGACACGACGTCGTCATCGCACAACCTGCGCCCCTCCATGCTGAAGGAGAAGGTGATGTGCAGCCGCGGCAAGCAGTTGCGCAGCAGTGCAAGCTCTTCGTCGAAGGGAAAATCCTGCGGATCGCGCGCGCCCACCAGCAGGTGGATCGCGCGCTGCGGGTTGTGTGCGGCAACAGCATGCAGGAAGGCCATGAATGGTGTAATTCCGATGCCGGTTGCCGCGAGCACGATCGGCTCCACATCATCAGGGAAAAGCGCCATCGGTCCGCGCGGCCCAAGCACCATGACCTGCTTGCCTACGACATCGGGGCCATGCAGCCAGGTCGATCCCGCGCCTTGACGCCTTACGCTGATCCGTATCGATCTGGCCTGCGGATTGCCCGATAGCGAGTAGGCGCGATAGACCGTCCGCCCGTCTGGCCCTGCCGGAATGGCGATCACCACATGCTGGCCGGGCAGCGCAAGTGCGGGCGTGGGCTCCGGCCGTTCTGCCTCGAGCATCAGCGACACCACATCGCTGCTTTCCCTGCGCTGCGCGGTGATGCGGAAGGCGCGGTATCCCGGTGGGTCAGCCGCAGGCGGTGGCTGACGGGGCGCAGACGCGGTGACACGATCAATCAGACGCGCTTTGGCGCGCGAGACGATCTGACTGACCATGGTGCGGACGGGGCCAGCAGAGGGCAGCGGTTTGAGGAACACCGGATCACCGACACTGATCACCCCGCCGCGCATGACTTCGCAATAGACTCCAACCTTCTGCGCAGCCTCATGCTTGATGGCGCGCAGCAGCGCCGCGTCCTGTTCCAGACCCGGTTGGGCGTGGCCGGGCATGGCGCAGCGCAAGGTCGGCACGGTGATCCGCAGAACCGCGGTGCCGATCTTCAATGTGCATCCCGTCCATTCCGCTTCGATGAAGCCTGTCAGATCGGGCAGCGTCCGCAGCAGGATGTTCGGACGGAACCGCCGCGGATCGGGATCGCAGGCGGCATCGCTCGCAGCGAGCGCATCCAGACTGGCGGTCGTGACACAGTGCAAGGGGCCTGCGTCCACCAGCATCCCCGGCGGAGTAGCATAGCGCGTCACGGACAGCAGCATGCCAAGCGGATAGGGCGACAGGTCTGGCAGGGGTTCATCATCGCGCAGCCCGAGGAGATATTTCATCTCTGCTCCCTGTATCGGGCGGGCGAGGCGGTAGAAATCCCGCTCCACTGCGGCCCGGCGCGGTTGCAGTGTGACCCGCCGTCCAAGTGCGGCTGTGAGCGCCGCGTGAACCCACGGACTATCCGAATCCACCTGCCGGCCATCGGCGAAAGTCAGTCTGACCGCCGCTGCTGTTCCCCTCTGATCCGGCGGCCGGGTCGTGGCGGAAAGCTGCATCAGTCCGGCGAGTTTCTTGCCTGTCAGAAAGCCGCCCTGTTCCTCATCGCGCACCACCCAGCCGCGATCGCCCGGCATCCCGCTGCCCGGCTCCAGCCGTGACCATACGACCTGTTCCCCCGCCATGGATTTGACCGGATAGCGCGCGAGCATTGCCACCCGCCCGATCGGCACATAATCCCGCTTGGGCATCTACAAGGTCACATGCCAGAGCGTCGGCACGCACAAGGCCGCCAGCGCGGCGAGCGCCAGCGTTGCAAGCAGATATGTCGTGAAGCGATAGAGGATGCGGTTGCTGATGGCCTGTATCAGACTGTGCACCACCCGCAGGCCAACATAGCACCATGCCAGCGTGACCGCGGCGGCCATATGGCTTGGCGTGGGCGTTGCGAGCGCAAGAATGGCAATCACGGCGTAGAACAGGGTGGGCTGTTCCATCAGATGATTGTGATTATCCGCTTTCCACTGAACGCTGTCTGGCACAAGGCTGGCAGCGTCTGCCCCCGTCCCGCCGACATGGCGCCAGACATCAAAGCCCGCGCGCATTAGGGCAGGGATCCGGGTTGCCATCATCCAGCCCCACATCACCAGCGACCAGATCACCAGGGCGGCAGCGGGCTTGAGCAAGGCCAATGGCCAGTCGCTTGCCATCATCATGCGTCCAGTGCCTTTCGCAGACCATGCCAATCAATGCTGCTCGCCCAGCTGGCCGCTGTCATGCGATCGGGCAGCATGTCGTCAAGCAAGGCGAAATCGGCATTCCACCCGCCCGTTGGCGATGTGCGGCTCCAACGGGCTTGTGCCGCGATCGAGGGGCCGACCTTGTAATGGGCTGATTTCCCGGCCAGCGCGATCAGCCCGAAAACCATATCCATTAATGGCAGCGGCAATTCGCGGTATTGCACCGCCCGACCGATGGCCGCCCCGCAAGCGGAGGCAAATTCTTCCATAGTCGGGGCATCGCTGGCGACCTCGATGGCGTGCCCGATGAAGCGGTCGGGATCGGCAAAGCTGCGCGCTGCCAGTCGTCCGATGTCATCCAGCGCCACCATCTGGAACGGGCGTCCGCCGGGAAAGGGGAAGCGAAACACCCCCTTGTCGACCATCGCCTTGATGTAGCGCGGTGTTATGAAATTCTCGAAAAAGCTGACCGGGCGCAGCACTGTCGCAGGCAGCCCAATCGCCCTGATATGGGCTTCGATCTGGGTTTTGCCTTCAAAATGCGTGATCCCCAGACCCGCCGTCCGCTCTGCTCCGCCAACCGAGGCATAGACCAGATGGCTGACCCCGCAGAACAGCGCGGCATCAGCAACGGCCTTGCCCTGGGCGATTTCCCGGGCAAGGCCGGTCTCCCAGAAATCCTGCAGCGAATAGACCCCATGCGCCCCGGCCATCGCGGGGAGCAGGCTGTCGGGCTGATCGAGATCGCCCGCAAGCATTTCCACCCCTTTTGCGGCGAGCGCCTGGGCCGCCGGTGAAGCCGGATTGCGCGTCAGGCCGCGCACCTGCCATCCCTCTGCCAGCAAGTTGCGCACGACAGCTTGGCCTTGCCGGCCGGTCGCTGCGATCACGAGTATGGTCCTGCCCTCGCCGGGGCGTGTCGTATCCTTTGTCATCGGCGGGCAGGCTCAGAACTTCGTGCTGATCTGGAGCGACCAGAGTCGGGGCGTGCCGAAGGTCAGGGCATCGACGAAGAACGGGCTGCCATTGCGGTTGCCATCGACGACATAGCTCTTGTCGAACAGGTTCTCGGCAATCAGTGCGATGCCCAGCGTGCCGTCGCGGCGTTCGATCCCGATCCGAGCATTGGCAAGGACATAGCCCGGTTGGCTCAGCCGTTCGATGTTGTCCGGCTGAAAGAAGACGCGGCTCTGGTACCGTGCATCGACGGAAGAACGGATTTGCCAGCTGCTTCCGAGCGGCAATGTGTGTTCGGCCCCCATCACCACCGACCATTCGGGCGCGTTGACCAACTGGTTGCCCGAACGGTCAATCAGCAAAGATTGCCCGGTTACGGGATTGCGTTCGAGATCGAGAAAATCCTCGTAGCGGCTGTTCAGATAGCCCCCGGCAAGGCGCAGTGCCAATTGCGGGACAGGCCGCCAATCCACTTCAAGCTCGGCACCCCAGACCCGCGCCTGCGAGGCATTTCTGAGCGAGGCAACCGCGTTGACAATCGTTGTGACCTGCAAATCCTCGTACCAGTAATGAAAGGCTGCGAGATTGGCACGCAGATTGCCCGCGGGTTGCAGTTTCAACCCGCCTTCAAGCGCCCGTAATTTTTCCGGATCAACAGGATAGGGCTTGGTGGGGTCAAAATCCGCAGGGGTCGTCTGGCCGGCTCTGGGTGGTGGCAGGCTTTGCAGTTCTGCCAGGCTGCGCGAAAAGCCGCCGTTGAAGTTCCCCGCCTTGAAGGCCGTGGCATAGCTGACATAGGCCAGCACATCGGCGTTCGGGCGGTATTCGAGCATCACCCGGCCCGACAGATCATTGAACCGCTTGGCGAAAGATGCCGGGCCGAACGCTGTCCCGAGGAAGGGGTTGTTGCTGGTGAGCGAGGCGGTGATTTCGCGCTGCTCGGTGGTGTAGCGCAAGCCAGCCGTAACGGTCAGCGTCTCGGTCACCGGCACGCTCGCTTCGGCGAAACCGGCAAGGCTCTCGTTGCGCTGTTCGTAGCGCGGCAGCAGCACGGTGGGTGCGCGCGGAACCAGCGCAAGCCCCGTGAGCTGCGCGGCGGTGAAGCCGGGCGGCACATAATTCACACGGCATGGCTGGGCGGCGAAGAAGCAGCCGAACAACCGGGCCGAGTTTCGCCCCGTGTGTTCCTCGTTGTAGTAGTGCCCGCCAAGAATCCATTCGATCGCGCCCCAGTGGCCATTGAGCCTGATTTCCTGCGACCAGAAGTGCGAATCATTCGAAAGGCCGGTCGCAAACAGATCGAGCCCGCTGACATCGGAATCCGTTACGGTATCGCGGCTCACATCGCGGTAGGCGCTGACAAAGTTCAGCGTCACGGTATCGCTCAGGGCAATGCGGCCCGTGCCGGAAACGCCCCATTGGTTGATGCGGTCAATCTGATCCAGATCGCTTGCGAAGCGGCGCATCTGCGGCGTGTCGAAATAGCCGATGACAGTTCCGGCAGGATTGTTGTTGATGTTGCTCACCACGCCTTGCGCCGAAGTGTCAATCCCGTCCAGCAGTCCGGTTTCGCGGAAGCCGCGCGGGATGGTGGCATCGGGTACCAGCCCGCCTGCAAAGCGCCGGGTTTTCAGATCGCCGCGGTTCCGGCCGACATCAGCGCGCAGGTTGAATTCCGCTGTGTCGGAAGGCGCAAACCGGATCTGGCCGCGCACGGCCCAGCGATCCGCGCGATCTTCGTCGCGGCCGCGGAATGTGTTGAACGAAAACCCGTCCCGGCTCAGCAAGGTGAACGAGACTCTGGCGGCAAGCGTATCGCTCGGGGCGACGTTGACGAAGCCCTCGGCAAAGCCGAGGTTATACGCGCCCACCGCCGCCATCAGGCCCGCGCCGTTTTCAAAGGCGGGTTTGCGCGAGATGATGTTGACCGCGCCGCCCGTCGCGTTCTTGCCGTAGAGGGTGCCTTGCGGGCCGCGCAACACTTCGACCCGTTCGAGATCGAACATGGCAAAGGTCTGCGCGACGCCGAGCCCGTTATAGACATCATCAGTGTAAATCGCGACGCCCGGGTTGAGGTTCTGGAACTGATCGACTGTGCCGATGCCGCGCAGGGTGAATTTGGGCTGGCTGTCCGCCGTGCCACCGATGGTCAGATTGGGGACCAGCAAGGCAAGCTGGTTGGTCTGGGTAACACCCGCCCGGCTGGCGTCGTCACCGCTCAGCACTGTGGTCGCGACGGCGACATCCTGCAATGACGCCTCGCGCCGGGTTGCGGTGACGATGATCGTGGATAGGCCCGCGTCTTCGCGCTGCGCGGCCTCCGGTTCCGGCGGCAAGGCTTGCGATTGTGCAGAGGCACCGGGCGCACACAACCCCGCTGTGTGAAGCAAGGCGATCAGCGAAACCCCTGATACCGTCGTAATTTTCATAAGCCAGCCCCTTGAAGAATCAATTCACACAACTGATGTAATATAAATTATGAGTGGTCAAGGGAGTGAGCCGAAGATGAACACTCCAAGGGTTGGCAGGCGGGATAAATCTGCCATATCCGCGCCATGAACGAGAGTTCGCAGCCCCATGAACGCCGCGCCGGACGTCCTTCTGGCGATCACGACCAGCGCCGGCAGGATGTTGCCGCCGCGGTATGGGCAGTGCTGCGCGACATCGGGCCCGACGGCGCATCGCTACGCGCGGTGGCTCGGCAGGCGGGATGCACCACCGGGACTCTGTCGCATTACTTCCGCGACAAGGATGAAATGCTGCTGTTCTCGATCAATCACATGCTTGATGAGCTTGAGGCAGGTCTGAAAGCGCAGATTGTCGATACCGACCCACTCGCCGCGATCCGGCAGATCGCCCATGCGCTGTTGCCGCGCACGCCGGAGCGAATTCTCGAATGGTCGGCGTGGCTTGGCTTTATTTCGCGTGGGCAGTGGGTTGCCGAAATCGGCGAGCTTCGGGCCTATCGCGCGCGCCGTATCCGCGATCTCGTCCATGATTTGCTGCAACAGGCCGAAGCGGGTGGCGCACTGGCTGACGGGATCAACCTGCGCGACCGGGCCGATGCGATTGTTGCCAGTGTCGAAGGCATCTGCACCATGAGCACCCGGCTCGAAGGTGAGGATGACATTGATCGCCGTGTCCGGATCCTCGATGATCTGCTCGATCTGCTGCTGCCGCGCGGAGAAGTCTAGCCCGCAGTTCGGATCGCAGCCGGGGCGTCAGGCGACAGGCTCAAGCCGCACCGGGACATATTTGTGCCACGGCGTCCCCACCACCTGATCGCGCCAGCGGTAATCGGTGAGTTCATTGAGCGCGACCCCGTGGCGGCGCACCGTGCCATCCTCGCCCACCACGTCGAGCCCTTGTCCGTTGGGCAGCGAGACGTGCCCGCGGCGGTTGCCTTCGTGAAGTTCGATCACGGTGCGCGCGCGGCTGCGGGCGGTGACAAGGTCCACCGCCGCGCCTTCGGTGAGGCCCAGCCCTGCGGCATCGTCAGGGTGGATACGCAAGGTGCTGACAAGCGCGCCTTTGCGCAGCCAATCGGGGTTGCGGATGCTAGTGTTGCTGGTCTCGGTGCGGCGTTCGCCTGCCGAGAGGATGAACGGATAGTCGGGATCCTTCGGCGGGCCTGCCGGGTCGAGCGCCATGAGCAGATCGAGCATTTCGGGGATGTGCAGATTGATCTGCTGTCCCGGGGTGCGCAGCCTTTGCCAACTGTCCGCGGCCTCCTGCCGCGCGAAGACCACGCCGGAGGGTGAGCCGAGGATTGCTTCGAACAGCCGGTTGCCGGCAAGCGGCCCGGTAAACCCGGCGCGCGCCGCTTCTTCGGGAAAGCTCCTCACGAACAGCTGCGCCACGCCCCACACGCCTGCGGCATTGCTCATGCCCTCGGGCAGACGCGGCCCAAGCGCGCGGTAGAGCAGCACCGAGGCAAAGGGCATAAGGGCCGGATTGGCGCTCATGGTCTGCATGAAGGCCATGGCGAGCGCATCAAGCCCCTTGTCCGCCGCGGCGCGCAAGGGTGCGACCTCGGCCTCGCCGAACACGCCGAGTGCTTCGCACAGGGCGGCGTGAATCGCACCTTCTTCGCGTGTGCCTTCGCGCGGGGAAAACAGCGGGCGGCGCAGGTGGAAAGCATTGGCTTCGGCCTCGAAATTGAAAAAACTGGCCTCGGCCTTTTCGAACTGGCTGCTGGCGGGAAGCACATAATCGGCGGCGCGCGCGGTTTCGGTCATGGCGACGTCGATCACCACGCTGATGTCGAGCGCGCGCAATGCCGCGCGCATCCGCGCGCTGTCCGCGAGTGAATGCACCGGGTTCGAACTCTCGATGATCATCGCACGGAACCGGTGCGGGTGATCGGTGAGGATCTCCTCCGTGATCGCGTTGCAGGGGATGAGGCCCATGATCACGGGCAACCCCGTCACAGGAGCGCGGCGGAAATTGCGTTCACCCGTGTCCTTGGCACCGGATGCCTTGGACGATGAACCGCCTCCGCCTGCGCCAAGCGGGCGGAACGGGACAAAGGCATAGCTGGTGCCCTTGCGCCCGAAGGCTCCGGTTAGGCCGATGATCAAGCGGTGAAGGTAGGAGCCGAGCGTGGAGTGCACGCCCATCTGCATCCCCAGATCTTCCATCGAGGAGAGCGTTTCG
>Ga0308017_1000087_pt1 | contig 29275 bp, 26 predicted proteins | sample Neamet280_FD_203145 | JGI IMG/M metagenome (GOLD analysis project Ga0308017, IMG submission 203145) | Marine microbial communities from water near the shore, Antarctic Ocean - #280 | ecosystem: Environmental > Aquatic > Marine > Unclassified | place: Southern Ocean | collected 2014-10-01
ACGGGACAAAGGCATAGCTGGTGCCCTTGCGCCCGAAGGCTCCGGTTAGGCCGATGATCAAGCGGTGAAGGTAGGAGCCGAGCGTGGAGTGCACGCCCATCTGCATCCCCAGATCTTCCATCGAGGCGAGCGTTTCGGCCGCCGCCATCCGCCGCGCGGCAGCGCGCAGCAGCGCTTCATCGACCCCGCAGACTGCGGCGAACTGGCTGACCGGGATTTGCGCGAGCGCTTCCAGCACCGGCTCGGCATTGGCGACATGTTCGGCCATCCAGTCACGGTTGGCGAGGTCTTCCTGCACCAGAATTGCGGCGAGCGCACCGAGGCACCAGGCATCAGTCCCCGGACGGATCGCGAGGTGAAAGTCCGCCATTGCCGCGGTCTCGCTTGTGCGCGGATCGATCACGATCATCGCGCGGGCCGGATCGGCAGCGATCTCGCGCAGCACCAGCCGGGCACGCGGGAAACCGTGCGATTGCCAGGGGTTCTTGCCGATGAAAAGGGCAACCTCGGCATGCTCGAAATCGTGGTGCATCCCGCAGCCGAACATCCGCGCCTGAACAAAGGCCTCGCCGGTCTTCTCCTGCGCCAGCGCATTGGAGCGATAGCGCACCCCCAAGGCCGCCAAGGTGCTCTGCGCATAGACGCCGGGCAGATGGTTCCCCTGCGCGCCGCCGCCATAGTAGAAGATGCTCGCGCCGCCATGTTCATCGCGTACCGCGGCAAGTTTCGCGGCGATCTCGGCGATCGCGGTATCCCAGCTGATCGCTTCGTAGCTTCCGTCCGCACGGCGCCGCATCGGCGAGGACAAGCGATCTCGCCCCTGCTGATAGGCGTCCATCCGCTGCGCCTTTTCGCACAGATAGCCTTGGCTGACGGGGTGCGCCTTGTCCGCGCGCACGCGGGTAATGTGGCCGCCTTCGGTCTGCACTTCGATCCCGCAATTCAAGGAGCAGATCAGGCACGCGGTGGGTTTCCATTCGCTCACGGGGCGTCTCCTTCGGCTTGGGCATAGGCATCCGCCAGCAGGCCGGCCGCATCCCGGCACGCGGCAAGGATCGCATCGGACAGCGCGCCATCGGGCACCGCGCGGGCGAGCGCGAGGCCGCCCATTGCGAGCGCGGCAAGCGCCAACTCCTGCGATAGCGGGGCCGGGTCTTGCGGATCATCCCCCTCCGTCACCGCGCGGGCGAGCATCGCCTGATATGCTGCGCGCACCGCGGCCGGGGCGCGCGGCGCCTCGCTCAGCAGCGCGGCAAGCGGGCAGCCGGTTGCGGGATTGTCGCGGTGGCTGCGCGAAAGATAGGCGCGCGCGCGCAGCTTGCGGCGTTCCGTGCGGGGCAGGCCTTCGGGAAGCGCGGCAAGGGTCGTGGCATGCTCGGCCATCGCAGCCTCCAGCGCGGCGGCATCAAGCGCGGCCTTGCTCGGGAAGTGGACATAGAACCCCCCGTGCGTGAGGCCGCAATCGCGCATCAGCCGCTGCACGCCATTGCCCGCCAGCCCTTCGGCACGCAGGCGCTTCGCCGCCAGATCGAGCACCGCAGCGCGTGTCGCGGCCTTCTGTTCGGAACGTTTCATGGGCTTCCTCTCTGCGCCTAAGCCTTTCAAATGACAGGTATCATGTCAAGTGCACGACGCAGCCTGGCTTGTGCTGCGGGGTGTCGCCGCATATCAAGCAGGACGCTTGTCCCACCGGCCTCACCCGGGGCTGGGTGCCGGCCAAGCGAATTCGGCACAGGAACCATGGCCCGCACCACCAAAGACCAACCCGTTGAAGGCCTGCGTGCGCGCAAGCGCAGGATGACCCGCACGGCGATCATGAACAGCGCCCGCGCGCTGTTCGAGGCGCATGGCGTCGACAAGGCATCGATGGAGGCCATCGCCAACGCGGCTGATGTCAGCATCGCCTCGCTCTACAACTATTTCCCGTCGAAGGATCTGATCCTTTCAGAGCTGATCATCGATGGTCTAGAAGATCTGATCGCCCGCACGCCCGAGGTGTTCGAGCGCGAATACACCTATCCGGCGGAAGGCTATCTCGCGCTTATGCGGCTGTATCTCGACTGGTTTGACGGGGTCGAACGCTCGTGGCTGCGGCGGTTTCTCGCTCACGCGACCGCGCAGGTCGATCTGGTCGGATCGCGCTATGTCCACATCGCCACGACCCTGCGGCTCGAAGTGCACCGCATGACGGGCGTCATCGCAGCGAGGAACCTGCTGCCTGCCACCATCGACCGCGAGATGCTCAGCCGTCTGGTGTGGTCGATCGCGAATTCGGAGTTTTTTGGCTATGTCGGCAGCGATCAGGCCAGCGCCGACAGCTTCTGTGAAGCCTTTGGCGGTCAACTGGAATTCGCTCTCGTAGGGCTATGCGGGCAGCCGGCCCTGGCGAAAAAATGAGTCCGACGTAAAAATGCATATAGACTAAAAATAGAGCCGCTATATATTTCCCCTGTCGCATGAGCAGGCAGGAGGAGGCGGCGTGCAGATTGATTCGACGAGTCCCCGCGATCAGGCAACGGTGGAAGCGCTGTTCGCCGCGATCAATGCGGGTGACAAGGCGGGTTTTCTCGCAACGCTTCATCCCGACATCGTCTACACCTTCCATCACCAGGGCTATGCACCAGCCCGTGGCAAAGATGCGGTCGCGCAGGTGTGGGACGCCATGACTGCCAGCTTCGCCGGATTGCACGAAGAGATCACGCGTCTCTACGTGCGGCCCGGCCATGCGATTGCCCAGTGGACTCTCAGCGCCGCGCTTGCCGGAGCCTGGCCATTGGGCACCAGGGTCGCAGTGCCAGACGCCGTTCAACCGCCTTGCGCCATGCCGGGGGTTGATATTCTCACACTCGAAGACGGGCTGATCATCGCCAAGGATACCTGGGCCGATGTCGGTATCTGGTTCGAAGCGTGGGGGCGTCTGGCACAGCATAGCTGACAATCGGATATCGGGAGCCGGCCGTCTGAATGCTGGCCCCGTGACGGGGAGCGTGCACCATGCAGCAGGACATCCAGCGTCGAGGCCGTTGGCTCTCGCGCACGGCCATTCTTGGGATCACCGCGGTTTGCGGCACCGGCGTGCCGGGCGCAGCCTTTGCCGCGGAAACCGCGGGCAGCGAAGTGGAGCAGCCCGCAGCCGCGGCGCAAGACGAGGGCGGTGCCGACATTATCGTAACCGCCACCCGTCGCCGGGATAATCTTCAGAACGTGGCGGTCGCCGTGACCGTGGCCGATTCTCGCGCGCTGACCGAAGCGCAGGTGCTCAATATCCAGCAAGTCGCCGCGATCACGCCAAGCATCAGTTTCAATATCACCAACAACCCGGCCTCGACCGGCAATCTGCTGATCCGCGGGATCGGCACCAATGGGGCCAACCGCGCGCTCGAAGGCGCGGCGGGGATTTTTGTCGACGGGGTTTATCGTCTCCGCCCCGGACAGGTGTTGCAGAACTGGCTCGATATCGAGAGCCTGCAAGTGCTGCGCGGCCCGCAAGGCACGCTGTTCGGCCGCAACACCACAGCGGGCGCGGTGCTGATCACCACCGCCCAGCCGCGCCTTGATGGCATCAGCGGACGGATGGACAGCCAGATCGGCAATTACGGGCAGCGCCAGCTTTCGGGCGCGGTCAACCTGCCGGTGTCCGATACGGTTGCGGTGCGATTGGCCGCCATGGCCAGCACGATCGATGGCTTCGTCGAGAACCCGAATAATGATCAGTCCTATTCGGGCGAGGATGCCTTTGCCGTGCGCGGCACGGTGCTGGTTGCGCCGCAGGACAATCTCTCGATGCGGCTCGCTTTCGACTACAGCCGCTCTGACGGGAATTGCTGTTACGGCGCGGTCAGTGTGATCCCCGGCCCGACAAGGCCGTTGGTGGATGCGCTGTCGCTGGCGAACGGATTGCGTCCGGCGTCGCGCCGGGTTGATGATTATGAATTGGCGATCAACCGCAATGCCGATCAGCGGCTGGAAGATTTCGGCGCCACCTTTTCTCTGGAGCTTGAAGCGCTCGGCGGCACGATCACCTCGGTCAGTTCGTGGCGGCGGTTCGATCTCGATCAGCGCGGCGGCGATCTCGATTTTTCCGGCGCGGATATTGTCACCGCCGACAATCTGTTCCGGCAGGATAGCTGGTCGACCGAGCTGATCTATGCGCGCGATATCGATGTGCTGGCGGGCACGGATCTGGTGGCGGGCATCTATCTTGATGGCAGCACGATTGATTCGGTGCGGGTGCTGGATTTCGGCACGCAGGCGCAGGCGTTTTACAACGGGATCAGCGGGCGCCCCGGCCTGTTCGCTGCCGCGCCGGGCCTGATCACCGACGAGGTTTATCGCGCCGAAAACGCTTCGCAGGCCGGTTTCGTCAATGCGACCATCGCGCTGGATGACCGGCTGAGTCTGATCCTTGGCGCGCGGCTTTCGCGTGAGGTGCGCGAAGGATCCTTCCGCGATCGTGGCCCGGCGCTCGCGCCCAACCATCCGCTCGTCTTCGCCCGGCTCGTGCCGTCGCCGCAATATGATGATCGTTTCACCGTGACCGCCTTTTCGGGCACCGCTGGCATCAAGTATCGCTTCAGCGACCGGGCGATGGGCTATGCGACCTACAGCCGCGGGTTCAAGGCGGGCGGGGTCAATCTCGATCGCAATGCGGCGGGCGGGGCGACCAATATCGCCGCGCCGCTTTCCCCGATCTACCGCAACGAATATGCCGATAGTTATGAGCTCGGGCTCAAGGTCGATTTTGCCGACCGCCACTCGCGGGTCAATGTCGCGCTGTTCCGCACCGATCTCACTGATTTGCAGGTCTCGCAGTTTCTCGGGCTGCAATCGGTGGTGCTGAACGCGCCCGAGGCGCAGGTGGAAGGGGCCGAGCTTGAGGCGAGCTTTGCGCTTGCGGATGCCTTGCGCTTCGATCTGGCCGGAACGTGGTTGCCGACCCGGCGCTTCGGCATTGAACCGGCGCTGGGCCTGCTATCGAACCGCGACTTCCCCCATGCGCCCGAATGGGCCGGGACCGCGACTTTGGCCTTCAATCAGCCGATGACCGATGGGCTGTCGATCAGCGCGCGTGCCAATCTCCAATATGTCGGCCCGACTTTTGTGAGCACCGCCAACAATGCCCGGCAGGATGATTATGCCCTGATCAACCTGCGCCTCGGGCTCAACGCCCGCGACGACACCTGGCAGGTCGCGGTGTTCTGCCAGAATTGCAGCGACGAACGCTATGTCACCCAATCGGTCAACACGCCGCTGCAAACCGGCGATGCGATTGGCTATATCGGCGCGCCGCGCCAATTCGGCATCGCGGCCTCGCGCCAGTTCTGACGAGGGGGCGCGCAGGGATGAACCGGGCCGAGTATCGCCGTCTTGATGCGACGGCGCTTGCCGCCGCGATCCGCGAAGGTGCGGTCAGTGCTGAAGAGGTGCAGGCGCTTGCCCAGACGGCGCTGCTGGATGGGCAATCGGCCTACAACTTCCTTGCCGAGCATTATCCCGATCCTGATCCCGCTGCCGAAGGGCCCTTTCGCGGGGTGCCGATGCTGTTCAAGGATGCGGGCGCGCATCAGGCGGGCCGCGCGCAGCAGGCCGGCAGCACGCTGCTTTCGGGCCATGTGACAGACAGCGATACCGCCGTGGCGCGGCGCTTGCGCGCAGCCGGGCTGGTGGCGCTGGGGCGCGGGCGCAGTTCGGAACTGACCTACCATACCAGCACCGAAAGCGCGGCGTTTGGTCCGGTGCGCAACCCGTGGAACCCCGGCCACAGCGCGGGAGGATCAAGCGGAGGCTGTGCCGCCGCTGTCGCCTGCGGAGCCGTCCCGATCGCGCATGCGACCGATGGCGGCGGATCAATCCGCATGCCGGCGGCATGGTGCGGGCTGGTGGGGCTCAAGCCGGGGCGCGGGCGGGTAAGCTGGGGGCCTGATCTCGACGAGGCGCTGTTCGGCATGGCGGCCGAGCATGTCCTCACCCGCAGCGTGCGCGATAGCGCGGCGATGCTTGATCTGCTGGTGGGGAGCGAGCCGGGCGATCCCTTTGCGGTTGCCCCCGCAGAGGGCAGCTTTGCCGCGGCACTCGATCTGCCGCCCGCGCGGCTCAGGATTGGTTTGGTGGTCGATCCGTGGCTTCCTGGTTGCCCGGTCGATCCCGCCTTGGGCGACGCCGCGCACACCGTCGCTGCCCTGTTTGCTGATCAGGGCCATGCAGTGGAGCCGCTGCGGATCACCCTTGCGAGCGAGGCGTGGCTCGATGCGATTGCCGCGACGTGGTGCTCGCAACTTGCGGCGTGGGTCGCCGCCGCTTCCGCCGCCACCGGGCGCAGGCCCGAGGATCATCTGGAACCGGCAACGCTCGCCTGCTTTCGCCACGGGGTAAAGCTTTCCGCCGTTGATCTCAATTTCGCGCTTTTGGCGCTGAACGGGGTGCGGCGCTCCGTCGCGGCACAGATCGCGTCCTATGATCTGGTGATCACCCCGGCGACCGCGACCACCGCACCGCCGCTGGGCCTGTATAGTCCTGCCCAGCCGGTGGACGATGCGCTGGCATGGACCGCGCGGATGTTCCGCCCCGCGCCGTTTACAGCGCTGTTCAACACCACCGGCCAGCCCGCGATCGCGCTCCCCACCGGGCTCAGTGCTGCGCGCCTGCCCATCGCCGTCCAGCTTGTGGCGAGGCTCGGCGAGGAGGCTTTGCTGCTACAGGCAGCGCGGGTGGTGGAGCAGGCCTTTCCCTTCGCCTGCACCCCGCTTGAGGCCTGATCCTCAATAGGCCGACAATTCGACCATCAGCTTGGTGTAGCCATGGACAAAGCTCGCCGGCACCCGCTCGGGCGGGGCGACCGGGTTCACTCGCAGCCGCAGCCGCGCCATTTCCTCGAGCAGCGTGACCAGTTGCAGCTCGGCCACGCGGGCCCCCACGCAGCGATGAATGCCATAGCCGAACGACAGGTGCCGCCGCGCATTGTGCCGATCCACAATGATACGCTCGCCATCGGCAAACACGCTTTCATCGCGATTGGCCGAAAGATACCACAGCGCCACCATATCATCCTTGCGCAAAGTCTGGCCGAACAGCTCGGTATCTTCGATGACGGTGCGGCGCATATAGGCGAGCGGCGTCTGCCAGCGGATCAGTTCCTGCACCGCATTGGTGATGAGGCCGGGATCGGCTTCGAGCTTGCTGCGTTCGTCGGGAAACAGCGACAAGCCCCAGGCATAGGCGGTCATCGAATTGCGGGTGGTGTCATTCCCGCCGACAATCAACAGGATCAGGTTGCCGATGAATTCCATCGGGTCCATTTCGCGCATCGCATCCGATTGCAGCATGATCGAAACCAGATCGCGTCCGGGCTGGGCGGCGCGCTCTTGCCAAAGCTGGGCGAAGGCCGCTCCCATGTCGTCCATATGGGCATTGTACCAATCCCAGCCGCCGGGCTCGACCACACGATCAATATTGCCGCCAACATCCGACCAGGCCGTGAGGCGGTGGCGTTGATCCCACGGGAAGGCGAAGATCTTCGCCAGCATGCCGGTGGTCAATTCGATGGCAACCCGCTCGACCCAGTCGAACGGCTCGCCCAGCGGCAGGCTTTCGAGCAAAGCCCGCGTGCGTTCGCGCGCCTCGTCGCGCATGGCGGCGACTTCCGAGGGGCCAAAGGCCGGTGCGACCGTGCGCCGCTGCACGGTGTGGCGCGGTGGGTCCATCGCGATGAACTGGGGCACGCGGCGTTCGCCTTCGCGCAGCATGTCAGGTCGGGCGCCAAGCGTAATGCCGCCTTTCTCGAAGCTGGAGGAGAACAGCTTGGGCAGGGCCTCGACGTGGACAATCGGCTTGTAGGCGGTGATTGACCAATAGGGGCCGAACTTGGAATCAGGCACGAATTGCACCGGGGCCTGTTCGCGCAAGATCCGGAAGGGTTCCTGCCAGCGATCTTCGGCGAAGAGTTCAGGCCGGGCGACGTCAATCGGATCGAGCATCAGCCGCGCTCCGGCCCGAGCAGCAGCGCCGCGACCCGGCCGCGGGTGCGATAGCTTTCGATCAGCAAATAGATCCCAAGGACGAGCATGCCGCCAACAAAGGTCAGCAGGCCAAGCGCAATTCCCGCAGGACGGAACCGGTGTCGCCATGCCACCCACAGGCCCGACAGGGCGAGAAAGCTCATGAAATCGAGATTGAACTGCCCGGGCCACCCCATTTCTGCCATTTGGCCGAAAAAGACCGGGAACAGATTGAACCCGTGGTTCGAAACCGTGATGGCGGTGTAGCCAGCAATCACGATCAGCCACACCACCAGAAACAGCCGGAACATCGCCATCGCAACAGACCCCCTTCTCTGTGCTGAAAAACTTATAGCGACTCTAGAATTAGTTTTACTCTTAGCTTGTGGCAAGAGCCAAAATGCGGATTTGCATGGAGATTCCAGGCGCGCGCACGCTGGACTGGGAGCGCGCCCTGCAAGGTCTGCTGGTGTGTGGGGGGAATGCGGGGTGCTCTTTGCGCGCTCTTAGGCGCAGGAATGGTGCCGGCTGCAGGGATCGAACCCGCGGCCCCCTGATTACAAATCAGGTGCTCTACCATCTGAGCTAAGCCGGCATCGCGATAAGCCAGAGCGCCACTTAGGCGAAAGCTTTCCCGCCCTCAAGTAGCGAAGCGATAGGGTGATAAAAACGCCCTCAAGTAGCGAAGCGATAGGGCGACAAAAACGCCCTCAAATAGCGAAGCGATATAGCCGCATCACAACGCCCCGAAGGTCCAGCCCTCGGTGCGCGCGATTTCGGGCGTAAGGCCCTGTGGCTGCCAGCGCGCGGCATCGCCATGAACGCGGCGCAGCCATGCCGCGGTCAGCAAGGCATCGGCGGAGTGATCGTCAATCGCGCCGCTCCCCTCTGCCGGGGGAGCGCCCAGCACCGCGAGCGCTGCGTTGAGATCATCCATGTGCCGCATCTTGGCACGCCCGGCACTGCGGCCGGCCTCGATCGCGGCGAGCGAGGTGTAGATTTCGCACAGCACCGCGCCTTGTCCGGGCATGGGGTCAATCGGCCACACCGCCAGCCGGTCTGCCAGCCGGTTGAGCACCCGCATGCCGGTAAGGCTCGATTTGCCGACTTGGGCTGCGCCCACCAGATTGAAATTGGAATAAGGGGACAGCCCCATGCGCGCCTGTGCGTGTTCGGTGACGCGCAGGCGCCCGCGTCCGCCGCCGAAGCGTGCGCCCTCGCGCCCGCCGTGACGGCGGAAATAGGCGGCGATCTCTGGGTGGTCGACAAAACTCCCTGCACCAAGATGGGGGTCATCGGCGCAGATCTCATCAATCAACGCCCACAGCCTGCGCGCATCTGCCGGGCTGTGCGCCCAGCCGGGGAGAAAGGCGCCGTGATCGGCAAAGGGCAGGCTGATCCCCAGATCGACCCCGATCAACGCGGCTTCGCTGCCAAGGTCGGCCAGCACGCCGAGCGCCTCGGGCCGCGACCATCCGCCGCGCGGCGGGGTGAGCAATTCGGGCGGTCCGCCGCCAATCTCGGCCAGCGCCAAGGCGATGCCCTTGTGCCGCTCGCCCGCCGCGCCCGACCAGTCAACCGCAAGAAAATGGGTGAAGCGGCTCAACCGTCGCGCTCCGCACGCAGCTTGGCCCAATAATCGAGGCGCTTTTGCACCTCGCGCTCGAAACCGCGCGCGACGGGCTCGTAAAAGGTCTGCGGCGTCATGCCTTCGGGCCAGTAATCCGCGCCGGAAAAGCCATTGGGTGCGGCGTGATCATAGGCATAGCCCGCGCCATAGCCGATCTCCTTCATCAGCTTGGTGGGGGCGTTGAGGATGTGCGCGGGCGGGGCGAGGCTGCCGGTCTCCTTCGCGGCCTGCCAGGCGGCTTTCTGGGCGGCATAGGCCGCATTGGATTTGGGCGCCGTCGCGCAATAGAGACAGGCCTGCACGATCGCGAGTTCGCCTTCGGGACTGCCGAGGAACTGATAGGCGTCCTTGGCAGCGAGACACTGGGTGAGCGCTTGCGGGTCGGCAAGGCCGATATCCTCGCTCGCAAAGCGCACCAGCCGCCGCAGCACGAACAGCGGCTCCTCCCCCGCCACCAGCATGCGCGCAAGGTAGTAAAGGGCCGCTTGCGGATCGCTGCCGCGCAAGCTTTTGTGGAGCGCCGAAATCAGGTTGTAATGTCCGTCGCGGTCCTTGTCATAGACCGCGACACGGCGTTGCAGGAACGCACCGAGCGCGGCCGGATCAAGCGGCGCGGCGAGCTTTGCTGCATAGAGCGTTTCGGCCTCCCCGAGCAGGAACCGCCCGTCGCCATCCGCGCCCGCGATCAGCGCCGTCCGCGCTTGCGGGGTAAGCGGGAGCGGGCCTTCGAGCGTTTCGGCGCGGGTCAGCAGCGCGGCAAGGGCCGCGTCGTCGAGCCGGTTGAGCACCAGCACCTGCGCGCGGCTGAGCAAGGCAGCGTTGAGCGCGAAGCTCGGGTTCTCGGTGGTGGCACCCACCAGCGTCACCACGCCGCGTTCGACAAAAGGGAGAAAACCATCCTGCTGGGCGCGGTTGAAGCGGTGGATCTCGTCCACGAACAGCAATGTCCGGATCCCTGCGCCAGCCAGCTTTTCGGCTTCGGCAAAGGCGGCTTTGAGGTCAGCCACGCCCGAAAACACCGCGCTGATCGCGGCAAAGCGCATGCCGACCGCATCAGCGAGCAGGCGCGCGATGCTGGTCTTGCCCGTGCCGGGCGGCCCCCACAGGATCATGCTGGCCAGCTTGCCCGCCGCCACCATCCGCCCGATCGCCCCGTCAGGCCCGGTGAGATGCTCCTGCCCGACCACCTCGGCGAGACTCGCGGGGCGCAGCCTATCAGCCAGCGGTGCATCCTCGGCCACCTGCGTCTGGGGCGGGCGCGCGGGTTCATCGGCGGCAAACAGGTCGGGCATGGCCTATCCCGCCGCGATGGCTTCGCGGGTTTGCAGGGCGCGGCGTTCCGCGATGAGAGTGATGTAGTAATCGGCGACCGCGCGGTTGATGGCAGCCCAGCTATAGTCGCGTGCGCGGGTTTCGCCTGCGGCGCCATGCGCCCTGCGCAGGGCCGGATCGCGGCAATAGCTGGCAAGCGCTTCGGCGCAGGCGACCACATCGGCCGACTGGCCTTGCAGCGGCACCAGTCGCCCCGTCACGCCATCGTGCACCAGACTTGCCGAGCCCGTTGCCCCCGCCGCCACGACCGGAAGGGCGCAGGCCATCGCTTCGAGCGTGACATTGCCGAAAGCCTCGGTCACCGAAGGATTGAAGAAGATATCCCCGCTCGCCAGTGCCGCGCCGAGCGCTTCGCCGGTCTTGAAACCGGCAAAGATCCCGCCGGGCAGGTTGCTGGCAAACCATTCGCGCGCCGGGCCATCGCCGATCACCAGCACCTTGTGCGGCACTTGCCGCTTGCGCAGCTGGACAATGGTTTCGGCAAAGACATCGAGCCCCTTTTCCATCACCAGCCGGCCGAGGAAGACAATCGCCGCATCATCATCCGCCAGCCCCATGCTGCGGCGCCATTCCCAGTCGCGCCGTTCTGGTGAGAAGGTGGTGCGATCCACCCCGCGCGACCAGGTGCCGATGCGATCATGCATCTGCATCGCCAGCAATTCATCAATGCTGCTTTGCGAGGGCGCCACCAGCATGTCGCAGCGGTTGTAGAACCGCTTCAGCATGCGTTCGATAAAGGGCTCGATAAAACCGAGGCCATAGTAACGCGGATAGGTTTCGAAGAGCGTGTGCACCGAGGCAAGCACCGGTATGTCGCGATCTTGCGCCCATCTGAGAGCGGCATGGGCCGCGGGATCGGGCGAGGAGAGGTGGAGGATGTTGGGGGCAAAGCGCTCCAGATCGCGTTTCACTGCTGCGCCGAGTCCCGTCGCAACCCGATATTCGCCGCGCCCCTTCATCGGGATCGCGAAACTTGGCAGGCTGACGAGATCGCCGGTCGGTTCGAAGGCCGGTTCAGGCACGGTCGGCGAATAGACGCGCACCGCTGCGCCGAGATCCAGCATCGAGCCCACCAGCCGGTTGAGCGCCTGATTGGCCCCGTCGCGGGTGTAGTTGTAGTTGCCGCTGAACAGGGCAATGCGAAGGTCGGAAGGCTGCATGGTTCCCGCCGATTAATGCCTTTGGCGGGATTTGGCGAGGGGGCCAAACACGCTGCGCGGAGCAGGGCGAAACGGGCAACAAAATGTCGCGCCAGCCCCGAATCCATTTGACTTCATGTCGCGCATCTCTAGTGCGGCCAGTGGGCCACGCGGTCCCAACGCCGCGCGTGCTCTCTGCAAGGAGAGAATACATGACTGACTATGTTCGCGGGCTCTTGCACGAGCCCAGCCTCAAGCCTGAGCGTCCGTTTTTTTCCTCGGGCCCCACGGCAAAATTCCCCGGCTGGTCGCTGGATAAGCTGAAAACCGAATCGCTTGGCCGTTCCCACCGCTCGGCGCTGGGCAAGGCGCGGCTGAAATATGCGATCGACCTGTCGCGCGAACTGCTCGGCATTCCCGATGATTATCTGATCGGCATCATGCCCGCCTCGGACACCGGCGCGATCGAAGCCGCGATGTGGACAATGCTTGATCCCAATCGGCCTGTGTCCGTCGCGGCATGGGAAAGTTTCGGCAATGTCTGGATTCAGGATGCGGTCAAGCAGCTCAAGCTGCCCAATCTGCAAGTGCTGACCGCTGATTACGGCGAAATCCCCGATCTCACCACCATTCCGCAGCGCAATGATGTCGTCTTCACCTGGAACGGCACCACTTCGGGCGCGATGATCCCGAACACCGACTGGCTGGCGCCGGGCCGTGAGGGCGTCACCATCAACGATGCCACCAGCGCGGTCTTCGCGATGGAGATGGACTGGGCCAAGCTCGACGCTACCACCTATTCGTGGCAGAAGGTGATGGGCAGCGAAGCGCAGCATGGCATGCTGATCCTCAGCCCCAAGGCGATCGAACGCATCGAAAGCTATGATCCGCCGTGGCCGCTGCCCAAGCTGTTCCGCATGAAGAAGGGCGCCAAGCTCAACCGCGGCATCTTTGAAGGCGAGACGATCAACACGCCCTCGATGCTGGCGACCGAGGATTACATCGCCTCGCTCGAATGGGCGAAGAGCATTGGCGGGCGCAAGGCGCTGATCGAGCGGGCCACTGCCAATGCCCGGATCGTCAAAGAGTGGATCGAGGCCACCCCGTGGCTGCGCAACATGGCGTCCGACCCGACGCAGCAGACCAATACCGGGGTCTGCATGATGTTCCAGGGCGATTGGTACGAAAGCCTCTCGGCGGAAGATCAGGCCGGCGTGCCCAAGAAAATCGTCAAGCTGCTCGAAGAGCGCAATGTCGGTTTCGATTTCAACGGCTATCGCGATGCCCCGCCGTCCTTGCGGATCTGGTGCGGTTCGACGGTCGAGCAGGAAGATATCAAGCGCCTGCTGCCGTGGATCGAATGGGCCTACGAGAAGGTCAAGAACGGCTGAGGCCGTCCGCGCTTATCCCAATCTTTGCCGTTCGTGCTGAGCTCGTCGAAGCACTGCTTTCCTTCTGACGTTGCGCTGCCTTCAAAGTGAAGTGCGGCCCTTCGACAGGCTCAGGGCGAACGGATTTTCCATTCCGTGGAAGGTATTTCCCATGACCAAGCCCAAAGTTCTCATTTCCGACAAGATGGACCCCAACGCCGCGCGCATCTTTGAAGAGCGCGGTTGCGAGGTCGATGTCATCACCGGCGAAACCCCTGAACAGCTGATCGCCCGCATCGGCGACTATGATGGCCTTGCCATCCGGTCCTCGACCAAGGTGACCAAGGCGATCCTCGATGCCGCCACCAATCTCAAGGTGATTGGCCGCGCCGGGATCGGAGTCGACAATGTCGATATCCCCTACGCCAGCGGCAAGGGCGTGGTGGTGATGAACACCCCGTTCGGCAACTCGATCACCACCGCCGAACACGCGATTGCGCTGATGTTCGCGCTCGCGCGCCAGATCCCCGAAGCGAACGCGCAAACGCAGGCAGGCCAATGGCCCAAGAGCGGTTTCATGGGGGTCGAGGTCACCGGCAAGACGCTCGGCCTGATTGGCGCGGGCAACATCGGCTCGATCGTCGCCAGCCGTGCGCTCGGCCTACGAATGAAGGTGATCGCCTATGATCCCTTCCTGACCGAAGACCGCGCGATCGAACTGGGCATCGAGAAAGTCGATCTCGATACGCTGCTGTCGCGCGCTGATTTCGTCACGCTGCACACCCCGCTGACCGACGAGACCCGGAACATCCTCAGCCGCGAGCGGCTCGAGAATGCGCGCAAGGGTATCCGCATCATCAATTGCGCGCGTGGCGGGCTGATTGATGAGGCCGCCCTGAAGGATTGCCTCGAAAGCGGTCAGGTTGCCGGTGCCGCGCTCGACGTGTTCGAGACCGAACCGCCCGCCAAGGATCACCCGCTGTTCGGCGCGCCCAACTTCATCTGCACCCCGCACTTGGGCGCAAGCACCACCGAAGCGCAGGTCAATGTCGCGCTGCAAGTGGCCGAGCAGATGGCCGATTACCTCGTCAATGGCGGGGTAACCAATGCGCTCAACATGCCGTCGCTGTCCGCCGAGGAAGCCCCCAAGCTCAAGCCCTATATGGCGCTCGCCGAAAAGCTGGGTTCGCTGGTGGGCCAGCTTGCTCATGGCAATCTCACGCAGATCAGCATCGAGCGCGAAGGCGCTGCGGCAGAGCTCAACGGCAAGCCGATCACCGCTGCCGTGCTTGCCGGGCTGATGCGGCGCTATTCCGACACGGTGAACATGGTCAACGCGCCGTTCCTTGCGAAGGAGCGCGGGCTTGAGGTCAGTGAAATCCGTCACGAGCGCGAGGGCGCGTTCAACACGCTGATCCGCGTCACTGTGGAAACCGAGCAAGGCCCGCGTTCGGTTGCGGGCACCCTGTTCGGCAAGGATGCGCCGCGCCTGGTCGAGATTTTCGGCATCGGGATCGAGGCCGAGCTTGATGGGCACATGCTCTACGTCGTGAACGACGACAAGCCGGGCTTCATCGGCAGGATCGGCACCCTGCTGGGCGCGTCGGGCATCAATATCGGCACCTTCAACCTCGGCCGCCGTGAGGCGGGCGGGGAAGCAGTGCTGCTGCTTAGCCTTGATGAAGGCCTGCCGCCTGCCGTGCTGGCCGAAGCCGAAGGGCTTGCCGGCGTCCAAATGGTCAAAGCGCTGGCGTTCTAATTCTCTCGCGGGAGGCTGGCTGCGCCAGCTTCCCTCCGAGAGGCGGCCTCTCGGCCGGCGCGCAGCCGCGCTTGCGGTCCGCTTTGCGGCCCGAACTGTTCTTCTCCTTCGCCCCGGGCTTGACCCGGGGCCGCTATCCGGTCAGTCGCGTGCGAGACGATAGCGATCCCGGGGTAAGCTCGGGATGACGAATGAGCCAACATGACCCGACCTGACGATCTCCTGCCCGAAGGCCTCGAAGACCGCTTGCCCGCAGCAACCGCGCGGATCGCAGCGGCGATGAACGCATGCCTTGGGGTGATGGGCAGTCATGGCTATGATCGGGTGCGCCCGCCGCTGCTCGAATTCGAAGCCTCGCTGGCAGGCCGGATGCAGGGCGTCGAAACCCGCGCCATGTTCCGCTTTGTCGATCCGGCAAGCCTGCGCACGCTTGCGCTGCGGTCTGATATCACTCCGCAGATCGGGCGCATTGCCTCGACCAGCCTTGCCACGGCAGCACGCCCGCTGCGGCTGTCCTATTGCGGCGACACGGCGCTGATCCGGGCGAGCCAGCTTGATCCCGCGCGCGAGCGCATCCAACTGGGCGCTGAACTCATCGGCGCTGATAGCGTCGCTGCGGCGAGCGAAATCGTGATGCTGGCGATCGAAGCGGCGGAGGCGGCCGGGCTGACGGGTATCTCGGTCGATTTCACCCTCCCCGATCTCGTCGATACGCTGGCGCGCGAAGCCCTGCCGCTTGCGGAAGACAGGATCGCCGATGTCCGGCGCGAGCTGGATACCAAGGATGCCGGCGGGTTGAAGGCGGCCGGCGGCGAGGCCTATCTGCCGCTGCTTTATGCCACCGGGCCGTTTGATGCGGCGCTCGAAACCCTGCGTGAGGTTGACGCGGGCGGCGCGCTCAAGAGCAGGCTTGATGGGCTGGTGGCGATTGCGGCGGCGATCACCGCGCGCTGGGGTGATGCGGTGCGTCTGACGCTTGATCCGACCGAGCGCCACGGCTTTGAATATCAGAGCTGGTTTGGCTTCACGATCTATGCCGAAGGCCTGCGCGGTGCAGCCGGGCGCGGCGGCACTTACCGGATCAGCGGTAGCGATGAGGCGGCGACGGGCTTCACGCTCTATCTCGATCGGCTTGCCGCCATCACTGCCACGCCGGAAGCCGCGCGCATGGTCTATCTGCCGCTCGGCCATGATCCTGCCGCCGCCGCCCGCTTGCGCAGTGCAGGCTGGCGGACGCGGGCGCAGCTGGGTGAGGGGGAGGATCCGGCAGCGCTCGGTTGCGGCTGGGTGCTCAAGGGTGCCGAGGCCGCGCCGATCTGACGGCTCAGGGTCTCACTGCCCGCGCGAGAAAGGCATCAATCGCCTGTGTCTGGGCAGAGCCTGCATCGGTTCCGATTTCGCGGTTGATCCGCATGTGATTGGTTCCCGGGAGCGGCACGATTGTCGCGCTGCGCCCGGCTTTGGTCAGCGCGGCGGCGAAGGTGCCCGCTTGCCGCGTGGTGGCCGCGCGCTCGGCGACATGCAGCATGAGCCACTGCGGCGCGTCGCGTCCACCGACATGGGTGAGCGGCGACAGCGCCTTGTGCCGCGCCGGATCCGTGCCGAACACATCGCGGTAGATCAGCGGGCTTCCATCTCGGGCATGGTGAGCGCCAGCGCGATATCATACCCGCCCCCATCGATCAGCACGACGCCGCGAATCGTGCCAAAGGCATCGCCGGCATATTGCGGATCGGTGGCGACCAGTGCGGCGAGATGCGCGCCCGCGCTATGGCCCATCAGCACGATACGCGCCGGATCAAAGCCGTAGTCCTCCGCTTGCGCCCGCACGGCGCGCAAGGCCGCGCCAAGATCGGCGGCCTGCTGTTCGACCGGGGCATCGGGCAAGACCCGGTATCCGGCCGAGGCAAAGACATGGCCTTGTGCGGTGAAATGGGCAGGCTTGGCATGGACCATCCGGTGATTGCCACGGCTCCAACCGCCGCCGTGGATGTAGAACACCAGCGTCGCTTCACCCATCGAGTTGTCCGGCATGTAGAGATCGACCTGCTGGCGCGGATGGCTGCCATAGACCACCGTGCCGCTCACCCGTGCGCTGGCATAACGGCCCAGTCCGCGTTCGCGCCATTCCATCCGCTCGCCGCGTTGCTGAAAACCGGCGCGGGGCTCGTCAACCAATGGTCGCGCGGCCAGCGCTGTCCCCACAACAAGGGCGCCGATACCGGCAAGGAGCCAGCCTGTGGTGCTTCTGATCATCATCGCAATTTGCGTGTGCCCGCTTTAACCGCAGATTGACAAGCGACACGCGCTTGCGCCCGCGCATCCGAACGCCTAGGCGCGCGGCGCGGCCTTTTTGAGGCAGACGCCCCCAGGCAAAGTGAGGAATGTGGAATGGCCAATGTCACCGTCATCGGCGCCCAGTGGGGCGATGAGGGCAAGGGCAAGATTGTCGATTGGCTCGCCAGCCGCGCCGATGTGGTGGTGCGCTTTCAGGGCGGACACAATGCCGGCCACACGCTGGTGATTGACGGCAAGACCTACAAGCTCAGCCTGCTGCCTTCGGGGATCGTGTCGGGCACGCCGAGCATGATCGGCAATGGCGTGGTGCTGGACCCGTGGGCCTTGCGCGATGAAGTCGCCAAGATCGAAGGCCAGGGCGTATCGGTGACGGCTGATAATCTTGCGGTTGCCGATAACTGCCCGCTGATCCTCCCGCTGCACCGCGATCTTGATGCCTTGCGCGAAACCGCAGCGGGCAAGGGCAAGATCGGTACCACCGGACGCGGGATTGGCCCGGCTTACGAAGACAAGGTCGGTCGCCGCGCGATCCGCGTCTGCGATCTGGCGCATCTCGATTCGCTGGATGCCCAGCTGGATCGTCTGTGCGCGCACCATGATGCGCTGCGTGCCGGGTTCGATCAGCCGCCGGTGGACCGCGCCGCGCTGCTTGCGGAATTGCGCGATATCGCCCCCTTCGTGCTGCGGTTTGCGCAGCCGGTGTGGAAGCGGCTCAAGAAAGTGCGCAAGGCTGGCGCGCGCATCCTGTTCGAAGGCGCACAGGGCGTGCTGCTTGATGTCGATCACGGCACCTATCCCTTTGTCACCTCGTCGAACACGGTGAGCGGCGCGGCAGCAGCCGGCAGCGGGCTGGGGCCGTCGGCGACAGGCTTCGTGCTCGGCATCGTCAAGGCCTACACCACTCGCGTGGGTTCGGGCCCGTTCCCGACCGAGCTGGAAGACGAAGTCGGCCAGCGCCTTGGCGAGCGCGGTCATGAATTCGGCACCGTCACCGGGCGCAAACGCCGCGTCGGCTGGTTCGATGCGGTGCTGGTGCGCCAGACCTGCGCGATCAGCGGGGTCACCGGCATTGCGCTCACCAAGATCGATGTGCTCGACGGGCTTGATGTGGTGAAGATCTGCACCGGTTATCGTTTGCGCGGCAATGTCTATGACTACCTGCCGAGCCATGCGGCCGATCAGGCGGCGTGCGAGCCGATCTACGAGGAAATGGAAGGCTGGCAGGGATCGACGGCGGGGGCGCGCAGCTATGCTGATCTGCCCGCACAGGCGATCAAGTACATCCAGCGCGTGCAGGAATTGATCGAATGCCCGGTCGCGCTGGTTTCAACCTCGCCCGAGCGGGACGACACGATCCTGATGCGCGATCCCTTCGAGGATTGACGGGATTTCCAACAGAGCACTGATCCTGTTGGATTTTCTTGACGATATCGGATTTTGTTCTATTCATGTTCCTTGCGATCAAGGAGCGTGAGTCGATGAGCAGCCACCAAGCCCCTTATGATTGTGCTCGTGATCTTGCGGGCACGTCTGCCTTGATCACGATTTTCGGCGCGCGTGCCGCCATGCGCGGAGAGATCGCGCGTGATTGTGTCGGCGCGGGGCTGCGCACGCGGGATGGCGGTGCGCTTGCAACTCTGGCCGAGGAAACGGCGGACCTGCTCGGCGATGTCGTGGTGGTCGATTGCCCGACGCTGGATGGCGCTGTGATGGCAGGGCTTGCCTTGCTTGATGCACGCGCCGCGCGCAGCGGGGCGCGGCTCGTGGTGTCGACGTCGCTCGAAGCGCTCGATGATGTCTTCGGCCTGATGGACCAGTCGAACCCCCAGATCCTGATCGCGCCCAGCCGGGCGGAGCGGGTGCTCGCGGTGGGGCGGGCCTGTGGGGAGGCCGGGGCAGGGCGGCTGCGCGAAATGAGCGAGGAAGAACGGCTCCACCTTTTGCAGCTTTCGCAGCAGGTCGAGGCGATTGCCCGCTCGCTTGATCGCTTGTCCGGCCCGCAAGGCGGGGTGCAGGGCGAATGGGGCGCGCCCATTGCTTCGCCCTTGCGCGACTCGATGGGCCATCTGGGGGAGAGCAGGCCGGAATATCGCCCCGCCGCCAAGGCACCGCGCGCCAACCAGGCGCTGCCCGATCCGCGGCTTGTGCGCCAGATCATCGCCAACCGGCAGCGCCGCGCGCGCTTTTTCGATGCGCAGCTTTTCGCTGATCCGGCATGGGACATGCTGCTTGATCTGACGGCGGCCCATGGTGAGGGCCGGAAAGTCTCGGTCACATCGCTGTGCATTGCCGCCAATGTGCCCGCCACCACGGCACTGCGCTGGCTTTCCCAGATGGTCGAAGCGGGCGTGTTCTGCCGGGCTGCCGATCCGATTGACAAGCGCCGGGTGTTCATCGCGCTCAGTGACGATGCGATGGCGGGCATGGCGGGCTATTTCGCAGCTTTGGAGCAACCGCTCGCCACTGCCGCTTAGCGGGAATGGCGGCTTTGAATGCGCCAGCCCTGCTATCCCGCAGAGACGCTGAACAAGCGATGCAAGGGGCTGCACACGGCCCTTCTGCTAACCGCCGGGGCGGTAGCGCAGGATCAGGGTCAGGCCTGTGGTCTCGTCGGCTTGCATAGCCTCGCCCCACGGGCGGCGCGCGGCATCGGCGCGCGCACGGGCGAGGATGGCAGGCGGCACGGCACCATCGATCAGCAGGGTGTCGGCTTCACCCAGAAGGCGCGCCTGCCGCAACGTCAGATCTTCCGGATCGGAGCTGGTGAGGACAAGTTCCACGACCCGGCCAGCGGGCGTGGCCCCGGCTTCGGCCCCGGCTTCGGCGGCGCGGGCTGCTTCTGTCACACTCGCAAGCCATGCCTCGACCCGCGTGTGCGACAGGCTATCCAGCGGATCAAGCGGGCCGCCTTCGGCCAAGGCTGCATCAAGCGCGCGGCGGCGGGCAGCACCATCGGGCAGCCAGGCCCGCAAGGCGCCGCGCACGCCTTCCAACGCTCGTGCCAGCAAGCCAAGGCTTTCGGGCAACACCCGTTCAATCCGCAGCCGCACATGCTTGGCCAGCCCGGCCGAGGCCCCGCCTGTGCCGATCGCCACCAGCAGCGGATCGCGATCAAGGATCGAAGGCGTCGTGAAATCGCACAGTTCAGGCCGGTCGACGACATTCACCAGCAAGCCCGCGCAGCGCAGGTTGATCGCAGCCGCCTCGCAAGCGCGCGCGTCTTCGTAAGCGACAAAGGCCAGCCGCACGCCTTCATCAATGGCGCGCGCCATGTCGTCGATCACGATCCCGCCCGCGCGCTCGACCAGTCGCCGCTTGGGCTCGGCGGCCGCGCCATCGCCCAGCACCAGCACGCTTTGTCCGGCGATCTGGTGAAACAGCGGCAGGCTGGCGATGCGGCTCATGAGAGCCTCAGGCGAGCCATTCCGGCACGCGCTCGGCATCCATGATCGCGCCCGGATCGATGCGGTCGGCGACAACTGCGAATTTGTCGCCATCAACCAGCACTTCGGCGACAAAGCCGCGCGAATTGTAGCTTGATGCCATGGTCGCGCCATAGGCTCCGGCGGTGCGGAACACGGCGAGATCGCCCGCTTCGAGATGATCGCACACCCGGCCCATCGCGAAGGTATCACCGGTTTCGCAGATCGGGCCGACGATGTTGGCGACCATGTCCGCGCCGCGCGGGCGCACCGCGACAAAATCGTGATAGGCGCCGTAGAGCGCCGGACGGGCGAGATCATTCATCGCCGCATCGACGATCACGAAAGGATGGTTGAGCCCGCGCTTCACCCGCACCACACGCGTCAGCAGGACACCGGCATTGCCCGCAATCACCCGGCCCGGTTCGAAGATTAGGGTCACGCCCCAGTCTTTCGTCACCCGCGCAACCATCGCGCCATACTCGGCCGGGCTGGGGAAGACCTCGCCCGCCTTGTAAGGCACGCCCAGCCCGCCGCCGAGATCGACATGGGTGATGACATGGCCCGCGCCGCGCAGGGCCGTTACCAGCGCGCCAACCTTGGCAAAAGCGGCCTCGAGCGGCGCAAGATCGGCCAGCTGGCTGCCGATATGCACCGCCACGCCGCGCAGCCGCACGCCGGGAAGGCCCGCCAGCCGCCCGAAAATCTGCCCCGCCTGATCGATCGGCACGCCGAATTTGTTATCGGCCTTGCCGGTCGAGATCTTGTCATGCGTGCCCGCATCGACATCGGGATTGATGCGCAGCGCGCATTCGGCGACCAGCCCCATCTCGGCGGCAATCGCCGCGAGTTCGAGGCCTTCTTCCTCGCTTTCGATGTTGAATTGGCCAATCCCGGCTTCGAGTGCGGCACGCAGCTCTGCCCCGGTCTTGCCGACGCCGGAAAAGACAATCATCGCAGGCGCGATCCCTGCCGCGAGCGCGCGGCGCATTTCGCCCACCGAAACCACATCCGCGCCATAGCCTTCGCGCTGCAACACCTTGAGCACGGCAAGGTTGGGATTGGATTTGACGGCAAAGGCAATCAGCTTGTCGGGAACCGCGGCCAGCCCTTCGCGGAACACACGGGCGTGGCGTTCCAGCGTGGCGCGTGAATAGACATAGACGGGCGTGCCGACGGCATCGGCAATCGCTGGCAGTGGTACGTCTTCGGCGTGCATGACGCCGTGCTTGATCGTGAAATGGTCCATAAGGCGGTGCGTTTACTCGGGAGGCAGATCAAACGGATCATCGCGCCGTTCTTCGGAACGCAAGCGCAATTCGACAGTGCGATTGGCAGGGGCCGCCTGCGGATCGGGAATGAGCAGTTCATCGGCCACCGGCTGGGTCGAGCGCCCCAACGGCGCGACCGGCAGATTGGCACCCGGTGCAGGCGTCAGCGGGGCACGCACACCGCAGCCCGCAAGCAGAGCGGCGGCACCGGCAATCACGGCAAGGCGGCGGGCTGTCATGTGTCCATTCCCAAGGCGGCGCGGGCGCGCGCCACCTGATGCAATACCTGCGTCGCGGCAGTTCCGCCATAGGAAGCACGCGCCGCCACCGAAGCATCGACCGAAAGCGCGGCAAAAACCCGCGCATCAATCCGTGGGTCAATCGCCTGAAGCTCCGCAAGTTCCAGCGCATCGAGCGCGGTGCCCTTGCTCTCTGCCAGCTTGACCGCCGCGCCGGTGATGTGGTGCGCCTCGCGGAATGGAATGCCGGCCTCGCGCACCAGCCAATCGGCCAGATCGGTTGCGGTGGCATAGCCGAGTTCGGCGGCGGCGCGCATCCGTGCGGTGTGGAAGGTGCTGCCCGCGATCATGCCTGTCATCGCCGCGATGCTCAGCCCCATCAGCGAGGATGCTTCGAACACCGGCGGCTTATCGTCCTGCATGTCCTTGGAATAGGCAAGCGGCAGGCCCTTCATCGTGATCATCAGGCTGGTGAGGCTGCCGATCACGCGCCCACTATGGCCCCGCACCAGTTCGGCGGCATCGGGGTTCTTCTTCTGCGGCATGATCGACGAGCCGGTCGAGAGGCTATCGGGCAGGCGGATGAAGCCGAAGGGCTGGCTCGCCCAAAGGATCAGTTCTTCTGCGAGCCGCGAGAGATGCAGCGCGGTGGCCGAACAGGCAAAGAGATATTCGAGCGCGAAATCGCGATCAGACACCGCATCAAGCGAATTGGCGGTCGGCCGGTCGAAACCGAGGGCTGCGGCGGTCATGTCGCGGTTAATCGGAAAGCCGGTGCCGGCCAGCGCCGCCGACCCCAGCGGCGATTCGTTGAGCCGCGCGCGCGCATCGTGGAGGCGCGAACGATCGCGCCGGAACATTTCGTAATAGGCCATCAGGTGGTGGCCAAGCGTGACCGGCTGGGCGGTTTGCAGGTGGGTGAAGCCCGGCATGATGCTGCCCGCGTGTTCTTCGGCCCGGATCACGAGCGCCTGCTGCAATGCGGCGAGCCCGCTGTCCATCTGATCGATCGCATCGCGCACCCACAGCCGGAAATCGGTTGCCACCTGATCATTGCGGCTGCGCGCGGTGTGGAGCCGCCCGGCCACCGGCCCGATCAAATCGGCAAGCCTGGCTTCGGTGGTCATGTGGATGTCTTCAAGGTCCCAGTCTTCGGGAACGCCATGGGCGGCATAATCCGCCGCGATCTGATCGAGCCCGGCGGTGATAGCCGCCGCATCCTCGGGCGCAACGATCCCGCAGGCTCCCAGCATCGCGACATGGGCCTGCGATGCAGCGATGTCCTGCCGCCACAGCGCCTTGTCGAAGGGAATTGAGGCATTGATTTCGCGCATGATGGCGCTAGGCCCGGCAGCGAAGCGGCCGCCCCACATGGCGTTGGCGGCGTTGTTATCGGAGCCTGTCATGTCGCGTTCGTTGCTCATAGCCTGTCTGTCCGTGGCCTTTCTCGCCGGGTGCGATAGGGCGGCCGATGAGGGAGCGCAACCGGCCGATGCAACCGAAGCGCCGGGCGCAGGCGCGCTTACCGGCACGATCGACACCAGCTTTGCCGGAACTGCGCTGCCCGATCTGGTGCTCAAGGACGGGGCTGGCAGGACGCTTGATCTGGGAGCTATCGAAGGCCCGGTGCTGGTGAACCTGTGGGCGACCTGGTGCGCGCCCTGCGTGATCGAGATGCCGCAGCTTGATACGCTGGCCGGCACGCTTGACGGCGAAGTGCGGGTTATCGCTGTCAGTCAGGACTTGCGCGGCGGCGAGGTGGTTGATCCCTTCTTCGCGGCCAAGGGCTTTGCCCGGCTGGAGCCGTGGCTTGATCCCGAAACTCAGCTGTCTGCCCAGTTCAGCGAGGCCGGGCAATTGCCGCTGACCATTCTGTTCGATGCTTCGGGCAAGGAAGTCTGGCGGGTGGCCGGCGGTTATGAGTGGGCCAGTGAGGCTGCCCTTGCCGAAGTGCGCAAGGGGCTTGCCGCCCGCTAGGGTGGAGGACTCTCCCTTAAGAGCGTTCTGAAAAACAGAACGTTTCTTCATATATAACGAAATTTTCAGATGAACCGGGAGCCGCTAGGTCAGCCTTCACTTGCCGCCCGTGAAGGAGCTTGCCGATGGACCCGCGCGCCACGACGCCTGAACGCCGCCTGCCCGCACCGCGCGGGCTGGCTCCGGCTGGCGCGGATGTGGCGGCTGGCTCTTGGCCGCAAAGCCCGATGCGGCTGGTCGGGCAGAACAGGTTGACGCTTGATCTCTCCGATCCGGCGGCCCCTGCCGATTGGCATGCAGCGCTCACCACTTTGCTCGATGCGCACCGTATCGCGCTTGAACCTGCCGCCGCGCTGCGTTCGGGCGGGCTGCGCCAGGTCGCGCGCTGGGCGACCGGCGCGGGGCAGGCGCCGCCGCCGCCGGTCTTTGCACCCTGGCAGGCCTTTTCGCCTGCGGCCTTGCAGAACCCGCTCGCCCGCGCGGCCTTGCCGTCCGCGCAATGGCTGGTGAGCTACCTGTTCGATCCGGCGCCGCCGCGCGCTGGTGGGGCAGGCTGTCTGGATGTGATGGTGGCATCGCCGCATCCCGCCGCCTGCCTTGAGGATGAGGCCGGCCACGCCCCCCTGCCGCGCAAGGCTGTGCTCGATGCCATGATCGCCGCAGCGCGGGATGAGGGGCGTGAACGGCTCGCCCTGATAGTGCCCGCCCATGCGCGCAGCGCGATGGCGCAACGCCTGCTGGCAGGGTATCGCGCGCTGACGCGGGGCGATATGGCGCTGGAGATCGTCGCCATCGAGGATGCGATCAGCCGCCTGATCCGCTCGGCCGAGACATGGGATGCGCTGATCGTGATGCCCGAATGCCGCAGCATCATTGCGGCCATCCTTGCCGAAACAAGCGGCGTGGAGGGGCCATGGCCCTTGCTGTGGCTAGATCGCGGGCTTGTGCGCGTTGCGTGCGAGCGCATTGGCGAAAGCCCGGCCGTCCGCCCGCTGGATGCGGCTGTGCTGGTGCAAGCGCTTGCGCTCGCCGCACGGCATGGCGGCATGGGATTTGCCGCGCGGCGGCTGGCGGAAAGCTGGGCGCGGCTGCGCGACAGCGGGGTGACGACACCCTCCCGCCCCGTTTTTGCGCCTTATGGCAAGGTGGTAAGCGATGCCGCGTTCATCGCCCTTGCCGCGAACCACGATTATCCGGCGGGACGCCCCGTGCCCGGCTGGAAGGCGCTTGCCCCGCTTGAGGGGAACTCTCGCACCCGCTCTCCCGTTGCTTTGACGCTGGTCAATCCTTGATCCCGCGTTCCGGCCCCAGAACAGAAAGATACCGCCTGTGCCCAGCCGCAAAATCGTCGCCACCGAGCTCGCCAATGTGCTGCGTCAGATCTCGCATCCTGATCGCATCCGCATCCTGTTCAAGTTGCAGGCGGGCGAGCAGACCGTCAACGAATTGGCGATGGCGCTCGAAATCCCGCCGACGCGCGTATCGCAGCACCTTGGTGTGCTGCGGGCAATTGCGCTGGTCGAGACCGAGAACCGCGGCCAGCAGCGGGTTTACCGCCTGCCGCAGCCCGAACTTGCGCTGTGGCTGATCGACGGCATTGATTTCATCGCGCACCGGCTCGGCCGCGCCAGCGAGAATGACATCGCCAACGCCAAGCAGCTTTGGAAGTCCGAAGCGCCGCCCGCGCCAACCTCGGTCAATTAGGCCGAGAGTTTGCGCGCATCCTGCGCCGCCTGACCATTGAGCGCGGGGATCGAGGTCTTGCTCGGATCCTGTGCGCGGCGGCCATAGCGTTCGACCAGCGCGTTCCATTCGACAATCAGGCTGCCACCCGTGCTCTGGTGCAGCTTTTCCCATGAAGAGAGCATCTCAAGACAGGCGTGATCGATGTAATCGAGATGCTCGACATGGAGATGCACTTCCGATCCGAACGGCGAGGCTTCCAAGGTCGAGCTCAGCTTGGGGATCGAGAAGAAGGTCGCCGAACCTGTCATCACCACATCGATCCGGTTGGTCGTGCGGTCATGCTCCACCGCGATCTCGAGATGCGAGAAGGTGTAGACCAGCTTGAGCGTCGCCACGACGAAACCGAGGATCACGCCGGTCAAGAGATCGATCGCCACCACGCCCACCAGTGTGATGAAGTAGATCGCCAACTCCTGCTTGCCGAATTCGGCGATCTTGCGGATCTGCGCCACGTTCACCAGCTTGTAGCCGGTGTAGACGAGGATCGCGGCCAGCACCGAAGTGGGAATCTCGTTGAGCAGCAGCGGGAAGGCCACCACCGCCAACAACAGCCAGGCGCCGTGCAGGATCGCCGAAAGCCGTGTGGTTGCGCCCGCCTCGACATTGGCGGCCGAACGCACGATCACGCCCGTCATCGGCAGCGCGCCGAGCCCGCCGCAAATCATGTTGCCGATGCCCTGCGCGCGCAGCTCCTTGTCGTAATCGGTGCGCGCACCAATGTGCATCTTGTCGACCGCCGTGGCGCAGAGCAGCGTCTCGGCACTGGCGACAAAGGCGAAGACGGCACCGAGCAGCAGGATTTCAGGGCGCAGCAGCCCACCCAGCGCATCCATGGTCGGGATGTTGAGGCCGCTGGCCAGCGTTTCGGGCAGATCGACGAGATTGATCGGTAGGCTGAAGGCAAGCGCGAACACCGTTCCGCTCACCACCCCCAGCAGCGGGCCGGGCAAGAGGCCGAGCCGCGCAGGCTTGAACTTGTTCCAGGCGATGATCGTCGCGATGGTGACAAGGCCCGCCATCGCGGCAAGGTGATGCACCGAGCCATCGACCGGGAAAGCCTTGATGATCGCCTCGGGAATGGCGGCGAGGTTGGCGAGCCCGCTCGACCGCGGGCTGTCATCCAGCATCACATGGAACTGCGAGGCGAAGATCAGCACGCCGATGCCCGCCAGCATGCCATGGATCACCGAGGGTGAAATCGCGCGGAACCACTGCCCGAGTTTGAAGACCCCCGCTGCCAGTTGCAACGCGCCGGCAATCAAGCCGACCACGCCGAGCATGATCAGGCCGTGCTCCTGCACCAATTGGTACACCAGCACCGCCATGCCGGCCGCGGGGCCGCTGACCTGCAAGGGGGATCCGGCAAGGCTGCCCACCACGAGTCCGCCGACAATCCCGGTGATCAGGCCAAGCGCGGGCGGTGCGCCCGAGGCAATCGCGATGCCAAGGCAGAGCGGCAAAGCCACCAGAAACACCACAATCGAGGCGAGAAAATCGCGCCCTGCCGCAGCCGGGGTCAATCCATCAGAGGCAAGCGGCTTCATGTGCGGGGGTGCTCCAGAGGCAAGGGTAACAGGTTGGCGGGCGTTCGGTTCATGCGGTCAGGCCGTGCAGGCGTGGCGTTCGAGTGCAGCTTCGGCGAGATCGGCAGCATAGCGCTCGTCAACCGGCACCCACGTCTCGCGCGCTTCGTCATAGGCGGTCACGCCGCCGGACTTGATGTCATAGACCCAGCCGTGCAGCTGCACCGTCTTCTGCGCCAACGCCACCGCGACAGTCGGGTGGGTGCGCAGGTGCGCCAGTTGCAGGATGACATTCTGTTCGAGCAGCATGCGCATCTTTTCTTCGGGTGACAGGCCAGCCCCGATCGCTTCGACAATATCGACCGCGCCTTGCGCGTAGCCGAGCCATTCGCGCACGTGGGGCAGATTGGTCAGCCCCTCACGGTTCATCGCGCCCTTCATCGCGCCGCATTCGGTGTGGCCGCATACGACAATATGCGGGATGCGCAGCGCGCCGATGGCGAATTCGATCGAGGCCGTCATCCCGCCGGTCTGGTTGGTGTGCGGTGGCACGATGTTGCCCGCGTTGCGGCAGATGAACAGCTCGCCCGGTTCGGTCTGCGTGATCATCGCGGTTTCGATGCGGCTGTCAGAGCAGGTGATGAAGAGCGCTTCGGGGCTTTGCCCGGTGCTGAGACGCTCGAACAGCTTCTGCTTCTCAGGATAGACTTCGCGTTGAAACTTGACGACGCCTTGGGCGAAACGGGACATCGGGGCGATCCTTTCAGGTTGATCGTTCAGGGGTTGGGGAGGAGACAAGGGCCGGCGCGCTCCAGCGGGCGCGGACGGTGTCAATGTGTCCGGCCTCATCGAGCCGGTTGCGGATGTCGACAAATTGCAGCGCCTCGACGATCCATGCCGCGATCGCCGGGTGGACCAGGCGGTAGAAATGCGTCCGCCCGGCGCGCCGCTCTTCCACGAGGCGATGCGCGCGCAACAGGGCAAGATGCTGCGAGACGCGGGTCGCAGGAACAGCCAGCGCGACAGCAAGACTGGTGACATCCTGTTCGCCGCTCCGCAGTTCGGCGATCAGCCGCAGCCGATCAGGATGCGCCAACAACTTGAGCAGATCAGCCAGCTCGCGCGAGACGATGCTCTGGCTAGGCATCCGCGCAGCTCGGGATAAAGCAATTCGGCATGGGCCCTCCTCCCACACCTGCAAAGATATGCAGATTTATACTTTCAAAGATATGTCGCTTCAGGTGGCTCGTCAAACGATTCCGACGTCAACCGAGGCGAACACCCCCGCGCCCCTTCGGCAAGGGTCACGTTTCCGATCCCTGCGTCGGCTTCGTGCTGGCGTGTCGGCCCCGTGTTCCATGCTTTGCGCAAAAACTGCCGCAATGAATGACGCATCTGGTGTCCACTTTTGGAACACCGCCACCATCAATTCCCGTTAGTTAGTTTACTTCAGGGCGATGTGAGTTAACATTTGCTTACGAACTGGCAATGATTCTCGGCGCGGAAGCATGCGAGCTGAAGCGCACATGTATTCCCTGCAAAATGTTGTTTTTCTTCATTTTCTGAAAATCCCAT
>Ga0308017_1000090_pt1 | contig 28998 bp, 25 predicted proteins | sample Neamet280_FD_203145 | JGI IMG/M metagenome (GOLD analysis project Ga0308017, IMG submission 203145) | Marine microbial communities from water near the shore, Antarctic Ocean - #280 | ecosystem: Environmental > Aquatic > Marine > Unclassified | place: Southern Ocean | collected 2014-10-01
CATCAGCAAGGTGTTCCGCATGCCGGGGCAGGGCAAGCCGATCTCGATCATCGACGTGTCGGGCGTGCCCTCGGACATCACCTCGACGGTGGTGGCGGTGCTCAGCCGGTTGGTGTTCGACTTCGCGATATGGGGCCGCGATGACAAGACCCGGCCGATCCTGCTGGTGTGCGAGGAAGCCCACCGCTATGTTCCGAGCGAAAAGAATGCCGATGGTTCCTCGGTGGCCAAGATCCTCGGACGTATCGCCAAGGAAGGCCGCAAATACGGCATTTCGCTTGGCCTTATCACCCAGCGCCCGTCGGATCTCGCCGAAGGCGTGCTGTCGCAATGCGGCACCATTATCTCGATGCGTCTCAACAATGATCGCGACCAGGCCTTCGTGAAGGCTGCCATGCCCGAAGGCGCGCGCGGCTTTCTCGACACCATCCCCGCGCTGCGCAACCGCGAATGCATCATCTGCGGCGAAGGTGTTTCGATCCCGATGCGCGTGACCTTCGACAATCTTGAAGAGCACAAGCGCCCGGCTTCGGAAGACCCGAGCTTTGTCGAGCTGTGGAGCAAGGGCGGCGGCGAGGAAGAACTGGTCGACCGCGTGGTGATGCGCTGGAGAAGCCAGGGTTGATGCCTTGCTTTGCGTGCCCGCCTCCGCGGGCACGTCCTCGGCGCTGTTTCAAGCCCTTCGGGCTTGAGCGCCAGCGGGCGGGCGGTCGCCCTTGCGGTCGCTGCGCGACCGAAATATGCCCCTCACGCGTCATTGCGAGGAGCCGCAGGCGACGCGGCAATCCAGAGTTCTTGCCGGTCCGCTCTGGATTGGTCGGCCTTTGGCCGGCTTCGCTTCCGCTATGCTTGCAATGACGGCAGGTCAGGTTCCTCTGGTATCCCCGTAGAGATGAATATGCAGCCGGTCGCTCATGCGGAAACCGTGCTGAAGGCACAGGTCTGACAGCCACGCCTGCCGCGCGCGCTGGGTGGCGCTTTCGGTCCCTTCGGCCATCAGGAACACGCGTTCGGGCCGGAAGCGGTAGCGCTGCTGGAGCGCCAGCACTTCATCCACGTCGGCGGGCGCTGCGATCACAAACTTCAGGAACGCGCGCGGCTCGCTTGCCCAGGCATCGAGCCGTTCGGGGATCAGCGCCAGATCAGCCGGGTTGCCGCTATGGGCAAGCTTGGGGCTGACATTATACTGATCGACCCGGATATCGAGCCGCGCGGGCGGGGCGACCGTGCCGTTGGTCTCGATCTCGACGCTGATATCCGGGAGGTGCGCCAGCATCTCGGCCAGCGCGCCCGCCTGCAACAGCGGCTCACCCCCGGTGATGACGAGGCGCCTCTGGCCAAGCGCCGCGATCCGCGCGGCGGTTTCGGCGGGCGAGAGCGTCACCTGATTGGCCTTGCGTTCAAAGGCGATCCCGTCGCGGTGCGGCCGGTTATCGCCCTCGAACCGCCAGGTATAGGCGGTGTCGCACCAGGTGCAGGCAAGGTTGCAGCGGCTGAGGCGCACGAAGGCCACCGGCAAGCCCATGCTCGGCCCCTCACCCTGCAACGAGGCAAAGATTTCCGGCCCGCCGGTATCGTCGGTGGCGAGCGTGAGGTTCATGGCCACAGCGCCGCAGCAGCGGACAAAGCGGACACCCTGTCCGCTTCGGGCGATCTGTCGCAATCACTGGTATTAGCGGAAAAATCGGACGAACGCACAAGCGGACGGACACGGGGGACGGGCGCAAAAGCAGGGGCGAGGGCGGCGATCATCCCCCGCCTATGCCACGAATTGCGCCGGTAGGAAATTTCATGCGCGCCGGGAAAGGAAGAGGGACCACTTGCGCGCTATCTCCGGCAAAGCCGGACATTCGGGAAGCGGCGCCCGATCGGCTACAATAGCAAGCGCCATAGCCGACGCCCTGTTACCGGCTATAGCGAGGCCGCCCTCGCCACGGCTCTTGCACTCAAGCCGCTGTTGCTGCGATACACCGTCGGCGGCAGCCGATTATTCGCCATCGTCCGCAGCGGAGTTACATGGCTCGACGAATTGGCTTCTGGTCACTGGGCATCCTTGGGGCGCTCACCCTTGCCTTACTGCTGGGCGTTCGGATGCTTAGGCCGCCCGAAGTTCCGGTGCCGCCGCGTTCAGACCGGATGATTGCGCAGGTCACAATCTGGAACCCGGGCGAGCCCTTGCGGCCCGATCAGACCATCATCGTCAAAGATGGGCGCATCGCCGAAATCCGGCCCAGTCGCCCGGATGACGATCCTCCGATCTGCCCGGACTGCATCGTCATGCCCGGCCTGATCGACGCCCATATCCACACGCCGCCCCAACTCGCAATCGGCAACCAGCGCCTGTTTTCCCTGCTCTACCTGAAATACGGGGTGACGAGCGTTCGCGATCTTGGCCAGACCGATGACAGCATCGCCGATCTGCAAACCGACATTGCGGCCGGGCGGATTGCCGGCCCGAGGATGTATCGCTGCGGCCCGGTGCTGGATGGCGCGCAGTCAAGTTGGCCCAGTGCTATGCGGATCGTTGACGGGTCGCAGGCGATCAGTGCCGTAAAGCGCCTCAAGGCGAGCGGTGCCAGCTGCATAAAGACCTATACGGGCCTGCCCCGCGATGCCTTCATGGCAGCCGCGGCCGAAGCGAAGCGGCAAGGCCTGCCGCTGGTTGGCCATACGCCGCACGCGGTGAACCTGCGGGATGTGTCCGATTTCGAGGTCCAGCATTTCACCGGCCTGCCCTATCTCCGCAAACCGCCGCCTGCGGATTTCGATTACCGCAGTCAGGATGTGTCGTCGATGACCAAAGCCGACATCGCCGAACTGCTCGCGCTGATGAAGGCCAATCGCCTTGCAATCCTGCCGACGCAGGCGAACCAGAAAGCCCGGCTGACAGCATCGAACCGGCAGCGTTTCCCGCCAACCGAAGGCCTCCGCCATCTCCCGGCATTCTGGGAGCAGGCCTGGCCGATGATCGTTGCGCACCCCGAAGGTGCCGAAGCCGTCGCAGCCGACCTTGACGGCATTGCGGCAGAGATCGCCTTTGTCGGCAAGGCCCGTCTGGCAGGGATCGATGTGCTGGCAGGGACGGATGTTGTCATGCCCTATGTCGTTCCGGGCGAATCCCTTCATCTCCAGCTGGCGATGCTGTCGGAGGCCTTCGGCAATGACGAGGCTGCATTAGCTGCTGCGACGGCGATCAATGGCCGCCATGTTGATCGCGGCAAGATTGGCCGCATCGCGGTGGGCAACTTTGCCGATCTGCTGATCCTGCCCCGGGACTCGCGTTCCGATCTGGCGATGGTGCGGGATTGGCGGTTCCTGATGGTCGGCGGACGGATGTATCAGCGCGCCCAGATCGATGCGGCCGTCGAGCGTTACGACCGGCATTTCCGCGGCGTCTATTACGAGACCGTGATGAACGCGCTCGTCGGCATTCTGGCTGACCGCTTTGGCCGCGATGAAAGCCATTAGCCTGTGGAGGCGCGCGCCCGGTCTGGTCGAGTGGCAGAATGCAGGCGGCCATACTGTTCGAACATGGGCAATAGCCGCCGTTGCGGGTTGCTCCACATCAGTCGTCGTTCGCGACGATCAGCGGCTCCCTGCCAGAGGGCGCAGCGCCGGTTGGTCGGGGAAGCTACCCCAACCGCGCCAGCGCCGCGGTTAGCCGCTCGACCTCGCCCGCATGGTGGGCGAGATCGGCGCGGGCCTTTTCGACGGCTTCGGGCTTGGCCTTTTCGGCGAAGGCGGGGTTCGACAGGCGGCCTTCGAGGCTCTTGGCTTCCTTCTGCGAGGCCGCCAGCGCCTTCTCGAGCCGGGCCTTCTCTGCCGCGATGTCGATGATGCCTTCGAGCGGGATCACGAACACATCCTCGCCTGCGATGACCTGCATGGCGGGGCCTGCGGGGGCCTCGCCTATGGTGACGGGCGTGAGGCGCGCGAGGCGCTCGATGGCCGCGCTGCTGCGCTCGATGGTGCGGGTTGCCACATCGGACGGCGCGGCAAGGAATGCCGCCATCTTGGCCCCCGGCGCGATGCCAAGCTCGTTCTTGGCGCTGCGGGTGTTGGTGGTGAGGTCGATCACCCAGTCGATCGCGTCGGTCGCCTCTTTCGAGACTTCGGCTTCCGGCGCGGGCCACTGCGCGAGGATCAGCTCGTAGGGACGCGCGCCCAGCTTGTGCCACAGCTCTTCGGTGATGAAGGGCATGAAGGGTTGAAGCATGACGAGGATCTGGTCGAGCGCCCAGCCGGCGACCGCGCGGGTTTCGGATTGGGGCGACCACGCGCCCTCATCGTCTTCCCGGCGAAGGCCGGGATCCAGCGGCGCTGACGGCGCGTCGCCGCTCTGGGCCCCGGCCTGCGCCGGGGTGACAGGGCTCAGGACCGGCTTCACTAGCTCGAGATACCAGTCGCAGAACTTGCTCCACGTGAACTGGTAGATCGCATTGGCGGCTGCATCAAATCTGAGGTCGGCCATCGCCTTGTCGATCTCGGCGACGCATTGCTGCACCTCACCGATGATCCACTGGTTGGCGGCGAGGCGCGCAGGCGGAGCCTTGATCGTGTCCGAGGCGCCGATCCCGTTCGACTGGCAGAAGCGCGCCGCGTTCCACAGCTTGGTAGCGAAGTTGCGGTATCCCTCGACCCGCTTTTCATCCATCTTGATATCGCGGCCCTGGCTTTCCATCGCCGCCATGAAGAACCTGAGGGCATCCGCGCCGTACTGGTCGATGAGGCCGAGCGGATCGACCACATTGCCCTTGGACTTCGACATCTTCGCCCCGTCCGCCGCGCGCACGAGGCCGTGGAGATAAAGCCTGTCCCAGGGCTTCTGCCCCATGTTGTAAAAGCCCATCATCATCATCCGCGCATCCCAGAAGAACAGGATGTCGAAGCCCGAGATGAGCAGGCTGTTGGGGAAGTGTTTTTGCAGTAACCCCGTTCGGGCTGAGCTTGTCGAAGCCCCGTCCTTCACTTCCGAAGAGAAGTGCGGCCCTTCGACAGGCTCAGGGCGAACGGAGGTGGTTTCATCCGGCCACCCCAACGTGGCGAAGGGCCACAGGGCGCTGGAGAACCACGTATCGAGGACGTCCTCGTCCTGCGTGAGCGCCACGCCTTCACCCGCCATGGCCTGTGCAGCCTCGGCGGTTTCGGCGACGAAGCAGCGGCCATCCTCGGCGAACCACGCCGGAATCCGGTGCCCCCACCATAGCTGGCGCGAGACGCACCACGGCTGGATGTTCTCCATCCAGTTGAAGAAGGTCTTCTCCCACGTCTTGGGCACGATCTGGATCTCGCCCGAGCGAACGGCTTCGATCGGCTTCTTGGCGAGTTCCGCCGCGTTCACATACCACTGGTCGGTCAGCCACGGCTCGATCACCACCCCGCCGCGGTCGCCGAAGGGCGTGGCGATCTGGCGCGGTTCGGCGTCGTGCTCGACGTCGTTGCCTTCCTTGTCCTTGGTCACGTGCGGGATGAGGAAGCCCTGTTCCTTCATCCGCTTGATGATCAGCTCGCGCGCGCCGTCGACGCCATCGCGCTTGAAGCGATGGAGGCCGAGGAATTCCTCCGGCACCAGCCCGTCCGCCGTCTGGCAAACGTTGGCCTCGGCATCGAGCATGTTGAGCATTTCGGCCGGGGCAAAGCCCGCGCGCTTGCCGACCTCGAAGTCGTTGAAATCATGCCCCGGCGTGATCTTCACGCAGCCCGAGCCCAGTTCGGGATCGGCGTGCTCGTCGGCGATCACCGGGATGCGGCGGCCGGTCAGCGGCAGGATCACGTGCTTGCCGACGACGCTGGCATAGCGCTCGTCCGCGGGGTTTACCGCCACGGCCATGTCGGCCAGCATCGTCTCGGGCCGGGTGGTGGCGACTTCGAGATAATCGCGCCCGTCGGGCAGGGTGACGCCGTCCGCCAGCGGATATTTGAGGTGCCAGAAACTCCCGGCGATGGTCTGTGTCTCGACCTCAAGATCGGAAATCGCGGTCTTGAGCTTGGGGTCCCAGTTCACCAGCCGCTTGTCGCGGTAGATGAGGCCGTCGTTATAAAGGTCAACGAAGGTCTTGATCACCGCCTTGGTGAAATGCGGGTCCATCGTGAACTGCTCGCGGCTCCAGTCCATCGAGCAGCCGAGGCGGCGGAGCTGGTTGGTGATGGTGCCGCCGCTTGTCGCCTTCCACTCCCACACCTTCTCGACGAAAGCCTCGCGCGAATAGTTGGTGCGCTTGTCCTGCCGCGCTTCCATCTGGCGCTCGACCACCATCTGGGTCGCGATGCCCGCATGGTCGGTGCCGACCACCCACAAGGCGTCCTTCCCCCGCAGGCGTTCATAGCGGATCACCACATCCTGCAAGGTGTTGTCGAGCGCGTGGCCGATGTGGAGCGAGCCGGTCACATTTGGCGGCGGGTTAACGATGGTGAAGGCCTCGGCATCGGGCCGCTCGGGCCGGAACAGGCCGTTCGCCTCCCAATGGGCATACCAGCGCGCCTCGATTTCGGCGGGATCGAAAGTGGTGGAGAGTGTCTCGGTCATGGCGACAAGCCCCATGCCAGCGCGGGCATTGTGATGCAATGATCCTCGCACACGGGCCGATGCGCTGCGCATCCCCTTGTCGCTCGTCCAAAATCCCCCCATAGATTGCAGCGCAATGCAAACCGATGCGCAATTCTCGCTCGCCGATGAAGGCGCTGGTGGCACGCGCCTTGCCCTTTCCGGCCCGCTGGTGCTGGCCTCCATCGCGCCGATCGAGCGGGCGCTGCACAGCATTCACGGCCCCGTCACCACCATCGATCTGGCAGAGGTAAGCGAGTTCGACACCGTAGGGGCGTGGGTGGTGTGCCAGCTCGCCCGCCGCCATGGTGCAGCGATTGTCGGCGCCACCCCGTCGGCCCAGCGGCTGCTTGATGCGATCGAGGAGATCGGCAGCGACAGCCAGCGCGAACGCCACCGCTTGCCCCTGTGGGAAGTGGTACCGGGCGCAGTCGGCCAGCGGATTTTCGCCGCGCGCGCCGGGGTTTTTGGTGTGATCGGCTTTTTCGGACAAATCCTGATCGGAGCGGCGCGGCTGGTGCGCCATCCCGGGCGCTTCCCGATCCGCGCGCTGGTGCATCAGATGGAGCTGGTCGGCGTTTCGGCGCTGCCGATCATCGGCCTGATGAGCTTTCTGATCGGCATCGTGATTGCGCAGCAGGGCGCGGTCCAGCTCGAACAATTCGGGGCCGAAGCGCTGACGGTGAACCTTGTCGGGCGGATCACCCTGCGCGAGCTTGGCGTGCTGATGACCGCGATCATGGTGGCAGGCCGTTCGGGCAGCGCCTTTGCCGCGCAGCTCGGGACGATGAAGCTGACCGAAGAGATCGACGCGATGCGCACCATCGGCATTTCTCCGATCGAGGCGCTGGTGATCCCGCGCATCATGGCGGCCACGTTCATGATGATCCTGCTTGGCTTCTATGCTTCGATCGTGGCGATCATCGGCGGGGCGGTGGTGGGTGAATTCGCGCTCGGCATCCCGTTCCTCACCTTCCTCACCCGCATTCAGGAAGTGGTGCCGACCTATGATTTGTGGGTCGGGCTGATCAAGGCTCCGGTGTTCGGCCTGATTGTCGCGCTGGCCGGCTGCTATCACGGGCTGCAAGTGCGCGGCAATTCGGAAGAAGTCGGCCGCCGCACCACGATGGCGGTGGTCTCGGCGATCTTCGCGGTGATCGTGCTTGATGCCTTTTTCGCGGTGTTCTTCACCGAAGTGGGCTGGGGGTAAGGCGATGAGCGAACACGCACGCTTTTGCCCCGATCCGCCGATTGTCGTCGAAGGGCTTGTCAATAAATTCGGCGATTTCGCGGTGCATGACGGGCTCGATCTCACAGTCGAGCGCGGCGAGATTCTCGGCGTGGTCGGCGGATCGGGCAGCGGCAAATCGGTGCTGATGCGCTCGATCATCGGGCTCCAGCGCCCCAGTGCGGGCCGGGTCGAAGTGCTCGGCGAGGCGATCACCGATGAAGATGCCGATAGCGATTTCGGCGTGCGCAGCCGGTGGGGCGTGCTGTTTCAGGGCGGGGCGCTGTTTTCGACCCTGACGGTGGGCGAAAATGTCGAGGTGCCGATCAAGCAGTTCTACCCCGACATCACCCCGGCGCTGCGGCGCGAAATCGCGCGCTACAAGGTGATGCTCTCGGGCCTGCCCGAAGAGGCGGCGGACAAATATCCGTCCGAGCTTTCGGGCGGGATGAAGAAGCGCGCCGGGCTTGCCCGCGCGCTCGCGCTTGATCCCGAATTGCTGTTCCTCGACGAGCCGACCGCCGGGCTCGATCCTATCGGCGCGGCCAAGTTCGATCGGCTCACCCGCGAATTGAAGGAAACGCTGGGCCTCACAGTGTTTCTCATCACCCATGATCTCGATACGCTGTACGAGATCTGCGATCGGGTGGCGGTGATCGCGGACAAGCGGATCATTGCTGTCGGCACCATTCCCGAGCTGATCGCCACGCGCCAGCCGTGGATCGAGGAATATTTCGGCGGGCCACGCGGACGTGCGGCCGAGGCGACCTATCGCGCCAATCAGGCGAGTGGCGGCTGAATGGCCGCGATAGGGACTCAAATGTTGGACACACCTGCCTTCAGGCGTTCATAGGGACACACCATGGAAACACGCGCCAATCATCTCTGGGTCGGAGCGGTGACGCTGGCTTTGCTGGCGGCGCTGGCGGCGTTCATCGTGTGGCTGGCGCGGCTCGATCAGCGCGCCCAGAACGAATATGATATCTTTTATGCGCAGTCGGTGTCGGGCCTTGCCAATGGCTCGCAGGTCACGTTCGCGGGCGTGCCAGTGGGGCAGGTGACGCAGATCAGCCTGTCGCGCGATGATCCGCAATTTGTGCGGGTGCGTATCAGCGTGAAGGAAGATGTCCCGATCCTTGTCGGCACGCAGGCGACCATCCAGGCGACCTTTACCGGTGTATCGTCGATCCTGCTTGATGGCGCGCGCAAGAATTCGCCGCGCATTTCGTGCGAGACCACCGCTTGCCCCGAAGGGCGTCCGGTGATCCCGGCGGGGCGCGGCGGCTTTGGCGAAATCGTCGCCAACGCGCCCTTGCTGCTCGAACGGCTGACGACGCTGACCGAACAGCTCAATCAGGTGCTTGGCCCGGAAAACCAGCAGGAATTGGCGGGAATCCTGCGCAACACCAACAAGCTGAGCGGCGAATTGGCGGTGGCCGCGCCCGAACTCACCACCAATCTGCGCGAATTCCAGACCACGTTGAAGGAATTCAACGAAGCGCTTGATGCGGTCGAGAAGCTGACGCTGACGACCGATGATGTGCTCAACAATGAAGGCCGTCCGGTGGTGCGCGAACTGGCGGAAACGCTCAAATCGGCCAATCTCGCGCTGGCTTCGCTGTCGGCGACGCTCGAGGACACGCGGCCTGCCGCGCGCCAGCTGCGCGAGGGCACTCTGCCTGCGGCCGAGGCGACCTTGCAGGATCTGCGCGCGACCAGCCGGGCGCTGCGTTCCATCACCGAAAAGCTCGAAGCCGAAGGCGTCGGCTCGCTGGTGCAGGGCAAGTCCCTGCCGACTTACAAGCAATGAAGGATGATCCCGCCATGCGGCAAAGCCTTGCGACCATCGCCCACAAGCAGGGCCGCGCGCTGAAACATGCAGCCGCCGCGCTGATGCTGGCGGCTCTTGCCGGCTGCGTCAGTCTGGGCGGCGGCAAGCCGCCCGAGAGCCTGCTGACGTTGAGCCCGCTTGCCGCGCCGGCGGCGGGTTCGGGCGCCGTGGCCGGGCGCGACACCACCGGGCGCGCGATCCTCGTGCAATTGCCCGATACGCCTGCCAAGCTGGACGTGCTGCGCGTGCCGGTCGCGGTCACCGATACCGAACTGGCCTATCTGGAAGAGGCGTTCTGGGTCGAAAAGCCCGCCCGCCTGTTCCGCCGCCTTGTCGGGGAAACGGTGCGCGCGCGGGGCGCCGCGCTCGTCATCGACAATGATGATACCCCGCTGCTCGCCGATGTGACCTTGCGTGGCACACTGCTCGACATGGGCTATGATGCCCGCGATGCCTCCGTGATGGTGCGGTTCGATGCGGTGCGCACCGAGGCGGGCGGCAAGGCCACGTCGCGCCGCTTCGAAGCGCGCGAAAGCGGGGTTGCGCCCGAGGCGAGGGCGGTTGGCCCGGCGCTCAACCGCGCAGCCAATCAGGTCGCCGCCGATGTGGCGGAGTGGCTGGCGCAGTAGGCGTTACGCCTCGCAGGACAGGCGGACAAAGCGCCAGGCGCGCAGGAAATCGGTCTCGCGGATGCGGCGGCGTTCTTCGGCTTCCCCATCGCGGCCCCATAATTCGGCCTGCCATTCTTCTTCAAGGCATGCGGCTTGCCACAGCGCCAGCGCGCGCGCTTCCTCCGCCGTATCGCGGGCAAGCAGCGCGGTGACGAGCGAGGCGGCAAGCTTGGTCATCACCTCAAGCCCCGCGAGCACGAAGGCGCTTTCTCCGGCAAGGCGCTCGGCCAGCGCGGCCAGCACGCCGGCATCCTGCGGGCGGTGGACAATGCCGCTGACCCGCACCAGCCTGAGCTTCGTGCTCGCTTCGAAGGCGGCCACCAGTGGCTCCCATTCGGCAAGCTGCCGCGCGTGGAGCGGCTCATCCGGGTCGGCGCGGTAACACAGCGTATCCGTGTCGGCATAGGCGGTGAGCTGCCGGGCTAGCGCGCTGGCATCGGCCATAACCACATCGAGCGCATAATCCGCCAGATCGCGCAGCGGCAGATCTTTGGGATCGATTTTCTCGCCCTGCCGCGCCCATTCGGCGGCGAGGGCTTCGGCCAAGGCGCGGCTCGGCACGATCTGTGCTGCTCCGCCCACGGTTTTCATGCCGCGCGTATCGAGCATCACCTGCCAACCGCTGCCGACCTCGGCAACGCTGACGTCGCGGTAAAAGCGGCGGATCATGGCTTGGGCGTGTCCTCCGCCGCGGAGTTCTGGCTTTTCCAGACGCGCGCCAGCACCAGCGGCAGCACGAAGAAGTCGGCAAAGCCGATCACGCCAATCACCACGCCAAGCGCGAAGGGCAGGTCGACCACGCCCTGCGTGATCGCGATACCGAACATCAGAAGCGCCACACCGCCGAGCCGCGCGACATTCATGATCATGTAGCGCCGCCGGGCGCGGGTCTCGTCCTGATCGCGAAAGGTGGGGCTGGTCATGGCTGTGGTTCCTGAAAGGCTGCCAGCAGCGCGGCGAGATCAGCGACTGTCTCGGCAATCGCACGCGCGCCGCCGCCACGCAGCTCGCTGGCGTTGTGATAGCCCCATGCGACCCCGATGGCTGGCACGCCGATGCTGCGCGCCATCAGCATGTCGAAGGTGGTGTCCCCGATCATCACCGCCTGATGGGGTTCCGCGCCGGCTTCGGCCAGCGCGGCTTCCAGCATGGCGGGGTGCGGCTTTGACGGGTGGCGATCCGCCGTCTGGAGCGAGGTGAAGAGATGATCGATCCCGTGCGCGGCAAGGCATGCCGCAAGGCCGCGATCCGACTTGCCGGTGGCAACCGCAAGTTGCCACCCTTCCGCGTGCAGGCTGGCCAGCAGTTCGGCAATGCCCTCATAAAGCGGTTCGCCGAGCAGGCCTTCTTCACGCCGGGCGCGGAAGCTCGACTTGTAGAATTCGGTGACGCGGCTCGCATCCTGTTCGGAAAGATCGGGGGCCAGCTGGCGGATCGCCACCGGCAGGCTGAGCCCGATGATGCGGCGCACCGCGCTCGCGGCAGGGGCCGGCAGGCAGGCGCGTTCAAACGCGCGCTCCATCGCCCAGCAGACATCGGCCTGCCCGTCGACCAGCGTCCCGTCGCAATCGAACACCGCCAGCTTCATACCGCGATGTTCCTGACGAGATGGGCGAGCGCGCTGTGCCCTGCAGCGTCGAGCCCTTCGGCGATGCGATCGCGTTCTGCGGCAGACTTGTTCTGCGAGAGCTTGAGGGTGGGGCGCCATGCCAGCACTTCGAGCTCGAAGCCGACAATGCCGCGGAACAGCCCGGCCCAGACTTTCTCCGAGGATTCCTCGGCCCGCCACGGTTCGCCTGCGAGCCGCGCTTCATGCTTGGCAATCGCGGCGTGGAGGAAGGCTTCAAGCCCTTCATCGGCCATGCGCCGCACCCGGCCTTCCAGTTCGAGCGCGATGTAATCCCAGGTCGGCACGGTGTCGCGGTTGGCATACCAGCGCGGGCTCACATAGGCATCGGGGCCGTTGACAACGATCAGCGCATCGCCCCCTGCCAGATGGCGCGCCAGCGCATTGCCGCGAGCAAGGTGGAACTGCACCGCGCCATCGCCGGTCGAGAGCAGCGGGGTGTGCGCGACGCGCGGGCCATCGGGCGTGGCGGCAAATACCATGCCGAAGCCGATTTCATCGATCAGCGATTCCATCAGCGCGCGATCATCGCTGCGGTAAAGCGGGTTGGGATGCATCAGCGCGCCTTCTTGGGGCCTAGGCTCTTGGGTCCGGTCTTGGGCTTGGTGCCGGGCTTCGCTCCAGGCTTGGCTTTGCCCTTGGCCTTGCTGGCGGGCTTGGCTTTCTTGGCAGGGGCAGCCCCGCGGGCCCGGCGCGGCGCACGGCTTTCCTTGCGCGCCTGCTTGAAGTGGCGGCGGGCGGCCTGCTTCTTTTCCTCGGGCGTCTTTTCGGGGGTTTCCTCCCGCAGCGGAGAAGCATCCGAAAGGTCCGGATCAAAGCCCAGCACATCCATGCTCATCGCGAAATGCTGCGGCAGTTCGGCGGTGACATCGAGCTTGCCGCCGCTGCCCCCATCTTCTTTGCCGCCTGCCTTGGGCTCGGTGATGATCAGGCGGCGCGCATGCAAGTGCATCTTGCGGCTGACCGCCCCGGTCAGGAAGGCATCCTGCCCGCCATACTTGCCATCGCCGACAATCGGGTGGCCGATCGCGGCCATGTGAACGCGCAACTGGTGGGTGCGCCCGGTGAGCGGTTCGAGCTCAACCCAGGCGGCGCGCTGGCCTGCGCGGTCAACCACACGATAGCGCGTTTTGGCGGCGGCGCCGTTTTCCTCGTCGATATGCATCTTCTCGCCGCCGGTGCCCGGCTGCTTGGCGAGAGGGGCATCGATGATGCCTTCGGCCAGTTCCGGCACGCCGACGACCAGCGCCCAATAGACCTTGCGCGCCGAACGGCTGGCAAAGCGTTTCGAGAAACTCGCCGCCGCGCCCGGCGTGCGCGCGATCAGCAGCACGCCCGAGGTATCCTTGTCGAGCCGGTGGACAAGGCGCGGACGCGGGGTGCGCTCATCAGTCACAAAGGCATCGAGCAGGCCGTCAACATGCTTGGTGGTCTTGCTGCCGCCCTGTGTGGCGAGGCCGGGCGGCTTGTTGAGCACGATGGCGGCGGGGGTTTCGCGGATCACCATGGCGCGGGCTTCGGCGATCTGTTCGGGCGAGAGCGTGCGGCGCGGCTGGGCCGCAGGCTTGCGCTGCGCATCCTCTCCACCTGGCGGCACCCGCAGCACTTGTCCGGCGGCAAGGCGATCTTCGGGCTTGGCGCGCTTGCCATCCACCCGGATCTGGCCGGTGCGCGCCCAGCGCGAGATCGTCGCAAACCCGACTTGCGGGAGGTTGCGCTTGAACCAGCGATCAAGCCGCACGCCATCGTCGTCCTCGGCGATGGTGAACTGGCGGACGGTGTCGGCAGGGGCCGAGGCGGAGGGCGGCGTCATGCGGCGCTCTGTACGGCGACGAGGCCGATCAGCACCGCGGCCATCCCCGCGATCAGCGAGGCAGCGGCATAGCCCAAGGCCATGCCGGTCTGCCCGCGGTGGAGCATGGTGATCAGCTCGGCACTGAACGCGCTGAAGGTGGTGAAGCCGCCGAGCAGACCGACCCCGATCAGCAGCCGCAAGGATTCGGGATTAGCAGCGCCCGACGGGCCACGCGCCAGCCAGCCGAGCAATGCTCCCATCAGCAGGCTGCCGAGAATATTGATCGCCAGCGTGCCCCACGGAAAGGTGTTGGCCGGGCCGGCGAGATGTGTCACCGCGCGGCCCACTTGATAGCGCAGCACCGATCCTGCCGCGCCGCCGGCAGCAACCAGCGCCGAGGCGAACAGCGCAGAAGGGGGCGCAGCCAGAGTGTTTACAGACATGGCCCCAGCCTTTAGCGAGGCGCAGCCGATCTGCCTAGCGCCGCATCGCGGCACGGCTGAATCGCGCAGACAAGCGCTTTGGCTTGCCATTTTGCCCGTGTTGGACTATCGGGCCCCAGCTTTCGCGTGGTTCTGCTAAAGAATCGCGCTGTTTTCAGTGGCAATTCATCGCCCATCCCCGCGATATTTCCGGCGGGCTCTGGTGCTTTTTGAAATGAGGTAGTCGTCGTTTATGCAAATCATCGTTCGCGATAACAATGTCGATCAGGCCCTGCGCGCGCTCAAGAAGAAGCTGCAGCGCGAAGGTGTTTATCGCGAGATGAAGCTGCGTCGCCACTTCGAAAAGCCGAGCGAGAAGCGCGCCCGTGAAAAGGCCGCTGCCGTGCGCCGCGCCCGCAAGATGGAGCGCAAGCGCATGGAGCGTGACGGCAGCAAGTAAGGCGTGCCGTCGCCTGCTGCGGCAGGTTTTGGCTCCCAACTGCGCGCAAACGCGCAGGAATGCTGCGAAAATGCGTTTTCTTGCCATGCCGGGGCCCAAGCGCCAGCGATAAGTGCTTGAACCCCGTGATATGATAAGCCATCAGGGCGCGGATTTTTCCGCGCCCTTTTGCTGTCAACCGATGGCGGCAGGCGCGCCATCCAACAGGACATCATCATGACCGAAGTCACCCGCGTTCCGATCCAGCCGATTGCCAAGGGCTCGCTGACCAAGCTGTGGCTTGGCGTGCTGGTTGCTATTCTGCTTGGCGGCGGCCTTGCCTGGGCGGCAATGCCCAAGGGCCTTGATCTCGACACGCTGGTGGCCGGCGCGGGCGAAACGCCCAAGGTCGGCGATGTCGTGTTCGTGAAGTACAAGGGCTCGCTCGCCGCCGATGGGACGGTGTTTGACGAATCGCGCGAAATCCCGCTGCCGGTCGAAGGCATTTTCCCCGAAGGCAGCCCGTTCCCGATCGAAGAAGGCGCGACCATTCCGGGCTTCTTCAACGGGCTTCAGCAGATGCAGAAGGGCGGCAAGTACAAGCTCTATATTCCTGCGGATCAGGCCTACGGGGCCGAGCCGCCCGCAGGCGCTCCGATCCCGCCCAATGCCGATCTCTTGTTCGAGATCGAAGTGGTCGAGATCATGAGCCGCGAAGCCTTTGATCGCAATCTCGCGATCCTTCAGCAGGCGATGCAGAAGATGATGCCGCCGCAGGGCGGTGCAGACGGCGCGGCGCCGCCGCAGGGCCAGTAAGGGAGCCTCGGGCATGTCGGTGGACAAGGCAACCGTTGCCAAGATCGCCAGCCTCGCGCGCATCCGTATGGATGATGCCGAACTCGAACGGATGGTGCCGGAACTGAACGGCATTCTCCAATGGGTCGAGCAGCTCGGCGAGGTGGACGTCTCGGGCATTGCGCCGATGGCGGCGGTGATCCCCAACACGCTGCGCCTGCGCGATGATGTCGTCGATGCCGATCCGCTGACCGGCGGGGGCAAGTGCGAGGATGTGCTCGCCAATGCGCCTGCTGCGGAGCATGGCTTCTTCGGCGTGCCGAAGGTGATCGAGTAAAACATCAAGGCTTCAATCGATCATCCTGAGCTTGCCGAAGGATTGCACTTTTTCTTCTCCTATCCTGCGCCACAAGAAGGACAGCCCTTCAACAGGCTCAGGGCGAATGGTTGGAAACAATGACTGACCTGACTTCTCTTGGCGTCAAAGAAATCCGCGATGGCGTGCGCGAGGGCCATTTCACCGCGCGCGAAGTGGCGGAAGCCTTCAACGCCGCCGTGGCCGAGGCTGCGGTGCTCAACGCCTTTATCGTCACCACCCCCGACCATGCGCTCGCCGCCGCCGACGCAGTGGACGCCGCCCGCGCGGCGGGCGAGACGCTAGGCACAATGGCGGGCGTGCCGATCGGCATGAAGGACCTCTTCGCCACCCACGGCGTGCAGACCACCGCCGCGAGCCACATTCTCGAAGGCTTCACCCCCCGCTATGAAAGCACCGTCAGCCAGAAGCTGTGGGATGCGGGCGCGGGGATGCTCGGCAAGCTCAACCTTGATCAGTTCGCAATGGGTTCGTCGAACGAGACCTCCTATTTCGGCAATGTCACCTCGCCCTGGAAGAAGGCCGGTTCCAATGCCGCGATGAGCCCCGGCGGCTCTTCAGGCGGTTCTTCGGCTGCGGTGGCCGCGCGCATCGCACCGGCGGCGACCGGCACCGACACCGGCGGCTCGATCCGCCAGCCCGCCGCCTTCACTGGCATCTGTGGGATCAAGCCGACCTATGGCCGCTGCTCGCGCTGGGGCATCGTCGCCTTTGCCTCGAGCCTCGATCAGGCCGGGCCGATGGCGCGCTCGGTCGAGGATTGCGCGATCATGCTCGGCGCGATGGCCGGGTTCGATCCCAAGGACTCGACCAGCCTCCAGATGGACGTGCCCGATTGGGAAGCGGCTCTCAACGCCGACCTGCGCGGCAAGAAGGTCGGCATCCCGCGCGAATACCGGATGGAGGGCACCGATCAGGCGATCCTCGATTCGTGGGAGCAGGGCAAGGCGTGGCTCAAGGACGCGGGGGCCGAGATCGTCGACGTCTCGCTGCCGCACACCAAATATGCGCTGCCCGCCTATTACATCGTCGCGCCGGCCGAAGCGTCATCCAACCTCGCGCGCTATGACGGGGTGCGTTATGGCCTGCGCGATCTGCCCGAAGGCGTCGGCCTTCAGGACATGTATGCAGCCACCCGCGCCGCCGGGTTCGGTGACGAGGTCAAGCGCCGCATCCTGATCGGCACCTATGTGCTCTCGGCGGGCTTCTACGATGCCTATTACACCCAGGCGCAAAAGGTCCGCGCGCTGGTCGCCCGCGATTTCGAGCGCGCCTTCCAGGAGTGTGACGTGATCCTTGCGCCCACCACGCCGACGGCGAGCTTCCCGCTCGGCTCGATGAACGAAGACCCGCTGACGATGTATCTCAACGACGTCTTCGCCGTGCCCGCTTCGCTTGCTGGTCTTCCGGCGATGAGCGTGCCTGCCACGATCAACGCCGATGGCCTGCCGCTCGGCCTCCAGCTGGTCGGCCGCCCGTTTGACGAGCAGGGCGTGCTCAACGCAGGCCTCGCGATCCAGCAGCGCGCGAACTTCACCGCCAAGCCGGAGAAGTGGTGGTGAGCCCGGATTGGTCGCTGACGCTTGCCGGCGTGGCGATTGCGGTGGCGATCCCTGCGACCTTCATGGCGGCGAATTGGGTGAGGAAGAACGTCGATCACGGCGAGATGCGCTTCGGGCCGGATGGCAAGGTGATCGAGGACGAGGAAGTGAAATGAGCAACTACCGCATTCAGGGTGCCACGGGGGAATGGGAGGTCGTGATCGGCCTCGAAGTCCACGCGCAGGTGACGTCGCAGTCGAAGCTGTTCTCGGGCGCGGCGACCGCATTCGGCGCGGAGCCGAACGCGCAGGTCTCCCTCGTCGATGCCGCGATGCCCGGGATGCTGCCCGTGCCCAACCGCGAGTGCATCCGTCAGGCGGTGCGCACCGGCATGGCGATCGAGGCGCAGATCAATGCGTGGAGCCGGTTTGACCGCAAGAACTACTTCTACGCCGATCTCCCGCAGGGCTACCAGATCAGCCAGCTTTATCACCCCATCGTGGGCGAGGGCTCGCTGCTGATCGAGGCGGACGAGAAGGCCGGCATCGCGCAAGACAAGGTCATCGGGATCGAGCGCATCCATATCGAACAGGACGCGGGCAAGCTGATGCACGATCAGCACCCGACCATGTCCTATGTCGACCTCAACCGCAGCGGCGTGGCGCTGATGGAGATCGTCTCCAAGCCCGACATGCGTTCGCCCGCCGAAGCCGGGGCTTACCTCAGGAAGCTGCGGGCGATCCTGCGCTATGTCGGCTCGTGCGATGGCAACATGGAAGAAGGCTCGATGCGCGCCGACGTGAACGTCAGCGTGCGCAAGCCGGGCGAGCCCTTCGGTACCCGCACCGAGACCAAGAACGTCAACTCCGTGCGCTTCGTCATGCAGGCGATCGAGCATGAGGCGATGCGCCAGGTCGATGTGCTGGAGAGCGGCGGCACGGTGGTGCAGGAAACCCGCCTGTTCGACCCCGGCACCGGCACCACGCGCACGATGCGCAGCAAGGAAGACGCGCACGATTACCGCTACTTCCCCGATCCCGACCTGCTGCCGCTGGTGCTGGAAGAAGACTTCCTCGCCGAATGCCGCGCGAGCCTGCCCGAACTGCCCGACGCCAAGCGCAAGCGCTATGTCGAGGTGCTCGGCCTCACGCCCTACAACGCGCGCGAGCTGACCGCCGAGGTCGAGACCTTTGCGCGGTTCGAGACCTTGCTTGCCGAAACCGCCAAGGCAACTGGCAAGGATGACGCCGCCGTCGCCACCCAGGTCGCCAACTGGTCGCTCTCGGTCGCACCGGGCGTCATGAAGGCGCTCGGAGACGAGGGCGATCCCGCCAACGCCACGGCTTCCGCGCAGGCGGCGATCCTCGCCATGCAGGACAAGGGCGAAATCAGCGGCGGGCAGGCCAAGGAGATCTTCGAGATCGTGCTCAAGACCGGCCGCGATCCTTCTGAAATCGCGGAGTCGGAGGGCCTCAAGCAGGTCTCCGATACCGGCGCCATTGAGGCCGCCGTTGACGCGATCATCGCCGCCAACGCCGACAAGGTCGAACAATACCGCGCCGGCAAGGAAGCGCTGTTTGGCTTCTTCGTCGGCCAGACGATGAAGGCGATGCAGGGCAAGGCCAATCCGCAGCTGGTGAACCAGTTGCTCAAGGGCAAGTTGGGCTGAGCGACGCGGCCTGATGGGCTTCGCCCGATGACCGCCATCGTCCTCGTCCAGCCCGAAATCCCCGGCAACACCGGGGCGGTGGGGCGCACTTGTGTCGCGCTCGACATGGAGTTGATCCTGATCCACCCGCTCGGCTTCGAGATCAGCGACAAGCGGGTGAAGCGTTCCGGCCTTGATTACTGGCCGCATGTCCGCCTGACGGAATACGCGAGCTGGGATGCCTTTCTCGAAGCCCGCACCCCGCGCGCCGATCAACTCTTCCTGTTCGAGGAGTTCGGCGCGCGCTCCTTCTATGAGCCCGCATACCCGGAGGATGCCTTCCTCGTCTTCGGGCAGGAAACCAAGGGCATTCCGCAGCCGATTATCGCGCGCCACCCCGAACGGCTGTTCAAGCTGCCGATGCGCTCGGACGTGATCCGCTCCTTGAACCTTGCCAACACGGTCGCCGCTGCGGCCTATCAGGCGCTGCGCGGGAAGCTGTGAACAGGCAAGGGCAGGTGGCCAGCCAATCGCAGCTTGTGGACGCGCCAAAAATACAGCAAAAGCAAGGTGCTTATGGGCGCGGATCGGCCATGGGCATGAAAGGGGAGGGGAAATGCATACCACGAGGAAACTGGCCCTGTGCGTGGCCGCGGCGGCGATGAGCCTTTCGTCGCTCGCCCACGCGGAAACGCTGACCAATGCCGACGTCGTCGCCTTGCTGGAAGCGGGGCTGGGCGAGCAAGCGGTGATCGCCAAGATCGAGACCAGCAAGGGCAGCTTTGAAACCGATACCAAGACGCTGCTGGCCCTGCGCGCGCAGGGCGTGCCCAGCTCGGTGATTGCCGCGATGGTCAAAAGCAAGAGCGCCAATATCGAATATGATGATGCCTCACCTGATCCGGCGGTTCCGCACACCCCCGGCTTCTACATCATGGGTGCGGCGGGCGGTGCGCCGCGCATGTTCAAGATTGACCCTGTCGCCTCGACGCAGACCAAGACAGGCGGGATCCTTGGATATGCACTGTCAGGCGGGATCGCGACGGCCAGCGTCAAGGCCGTGATCCCGGGCACCACCGCAAAGCAGCAGGCTGCCAGTGCGCGGCCGGTCTTCTACGTCTTCTTTGATCCGCCGGGCCCTTCGCAATCGGCGGTGTTTTCAACCGGGTTTGGCAACACCATCCAGAGCCCGAACGAGCTTTCGCTGATCGATCTCGAAGAGAAGAAGGGGCGGCGCGAAGCACGGGTCGGCAGCCTCAACCTTGCCGGCGCCAAGACCGGCGTGATGGACAAGGATCAGATCCCCTTCTCCTACGAACAGGTCTCGACCTATGTTTACAAGATCACGCCGGATAAGCCCTTGGAGCCCGGCGAATATGGCTTCCTCTTTGCGCTGGTCGGCGGTTCCGGGCCTGGCCTGTCGGGCGGAGTTGCCGGTGCGCGCATTTTCGATTTCGCGGTGAAATAGCCGCGATCTTGCGAGGAGCGTGTCCCGTCTCCTTGCCCTCCAAAAGAAAACCGCCGGTAGCGCCGCGGCGCTCCGGCGGTTTCTGTATCCCGTGAAGGACGCGTCAGATCAGGCGCGGGTGCCCGAAAGCGGCATGGCGCCGAACGCACCGGCGTTCACCGCGCCGGTGATGGTGTCGCCATCGACGGTGGCTTCACAATCCAGCGTCATCGGCATCGGCACGACCATGTTCATCTTCCAGGTCAGCGTGTTGCCGGCAACCTTGCCGTCAACCACATCCATCGAACCCATGCCACCAGCCATCTGGCCGCTGAAGCTGTCGCCATCGACCACCACGGTCAGCGTGCCGGTCTGATCCCCCATCGGGCTTTTGACGACGGTGTTCCAAGTTCCTGCAACAGACATTCTCTATCTCCTTACTTGCCGATCCGGCCATCCGGCGGCGGCGGGCTGAGGCTGGCGCGGTGGGCCCTCCCGACCGTGCAATCCGGTCGCTTGTTTACACCAGTGTCAGCCCGCATCAACCGCTTATGGCCGATCTGCGTGGCAATCGTGCGACTTACTCGGTCGCGGGCAGTTCACGTTCCTCCACCGGCAGGCCCAGCGGGGCGAGCTGCGCGCGCACCTTTTCGGCATCACCCACCACGATCCACACAAAGCCATCGGGGTTCAGCGCGCTGCGGGCAGCGGCATCGAGGCTTTCGCGGGTCTGGGCGCGATACTGGCCCACCAGCGTTTCGTAGTAATTATCGGGGCGGCGATAGAGCGCGAGGCTCTGCATCGCACCGAGTACGGCGGGCGAGGTTTCGAAGCGGCCCGGCAATTCACCGATTTCCGATGCCTTGCTGCGGACGAGCTCTTCTTCCTTAACCCCGCTGGTGGTGAGGAATTCGCGGGTTTCGCGGATCATCTCGGCGAGCGAATCGCCGGTGCGATCGGCCTGCACCCCGCCCGAGATGTTGTAGATCACCGCCTTTTCCCGCGGCTGCGCGGCGCCGCGCACGCCATAGCTCCAGCCCTTGGTCTCACGCAGGTTCATGTTGAGACGGGCGAGGAAGTTGCCGCCCAGCGCATTGTTGGCGCTGTTGAAATCCACCAGCGCGCGCGAGGCACCATCAAGCGGGGTCAGCTGCGCCCCGAGGATGAAGCTCTGCGGCGAATTGGGCCGGTTGATCAGGATCACCCGGTTGCCCTTGGGCTGTGCCGGGGCCGCAGTGAAGGTCTTGGTGGCCTTCTTCGCCGCGGGCGCCCGCCAATTGCCGAAGGACGCATCCAGTGCGGTCACGATCTCGGCCAGAGGCTTGTCCGAGATCACGAAGACCTCGCCATTATCGGGCCGGATCCAGCTGTCCTTGAAGGCAATGAGATCCTCGCGGGTGATTGCACGCACGCTTTCCACCGTCGGGTTGCCGCCATAGGGGCTGTTGGCACCGAAGATTTCCGGCCCGACCGCGCGCACTGCGAGACCCTGCGGTGACTTCATCGCCTGCTGGATGCCGGTGATCGTCTGCGCGCGCACACGTTCCAGATCAGCAGGGGCAAAGGCCGGCTCGCGCACCACCTGCCGCAGCAGGTCGAGCGACGGGGCAAGGTTTGCCGTCAGCGCCGACAGCGTGAAGGTCGAACGGTCAGCGCCGCCGCCGGTGGTGATGCTGAGGCCGAGCCGCTCGCTCGCCTCGGCGATCTGCTGCGAGGTCAGCTTGGCGGTGCCCTGATTGAACAGGCCGGTAGTCAGATCCGCCAGGCCGCGCTTGTCCGCCGGATCAGCCGCGCTGCCAGCGTCGAAGGACAGGCTGACATAGGTCGCCGGCACAGCGGTGCGGCGCGCATAAGTCACCTTCATGCCATTCTTCAGCGTGGCGCGTTCGAGCGTCGGGAAATCGAGCTCGGCCGTTTTGTCGATCGCAGGCTTGGGCCGCTCGACCGTGACAGTGAGCGTTTCCGAAGCCCGATCACGTTCCGAAGCATTGGTCGCTGCGCCAACCGAGGCGGCTTCTTCATAGGTCGCATCGCGCGCGCCCGGTTCGAGCACCAGCGTGAAGGCCGGCTTGGTGAACCAGCGCTGCATCGCCGCCTTCACATCGGCCGGGGTCAGCTTGGCGAGCGTGTTGAGCTGGCGCGAATAGAACGCCGGATCGCCTGCGAGGACTTCGCCCTGCGCCAGCGTCACTGCCTTGCCGCCGAACCCGCCGACCTGTTCAAGCCCGCGGATCGTGCTGGCCAGCTCGCTGGTCGCGGCGCGGCGCACTTCATCCTCGGTCGGGCCAGTGGCGACATATTCGGCCACCAACTGATCGAGCCGCGCTTCGAGCTTGGCCAGTTCCACGCCGGGGCGCAGCACCGCTGTCACCGACAGGATGCCGACCCGCTGGAACGGCGAATTGCTGGCCGAAACCGCAACCGCAAGCTGTTCATCACGCACCAGCACCTGATCGAGACGGCTCGATTCAAGGCCGCCGAGAATGCTGGCGCCGACGCTGAGCGCGGCCAGTTCATCATCGGTCAGGCCGGGGGCGGGCCAATAGCGGGTCACGCGGGTGGCCGCGACCTGATCCTTCATCACCTTACGCACCGGCTCGGCCAGCACCGGGACGGGCGCTGCCGCCGGGGTGTTGACAGGGCCGCGGGCGATCGGGCCGAAATACTTCTCCACCAGCACGCGGGCTTCGGCGGGCGAGACATCGCCGGCCAGCACGAGCGTGGCATTGTTCGGGCCATACTTGTCGCGGAACCACGCGCGCACATCTTCCATCGAGGCGGCGTCGAGATCAGCCATCGAGCCGATCACCGAGTGATGATAGGGGTGGCCTTCGGGGAACAGCGTCTTGAGGATTTCGTAGAACACGAGGCCGCCAGGCTGGTTATCGCCCTGACGCTTTTCGTTCTGCACCACGCCGCGCTGGTTATCGAGCTTCTCCTGCGTCACCGCACCGAGCAGATAGCCCATGCGGTCGCTTTCCAGCCACAAGGCCCGTTCGAGCGCCGGGCTCGGCACGGTTTGGAAATAATTGGTGCGGTCGAAATTGGTGGTGCCGTTGTAATCGGTCGCGCCCATTTCGGCGAGATATTGGAAATAGTCCTGCGGCGCGTTTTCCGAACCGTTGAACATCAGGTGTTCGAACAGGTGGGCAAAGCCGGTCTTGCCCTTGGGTTCGTCCTTCGAACCGACATTGTACCACACCGCGACGCCGACGATCGGCGCCTTGCGGTCTTCGTGGACAATCACGGTGAGGCCGTTTTCAAGCTTGAACTGCTCATAGGGGATCGAAACCTGCGCGACGAGATCGGTCAGGCTGGGGGCTGCCCCATTGCCCGCAGGCGTGGCGGCCGCGCGCGATTGCGCGAGCACGGGGCTGAGCGGGGTGGCAACAAGCGCCAGCGCAAGCGCGGCAAGGCTGGCAGAAGCAAGGCGATGAGACATCGAGATCTCCGGTTGGGTGGATGGAAAAAGAGGTAGGAAAAGCAGTCAGGAGCGATTGGTGACGCGGTAGCGCGCGCGCGCGTGCGAAACCACGTCCGTGCGCCAGAAATGGACGGGCTTCAGCTCATGATCGACGAACAGCTTCATCTGATCCGTGTAATGCGGGCTGGCGGGCCGGGTGGTGGCTGCACCGAAGGGCTGGATCGATTGCGAGCGCACCGGCTGACCGGGCAGCCATTCGACCCATTGAATGAAGCTGTCGCCATGCTTGAGGCTGAGCCGGCCATCTTCTGCGACATCCCACGTGGTTGAGGCGCGAAGCGTGTCCGAGCCGCCATCAAGCGGCAGATCGCGCTTGCCTTGCCGCAGCCGCAGCAGTTCGCCCATCGGCGGATCGAGCCGACCAAAATGTTCGGTCAGGTGATCGCTGGCCGCCTGCAATTTCTCCGCCACATCGGGCATCGGCTTGTTGCCATATTCCGCCGACATGAAATCGCGGATCACCAGCAGCGCGAGGCTATCAGCCGGGTGCTGGCCATTGGCGGCGAAATCCCAGGTCAGCAGCAGATCGCGCGCCTCGGCAAGCTGACCCTTGGCCTTGAGCTTGGCGAGCGCATCCCACAGGGTCGCGACATAGCCCGCGCGTTCATAGCCGGTGTCATACTTAATCCGGGCGAGCGTGGCGCGATCGAGCTTGTCCGCTTCGGAAAGCAGCTTGTAGGCGCGTCGCGAACGGTTGGTCTGTTTCTCTTCGATGCCAAGCACCGGGGAGAAATCGGCTGGCTTCAGATCATCGCGTGCACCCGCGGCGGTCCAGGGCTCGTTGTTGGCATTGTAAATCCAGCCCGATGCCGGGTTGATCAGCTTCGGCAGGCGATCATAGCCGACCGCGCCCTGCCAGATCAGATCGGAACGGTTGCCCGGCAGCACGCTGCGCCAGTCGGCTGTGACGAGGTTCAGCTCGGGCCGCGCGGGCAGGGCGGCGTTGTAAACATAGGCGATGTTGCCCGCCTTGTCGGCATAGATGAAATTGGTCGACGGGATCGCCATGCGCGCCAGTTGGCCCTGCCATTCCGCCAGATCGCGCGCCTTGTTGAGCCGGTAATAGGCGTCAAGCTGATCCAGCTTGCCCATCCCGCCATAGCGGATGGCAAAGGCGCCCTTGTCGTTCACGATGACCGGGCCGTGCACGCTGCGATGCACCGTGCGCGGCACGGGCAGCACCAGCGGGCCGACTTTAACGGGGAGGATCACCTCGCGCGTTTCGAGATCGCGCCATGCGCCATCCAGCTTGTAGCGCGTGCCGCTCGCATCCAGTTCCAACTGGTAGACATCGATCATGTCGGGGCGGTTGACGGTGTTGGTCCAGCCGAGATCCTCGTTATGCCCGAGGAAGGGGAAGGGCGATCCAGGGAAGTTGGCACCGGCAAAGTGCCACCCTTCACCGCTCTCGACGACGAGTTCGTACCATGCCACGCCGCCGCGCAGGGGTTGGTGCGAATTCGAGATCAGCGTCGTCGGCCCGCCCGATTTTTCAGGCCGCACGGCAAAGGCGTTGGAGCCGAGATGTTCGGCATCCTCCCCCAGCGGCAGCACCAAGCGGCGGCCAGCGCGCGTCGGGGCGGCCGCCGCGGCAACCGCTGAACCATCGCCGATCTTCTCGCGCGGGAAGCCGGGAATATCGGGCCCATGTTCGGGGCGCAGCGCCTCACCCGCCACCAGCGGGCCGATTACGCTATCAAGCCCGAAGAAGAACGGCTGACGCAGCGCAAAGCCCGCCGCGATATCCTCGCCATTCACCGGGAAGAGATCAGCCAGCTTGATCTCGCCGGGATGTTGGCTGGCATAGTGGTTGAGGCCCGCGGCATAGGCTTCAAGCAGCGCGCGGGTTTCGCGCGGCAGTTTGGGATATTCGCGCGCTGCCGTGCCGCGCGCATCAATCAGATGATAGACGAAATCGACCTTGGCCCCGTCCTCGCCCGCAATCGCGCCATAGCGCCCGCGGCTCATCGCGATGACATCCTGCAAGGTGAAGAAATCATCCTCGGCATGGGCGACTGCGACGCCGAAGGCGACATCGGGATCAGTGTCGCCATAGATATGCGGCACCCCGTAATCATCGCGGATAATCTCGGCCGCATAGGTGCGCGGCGCGGCGGGCGCGGCAGCAGCATGCGCGAAGAAGGGTTCCCACGCGGCGAGCCCGGCCACGCCGAGGCCCACTGCGCCTGCCAAGGCAATCGCGCTGCCTTTCAGCCACGTCATCTGTCTGTCTCTCCCCCGAATTTCGGTGCCTTGTCATCGCGTGACCGGCGGGCAAGGTCAAGCCGAAGCGGTTGCGCCGCAGCCTCTTGTCACGCGCGAGCACGCGACCCATTTCATGCGTGACAGGCACGGGATCGAACACGCCTGCGCCAAGGCCTTGTGTTGCTGATATGCAACACTATCTAGCCGGGGCAATCTGATGGAGGGGTTTCATCCATGAATCTCGAAAAGTTTACCGACCGCGCCAAGGGCTTCCTGCAAAGCGCTCAGACTGTGGCGATCCGCATGAACCACCAGCGGATCACCCCGCTGCATATCCTCAAGGCCTTGCTCGAAGACAGCGAAGGCATGGCGGCAGGATTGATCCAGCGCGCCGGCGGGCAGACTCCCCTGGCGGCGGGTGCGGTCGATGCCAGTCTGGCGAAGATCCCCGCCGTCACCGGGAGCGGTGCACAGGCCACGCCGGGGCTCGATAATGATGCGGTGCGGGTGCTCGACTCCGCCGAACAGCTCGCTGACAAGGCAGGCGATTCCTATGTCACGGTGGAGCGCATTCTCACCGCCCTCGCGCTCGCGCCCGGCGCGGCGGGCGAGGCGCTGAAAGCGGCCAGCGTCACGCCGCAAGCGCTCAACGCCGCCATCGAAGCCCTGCGCGGCGGCAAGCGGGCCGACAGCGCCGGGGCGGAAAGCACCTATGACGCGATGGAGAAATTCGCGCGCGATCTCACCAAGGCTGCGCGTGACGGCAAGCTTGATCCGGTGATCGGCCGCGACGAGGAAATCCGCCGCACCATCCAGATCCTCGCCCGCCGCACCAAGAACAACCCGGCGCTGATCGGCGAACCCGGCACCGGCAAGACCGCGATTGCCGAAGGCCTCGCGCTGCGCATCGCCAATGGCGATGTGCCCGACAGCCTCAAGGGCCGTACGCTGATGAGCCTCGACATGGGCGCGCTGATCGCGGGCGCGAAGTATCGCGGCGAGTTCGAAGAACGGCTCAAGTCGGTGCTCGACGAGGTCAAGCATGCCGAAGGCCAGATCATCCTGTTCATTGATGAAATGCACACCCTGATCGGGGCGGGCGCTTCGGAAGGGTCGATGGACGCCTCGAACCTGCTCAAGCCCGCCCTGTCGCGCGGCGAGCTGCATTGCATCGGTGCGACCACGCTCGACGAATACCAGAAATATGTCGAGAAGGATCCCGCGCTCCAGCGGCGGTTCCAGCCGGTGTTCATCGCCGAGCCGACGGTTGAGGACACGATCTCGATCCTGCGCGGCATCAAGGACAAGTACGAACTGCACCACGGCGTGCGGATCACCGATGGCGCTATTGTCGCCGCGGCGAAGCTGTCTGACCGCTATATCGCGAACCGCTTCCTGCCCGACAAGGCGATTGACCTGATGGACGAGGCGGCGAGCCGTATCCGCATGGAAGTGGAGAGCAAGCCCGAGGAGATCGAAGCGCTCGACCGGCGGATCATCCAGCTCAAGATCGAGGAAAGCGCTCTCAGCAAGGAGACCGACCAGAATTCCAAGGACCGGCTGGTGGCCCTGCGCGAGGAACTCGGCAATCTCGAGCAACAATCCGCCGAACTCACCACCCGCTGGCAGAACGAGCGCGACAAGATCGAGGCCGAGGGCAAGATCAAGGAGCAGCTCGACGCCGCACGGCTCGAACTCGAACAGGCCCAGCGCGAAGGCGATCTCGCCCGCGCGGGCGAGCTCTCCTACGGGCGCATTCCCGAACTGGAGAAGCAGCTTGCCGAAGCGCAGGGGCAGTCCGCCAATGCCATGCTGCGCGAAGAAGTGACCGAAGAGGATATCGCCGCCGTGGTCAGCCGCTGGACGGGCATCCCCATGGACAAGATGATGGAAGGCGAGCGCGAAAAGCTCCTCCAGATGGAAGAGATCATCGGCAAGCGGGTGATCGGCCAGTCGCAGGCGATCGAGGCGGTGTCCAAGGCGGTGCGGCGCGCCCGCGCAGGCTTGCAGGATCCGGGGCGGCCGCTCGGTTCGTTCCTGTTCCTTGGCCCGACGGGGGTCGGCAAGACCGAACTCACCAAGGCCTTGGCCGGGTTCCTGTTTGATGATGACAGCGCGATGGTGCGCATCGACATGAGCGAATTCATGGAGAAGCATTCGGTCGCGCGCCTGATTGGCGCGCCTCCGGGCTATGTCGGCTATGAAGAGGGCGGGGTGCTCACCGAGGCGGTGCGCCGCCGCCCCTACCAGGTGGTGCTGTTCGACGAGGTCGAGAAAGCGCATGGCGACGTGTTCAACGTGCTGCTGCAAGTGCTCGACGATGGCCGCCTGACGGATGGGCAGGGCCGGGTTGTCGATTTCGCGAACACGCTGATCATTCTGACATCAAACCTCGGCAGCCAGTATCTTGCTGGCCTTGCCGATGGCGAGGATGTGGCCAGTGTCGAGCCGCAGGTGATGGATGTGGTGCGCGGGCATTTCCGCCCCGAATTCCTCAACCGGCTTGATGAGATCATCCTGTTCCACCGGCTGGGGCAGGAGCACATGGCACCGATCGTCGCGATTCAGGTGGGCCGGGTGCAAAAGCTGCTCGCGGATCGCAAGATCACGCTCGATCTCAGCGATGCCGCGCTGCGCTGGCTGGGGCGGGTTGGCTATGACCCGGTCTATGGCGCACGGCCGCTGAAGCGCGCGGTGCAGCGCTATCTGCAAGACCCGCTCGCCGAGATGCTGCTGGAAGGCAAGCTGCCTGATGGCGCCACCTTGCGGATCGACGAAGGCGATGGCCAGTTGGCGATGCAAGTGGCGTAAGCGCCGCCCTCCTATCGTCGCTGCCATCGCTGCCGCGCAGACCAACAAAAAAGGCCCCGGTTTCCCGGGGCCTTTTGTTTTGGGTATTCCGAGGGACTTAGAATTCCTTCGAAACGTTCACCGTGAACTGGCGA